>SKEB01000010.1_pt1 | contig 347531 bp, 275 predicted proteins | sample 4826561 | NCBI WGS metagenome assembly SKEB01 (sample SAMN11008820, study PRJNA524170) | human gut metagenome | biome: Human fecal sample; material: Feces; isolation source: fecal sample from pouch patient p17 | host: Homo sapiens | place: Israel: Tel-Aviv | collected 2016-03-29 | reverse complement strand
ACGGCCGGGTAGCCAAGTCGGGAAGGGATAAACGCTGAAGGCATCTAAGCGTGAAGCCCCCCTCAAGATGAGATATCCCATTCGAAAGAAGTAAGACCCCTTGAAGACGACGAGGTAGATAGGGCAGAGGTGGAAGTGCCGTAAGGCATGGAGCTGACTGTTACTAATCGGTCGAGGGCTTGACCTAATTGGTTGTGTTCACAGAAATGGAATGATAGATGTGTAGTGTATGCGGTTTTGAAGGTATATCGGAAAGGCCATCGGAAAGATCCGGTGGCTTTTTGCTGTTAAAAAATAAAAGAAAGAGCGCTGTTAATGAGAAAAAATACTCATTAACAGCGCTTTTCATTTCACAGAAAAAGCAGTATTATGGGGTTAGAAGAGTCTAACACAAAACAGACTCTTACACACTCAGGAAAAAGATGCAGGGAGGAAAGTTATGTTTCTTGAGATTAATAACCTGAAGAAGAGTTTTGGAACCGGTGAAAGCCGTGTGGAGGTCTTAAAGGGAATCCAGTTTTCTGTGGAAAAAGGTGAAATCTGTGTTCTCCTCGGTCCGTCCGGTTCCGGTAAATCGACACTGTTGAATATTATCGGCGGAATCGACGAGGCGGACAGCGGTTCGATCGTGATTGAAGGCGAAAAAATTGAGGATATGAATGAAAAAACGCTGACACGGTACAGACGAAAACATTTAGGATACGTTTTCCAGATGTACAATCTGATTCCAAACCTGACGGTGAAAGAAAATATGGAAGTCGGCGCATACTTAAGCGATCATCCGCTCGACATCAACGATCTGTTAAAGACACTGGGACTCTATGACCACCGCGACAAGCTGCCGAACCAGCTCTCTGGCGGTCAGCAGCAGCGTACTTCAATCGGAAGAGCTATCATCAAAAATCCAAGCATTCTGCTCTGTGATGAGCCGACAGGTGCACTCGATTACCATACTTCAAAAGAAATTTTGAAGCTGATCGAGGACGTCAATCAGAAGTACGGCAACACCGTCATCATGGTAACACACAATGATGCGATCAAAAACATGGCGGACCGCGTGATTCGTCTGCGCGACGGCCAGATCCGTAAAAACTATGTCAATGAGACCAAAATCGCCGCCGGCGATCTGGACTGGTAAAGCGGGGTGGAAGTATGAAAAATCCATTACGAAAACGCCTGCTGCGGGAACTGAAGAACGATATTGGAAAATATCTCGTTATTTTTCTGTTTATGACGGCGACGATTGGCTTTGTGTCCGGTTTTCTCGTTGCGGATGAGAGCATGCTGTATGCTTACGATGAAAGCTTTGAAAAATACAACGTGGAAAACGGAAATTTTACAACAGAACAGAAGCTCACCGACAACCAGAGAACACGGCTGGAAAAAGAGAAGGTAACGATTTACGAGAATTTCTATAAAGACGAAGATGCCGACACGGATCTGGATTCGGAACCAGAGAGCACGATCCGTCTTTTTAAAACCAGAACAGAGGTCAATCTGGTCTGCCTGATGAAAGGCGAAATGCCGCAGCAGAAGGATGAAATTGCAATTGACCGTATGTATGCGGACAATAATGACCTGCAGGTCGGTGATGTGATCTCGGTTGATAAAAAAGAACTGACGGTTACCGGTCTTGTGGCACTTTCGGATTACAGTGCGCTGTTCAGCAATTCGAGTGACATGATGTTCGATGCGGTTAAATTCGGTGTGGGAATCATGACCGAAGAAGGGTATGATGCCATTACCGATGACCATATCAAATACTGCTATTCCTGGAAATACGATACGCAACCGAAAAATGAAAACGAGGAAAAAGAATGGTCCGATGATTTCGTCGAGGTTCTGGCGGCTCATTCCTCGCTGACGGGTTATCTGCCGCGCTACGGCAATCAGGCAATCAAATTTACCGGCGACGATATGGGCGGTGACAAGGCGATGGTGGAGGTACTGCTGTACATCCTGATTGCCATCATGGCGTTCATTTTTGCAGTTACGACAAACAATACGATTGTAAAAGAAGCGTCGGTGATCGGAACGCTGCGCGCATCCGGCTATACGAGACGGGAACTTCTGCTGCATTATCTGTCCCTGCCGGTACTGATTACGATTTTGTCGGCGGTGATTGGAAATATTCTGGGATACACCGTGTTTAAAGATATCTGCGCCGGTATGTATTATGGAAGCTACAGTCTGCCGACGTATCAGACGCGGTGGAATGCCAATGCATTTCTGCTCACGACCGTAATTCCGGCAATTCTGATGTTTGTGATCAACGCGGTGCTGATTTCTGGCCGTCTGCGTCTGTCACCGCTGCGTTTTCTGCGCCACGATTTTGCAAAGAAAGGAAAAAGCCATGCGGTGCGTCTTCCGAACTTCCGGTTCTTCTCGCGGTTTCGTCTGCGGATCCTGCTGCAGAACAAATCGAGTTACTTTACCCTGTTTCTCGGTATCGTATTTGCCAATATTCTGTTGCTGTTCGGTATGATGATGAAACCGCTGCTGTCACATTACCAGACGGAGGCGGTGGAAAATATGCTGGCAGATTACCAGTATATTTTAAATGTCCCGGATCCGATCGATGAGGATGATGAGTACACGCTGATGGGAATTGTGCAGAAGCTTCTGACGCCGTCGCTGAAGACAAATACGGAGGGCGTGGAAACGTTTGCCGTCACATCGCTGAAGAATATTCCGAAAAACCGGGAGGGCGAGAGCATTTCGGTATATGGAATTCAGAAAGACAGCAAATATGTTTCCGCTGAACTGTTTGAGGACGGCGTGACGATTTCCGACGGTTATGCCGAAAAATATGGAATGAAAGTCGGCGATACACTGGAACTGAAAGAGCCGTATGAGGACAAAACGTACAGCTTTGAGGTAAAAAGCATTTATGCCTACCCGGGAGCCCTTGCGGTATTTCTGCCGATGGATGTCTTCTGCGAGGAATTCGATCATCCAGAGGACTACTTTAACGGCTATTTCTCCAACGAGCCGATCACGGACCTGGAGGAATCGTATATCGCGACGAAAATTACGGAAGATGATATGACAAAGATTTCACGGCAGCTCAATGTGTCGATGGGAGAAATGTTCCAGCTGATCAATGTTTTCTCGATTGTACTGTTCATGCTGCTGATTTATCTGCTGACGAAGCTGATCATCGAGAAGAATACGACTTCGATTTCGATGGTAAAGATTCTCGGTTACGAGAACAGGGAAATTTTGAGTTTGTATTTGACGGCGACAACCTGGGTTGTGATCATCTCAATCGGTGTCAGCCTGATCATTGCCTCCGCGCTGATCCGCCTGATTTATGTCATTATGCTTTCCGAGTACAGCGGCTGGCTGACATACTATATTGATCCGGCAATTTACGGAAAAATGTATCTGATGGGCCTTGCGGCGTATGCTGTTATCGCTGTGCTGCAGTTCCGCCACATCCAAAAGATTCCGATGGACGAGGCACTGAAAAATGCAGAATAAAAAAAGTTACAGGAGAAATCTTGACAAGCCCGGGCAAAGTGTGGTATATTGCTCTCAAACTTGGTGTGGATTTTTCAACTTGTAATAAAGTTCTTTTCGCCACGCAATTATCGAAAGCAGATAATTGCGTGGCTTTTTTGTGGGCAATGGAGCAAAGTCCGTGCCTGCACGTAAGCCCACCAACAGAAAAGATCACAAAGGGAGGTAATAATGAACGAAAACTTTATGAAAGAAAAGCCAGTATTTCCACTGCTGGTTTCGATGGCGCTTCCAATGGTAATCTCGATGCTGGTCAATTCCTTATATAACATTGTGGACAGCTTCTTTGTCGCACAGATCAGCGAAGATGCCATGACGGCGCTCTCCCTGGTTTATCCGGTACAGAATTTTGTAAATGCCGTTGCCATCGGTTTTGGAATCGGACTGAATGCGGTGATTTCGTATTATCTGGGAGCAGGTGACAAAAAGGCAGCCGGCTGTGCTGCAACGCAGGGTCTTGCCCTTACCATGCTGCATGCGGTTATTTTAACGATCGGAAGCCTTCTGGTCATCGAGCGTTTCCTGCGGATGTTTTCTTCTTCCGAAACTGTCATCGATCTTGGTGTCCGGTATTCACGGATTATCTTTCTGTTTACCATAGCAATCATGGCAAACCTTTACTTTGAAAAGGTTTTTCAGGCAGTCGGCCGGATGAAAGTGACGATGACCGGTATGATGATCGGCTGTATTGTCAACATCATTCTGGATCCGCTGATTATTTTCGGAATCGGACCGTTTCCGCGTCTTGGAATTGAGGGTGCGGCGCTTGCAACCGGTATCGGTCAGGTGACACCGGCCGTGATTTACTGGATCATTTACAAGATCCGCCCGATTTCGGTCAAAATCCGTCCGGAATATTTAAAAGAAGGAAAAAATCTGGTCGGAAGACTGTACGCGATCGGCGTTCCGGCGATCCTGAACCTGGCGCTGCCGTCTCTTCTGATTTCCGCACTGAATGGAATCCTGGCCGTGTATTCCCAGAGCTACGTTGTCGTGCTCGGCATTTACTACAAGCTGCAGACGTTCATCTATCTGACAGCAAACGGCATTGTACAGGGCATGCGCCCGATTATCGGCTTCAACTACGGCGCAGGCGAGCATAAGCGTGTGCGGAAGATTTATGAGATCACCCTGATTATGTGTGCGGTGATCATGCTTATTGGAACCGGCATCTGCCTTGCCATTCCGGAACAGCTGATCAGACTGTTCAGCAGCAATCCGGAGACCATCCGTCTTGGCGGACAGGCACTAACACGCATCAGCGCGGGCTTTTTGATTTCGGCAGTTTCCATCACATCCTCCGGTGCGCTGGAGGGACTCGGAAAAGGTGGATCTTCCCTGATCATTTCCCTCTGCCGAAATGTCATTGTCATTCTCCCGGCAGCTTACCTGCTGTCCCATCTGGGAGGCGGCGTTTTCGTATGGCACGCCTTCTGGATCACAGAGGTCATTTCCGCAGCGGTTTCTCTTGTGGTATACCGCCGTGCAGTACGAAGATAAAAAATATAAGAAGAAAAGAAAAGCGGCCTCTTGTGGAAGGCGGCTTTTCTTTTTATAATAGATAATACAGACGTAAGAATTAAGTAAAGATTTTTTTGAATATTCATGGTACCATTACGGTAGTTAAAAACAGAGAGGATGGAAACGACGTGGAAGAAACAAATATTTTAGTTGTGGATGATGAAAAAGAAATCGCGGATCTGCTGGAAATTTATCTGATCAGCGATGGATTTCAGGTATTAAAAGCGTACAGTGCAAAAGAGGGACTCCGCATTCTGGAGGAGAAAAAAATCGACCTGGTGCTGCTCGATGTGATGATGCCGGATATGGACGGTATTGCGATGTGCCGCCGCATCCGGGAGACGAACAACATTCCGATCATCATGGTAAGTGCCAAAACGCAGGATATCGACAAGATCGTCGGTCTGTCAACGGGAGCAGACGATTACGTGGCAAAACCGTTCAATCCGCTGGAGCTGATGGCGCGTGTAAAATCCCAGCTCCGCCGCTACCGCGAACTGAATCCGTCGAAGCCGCACGAGCGCCAGGAAGTGATTTCCTTAAAGCATCTGGAAATCAACAAGGTAACCCATCAGGTTGTCTGCTACGGAGAAAGCATCAAGCTGACACCGATCGAATTTGATATTCTGTATCTGCTGGCCTCCAACCCGGGCCGCGTGTTCGGTACAGACGAAATTTTCGAGCGCGTCTGGCATGAAAAATTCTATGAGGCGAACAACACGGTTATGGTACATATCCGCCGTCTGCGCGGAAAAATGAAAGACGACACAAGAGAAGATAAGATTATTACAACAGTCTGGGGAGTGGGATACAAAATTGAAGCCTGATTTTATAAAAAACTTCAGCCAGAGGATGGTCTTTGATCTGATTGTAAGTGCACTTGTCACGGTGCTTGTAGTGACGCTTACCGACGGGATTCTGACCTTTTTCGGCAATGGACTGATGAACATCGGTTACCGGAGCGCCTGGATCGGACCGGGAGGCCTCCGCCCATCGGTGCGGACGATGATTCTGACGGCGGCTGCGCTGCTTTCGTTCTGCCTGACCTTTTATTTCCTGATGCGCGAAACCATCCGATACATTGGGAAGATTCTGGAAAAGGTAAAGGAGATATCAGCAGGGGATTTTGATCATCCGATCGAGGTAAAGGGAAATGACGAGTTTTCTGTGATGGCGGAGAACTTAAATACGATGCAGCAGAATATCAAGGAAATTATGGAACGGGAACGGATCGCGGAGCATACGAAAAACGATCTCGTCTCATCCGTGGCACATGACCTCCGTACGCCGCTGACTTCGATTATCGGCTATCTCGGCTGGGTGCGCACGCGGACGGATCTGGATGAGGAGACGAGAAATCATTATATCGATATTGCCTATCAGAAAGCACTCCGTCTGGAGCAGCTCACGAACGAGCTGTTTGGATTCGTCAAGCTGGAGCACAAAGAGATGCAGCTGCATCTCGGAAAACTTGATCTGGTGCAGCTGATGGAGCAGATGCTCGACGAGATGACGCCGTCTTTTGTGAAAAATGAGCTTCAGGTGGAATTTCTGCATGCGGAACATGCAATTTTTCTCGAGGCGGACGGTGAGCTGCTGGCACGGCTCTTTGGAAATCTGCTGAACAATGCTGTCAAATACGGAAAAGAGGGAAAACAGATCCGCGTCTCAATGGAAAAAGAGGGCGAATATGTGGTCACGCGTGTCATTAACTACGGACGGATCATTCCAAAACAGGAACTGGATCATATTTTCCAGAAATTTTACCGGACAGAGCAGTCGAGGAGCCGCGATACCGGCGGGACGGGACTTGGACTTGCGATTGTACAGCAGATTGCGGAACTGCATCACGGACAGGTGCGGGTAAAAAGTGATCTGCAGGGAACCGTCTTTGAGGTGGAACTGCCGGTCGGAATGCCAAAGGGGAAGAAAGAGGACGAAAAGCGATGAACAGGAAAAGAAAAAGCAAAAGCTGCTGTCTGTCCGGTATTTTGCTGCTGATTCTGCTTCTGGCGGGAGTTCAGAGGGTATCTGCGATGACAACGCGGACAGAACTTTATCAGAACACGCCGTCGGATGGCGGAAGAAGCGGCGGGAAAGAAAAGCAGCTTCTTGCCAACAGCTACGCAGGGGAATACCAGATTGATTTTTCTTATGGATTCGAAGGAAACTATCAGGATGGGAATCACGTACCGATTCGTGTGACAATCACAAATGAGAGCGCTGTTGAATTTGAAGGATACTTTGTTTTTCAGATAAAAAACGCCGCGGAATCGATTTACCGCGGAAACAGTGGAGAAGGCATTCTCTCAAAACTGTTTCCGGGGGTCAAGCGGTCGGGCGATGGAAGAAACAGCCTTTTTACGTACCGTTTTCCAATCTATATTCCGGCGAACGGAACCGTTACAAAGACTTTTTCTGCAGGGCTTCTGGTGGAAAATACGTCTTTTTGTGTCCTGCGCCTGGAGAACAGCCAGAGGGACACGGTGTACAGTCGGGAAGAAACGATTTCGAGTGAAGGCTTCTTCCAGTCCAAGGTGGAAGTCTGCGTTGTGGAAGAAGAAACTAATTACGGGCAGCAGCTGAATGGAGTTACGCTGAACGACGGGATTTATGAGGTGGAAGCTGCATCTGTCCGGGCAGAGGAGCTTGTCGGACTTGCGGAGTCGTATTCGCCGGATGTGCTGATCCTTCTGGAGCAGTCCAAAGAAGAACTGGATGAGACAATCCAGAAAGAAATTGATCGCTGGCAGGCAGAGGGAGGTCTTCTGATTACCTTTTCGGGAAACGAGACATTTGCGGAAAGCCAGCGCAGTGCGTTTAAAGAAGCGCCGGTAGATTTTCTGAAAAATATTCTGGACGAAGAGACCACCAGCCGCCTTCTGGCAAAACGAAATACGAATTATCAGAAATACTATACGATTTCCGATCTTCTGGAAAACACTAAGATCCGGAACCGTCCGAATACGGTGCTGTACGGCGGCCTGATTCTGGTCTATCTGGTTCTGGCAGGGCCGGGATTGTATTTCTTTTTGAAAAAAACAGGAAAACGTCAGTATCTCTGGGGGGCGATCTGTGCCTGCTCGGCCGTCTTTGTTATGCTGATCAGTCTGTTTGGCCAGAGCACGAGGCTCAAGGCCCCGGTGCTGACGTATGTAAGAGAAATCTGGCAGTACGATACATACCAGAAAGATTACATTAATTTCTGTGCACAGGCGCCGTACAATGCTTCCTATGAGCTGTATCTGGATCCGTCCTACGATCTGGTGACGTACAACCGTATGGACTATATGTCCAACAGCACGGCACAGCCGGAAACGGAGGATGCGGAATATGAAAAGACGGAGATCAGTTTCGAAGAACAGAAAAACAGGGCAGAAATTTCCAATCAGGCTGCATTTGCCCTGAATGAGTTCGGCATGCAGCGGATGGAAACGCTGGACGAAGGCAAAGGACTGAAAGGCACGTTTCATTTCTGGAATCAGAAGATCAGCGGAACCGTGGAAAATAAGACAGGCTATGATCTGGAGAGCTGTGTGATCGCCGTTCCAGGTTACTGTGCCCTCATTGGAGACATCAAAAACGGGGAGACGATCACGCTGGATGGAATAGAAGCGGACAGCGTGCGGGAGTTCGGAAATTGGAGTGCGGCAGAAGATCTGCCGGAGATAGAGAAAAATTATCTGGACGGCGTCATCTATAATCACATGCCGAACCGGAGTGACAACTGCCTTTTCTTTGGAAAGCTGGCAGGCAATGACGATACGTTCCAGCTTGACAGCGGATATGAAGCGTATGGAATCTCGTATTACTATCAGGAAGTGTCTGTGGACATGAAAGAGGCCGGCGTTGTGTACTGTCCGTATGCGCAGGAGTACAGCGGATGGGACGGCGGAAACACGGTAAGCTTTGAAATGGGACCGAATTCCGGCGGAATCTCGGAAGAGGAAACAGAAGTAACGTATTATCTGAACGGTGTCTTTGAAAACAACAACATCTGGTGTCTGTATGGAATGTATGCTAAAGGCGTGATGCAGCCGGATTCCGAGGGAATCTATGATCCTGCATTCTGGCCGTATGCGATGACGGCGTTAGAAGATAAGATCCAGGCGGCAGAAACCGGCGGGGGAGGAAAACGGGGAACCATTCTTTCACTTGCTTTCGAGAAAGCCCGCACAGAGGATGGGACCAAGATCCGGAATTTCAATGGAACCATTGAGCTGTACAATTTTCAGACGGGAACGTATGATGAAATTTCTGACTGGGAGATCGATTTTGCGAGTGATCCGGCGCTGGAGGCGCAGTATGTGAATGCGGACAACCAGATCCGTGTGCGGTACCGTCTTTCCGAAGAGGAAAAGGGAGAAGAGTATCATGAAAATTATGGATACTATGAGGCACCGAATCTGATCGTAAAGGCGAAAGAGATCCCACCGGAGCAATATCTGGAGAACCTGTTAGCGGAGGAGTCAAATGCCGATACTGAAAATTGAGAAACTGACCAAAAAATACGGAAAAACATATGCCCTGAACGGTCTTGATATGGAAGTAAAAAAAGGCGATATTTACGGCTTTGTCGGACCGAACGGTGCGGGAAAAACAACGACGCTGCGCATTATTTCAGGGCTTTTAAAGAGCGACGGCGGCGATCTGTGGCTGGACGGCGTGCGGACGACAAAAAATATTCTGAAGCAGAAAAGCCTGATCGGCTTTGTGCCTGATTTCTTTGGCGTCTATGAAAACTTAAGCGTGATAGAGTATCTGGAATTTTTTGCCGCATCGTATGGAATTTACGGGCGGGCAGGAACCGTCCGTGCGCGGGAAGTGCTGGAGATGGTCGAACTATCGGGAAAAGAGGAGCAGATGGTGGATTCGCTCTCAAGGGGCATACAGCAGCGGCTCTGTCTGGCGCGCGCGATGATCCATAAACCGAAGCTTCTGGTGCTGGATGAACCGAATTCCGGTCTGGATCCGCGTTCGAGAAAGGATTTTCAGCTTCTCCTGCAGCGATTGGCGCGGGAGGATTATACGATTCTGATCAGCTCCCATATTCTTTCGGAATTAGCAGATCTGTGCACCAGCATCGGTGTCATCAACGGAGGTGTCATGGTACAGCAGGGAAAGCTGGAAAACATTATGCTTGCGATCGACAGCTCCAATCCGCTGCGCATCACTGTGCTGAACCAGGTGCCAAAGGCGCTGGAACTATTACGGCAGGATCCGCAGGTCAGCCGCCTTTCTGTGGATGAAAACAAGATTGCGGCCTGGTTTTTGGGAAGCCGGGAGGAGGAGGCGTATCTGCTGCAGAAACTGGTGGATGCCGGAATCCTTGTGGTTTCGTTTGCACGGGAACACAACAGCCTGGAGTCCCTGTTCTTCCATCTGACCGGGGAAACGGAACAGAAGAGCCGAAACACAGAAACGTTCGGAAACACGATCGGATAAGGAGGGAACGAAACGTGCGGTTAAATCCTGTATTTGAAAAAGAAATGAAGCGGAACTCGCGGTCATCGCGGATTTCCTGGATTATTTTTGTCTGCAATCTGCTGCTTGCCGTGGTTGCGTTTGTCTGCTATTTCGGGGAGAGCAGCCAGCTTGGCTATCTGGCACCGGTCAGTTACAGCGTTCCGATGAACTGCTATATTCTGATGACGTATCTTCTGTTTATTCTCGTCGTCCTTTCGGTTCCGGCGGTTGCGGGAGGAAGCATTTCGCTGGAGCGTGAGAAAAAAACGCTGGATGTGCTGCTGACGACGAACCTGAACCCGTGGAGAATCATTACGGGAAAGCTGGAGGCATCGCTTGGCGTTGTTCTGATACTGACGGTTTCGGCACTGCCGGTGCTGTCCCTTGTTGTGGTGTTCGGCGGTATCGGCCTTGGCGGACTGCTTCTGATGGCGGGAGGCCTTCTTCTGACCGGAATTTTTGTCGGCAGTATCGGCATTTTCTGTTCGGTTGTTTTTAAGCGGACCACACTGGCGACCGTTCTTTCCTATGTCATTGTCGTTTTTCTGGTCGTAGGAATATGCGCCTGCACGGGGCTTGCCTACTACGCAGGACTGCTGCAGCAGGAGATGACGGCAGCTTATCAGCAGATCGATGTAGGAGGTGTAATTTACCTTCTTCTTTTCAATCCGTTTACCTCGTTTGCGGGGATCATCAGCCGCCAGCTTGGGAATGGAAGAGAGATGGAACAGCTCTGCTATCTGCTTGGAAATTACGGACAGAATCCGCTGATCCATTATCTGCCGGAGGCGAGTGCCGTTCTGCAGCTTCTGATATCAGCCGTTCTTCTTGTGACGGCGGGAAGAAAGCTGAATCCATTAAATAAATAACAGGAGTAAAAGAGAAGATGAAACCATTTTGTTTTAGCCTTTCCGGAATTTATGAGTCAGAAGGATATGCCTGGGAGCAGGCGGGAAAGATCTGGGATCTGAGAGAGCTCCGGGGAACTGACGGTTATCTCGATCCAGAGACGGAGCAGTTTCTGGAAGCGGAACTTGGCCGAAAAAAAGAAACGAAAGAGCTGCCGCGGATCCGCCTTCTGGATTCCGGCAATTATCACTATATGAGCAAATTGCTGCTGGGACTGGAAAAAGAAGATTTGTTTTTAGCCGTATTCGACCACCATACCGATATGCAGCCGCCGGCGCTTCTTCCGGTGCTCTCCTGCGGTTCCTGGATCCGGGATGCTGCCGGGGCGTATCAAAACATCAAAGGAATCTGTGTGATCGGCCCGCCGGAGGCGTCGGTGCGGGAAACAGAAGCGATGGAGCATGTCTGGTTTGTGACACAGGAAGAGCTCGAAGACGGAAGCGGAGCGGCGAAGATCAAAGAGATTTTTGCATCCCATGCGGGAACATTTCCGGTATATCTGTCGGTCGATAAGGACATTCTGTCAAAGGAGGAGCTTGATACGAACTGGGATCAGGGAAATGTGCGTGTGGATGAGCTGCTGTCCCTTGCAAAGGACTGTCTTGCGGGGAGAAAGGTGCTCGCGGTCGATCTCTGCGGAGAGCCGTCGGCGAACGCGCCGGAGGCGGAGTGCAGCGCGGCAAGTCTGGTAAACCAGAAGCTGTACGGCGCGCTTGCGGCAAAAATCGAAGATTGACAAAGCCGGGGCAAAAGAGTATCATAAATTCATACCCAGACGGGGTATATAGAGTGACGGAACACAAGGAGGAAACCTCATGGGTGAATGTTGTACACACTGCAGTGAATGCGACCGGAAAAAAGTGCGGGACGAAAAAGAATACAAAGATCTGATCCACCGTCTTTCGAGAATTGAAGGCCAGGTGCGCGGAATACGGGAAATGGTGGAGAGCGACCGCTACTGCGTCGATATCCTGACCCAGGTATCCGCGATCCAGTCTGCATTAAACAGTTTCAACAAGGTACTGCTTTCCAGCCACATCAAATCCTGCGTTGTGGAGGATATCCGGCAGGGAAAAGAAGGCGCCGTGGATGAGCTCTGCAAAACCATCCAGAAGCTGATGAAATAAGAAGGAGAAGAAGAAAATGAAAGCATATGAAAGATTACTGAATTATGTTAAAGTGCCGACACCGAGCAATGAGAAGAGCGGAACCCATCCGTCTTCCGAGTGTCAGAGAGTCCTGGCAGACCAGCTTGCAGAAGAAATGAAAGCGCTCGGCGTATCGGATGTCCGTGTAGAGGATAAATGCTACGTCTATGGAAAAATTCCGGCAACAAAAGGATACGAAGGAAAGACAAAACTGGGATTTATCGCACACATGGATACGGTATCTGATTTTGCAGATCATGCGGTAAATCCGATCGTACATGAAAATTATGACGGAAAGGATCTGAAGCTGGCTGACAGCGGAAGAACACTGGAGGTTTCGGTATTCCCGCATCTTCCATCCCTGGCCGGAAGAACGCTGATCACAAGCGATGGAACAACGGTGCTCGGTGCAGATGACAAGGCGGGCGTGGCAGAGATTATGACACTGGCAGAAGCCCTTCTTGCCGGAGAAATCCCGCACGGTCCGATTTCCATCGGATTTACACCGGATGAGGAGATCGGTGAAGGCCCTGACTTTTTTGATGTTCCAGGCTTTGACGCAGAGTTTGCCTATACCGTGGACGGCGGCACAGAGGGAGAAATCGAATTCGAAAACTTCAATGCAGCCGGAGCGAAATTCACGGTGACCGGATTTAACATCCACCCAGGCGGAGCAAAAGACACGATGATCAATGCAATCGCTGTTGCAAGCGAGATCCAGTCTCTTCTGCCGGAAGCAGAGTCCCCGAGAAATACCGAAGGATATGAAGGCTTCTATCATCTGACCAGTATGTCCGGCGATGTGGCACATGCCGAGTCCGAGTACATCATCCGTGATCACGATGCAGAGAAATTTGCAGCAAAAGAAGAGAATCTGCGCCGGATTGAAAAAGCAATGAATGAAAAATACGGCGAGGGAACGGTAAAACTGGAGATCAAAGAGCAGTACCGCAACATGGCTGAGAAGATCCGTCCTTGCTACCATCTGATTGAGAATGCCGAAGAGGCAGCCAGAAGAGCCGGCATGGAGCCGATCGTTCTTCCGATCCGCGGCGGCACAGACGGCGCACGCTTAAGCTTCATGGGGCTGCCGTGCCCGAACATCGGAACCGGCGGATATGCATGCCATGGACCGTATGAGCACATTACCGTTGAGGGGATGGAAAAGACGATGGCAATGCTGAAAGAACTGGTTAAGATCTACGCAGAATAAAAGAGTTGTCAGAAAAAAGGAAAAGTCCGGCAGAAAACTGCCGGGCTTTTTTGCTGGCGTTTATGATAGGAAGAAAAAAATCAGCACAGCAAAAAACGGAGCCATGCAGGCTCCGATTAAAAGCAGTTCGTAGGGGAATCGAACCCCTGTTTTCGCCGTGAGAGGGCGACGTCTTAGCCTCTTGACCAACGAACCATATGATATAGAACAGAATTTTTAAAAGAGAAGGAAGTCTGTGAAACCTTCAACAGTTCGTAGGGGAATCGAACCCCTGTTTTCGCCGTGAGAGGGCGACGTCTTAGCCTCTTGACCAACGAACCGTATGATATAGAACAGAATTTTTAAAGAGAAGGGATTCTGCAAAACCTTCAGCAGTTCGTAGGGGAATCGAACCCCTGTTTTCGCCGTGAGAGGGCGACGTCTTAGCCTCTTGACCAACGAACCATGTCGCTTAAAACAGGATTTTTAAGAGAGAAGGCATCCTGCGAACCTTCAGCAGTTCGTAGGGGAATCGAACCCCTGTTTTCGCCGTGAGAGGGCGACGTCTTAGCCTCTTGACCAACGAACCGTACTCGCTTATAATACACGATGTCTGGAGAAAATGCAAGTGTTTTTTTGAAAAAAATTTAAAAAATTTCAAAAAGTAGCGAAATTCGCATTTTACTTGCATTTTTTGCCAGTTATGGTATGATGAAACAAACAAATGTTCTAAAAAACAGAAATACGTTCTAAAAAGAAAGAAAAAAGATTAGAATAGAGAAGGAGAAGACAAATGAAACAGTACAAAGGAGCCATTTTTGATCTGGACGGAACACTGCTCGACTCGATGCGGGTCTGGGATGACATCGATGTTGCATTTTTAAAGAAGAGAGGACTTGAGGTTCCGCCGGATTATCAGGAGGCGATTACACCGCTCGGCTTTCTGGAGGCTGCCCGCTACACGATCAGACGGTTCGGCTTTCCGGAAACGCCGGAAGAGCTGATTCAGGAGTGGCATCAGATGGCGGTCGACGCCTATACGTATGAAGTGGAGTTAAAAGACGGGGCAGCAGAATATCTCCGCTATTTAAAAGAAAAAGGAATCCGCATGGCGGTTGCTACCTCATCGAGCCCGGAGCTGTATGAGCCGGCCTTAAAGAGAAAAGGGATTTATGAGTATTTTAAAGCATTTGTCACCGTCTCGGAAGTAAAGCGCGGCAAGGGCTTTCCGGATATCTACGAGAAAGCGGCTGAAAAGCTGTCTCTTCCGCCGGAAACGTGTGTGGTATATGAAGATATCCTAGCGGGAATCCGCGGCGCCAAAATGGGCGGATTTGCGGCTGTGGGCGTGTATGACAGAAGCGGGGAAGGAAACCGCGCAAAGATGGAGCAGGAAGCAGACCGCTACGTGACTTCTTTTAAGGAGCTGATGAACGGAGGAGATTCTTTCTTCTAAAGAAAATCTTGCTATTCCGGGAAGAAAAATGATATAATAAAATACTGTGCCCCAAAATGGGACAGACAGAAGTATTTTTAAGAGAAAAAGACAGTAACACATAAGTGAGGATAGAACAGTTATGCCAAAAAAAGAAACGTATGATGCCAGCAGTATTTCCGTGCTGGAAGGTCTCGAAGCAGTGCGTAAGCGCCCTGGTATGTATATCGGAAGTACCTCGCGGAAAGGCCTGAATCATCTGATTTATGAAATTGTAGACAATGCGGTGGACGAGCATCTTGCGGGCTACTGCGACACCATTCACGTAACACTTGAAGCAGACGGCTCGGCGACCGTGACCGACAATGGCCGCGGAATCCCGGTCGGCATGCATGAAAAAGGCGTTCCGGCGGAGCGTCTCGTTTTTACAACCCTGCACGCCGGCGGTAAATTCGACAACAATGCGTACAAGACAAGCGGCGGTCTGCACGGTGTCGGTTCTTCGGTTGTCAATGCGCTTTCCACCTATCTTGACGTACAGGTCAGCCTCGGCGGCTGGGTTTACCACGACCGCTACGAACGAGGTGTTGCCGTACAGGAACTCGATGAGGATGGGCTGCTGCCGAAGATCGGAAAAACGAAGAACAGCGGAACCCGCATCAACTTCCTGCCGGATCCGGAAATCTTTGAGAAAACGCGTTTTTCCGCAACAGAGGTCAAAAGCCGTCTCCATGAGACTGCATATCTGAACCCGGCGCTTACCATTTATTTTTCCGATCTGCGCGATGGAAAAGAGGAGCACCTGACGTATCACGAGCCGGACGGCATTGTTGGTTTTGTGCGCGATCTGAATAAGAACAAAGAGGCAATCCACGATCCGATTTATTTCAAAGGGGAATCTGAGGGCATTACCGTGGAATGTGCGTTCCAGTATATCAACGAATTCCAGGAAAACGTGCTCGGCTTCTGTAATAATATCTACAACGCTGAGGGCGGTACCCATATTTCCGGTTTCAAATCGACCTTTACGACGATTATGAACAGCTATGCCAGAGAGATCGGTGTCTTAAAAGAAAAAGACAATAACTTTACGGGATCGGATATCCGAAACGGTATGACCGCTGTTATTTCGATCAAGCACCCGGATCCGCGGTTCGAGGGCCAGACAAAAACGAAGCTGGACAACCCGGATGCGGCAAAGGCCGCCGGAAAAGTAACGGGCGAGGAGATTCCGCTGTATTTCGACCGCAATCTCGAAGTGCTGAAAAATGTTCTTGCCTGCGCTGAGCGATCTGCCAAAATCCGCAGAAGCGAAGAAAAAGCCAAGACGAATATGCTGACCAAGCAGAAATATTCGTTTGATACGAACGGCAAACTGGCAAACTGCGAGAAAAAGGATCCGTCGCTGTGCGAGATCTTTATCGTCGAGGGAGATTCTGCGGGCGGTTCCGCAAAGACGGCGCGTAACCGTAATTTCCAGGCGATTCTGCCGATCCGCGGTAAGATTCTGAACGTAGAGAAGGCTTCTATTGATAAAGTTCTGGCAAATGCCGAGATCAAATCCATGATCAATGCATTCGGCTGCGGCTTTTCCGAGGGTTACGGCAACGACTTCGATATCACAAAGCTCCGTTACGATAAAATTATCATCATGGCAGATGCCGATGTCGACGGTGCGCATATTTCAACGCTGCTGCTGACATTGTTCTACCGTTTCATGCCGGAGCTGATCTACGAGGGACATGTCTATATCGCGATGCCGCCTCTTTACAAGGCAATGCCGTCCCGCGGAAAAGAAGAGTATCTGTACGACGACAAAGCACTGGAAAAATACAGAAAGACACACAAAGAAAAATTTACGCTGCAGCGCTACAAAGGTCTTGGCGAGATGGACCCGGAGCAGCTCTGGGAGACGACACTGAATCCGGAGACGAGACTTTTGAAGCGTGTGGAGATCGAGGATGCCCGTATGGCCTCCGATGTGACGGAAGTGCTGATGGGAACTGAGGTTCCGCCGCGGAAAGCATTTATTTATGAGCATGCAACCGATGCAGAGCTGGATATTTAACAGGAAGGACAAAGGAAGATGAGAGAAAAATCAGAAGATCAGATTATACGGACCGAATATTCTGAGGTTATGCAGAAATCTTATATTGATTATGCGATGAGCGTCATCATTTCCCGAGCACTTCCGGACGTGCGGGACGGTTTAAAGCCGGTACAGCGCCGTACTCTGTATGACATGTATGAGCTCGGCATCCAGTACGACAAGCCGTTCCGAAAGTGCGCGCGTATCGTCGGCGATACGATGGGTAAATACCATCCGCACGGCGACAGTTCCATTTACGATGCTCTTGTCGTAATGGCACAGGATTTCAAAAAAGGGCAGCCGCTTGTGGACGGTCACGGAAACTTCGGGTCGATTGAGGGTGACGGTGCCGCTGCAATGCGATACACCGAGGCGAGACTGCAGAAAATTACACAGGAGGTCTATTTAAAGGATCTCGACAAAGACGTTGTCGATTTCGTACCGAACTTCGACGAGACGGAAAAAGAGCCGTCTGTTCTGCCGGTGCGCGTGCCGAACCTTCTGTTGAATGGCGCAGACGGTATCGCTGTCGGTATGGCAACAAGCATTCCGCCGCACAACCTGTGTGAGATTGTGGATGCGGTCAAGGCCTACATGAAAAACAACGACATCACCGTCAAAGGTCTGATGAAATACATCAAAGGACCGGATTTCCCGACCGGCGGTATTGTCGTCAATCAGGATGACCTGCTGTCGATCTACGAAAAAGGTGTCGGAAAGATTAAAATCCGCGGAAAAGTGGAAGTGGAGAAAGGAAAAAACGGAAAGCAGTATCTTGTGATCACCGAAATTCCGTACCCGATGATCGGTGCGAACATCGGAAAGTTCCTGAACGATGTGGCGGGGCTTGTGGAGAGCAAGAAAGCGCCGGAAATCGTCGACATTTCCAACCAGTCCTCGAAAGAAGGAACACGCATCGTGCTCGAACTGAAAAAAGGCGCAGATGTGGAGCGGATCACGAATCTGCTGTACAAGAAAACACGTCTGGAAGATACGTTCGGTGTCAACATGCTCGCCGTGGCAGATGGAAGACCGGAGACGTTAAGCCTTAAACAGGTGATCGAGCATCACGTTGATTTCCAGTTTGAAGTGGCAACCCGCAAATACCAGAACCTTCTCCGCAAAGAGATGGAGCGCCGCGAGGTGCAGGAAGGTCTGATCAAGGCATGCGATGTGATCGATCTGATCATTGAGATCCTGCGCGGAAGCAAGACACAGAAGCAGGTCAAAGAGTGTCTGATTATGGGTGTGACCGATGGTATCCGCTTCAAATCAAAGTCAAGTGAGCGTATGGCAGCACAGCTCTGCTTTACGGAACGCCAGGCAACGGCGATTCTGGAGATGCGTCTGCAGAAACTGATCGGACTGGAAGTGGAAGCACTCTTAAAAGATCATGAGGCGACTGTGGCGAAGATTACGAAGTACGAAGATATCTTAAATCATTACGACTCGATGTCGGAAGTTATTATGGAAGATCTGACGCAGATAAAAAAAGAGTACGGCCACAAGCGGAAAACGGCGATTGAGAATGCTGAGGCGATTGTTCTTGAGGAGCCGAAGGTCGAGGAGATGGATGTTGTCTTCCTGATGGACCGCTTCGGTTATGCGAAGACGATCGATACGTCTGCTTACGAGCGGAACAAAGAGGCTGTGCACAACGAGAACAAATATGTGTTCCAGTGCAAAAACACCGATAAGATCTGCGTTTTTACGGATCTTGGCATGATGCACAGCATCAAAGTAATGGACATCCCGTATGGAAGATTCCGTGACAAGGGAACGCCGATCGACAACCTTGGAAATTACAGCAGCCAGAAGGAGCAGATGATTTACGTCGATGCACTGGAAAATATCAAGAACAATAAGCTGCTGTTCGTCAGCGCGGCCGGTATGGTAAAACTTGTCGATGGATCCGAGTTTGATGTCGTAAAACGAACGATCGCGGCGACGAAGCTTTCATCCGAGGAGGACCGTCTGATTCTTGCCGAGGTCTGCCAGGAGCAGGAGTATGTGGTTCTGCAGACGAAAAACGGTGTCTTCCTGCGCTTCCTTACGAGTGAAGTGCCGGAGAAGAAAAAAGCAGCCGTTGGTGTGCGTGGTATCCGTATGGCAGAGGACGACGCGGTAGAGCATGCGTATCTACTGGCAAGCCGGATGGATTACACGATCACGTATCACGACAAAGAGATTTCTCTGACAGCGAAGATTAAGCTGGCAAAACGAGACACCAAGGGAACAAAGATCCGGGTATAACGCAGAGTTTTGTTTATAACCATGAGAAGCACGCTCCGCGGGTTTTTCGAGAGATCACTTGGCAATAAAAGGACACCTGCCCGATACCAGAACGGTACGGGCAGGTGTCCTTTTTGCATAATTTTTTAGTTATTTGAAAAACTGTGGGAAGTCTTTCTTGGGGTTCTTCTTTCAATGGCAACGTACGGACGATGATGACCGACATATTTATAAGCCGGACGGATGATCTTTCCTTCGTTGACAAGCTCTTCGATCCGGTGTGCGGACCAGCCGGAGATACGGGAGATAGCAAAGATCGGGGTGTAGAGCTCTTTTGGAAGGCCAAGCATTGTGTAGACGAAACCGCTGTAGAAATCAACATTTGCACAGACTGGTTTGAGCAGACGGCGCTTTTTGGCGATACACTCGCCGGCAATGCGTTCTACAGACTCATAGCGAGCAAATTCTTTCTCGCGGTGCTTCTCAGCGGAAAGCTTCTTTGCATATTCTTTCAGAATCACACAACGTGGATCGGACAGGGTATAAACAGCATGGCCCATACCATAGATAAGACCAGTTCCATCGAATGCTTCACGATCAAGTATTTTGGTCAGGTAGGTGCGCAGTTCGTTTTCGTCTTCCCAGTTTGTAACATTCTCTTCAATATTTTCAAACATCTCCATAACCTTCAAGTTGGCACCGCCGTGGCGCGGTCCTTTTAAGGAACTTAAAGAAGCCGCAACAGCAGAGTAGGTATCGGTTCCGGAGGAGGAGACAACGTGTGTCGTAAATGTTGAGTTATTTCCGCCGCCGTGGTCTGCGTGAAGAATTAACGCAACATCGAGAACCTTTGCCTCCAGAGCAGTGTAATCTCCATCCGGGTGAAGCATCTGCAGAATGTTTTCAGCGATCGACAGCTCCGGTTTCGGATTTCGGATGATCAGGTTCTGGTTTTCGTGGTAGTGGCGGTATGCATGGTAGCCGTAAACGGCGATCAGCGGCATTTTGGCGATCAGACTCAAAGCCTGGCGGAGGACGTTCGGAATGGAAATGTCATCCGGCTTTTCATCGTAGGAATACAGGGTCAGCACACAGCGCTGCAGAGTATTCATCATGTTTTTGCTGGTTGCCTTCATGACAACGTCGCGGACAAAAGTGTCCGGCAGCTCGCGGTAGATACTTAAAATTTCGTTGAAATCATTTAACTGCGGTTCTGTCGGAAGAGAACCGAACAGAAGAAGATAGGTAATCTCTTCAAAACCGAAGCGTCGTCCTTCCATACCTTTGATCAGATCTGCGACGTTATAGCCCTGAAAATAGAGACGGCCATCGGTCGGAACTTTTTCGCCGGTGCGCTCATCAATATCGAAGCCGATAACATCGGAAATTTCGGTCAGGCCGGTGAGAACACCTTTACCAGTGGAATCACGCAGTCCCCGTTTTACATCGTACTCAGTGTATAAAGATAAATCAATCTTTCCGGAATCTTTCGTATACTCTACAAGCTGACTGAGCTTGTCTTCCAGATTATCGTATTGCATGGTCATGACAACAGCCCCTTTCTTCCTTTAGTTAAAAACTATACTTACTTTTTTGGCGGTTGTCAATGCTTTTCTTTCAAAATACATTAATTTTTATAAGGGAAAGGGATGGTTTTCCTTAATTTTTGAAAGTAAGGACAAAGTTTATGCATAAAATTTGCGCCAGGGAGGTGAAAACAACAGGGATGGAAACGGCGGGAAATCAGTGGGGCGGAACAAATTTTAGAAAAAGATTCATAAATTTCAAAAAAATGCTTGCAATTTCAAAAAAATACGGTATAATAATGATTGTGTCATTCAGGAAATGAATTTCACAAGCCGAAATAGCTCAGCCGGTAGAGCACTTCACTCGTAATGAAGGGGTCGTCAGTTCGAATCTGATTTTCGGCTTATTCTTTAGAAACCCGCAGGACGTAAGGTTCTGCGGGTTTTCTGGTATCATGAGAAATATGACAGAAATACGAACGCCCTTTGCAGGAAAAAGATCTGCTGCAAAGGGCGTTTGCTGTTACAAGTTTCAGGAAGATCAGTTCGTACAGCATATCCTGACGGAGCTTTTGGCCAGGCACTTCAAAGAGCACATCAGCTGTTTTCATTTTCCTGTGCTGCCACCCGTGCGTCGCGTTCCCGGCGGGAAAAGACGCAGCCGCAGTAGTCCTGGCGGTAGAGTCCGTATTCATGGGAAAGTTCGATGGAACGCTGGTAGCCGCCCCGTTTCTTAAAATCTGAATTGAGATATGGGATCCCGTATTCGGCGGCAAGCCGTTCTCCGATTTCATTCAGCTTTTCCGCGTTTTTCAGCGGGCTGATGGAGAGGGTTGTTGTAAAATAGTCGAGTTTGAGCTGCTTTGCCATTTCGGCCGCTTCGCGGAGCCGCATTTCATAGCAGACAAAACAGCGCTCGCCGCCCTCCGGCACATTTTCCATCCCGCGTGTCAGCTCATAGAACCGGTTAGAATCGTACGGGCCGGGGCAGAAGGAAATCGGATGCACGGCGGGAAGAGAGTGGATCAGACGCTGCTGTTCCTCCACGCGGTGCTCGTACTCCGTCGGCGGATAGATGTTGGGATTATAGTAAAAGAGCGTAATGGAAAAATACTGCGACAGATATTCCAGCACGTAACTGCTGCACGGCGCACAGCAGCTGTGCAGCAGCAAGGTCGGAACTTCACCGTGAAGTCCTGCAATCTTCGCATCCAGCTCCTTCTGGTAATTTCTTTTATTGGCCATAATGTATCTTCAAACCTCCTGGTATCTTTCAATCCTTTCTATTATAGCCTCAGCGCGGCTGGGATGCAAGCTGCATATGATATCTTATAGATAGAGGAGGATGCAAAAAAATGGATGATCAAATCCTGTCATTAGAGCATATATCACTGTCCTATCACACCATGAAAGGAGAAACACCGGCGCTGTGCGATCTGACCTTTTCGGTAACCCCGGGGGAATTTGTTGCTCTTGTCGGACCGAGCGGCTGCGGAAAGAGCACGATCCTGAACTTGATTTCCGGTCTTTTAAAGCCGGAGGCGGGAACTCTGCTGAGCCGCGGACGGCCGATCACGGAGGCGGATCTCCATATCGGCTACATGCTGCAGAGGGACCACCTGTTTGAATGGCGGACCATCTACAGCAACGTTCTGCTGGGCCTTGAGATTTCGCGCACGCTGACACCCGAGCGGAAAGAAAAAGTCGGGGAGATGATGGAGACATACGGCCTGAAATCCTTTTCCAATGCCCGTCCGTCCGAACTTTCCGGCGGTATGCGGCAGAGGGCGGCACTGATCCGTACACTGGCGATGGAGCCGGATCTTCTGCTGCTTGACGAGCCGTTCTCCGCTCTCGACTACCAGACGAGGCTGAACGTCTGTGATGATATCGGAAAGATCATTAAAAAAGAGGGAAAGACAGCAATTCTCGTGACACACGATATTTCGGAGGCCATCAGCATGGCGGACCGTGTGATTGTTCTGGCGGCACGGCCGGCATATGTGAAAAAAAAGATTCCAATCCAGTTTGCGATGGAGGAGCGCACGCCGATGAAAGCGCGCAGTGCGCCGGAATTTAAAACGTATTTCAATGCCATCTGGAAGGAGCTGAATGAAAATGCGTGAGCAGGCAAAAACGCCGGAGAGCAGCTTTCAGAGGGCGTATCTCCGGCAGAAAAAAAGAGAACGGGAGCAGGTGCGGGTGTTTCGGGCTTTGCTTCTCGTCAGTTTTCTGGTATTATGGGAGGTGGCGGCGGATCTGAGATGGATCGATCCGTTTATCTTTTCCAGCCCTGTGCGGGTGGGAAAAACGTTCGTGACCCTGCTGACGGAGCAGAACCTTCTGCGCCATATCGGGATCACGGTGTATGAGACGGGAATCAGCTTTCTGCTCGTCTCGACACTTGGCATGGCGTTCGCTGTGCTTTTGTGGCTCTTTCCGCGCTTTTCTGCGGTGATGGAGCCGTACCTGGTAGTCCTGAACAGCCTGCCGAAATCGGCGCTCGCCCCGCTTCTCATTGTGTGGATGGGGGCAAACGTGAAAACGATCATCACGGCCGGCATTTCCGTTGCGATATTCGGCTCGGTGATCAGCATTTACAGCAGCTTTCAGAGTGTGGAGCCGGATATGCTCCGCCTGATTGCAACACTCGGCGGAACGAAGAAGGATATGCTGTTCCGCGTCGTGCTGCCGTGGTCGTTTCCGGGGTTGCTCGCCGTGTGGAAGGTCAACATCGGCCTGTGCCTCGTCGGTGTTGTAATCGGAGAGTTTATCGGGGCAAGAGAGGGGCTTGGCTATCTGATTATCTACGGCAGTCAGGTGTTCAGATATGCACACGCAAGAGAAGGGAGGATGACAGATGATTGGAATCGTATGTCTGGAAGAACGAAAAGGAATGCAGTTTGGCGGACGACGCGTTTCGCGGGACCGCGTGGTAACGGAAAAAATCTGCGAACTGTGTGAGGGGAAAACGCTCTGGATGAATCCGGCTTCGGAAAAGCTGTTCGCGGAGCAGAAGGAGAGTGGGAAGGTAACACTTCAGGCGGCGGCAGATTTTCTGGAGCAGGCAGGCGAAGGAGAATACTGCTTTGTGGAGAATACGGGACTGCAGGCTGTGGAAGCGAAGATAGAGAAAATCATCGTTTTCTGGTGGAACCGGCATTATCCGTCTGACCGGAAATTCGACCTGGATCTTTCCAAATGGAATAAAGTGTCCGAGGAGGAGTTTGCAGGCTATTCCCATGAGAAAATAACGAAAGAGGTATATGAGAAATGAAAAAACTAAGAAAACAGCTTCTGCTGCTGGCGGCGCTTCTTGTTCTGACACTGACCGGCTGTGAGGCGCAGGATCTTCTCTCGACGGAGAGAGCAGATTCCGGTTCGGAGGTTACGGCCGCTTATACGATGACGGAATCCCAGATTACCGATCAGGCACCGACGGCCGTTTCAGTTCTTGATGTTCCGGAGTTTTCCGGTGAACCGTATGTCGTTTTAAACGGAAATGAGCCGGATTTTACCGATGAGGAAAAGACGACCGAGTCGTACGAGCATTACAGCGATCCGGACAGCCTGGGACGGTGCGGCGTGGCAGAGGCGAATATCGGCCAGGATCTGATGCCGACGGAGAAGCGCGGCGCGATCGGCCAGGTAAAGCCGACGGGCTGGCATACGGTAAAATACGATCAGGTGGAAGGTAAATATCTGTACAACCGCTGCCATCTGATCGGATACCAGCTGACCGGTGAGAATGCAAACGAGAAGAATCTGATCACTGGAACACGTTATCTGAATGTCGAGGGCATGCTGCCGTTTGAAAACATGGTTGCCGACTACGTCAAAGAGACCGGAAACCATGTGCTGTACCGCGTTACACCAATTTTTACCGGGGACGACCTTGTAGCGGACGGTGTGGAGATGGAGGCACTTTCCATGGAAGATGACGGCGAGGGCATTTCCTTCCATATCTTCGCATACAACAATCAGCCGGGCATCTCGATTAATTATGCAACGGGAGACAGCACGTTAAGCGAAAGCAGCGGAACGATGACGGATCAGCAGGAATATGTCATGAACACATCCAGCATGAAATTCCACCTGCCGTCATGCTCCAGCGTCAACTCGATTAAGGATGAAAACAAGGCGACATATCAGGGACCGCGCGAGGATCTGATCGCCGAAGGCTATGAGCCGTGCGGACGGTGCAATCCTTAAAAAGAAATTACAAAAAGAGGGTCGGAACTTTCCGGTCCTTTTTTCTATATAGTAAAGAGAAGCATCTGGAAAGTGAGACAGGAGATGGAAGAGGAGAAACTGCGTGCGGTTTATTATGCAAGGTGCAGCACCGAGGAGGAAAACCAGAAGGATGCGCTGGTAAGGCAGGCGGCGGAGGCGGAAGAGGCAATCCGGGCAAGAGGATGGAGGCTTGTGGATGCCTACGTGGAGAGCCGCTCCGGTACGAGCCGGAAGGGCAGATGGGAATATAACCGCCTGTACGAGGATCTCGAGCAGAACCGGTTTGATGTCGTCGTAATCAAGTCACAGGACCGCCTGATGCGGAACACGCGGGACTGGTATCTGTTCGCAGACCGCTTAAACTGCGCCGGAAAGCGGCTGTATTTTTATCTGGAGAACACATTCTATTCGCCGGAAGACGCGCTTCTGACCGGCATTAAGGCGATTCTGGCGGAGGAGTACAGCCGGGAGCTGAGCAAGAAGATGAATCTGGCGCACCAGAAACGGCAGCAGAATAATGGAAAGCCGGTGCTGACCTCAAAAAGTTATGGTTACCGGCGGACGGCAGACGGAGCGATTGAGATCATCCCGGAGGAGGCCGCAGTGAAGCGCCGTATGTACGAACTCTGTGCAGACGGTCTCGGCGGACGGAAAATTGCGGCGGTTCTGGCAGCGGAGGGCGTCCGCAGCCGCGCCGGAAAACCATTCTCTGGAACAGACATTATCCGCATGGTGCGGAATCCCATGAATAAAGGCACCGTAGTCATGAACAAGAAGCATTACGATTTTAACACCGGAAAAACGCTCCCTACACCGCCGGGCGGGCAGTACGTCTATGCGGGGAAAATTCCTGCTATCGTCTCTGAAGAGCTCTGGATAGCGGCAAATCGGGCGGCTGACGAGCGTCTCTGCCGCAAAAAGGTGGGCAAATCTGTTCAGACTTGACTGGGTAATCCTGTCCATCCTGATCCTCTGCCTCGTTGCGGCAGGATTGTACGGCATCTTGGGCTGGCTGGAAAAAAACTACACAAAACGCCGAAATTCGGGAAAGTAGGTGATTTGACTTGCAAAGGGAGGTTGGATGCTTGTATAATAATGCATGATAATTTAAAAAACTTACAGGAAAAGAGGAATGAAAATGGCACAGTTATGGGGCGGACGGTTCACAAAAGAGACCGACAAGTTAGTGTATAATTTTAATGCATCCATCAGCTTTGATCAGAAATTCTATAAACAGGACATCAAAGGCAGCATGGCACATGTAAAGATGCTGGCAAAACAGGGCATCCTGACAGAAGAGGAGAGAGACCAGATTCTTGCAGGACTGGAGGGGATTCTTGCCGATGTAGAGAGCGGAAAACTGGAAATCACCAGCGAATATGAGGATATTCACAGCTTCGTGGAGGCAAACCTGATCGACCGCATCGGAGACGCCGGAAAGAAGCTGCACACCGGAAGAAGCCGCAATGACCAGGTAGCTCTCGATATGAAACTTTATGTCCGCGATGAGATCACCGAGATTGATGCACTCGTCAAAGAGGTGCTGGTAACACTCGAAAAAATCATGGAAGAGAACATTCACACCTATATGCCGGGATTCACCCATCTGCAGAAAGCACAGCCGATCACACTGGCACATCACATGGGCGCATATTTTGAAATGTTCCGCCGCGACAGAGGCCGCCTTGCAGACATCTACAAGAGAATGAATTACTGTCCGCTCGGTTCCGGTGCGCTGGCTGGAACGACGTATCCGCTGGACCGCGCTTACACCGCAGAGCTGCTCGGCTTTGACGGCCCGACCTTAAACAGCATGGATTCCGTATCCGACCGTGACTATGTCATCGAGCTCCTCAGTGCTTTTTCTACGATTATGATGCATCTTTCCCGCTTCTCCGAGGAGATCATCATCTGGAATACCAATGAGTACCAGTTTGTGGACATCGACGACGCATACAGCACCGGAAGCAGTATCATGCCGCAGAAAAAGAATCCGGATATCGCAGAGCTTGTTCGAGGAAAAACAGGCCGCGTTTACGCAGCTCTGATGTCAATGCTCACCACCATGAAGGGAATCCCGCTGGCGTACAACAAAGATATGCAGGAGGATAAAGAGCTGACCTTCGATGCCATCGACACCGTAAAAGGATGCCTGGCTCTGTTCAATGGCATGGTTTCTACCATGCACTTCAAAAAAGACCGCATGGAGAACAGTGCAAAGAACGGTTTCACGAATGCAACGGACGCAGCCGATTACCTTGTTGGAAAAGGCGTTCCGTTCCGCGATGCACATGGCATTGTCGGCCGTCTCGTTCTGTACTGCATTGACAAAGGAATCTCCCTTGATGATATGAAACTCGAAGAGTACAAAGCGATCAGCCCGGTCTTCGAGGATGATATTTATGATGCCATCAGCATGAAGAACTGCGTAGAACGACGCAACACGATCGGTGCGCCGGGAGCAGATGCGATGCTGGCTGTCATCGAGCAGAATAAAAAATATTTACAGGAAAATTGAAAAAACAGTTGCAATTTTGAAAAAATTGGTATAGTATGACATGAGACGCACAAATGTACGCCACAGAAGAACAAGGAGATGAAACCAATGGAGCAGAAATTGAGAGTAGGAATTTTAGGAGCAACCGGTATGGTAGGTCAGAGATTTATTTCTCTGCTGGAGAACCATCCGTGGTTTGAAGTTGTGACCCTGGCAGCAAGTCCGAGAAGTGCCGGAAAAACATACGAGGAAGCAGTCGGCGGACGCTGGAAAATGGATACTCCAATGCCGGAAGCAGTGAAAAAGCTCGTTGTGATGAATGTAAATGATGTAGAGCATGTGGCATCTACCGTAGATTTTGTATTTTCCGCAGTTGATATGTCGAAAGACGAGATCAAAGCGATTGAAGAAGCATATGCAAAGACCGAGACACCGGTTGTTTCCAACAACAGCGCACACCGCTGGACACCGGATGTGCCGATGGTAGTGCCGGAAATCAACCCGGAACATTTCGATGTCATCGAGTTCCAGAAAAAACGTCTGGGCACCAAGAGAGGATTTATTGCGGTAAAACCGAACTGCTCCATCCAGAGTTATGCGCCGGTTTTAACTGCATGGAAAGAGTTTGAGCCGTATGAGGTTGTTGCAACCACATATCAGGCAATTTCCGGAGCAGGAAAAACCTTCAAAGACTGGCCGGAGATGGAAGGCAACATCATCCCGTTCATCGGCGGCGAGGAAGAGAAGAGCGAGCAGGAGCCGCTTCGTATCTGGGGTAAAATTGAGAACGGCGTGATCGTAAAAGCAACCGAGCCGAAGATCACCTGCCAGTGCATCCGTGTACCGGTATTAAACGGACACACCGCAGCTGTTTTCGTTAAATTCCGCAAGAAACCAACGAAAGAGCAGCTCATCGAGAAACTGGAGAACTTCAAAGGCCTTCCGCAGGAACTGAACCTCCCAAGCGCACCGAAACAGTTCATCCGCTACATGACCGAGGATAACCGTCCGCAGGTAACCCTGGATGTCAACTACGAGAACGGCATGGGAATCAACGTAGGCCGCTTAAGAGAAGACACCATCTACGACTGGAAATTCGTAGGCCTCTCCCACAACACCGTCCGCGGCGCAGCCGGCGGAGCTGTACTGTGTGCGGAGACACTTGTTGCTAAGAAATATATCAGCGCGAAATAAGAATTATAAATATGTGAAAAGAAACGCTTCTGTCCCAGGGCAATCCAGTTGATCCTCAAAAGGGCAAAGTCACTGATCCTCTAGCCGTTCGCTAACAGATCACCGACCGCCCCTTACCCCGATCATCAGCCCGGACACAAGCCGGAGTAATTGAAAAACAACAAAATGAAGACCTTGTAACCATAGAAATGTGGTTATGAGGTCTTTTTTTACGTTAAATATCTACGAGAACCGGAGGAAAATGTATGATAAGGAAACCGGAGAAGATCTGTCGGAGAATTATAGCAAGTATTTAGGCGATCAGATCGGATATTCCAGTGATGAGATAACCACGATACACTCATATACATTTTCAGAAATATACAAAAAAGAAGCGCCATACGGAAAATCCCGCGGCGCTTCTTTTCTGCTCAAATAATTCTATTTACGCAAGTATTGGCTAACTTTAGAATTTGCCAGCTTTTGCTGCCTCTTCAACAGCTACAGCAACAGCAACAGTCATACCAACCATCGGGTTGTTTCCTGCGCCGATCAGACCCATCATCTCTACGTGAGCCGGTACAGAAGAAGAACCTGCAAACTGAGCGTCAGAATGCATACGTCCCATTGTATCGGTCATACCGTAGGAAGCAGGACCTGCTGCCATGTTGTCCGGGTGAAGAGTACGTCCTGTACCACCGCCAGAAGCAACGGAGAAGTATTTCTTGCCAGCTTCGATACGCTCTTTTTTGTAGGTACCTGCAACTGGATGCTGGAAACGAGTCGGGTTGGTGGAGTTTCCGGTGATGGAAACGTCAACGTTCTCTTTCCACATGATAGCAACACCTTCGCGAACATCGTTAGCGCCGTAGCAGTTAACTTTCGCACGCGGGCCGTTGGAGTATGCTTTTCTGTATACTTCTTTCAGCTCGCCGGTGTAGTAGTCATACTCGGTCTCTACATAAGTAAAGCCGTTGATACGTGCGATGATCTGAGCAGCGTCTTTTCCAAGACCGTTCAGGATAACACGCAGAGGTTTCTGACGTACTTTGTTTGCTTTCTCAGCGATACCGATAGCACCCTCAGCAGCTGCGAAGGACTCATGTCCAGCCAGGAATGCGAAGCATTCGGTGTCCTCTTCCAGAAGCATTTTGCCAAGGTTACCATGGCCAAGACCAACTTTACGCTGATCTGCTACAGAACCCGGGATACAGAAGGACTGAAGTCCCTCACCGATAGCTGCTGCAGCTTCAGAAGCTTTACGACATCCTTTTTTGATTGCGATAGCTGCGCCTACTGTGTAAGCCCATTTTGCATTCTCGAAGCAGATTGGCTGAATGCCTTCGATCATTTTGTATACGTCGAGACCAGCGGCTTTTGTAACTTCTGCTGCTTCTTCGATCGAGTTGATTCCGTACTCAGCGAGCTTAGCCAGAATCTGTTTCTCTCTTCTTTCATATGATTCAAATAAAGCCATTTTCCTATCCTCCTAAATTATCTGATTACTCTTTTCTCGGGTCAACGATCTTAACAGCATCAGCAACACGTCCGTACTGTCCGCTTGCTTTCTCGAATGCTGTGTTTGCATCATCGCCGGCTTTGATGAAGTCCATCATCTTTCCGAAGTTGATGAATTTGTAACCGATAATCTCGTCATCCTCATCCAGTGCGATACCTGTTACATAACCGTCGGTCATTTCAAGGTAACGAGGTCCTTTTGCAAGGGTTCCGTACATAGTACCAACCTGGGAACGAAGTCCTTTACCAAGGTCTTCCAGTCCGGCACCTACAACCAGTCCGTCCTCGGAGAATGCACTCTGGCTTCTTCCGTAAACGATCTGAAGGAAGAGTTCTCTCATTGCAGTATTGATGGCATCACACACAAGGTCAGTATTCAGAGCCTCAAGGATGGTAAGTCCCGGAAGAATCTCAGATGCCATAGCTGCAGAATGAGTCATTCCTGAACATCCGATGGTCTCAACGAGAGCTTCCTGGATAACGCCCTCTTTTACGTTCAGAGTCAGTTTGCAGGTACCCTGCTGCGGTGCGCACCAGCCAATACCGTGAGTGAATCCGGAAATGTCTTTGATCTCTTTTGCTTTTACCCATTTTGCTTCCTCCGGAATCGGAGCTGCACCGTGATGCACGCCCTGGGTAACCGGACACATCATTTCTACTTCGTGTGAATAAGTCATTGTTAAACTCCTTTCAAATATGTACTTATTTGAGCTTTTGTCTTTCGAACGGACCGTTTCCAGCCTGTTCACAGACCTATGGTTATTGTCTCACAAAATTGGCCATTCGTCCAGCCTATTTTGATAAAAAATTGCAAAGACCGCCGAAAAACGATAAAATTTCCGGCGGTCTTTGCAAACGATCTGTTTGATTTTCTTGCGATAAAACAAAATATTTTTAATTATCAGATTTTTTGATAATTTCCTTCGCATTTTTAAAGATATGACCCGACGGGATCACACCGCGGACGCAGGATAGCGGGTAAATGTTGGAATTTCTTCCGACAACGGTTCCCGGATTCAGCACGCTGTTGCAGCCGACCTCAACCTCATCGCCGAGCATCGCACCGAATTTTTTCAGTCCGGTTTCGATCTGCTCATCGGCGCTTTTGACAACGACAAGCTTCTTGTCGGATTTTACATTGGAAGTAATGGAACCGGCACCCATGTGCGCTTTGTAGCCAAGAACAGAGTCACCGACGTAATTGTAGTGCGGAACCTGTACTTTATTAAAGAGAATGACATTTTTCAGCTCGGTGGAGTTACCAACGACAGCGCCCTCGCCGACGATGGCATTTCCGCGGATAAAAGCACACTGGCGGATCTCCGCGCCTTTTCCGATGATGCATGGGCCGCTGATGGAAGCGGTCGGTGCGATACTGGCATCTTTTGCGATCCAGATATTTTCACCGCGTTTTTCGTATTCTGCCGGATCAAGCGTCTCACCGAGTTCAAGAATAAAGTCCTTGATGAGCGGAAGCACTTCCCATGGATACGTTTTGCCTTCAAAGATTTTTGCGGCAATGGTCTGGGTTAAATCATAAAGTTCAGAAATGGTTGCATCTTTCATGAGTGATTCATCCTTTCTTTTTTCTGTTCCTGTTTATCTTACCACATTTCAGGTGTTCTGTGCGGTCTTTTTTCTGTTCGAAGAAGACTTTGCAGAAGAGCTTCTTGAAGACGTGCTTTTTCCGGCACCGGAACGTGTGGAAGAGGCTTTTTTATAGTACGGCGCAGACGCATCAAAACTGCTCTTTAACTGGAACTGGTTCCGCATCTGCTTTACATTCACGGTGTGGCGTGTTACAAAGTTTTCCAGTTTTCCCATATATTCCTCAGAGGTAATGGATCCCTCCGCCACATAGGTGAGTCCCTTTTCCCAGCTTGCTGTCAGCTCCGGGTTCAGAAGCGGGCGGATGGACTGGTGGACGACGTCATAGATCATTTCACCGAGCTGCGTTGGTGTGATGACCTGTGTCTTTTTGTTCAGCGCGAGATACTTGATAAAGACAAGCTTTTTTAAGATCTCCGCACGCGTTGCACTCGTTCCGATGCCGCTTCCCTTGATCTGCTCACGCAGCTCCTCATCTTCGATGAGCTGTCCGGCATTCTCCATCGCAAGGATCATGGAACCGGAAGTATAACGCTTCGGCGGGGAGGTTTCGCCCTCTTTAATTGAAAGGCCGAGCAGGTTTAGTTCGCTGCCTTTCTTTAACTGGGACAGCGCGACAAGAAATGCGGGATCGCACGTTGTTTCCTCGTCCTTTTTTCCGTCCTCGTCCTCATCCTTTTTACGGAAGAAGGAGTAGTGCATTGCTTTTAAGTAGCCCTCCTCCACGAGAACACGGAAGTTGGAAAAGAACTGTTCGCCGCCGATTTCCGTCACAAGCGCGACCTTCTGATAGACGGCCGACGGATAGAAGATGCTAAGAAAACGGCGGACAATCGTTTCGTATACTTTGGCGGAAAGCTCCGAAAGATTCCGCAGATTGCCAAGGCCCTGTCCGGTTGGAATGATTGCGTAGTGGTCAGTGATCTGTTTATCATTCGTATAACGGGTGGAACCGATCTTTTTCCAGCTCTCGCCCTGTAAAATTTCATCCGCAAGACCGCGGCAGATGTTGTACTGCTGCAGGCCGCGCAGGTTCTTGCTGATTTCCTTTGCAACGGCAGAAGAAAGCACACGGGCGTCGGTACGCGGATAGGTAACCAGCTTTTTCTCGTAAAGCTCCTGGACGACTTTCAGTGTTTCATCCGGGCTGATTTTGAAGAAGCGGGCACAGTCGTTCTGCAGCTCCGCAAGGTTGTAGAGCAGCGGCGCATTTTTATTCTCTTTTTTCCGCTCCATTTTCAGAACGCGCGGGATCAGAGGATTCTGTGCTTTTAATTCGTCAATCAGCTTCTGTGCGTCTTCTTTTTTCTGGAATCCATTCTCCTTATAGAGAAGCGGCGAGTTAAAATAGCGGCTTTCTTTAACGGCACGCCATTCGCCTTCGAAATTCCGCCCGTTAAAAGAAAGACCGGCGATGACACGGTAGAACGGTGTTTTTACGAAACTGCGGATTTCGCGTTCGCGGCGCACGACCATGCCGAGCACGCATGTCATGACACGGCCGACGGAGATGGACTGGTATTTGGTGCCGAGATACGATGCGACGGCGTTTCCGTATTTTAACGAGAGAAGACGGGAAAAGTTAATGCCCATCAGGTAATCTTCTTTGGCACGGAGATAAGCGGAAGCTGAGAGATTGTCGTATTCGCTTTCATCCTTCGCTTCGCGGATGCCGCGCAGGATTTCTTCTTCTGTCTGTGAATCAATCCAGACACGTTTCTGCTTCTTGTCTTTGATACCGGCCATCTGTGCGACGAGGCGGTAGATATATTCTCCCTCGCGCCCGGAGTCGGTACAGACATAAATGGTCTCGATATCTTCCCGGTGGAGCAGGCCGCTCACGATGTTGAACTGCTTTTTTACTTCCGGGATTACTTCATATTTAAAGTTTTCAGGCAAAAAAGGCAGGGTCTCAAGACTCCACCTTTTTAACGCAGGATCGTATTTTTCCGGGTAGCTCATCGTAACCAGGTGGCCGACGCACCAGGTTACGATGGAAGTTTCCGACTCCAGATACCCGTCCCTGCGCTGCATATTCTGTTTTAATGCTTTTGCGAATTCCTGAGCGACGCTCGGCTTCTCCGCAATGTATAAGGATTTTGTCATTTATCTGCACTCATCATTCGAAGCGGCCAGGCAAGGAGCAGTCCGCCTCCGATCATATTTCCGATAGTTACAATTACCATACTTTTCAGCGCGGCGGTAAGAGAGATACCGCCCGGAACGAGAAGTGCGGCGGTAACGAAGGTTGCCATATTGGCAATGCAGTGTTCGAAACCGGCAACAACGAATCCGGAGATACAAAGTATGATCATGAAAAATTTCGCAACTTCATTTTTGCATTTCATGCCGCAGGCAACGGCAAGGCAGACAAAGAAGTTGCAGAGAATGGCGCGGAAGAACATTTCTCCCACAGGAATGGAAAGTTTGTTCCCAATAAAGCCCGCATAGTAATCAGCGGTGCCGGAAGCGCCTGCCAGTACGAAAATCACGGAGAGGATCAGACATCCGACGAAATTTCCGATGTAGCTGACGAGCCATACTTTTCCAACCTGCGTCCACGATACTTTTTTATCGAAGGCACCAAACGCCATGACAAGATTGTTTCCGGTAAAAAGCTCTGCGCCGATGAACACGATCAGAAGAACCGCGATAGCAAACACGATACCGCCAAGCAGCTTGCCCCACGCAGGATCGGAACCCTGGAAGACATTGCCGACTACGTTGGAGAAGATCATGGCAACGACGATAAAAAAGCCTGCCATGACCGAGCGGAGAAAGTATTTTCCAGGCTGTTCTTTCAGCAGCTTCGCCTTGTTTACCGCTGCCTCTGAAAATTTTTGTACGTCATCATAAGGCATATGTTACTCCTTTCTTATGCCCCGCGTGCAGCAGGGGACATATCCCCGTTTTTTGTGTCCTGGGGATGGCCATTATTCCCGGGACACTTTGTGGAACGGTCACCGGGTTCGCTCTTTCGACTTTGGCTATTATATCATCCCCGGGGAAAATTCGCAATGAAGGAACGCGAAAAAACTGCATTTCCGCAGAAATGTCAGAAAATGGAAGAGAAAGTAACACATTGTATGAGAATGAGAAAAGAAATTAAGATTGGAGATTTGTCCTATTTTTCTGGCGTTCTGTCATACGATACCAGACAGGAAGCTGATATAATAAGCGCATGGATCCTGAAAAATATAAGAAGGAGAGAACGACATGATTACATTAAATGGAACATGGCAGATGAACTGCAAGGGGGAAGACTCCTGGCAGGAAGGACAGGTGCCGGGAACGGTTTACACCGATCTGCTTCGCAATGGACAGATGAAAGACCCGTATGTAGGAGAAAACGAGGATGAGGTGCGGGATCTTTCCTACAACGATTATACGTACCGCAGAACATTTAAAAGAAGCCGACGTAATCTTCTCCGACAACTTCTTCGATCTGCTGCCGGGCGAGAGCCACGTGATTACTGTGGAAGAAGTACGGTCAGCGGAGCACATTGACGTGAAGACGATAGAAGAGGAATTGATTGTCTTGAGTAATTACCAAATTGGAAGAGAATAGCGTAATTTACTAAAAAGGTCTGAGCAAAAATCGAGTTGATGTAGTGTAATTCGATTTTGCTCAGACCTTTTGATTATTTTAGAAAAAAATATTATATTGAGAATTTTTTGACTTCTTCCGAGGTAAGATCAATTAGCTTTTTACCATGCTTTTTTGCATATCGAGACAATTCCAGCAGATTTACATGGATGGAGACTGTGCCTATACAGTCTATCAGGGAGGAACTACTGCATAGGGTGGTTTCATTCGTGTAATTATGTGCAACAATTTATTGGATTGCTATAGAATTATGGAATTAAAATCGACGCTATTGTAGAAATAAAAGAAAAAATTTGAAAAATTTTAAAAATTACCGTTGACAAATTGAGAGAACAGTGCTAGAATCTATAAATGTCAGCAGGATATAAGCGCTGACGAAAAACAAGATATGGGATCTTAGCTCAGCTGGGAGAGCATCTGCCTTACAAGCAGAGGGTCATAGGTTCGAGCCCTATAGGTCCCATACTTATCAAAAATTACATATGGCGAGATAGCTCAGTTGGCTAGAGCACGCGGTTCATACCCGCGGTGTCGAGGGTTCGAATCCCCCTCTCGCTACGTCAGAAACTCCTGTGTGAACGGGAGTTTTTTTGCATCCTGAAATACTTACAAAAATCGAACAGATGATTTCTTTTTGAAGGTGGATATTGTATAATGAGAAAAGAATATAAGTACAGAGGAGGTTTTTCGTGAAACTATTTCATTTATCCGATCTTCACATTGGAAAGCGTGTGAATGAGTTTTCCATGATCGAGGATCAGAAATATATTTTAACGCAGATTCTGTATGCAGCAGATCAGGAAAAGCCGGATGGGATTCTGATTTCCGGGGATGTGTATGACCGAACGATTCCGACGGCAGAGGCGGTGCAGGTGTTTGATGCGTTTCTGACCCGGCTTTCGGAGCAGAAAATTCCGGCTTTTATCATCAGCGGTAATCACGACTCGGCGGAGCGTCTGGCGTTTGGATCGAGTCTGATGGGGAAAAGCGGCATTTATTTTTCAAAGGTATATGACGGAACCGTAGAAAAGATTCCGATGCAGGACGCATATGGAACGGTCTGGATTTACCTTCTTCCATTTTTACGGCCGTCGACGATACGTCATGCTCTTCCGGAGCGTGCGGAGGAGGTGCAGTCTGCGGCGGACGCTGTGCGGATTGCGCTGGAGCAGACCAAAATCGATGAGAAGGAGCGGAATGTGCTTCTTGCGCACCAGTTTGTGACAGGGGCGAAGCGGTGCGATGCCGAAGAACTGCAGGTCGGTGATGTGGATCAGATACCGGCAGAACTCTTTGCTTTGTTTGAATATGTGGCGCTCGGCCATATCCATAGTCCGCAGAAAGTCGGCCGCGAGACGGTGCGCTACTGCGGTGCACCACTTAAATATTCGTTTTCCGAGGCGGGTCAGGAGAAGTCGATTACCGTCGTGGAATTAAAAGAAAAAGGCAGCGTGGACCTTCGTACGATTCCGCTGAAACCACTCCATGATCTCCGGAAAATCCGCGGAACGTATCTGGAAGTGACGGCGAAATCATTTTATGAGAACAGAGACTGCGAAGATTACCTGCAGGTGACCCTGACAGATGAAGAGGATGTGCCGGACGGCATGGCAAAACTTCGGACCATTTATCCCAATCTGATGCGTCTCGAATATGATAATAAACGAACGCGGTCGAATGCAGAAGTCCGTGCGGCTGAACGTGTGGAGGAGAAGTCAGAGCTGGAGCTGTTTCAGGAGTTTTATGAGCTGCAGAATAACCAGTCGATGACAGAGGTGCAGGAACAGTTTGTAGAAGAACTATTGCGGGGGATGAAGGAATGAAGCCAAAGAAATTGACCATCAGTGCATTCGGCCCGTACGCGGACCGGATGGATCTGGATTTTACACAGCTGGGCGGCGGTGGATTATATCTGATCACAGGAGATACCGGCGCGGGAAAAACGACAATTTTTGATGCGATTACGTTTGCACTCTACGGCGAGGCGAGCGGTGAAATCCGGAAAGGGGAGATGTTCCGCAGCAAATATGCGAAACCGGAAGTACGCACCTTTGTAGAACTCACCTTCACATACCGCGGAAAAGATTACACCGTAAAACGGAATCCGGAGTATCTGCGCCCGAAAGACCGCGGCCAGGGGATGACAACAGAGAAGGCGAATGCAGAGCTGATTTTCCCGGACGAGCGGCAGACGGTCACAAAAAGTACGGAAGTGACCAAGGCGGTAACGCAGCTTCTTGGATTGGATCAGCGTCAGTTCCGGCAGATTGCCATGATTGCGCAGGGCGATTTTCAGAAACTTCTCCTCGCGGGAACGGCAGACAGGAGCGAAATTTTCCGAAAAATGTTCCATACGGAAATTTATCAGGAACTGCAGAACCGGCTGCGGGATGCGGCGAAAGCGCGGTGGAAAACGTATGATGAGAAAAAACGGAGCATCAGCCAGTATCTCGAGGGGATTGTCTGCCCGGAGGATGCGGTGTTTCAGAAAGAACTTGCAAAGCTGAAAAAAGAAAAATTTGACGGAGAGGTGATGCGCGGCATGGAGCTGCTGGCGCTCTGCATCGAGATGGATCAGGAGCGCCTTTCCAGGCTGGAAGAGGAGCGCAGTGCACTGGGAACGCAGATTGAACAGCAGAACCGGCTGCTTGGAAAGGTAAAAGAGAGCCGGAAGCGGCAGGAGGAAAAAGCCCAGAAAGAAAAAGAACTGGAGGAGCTGATCCCGGAAGAGGCGGAGAAACGGCAGAAGAGCGAACAGGCAGACCGGGAGGCCTCTGTCTGCAAAGAACTGGAAGCACAGATCCGCACAGGGCAGGAAAGCCTGGAACTGCTGCGGAAGATGAAACAGGAAAAAGAGGAACTTCTGGAACGGCGAAAGGAACTGCAGACGGCAGCGGAAGAAAAAGAAGGGCTGCGAACGGAGCAGGAACAGGCAAAAGCGCAGATTACAGAACAAAAAGAACAGGAAGAAGCACTTTCCGGAACGGAGACGCTTCTGGCACGGGCGGAGCAGAAAGAGACACAGGTACGGGAACGGCTTGAAACGATGACATCCTACCGTGAGGCGGTTCTTGCGGCGAATCAAAAGGCCGCAGTTCTGACCGAAGAGTTAAAGCATCTGCAGGAGCAGGAAAATGCGCTTTCGGTTCAGATGGAAACGACGGCGGTGCGGCTGGCAGAAAGACAGGATGCTGCCTTGCAGGAGGAAAAATGGCGGCAGGTAGGAAAAGAATTTTCACAGCTGCTGAGAAACTGGACGGCAGCGGAGAGAGAGTGGAAGGAGAAGCAGGAGGCGTATCGAAAAAGTCTGGAAATCAGAAATGATGTGCGGGAAACATATCAGGAGATGGAAAGGCTGTTTCTGGATGCGCAGGCGGGGATTCTGGCAGAAAATCTGACAGAGGGAACCCCGTGCCCGGTCTGTGGATCTGTGCATCATCCGGCACTGGCAAAAAAGGCGGAGCATGCGCCGGACAAAGAAACACTGGATCAGAAAAAAGAAGAACTGCAGAAGCAGAATGAAGTGACCGCGGCATTAAGCGAAGCGGCGGGAAACTTCGGAAGACAGACGGAAGCGGCAAGGGAAGAACTGGCACGGCGGATTGCCTGGAGAGCCGCTGCTCCGGCAAGGACAAAAGAAGCACCAGCGGATCAGAAATGCCAAAAAGAACAGGAACGTCTGGCACAGCTATCAGAAGAGCAGTTTGCACAGGCTGCCAAGGAAACAGAAAAACAGCTTGCATCAGAAGAAAAGCGTCAGAAAACGCGCCGGGAAGAATATGCGGCATATGAAAAACAGCAGCAGCAGGAACAGAAGCAGCGGGAAAAACGGAAACAGGTGATGGCAGAAAAACAGGCAGAGATTGGCCGGCTGGAAGGAGAAAAACAGACGTTTTCTGTACAGCTGGAACAGAAAATAGAAGAGATCTTAAAAACTGCGGCGGAAGATCAGAAGGCCGATGCAGGACAGCTGCAGACAGCTAAAGACAGATTGGGTACTTTTCAACAGGAACCGGAAAAAAAAGAGAGGCTTCAGCAGCTGATGCTGGCGGCATTGGAATGTGAAAAAGCTCTGGAGCATGAGAAAAATCAAGTTTCGATACGTAAAAAAGAGCTTCTTGCAAAACAAAAAGAATGGAAAGCTCTGAAACGGATCATTCAGACTGGGACAGAGCAGATGGAACAGCGGGAAAAAGCCATTCACGAAAAAGAACTACTGGAAACAAAAGTAAGGGAAATGGAAAAAACGCTGCTGGAAAAGATCGGGGAAAAAGAAGCACAGCTTGCTGGAAAAGATGAAACACAGCTGCGGACCGACATTTCCCAGTGGAGTGCGAAAAAAGCGCAGTTAGAGCAGGCACAGCAGGAAGCCCAAAAATTGTTCGACAAGGTAAAAAATCATCTGACCGAAGTGCGCGCAGCCATTGCAGCAATCCGTTCCCTCGAAGAGGCTGCAGAGACAGAAGATACCCTTCCTTCCGAAACAGAACTGCAGGAAAAAATTGCAGAGCTGACAGAGCAGAAACAAAAGATTGATCAGAAACACAGCGAACAGTACCATGCGGCGAATACGAACCGGGCCACATATCAGGCAGTGCAGAATCAGCAGAGCCAGATGCAGGCAGTGGAAGAGGAGTACAAATGGGTACGCGCACTCGCTGATACGGCTGGCGGCACTCTTGGCGGAAAGCGGAAAATCGAACTCGAGACGTACGTTCAGATGGCCTATTTTGACCGGATTCTGCGAAAAGCCAATCTCCGCTTCCTGACCATGAGCGGCGGGCAGTATGAACTGAAACGGCAGGAGGACGGTGCAAATAAAAAAGAAAAAGCCGGTCTGGATCTGAATGTCATCGATCATTATAACGGAACAGAGCGCAGCGTCCGTACTCTCTCCGGCGGTGAGTCCTTCCAGGCATCGCTTTCACTAGCACTTGGCCTTTCCGATGAAATCCAGTCGTACGCGGGAGGAATCCAGCTCGATGCGATGTTTGTGGATGAGGGCTTTGGTTCGCTCGACGAGGAGTCTCTGAATCAGGCAGTCAAGGCACTGGAGGGACTTGCCGGCGGAAACTGTATGGTCGGCATTATCTCCCATGTGCCGGAATTAAAAGAACGGATCGAGAAAAAGATCGTTGTGACAAAAAACAGAAGCCGTGACGGTGTGGGAAGCACAGCGGTGATTGAATAAAAGAAAAATCGCAGAAATGGTTTCCTAAATTTCTTGTCAGATGGCAGATGTAATGGTATAATAAGGGGCGTTGGACTTAAAAAGAAAGCGTGCAGCGAGTTATAGAACTCAATATTTTGTAGACCACCGGCCTTATGCGCCGGCTTGCAATAGAATGGAGGAAACCAATGAAAACTTCAGATTTTTACTATGATCTGCCAAAAGAACTGATTGCGCAGGATCCGCTCGAAGACCGCAGCGCCTCCCGCCTGATGCATCTGAATAAAGAAACCGGTGAATATGAGCATGGCCATTTCCGTGATATTCTGAAATACTTAAAACCGGGCGACTGCCTTGTGATCAACGATACCAAAGTAATTCCGGCGCGTCTCTACGGTTCGAAAGTCGGCACCGATGCAGCAATCGAAATCCTTCTGTTAAAAAGAAGAGAAAATGATATCTGGGAGACCCTCGTAAAACCGGGCAAAAAATGTAAGGTCGGCACGGTGATCTCCTTCGGCGACGGCATTCTGACCGGAGAGGTTGTAGATATTGTCGATGAGGGAAACCGTCTGATCCAGTTCCATTACGACGGCATTTTCGAGGAGATCCTCGACCAGCTTGGCGAGATGCCGCTGCCGCCGTATATCACACACAAACTGCAGGACAAGAACCGCTATCAGACGGTATACGCGAAACACGAGGGAAGCGCAGCCGCTCCGACCGCAGGACTGCACTTTACAAAAGAGCTTCTGCAGCAGGTACAGGATGCCGGTGTAAAGATCGCCCATGTAACCCTGCATGTCGGCCTTGGCACCTTCCGTCCGGTGAAAGTGGAGGATGTCACCCAGCATCACATGCACTCTGAGTTCTATGTGGTAGAAGAAGATCAGGCAAAACTGATCAACGATACGAAAGCAGCAGGCGGCCGTGTGATCGCAGTCGGAACAACGAGCTGCCGTACTCTGGAGTCGGCAACCGGCGAGGACGGCATTTTAAAAGCCGGAAGCGGCTGGACCGAGATCTTTATCTATCCGGGTTACCGCTTCAAGATGATCGACGGACTGATCACCAATTTCCATCTGCCGGAGTCCACACTGGTGATGCTGGTATCGGCACTGGCTGGAAAAGAGCATATTATGGCAGCTTATGAAGAGGCTGTAAGAGAAAAATACCGCTTTTTCTCCTTCGGGGATGCCATGATGATTGAATAAAAAATTCGTTTATGACAAAAATACGATGCTGAAAGAAAACGACCATATAGGAACACCCGCGAAGCCCTATATGGTCGTTTTTTGTCCAGCGAATCTTCTAAATCTTTCTTTTTTCCTGCCGAAAAACAGAAGATTTTATTAAGGTTTCTGAAAACGAGCGGAACTGGGTTGTGTCAGGGAATGTTTTTGCGTATACTGATACGTGTTTGAGACAAGGGAGGACGGATTTTGAAGAGAGACGAGAGAAGAAAGTTTCCATACTATGGTATCCTGCCGCTAATTCTGACGCTGACAGCGAATTTTATCGCTTATTTTGGAACGCGGCCGTTTACCAGTTCGTGGAAACATTACAATATAGAAACGGTGCTGGACCAGCAGATCCCGGTGATCCCGTGGACGATCGTGATTTATTTTGGCTGTTATCTGGTCTGGATTGTAAATTATCTGATTGCCGCAAGCAGAGAGAAAGAATTTGTCTGGCGGTTCTTTGCAGCAGATGTTCTGGCGCGGCTTGTCTGTATGGCATTTTATCTGTTGCTGCCGACAACGAACGTAAGGCCGTCGATCCCGGAACAGGGATTCTGGAATCATATGCTTGCCTTGCTCTACCAGATGGATGCGGCGGACAATTTGTTCCCATCGATTCACTGCCTGAACAGCTGGTTCTGCTATATCGCAGTCCGTGGCAGACGGGAGATTCCGCGCTGGTATCAGCGGTTCTCTTTCTGGGCGGCACTTGCCGTGTTTGTCTCTACACTGACGACAAAGCAGCATGTGATTGCAGATGTGATTGGCGGAGCGCTTCTGGCAGAAGTGACGTGGCAGATTGCGGGACGCACGCATCTTGGGGCCTGGTATGGCATGATATTGGAACGAAGGAGGTGGAAACGCCGTGCAGAGTAAGAAAAAAATGATCGTGAATACCGTTTTTCTCGTTGCGATTTTTGCGTTGACGATATACGGTGTTTTCCACGGCGAAGACCTTGGCGCAATGATGGAAGCAATGCGGCGCGCAGATGTGCGGTGGCTGCTGCCGGGACTGCTCTGTGTCGTGTTTTTTATCTGGGGAGAATCGATTATCATCTGGTACATGATGCATTCCTTCCAGATTCCGGTGAAGAGGCGGACGTGTTTTCTGTTTTCTTCCGTCGGATTCTTTTTCAGCTGTATCACACCGTCCGCAAGCGGCGGCCAGCCGATGCAGCTCTACTATATGAAAAAGGAGAAAATATCTCTTCCGGTATCAACGGTGATTCTGATGATCGTCACGATCACTTACAAAGCGGTGCTGGTCGTGGTGGGACTTGGGCTTGTTCTGTTCGGACAGGGCTTCCTGCACCGGTATCTGACGGAAATCCTTCCGGTTTTCTATCTGGGAATCGGTCTGAATGTCTTCTGTGTCACAGCCATGCTTATTCTGGTTTTTCATCCGGCGCTTGCGCGGACGATTCTGGTTTTTGGACTGAAAATCGTGGAAAAACTGCATTTGATGAAACGAAAAGAAAGCCGCCTGAAAAAACTGGAAGCTTCCATGGAAGTCTACCAGAATACGGCAGTGTATCTTGGCACCCACAAAATGGTGCTGGTCAATGTCCTTGCGATTACCTTTGCACAGAGGTTTGCTTTATTTGCAGCAACATGGTTTGTATACCGCGCCTTCCATTTATCAGGCATTTCCTTTATCACCATTGTGCTGCTGCAGGCGGTCATTTCCGTATCGGTTGACATGCTGCCGCTTCCGGGAGGAATGGGAATCAGTGAGACACTGTTCCTGAAAATTTTCCCGCCGGTCTTTGGAAACGCGCTGCTTCTTCCAGCAATGGTGCTTTCCAGAGGACTCGGCTACTACGGGGAGCTGCTGGTGAGTGCAGTCTTTACCATCGTCGCACAGCTTACGATCGGGAATACGAAAAGAGAAAAAAGAGGGGGAACTACATATGATAGGGTTCTATGATTATACCGTAATATTAACATATATCAGCTTTGCATCGTCCATCAGCGGCATTTTTCTTGCAACGCGGGGACACTTTAACTGGGCGATTTTTTGTCTTGCTTTTTCCGGACTGTGCGATATGTTCGATGGAAAAATTGCGCGGACGAAGAAAAACAGGACCGAAGATGAAAAGCGGTTCGGCATTCAGATCGATTCGCTCTGCGATGTGGTCTGTTTCGGCGTCTTTCCAATCGTGCTCTGCTATGAGCTTGGCATGACACATTTTTACAGCATTCCGATTCTTATTTTCTACGGTCTTGCGGGCGTGATCCGTCTGGGATATTTTAACGTGATGGAAGAGAAGCGTCAGAATGAAACTTCGGCGAACCGGAAATATTACCAGGGACTGCCGATTACCTCGATGTCAGTAGCTCTGCCGCTGCTGTTCGTCTTTGCACCGCTCTGCCGCGGATACTTTCTGATCTGGCTGCATCTGCTGGTGCTGGTGGTCGGCGTTCTGTTTATCACGGATTTCCGCTTCCGCAAGCCGACGAATAAAGAGCTTGCTGTGCTGGTAGCGGTCGTTGGAGTGGCTGTGCTCCGCGGACTTCTGATCTGGAAGGGAGGAAGAACGATTTGAGACTCTGCGCTTATCCTTATCGAAAACAGGGGAAAAATCATCCAAAGCTTGATCTGATCCGCGAGGAAAATGATCTGCAGGACCGTTTTCTGCACATGATGTACAGCCATGCCGCCGGAAGAGCCGCGATGCAGCCGCTGGTTCAGTCATTTGTATCTCGTGCGGCAGGCTGCTTTCTGGACAGCCGCTTATCGGTGCCGCTGGTTGCACCGTTTGTAAAGAAAAATCATATTTCACTGAAGGAATGTACCGCAAAGCAGTTTATCTCGTTCAATGATTTCTTTGTGCGGAAGCTGAAAATGGATGCACGTCCGTTTTCCAATGCGCCGCAGGATTTTATCAGCCCGTGTGATGCGCGGCTTACGGTTTATCCGATTCATGAGAACGGAAAGTTTGAGATCAAGAACACAGAATATACGCTGGAACAGCTTCTGCGCGACCGGAAGCTGGCAAAACGGTATGAGGGCGGAACGTTATTTCTGTTTCGGCTTTCCGTGGACGATTATCACCGGTATCTCTTTGTGGATGACGGCGTCTGCTCGACGGAACGGCGGATTGAGGGTGTGCTCCACACGGTCAATCCGGCGGCGAATGATTTTTGCCCGATCTATAAAGAAAATACGAGAACCTACACGCTGCTGCAGTCCGCAAATTTCGGCACACTGCTGCAGATGGAGGTCGGCGCGATGATGGTCGGAAAGATTGTCAATGAAAATGCCGGAGCGGCGAGACGTGTACAGCGCGGCGAAGAGAAAGGCTATTTTGCCTTCGGTGGTTCGACAGTGATCGTTCTGGCACAGAAGGGAAGCGCAGTGCCGGAAAAACGGATCTGGAATTATTCGCGGCTTGGAATCGAAACGCGGGTACGGCAGGGAGAAACGGTTGGAACGGCCGGAAGAACAGAACTATGAGAAACACGCTCCGCGAGTTTCTCAAGTTATCGCGGCAGTTACCAAGGTCTCGTGCAAGCACGGACTTTGGCTCGTTGCCCGCGTAAATAAAAGCAAAAAAATGGATTGTGAGGAAATGATCTTCACAATCCATTTTTTGTTTAAACGTTTTTTATGCCTGCAGCCGCGCCAGATCCTGGTAGAATGTCGGATACGAGATATCCACACAGCCGGCGCGCAGGATTTCCGTCGGTGTCTCTGCGGCAAGCGAAGCGATTGCAAACGACATCGCAATGCGGTGGTCGAGGCGGCTGTCGATTTGGGCGCCGTGGAACGGTTTTCCGCCCTCAATGATCATGCCGTCGTCCGTGCCTTCCAGGGAAACACCCATCGCGGTGAGTTCGTTTACCATGATATCAAGACGGTTCGATTCTTTGACTTTCAGCTCCTCCGCATTCCGGATCACGGTTGTACCGTTCGCTGTGGCGGCAAGAACCGCGATGATCGGGATTTCATCGATCAGGGTCGGGATCAGTTCGCCCTCGATGACAGTGCCGGAAAGAGACGGCGTATAGCGCACGAGAAGGTCTGCAACCGGTTCTCCGCCGGAGTTCTGCTCATTCAGAAGTGTGATGTCAGCACCCATGGCGCGGCAGACGCGGAGCATACCGTCGCGGGTCGGGTTGATGCCGACATTTTTCAGGAGCACCTCAGAGCCTGGAACTATCAGCGCGGCGGCGATGAAGTAGGCGGCGGAGGAAATATCTCCCGGCACACGGACGAGATTTCCATGGAGATCCGGGTCCGGAAGAACCGATGCGGTCAGCCCTTCGGAGGCAACGTCGGCACCGAAGAATTTCAGCATCAGCTCCGTATGGTTTCTGGAAAGAGCCGGTTCGGTAACGCTTGTTTTTCCGTCAGCATACAGTCCGGCAAGCAGGACACACGATTTGACCTGTGCGGATGCGACCGGCGAAAGATAGGAGATGGCGTGGAGCGGATGGCCGTTGATCGCAAGCGGCGCGCAGCCGTTTTCCGGAATACTGCGGATGGAAGCGCCCATCTGGGTCAGCGGATTGATGATGCGTCCCATCGGCCGTTTCTGAATGGAAGCGTCACCGGTCAGTGTACTGGAAAAGTTCTGGCCGGCAAGAATGCCGGAGATCAAGCGTGTCGTTGTTCCGCTGTTTCCGCAGTCGAGAACGGCGGACGGAGCCGAAAGCCCGTGCAGGCCTTTTCCATGAACGAGAATGCGCTCCGGCGTGTTCTCGATCTCAATGCCCATACTGCGGAAGCAGGAGATGGTGGAGAGACAGTCGGCACCCTGTAAAAAGTTTGTGACTTCTGTGGTTCCCTCTGAAATGGCACCGAACATGACGGCGCGGTGGGAAATGGATTTATCGCCCGGCACGGAGATTTCTCCGCGCAGAGGACGTACTGCTTTCTGGAACTGCATAACGTAACTTCCTCCTGTCAAGATATACGCGCTTTTAATTGCGGATATGAATGGTATAGCCATGGTCTTTTAAGACCTTCCGGGCAAGAATGCCTGCCTGCTCTTCATAAAATTCAATGCGGAGAGCACCCTCTTCGAACTCGCGGTTATGCGTAATGCCGATATTTTTAATATTGATCTGGTTGATGGCAAGAATTGTTGTAACGGCTGCGATTCCGCCGGCTTCATCGAGCAGGTCGCAGTAAACGACGTATTCTTTCTTTGTCGGTCCATAGGAAGAATCTTCCATGGAATTCCGGTATTCGCGGGAACTCTCAAACATATTGTAGAGCTCGTGGCCTTTTTTGTTGTCAACCAGGTATTTTGCCTGGACGAGAAGGCGGATATAGGAATCCAGCACATTCGAGAGCTGCTTCTGGTTTGAGAGACAGATCTGCTGCCATACCTCCGGGGAGGAGGAAGCGATGCGGGTGATGTCCTTGAAGCCGCCTGCAGCAACGGTTTTCATCTGCTCTTCCGGTGTGTCTAGGGATGCGAGTGCATTGACCAGGGTAGCGGCAACGATATGCGGCAGATGACTGACACCTGCGGTGATGTAGTCGTGCTCTTCGTATGTTAAAACCATCGGGATCGCCTTTAAGGACTGGACAAGATCAACGAAAGCGGAAACTGTCGCGATCTCAACATCTGGTCCGGGTGTAATCATATAGTAAGCATTTTCCAGCAGGTAATCGGTGGCGCTGGAATATCCCGTCTTTTCGGAGCCTGCCATCGGATGGCCGCCGATAAACTGGTGCGTCATGCCGAGGGTCTCAACCGCCTGATGGATTTCTCCTTTTACACTTCCGACGTCTGTGATGATACAGCCCGGTTTTGCGATGCCTTTCACGAACGGAAGATAGGAGATGTTGGTGCTGACAGGAGCACATAAGAAGATATAGTCACAGTCGGCAAAGCGGTCGTCCCGTTCTTCCAGCGCGATATCAATCACGCCTTCCTGAATTGCCTCTTCGATCGTCGCTTTGGTGCGGCAGTAGGCCATCAGTTTATACTCCGGGTGAACCTTTCTGAGGGTTTTTGCAATGGAGCCGCCGATGAGGCCAAGGCCGATAAAGCCGATACAGATTTTTTCGGATGTATCACACATAATTCAAGTAGTCCTTTCTGATAATTTTCGTAGGTAAATCGTATAAAAGACATTGTAAAGCATCTGAAATCAAATGTCAAAGATTTCTTGCTTTAAAGTGACAAAGCATTTTTGAAAGGCAGCAATTTTGCTTGTTTTGCAAAATCCGGCAGATTCCACAGAAAAGCCAGACAGAAAAGCGGAAGGAAGGCAGAATAACCAGCTAAAATACATATAAAATTTAAAAATTCAGAAATATATTGTGAAACATGAATAATATACTTGCAAAAAAGCAAAAACTTTAGTAGAATAGTGACTATGATAAGAGGAACGGAAGACGTGAATCTTGATAAAAAGCAGAAAGGCGAATAAGAGCGGCCTTGCAATCTGCAAATTTACTTACATGGGAGGTATTACATATGGACGTTTTTAGAACTGACCGAATCAGAAATGTGGTGCTGCTGGGGCACAGCGGCTCCGGAAAGACAAGTCTGACCGAAGCTATGGCTTATCTTTCCGGTATGACAAACCGTCTCGGAAAAGTGACAGACGGAAATACCGTCAGCGATTTTGACAAAGAAGAAATCAAGCGCAAATGCTCTATTTCCACAACGCTTGTCCCGGTCGTATGGGGAAAAAATAAGATCAATGTTCTGGATACTCCTGGAATGTTTGATTTCGTAGGAGAAGCACAGGAAGCCGCTTCCGCAGCAGATGCCGCTGTAATCGTGGTATCCGGAAAGGCCGGCGTGCAGGTCGGAACCCAGAAAGCATGGGAACTCTGCGAGAAATACAATCTTCCGCGTATGATCTTCGTAACGGAAATGGATCAGGACGATGTCAGCTACCGAGAAGTCGTTGAGCAGCTCACCGAACTGTACGGAAAACGAATCGCACCGCTTCATATGCCTCTGCGTGAAAACGGTAAATTTGTAGGATATATCAATATTGTAAAGAACAAAGGCCGCAGATATATCGAAAAAGATAAAAAAGAAGAATGCCCGATTCCGGATTACTCCGTAGAATATCTGGAGAAGTACCGTGAAACCCTGATGGAATCCGTGGCAGAAACAAGTGAAGAGTTTATGGACCGCTACTTTGGCGGAGAAGAGTTCTCGGTAGCAGAGATTTCCGCAGCGCTTGCCATGAACGTAGGAGACGGCACCATCGTTCCGGTATGCATGGGCTCCCCGGTCAATCTGCAGGGCGTATCGAACCTTCTTGATGATATCTGCGGATACTTCCCGGATCCGTCCACCCGTCCGTGTGCCGGCATCAATCTCGATACGAACGAAATTTTCGAGGCAAATTACGACTTTGCGAAACCGAAGAGCGCGACCATTTTCAAAACGATCGTGGATCCGTTCCTTGGAAAATATTCAATGATTAAGGTCTGCTCCGGCGTTATTAAAAGCGATGATGTGCTCTATAATGTAGATCAGGAATCCGAAGAAAAACTGAGCAAGCTGTACGTGCTCGAAGGCTCCAAGCCGATCGAAGTACCGGAGCTTCATGCAGGAGATATCGGTGCCATCGCAAAACTCGGCGATGCAAGAACCGGCGATTCCCTTGCGACAAAGAACAATCAGGTCCGCTACGGAAAACCGGATGTTTCGACTCCGTACACCGCAAAACGATATAAACCGAAGAACAAAGCCGATGTAGATAAGATCTCCCAGGCATTTGCCAAGATGATGCAGGAAGACCTGACTATGAAGGCAGTCAATGATTCTGCAAACCATCAGACATTGCTGTACGGCATGGGCGACCAGCACATCGATATTATCGTCAGCAAGCTGCTGGAGCGCTACAAAGTAGAAGTGGAGCTGTCCCGCCCGAAGGTAGCCTTCCGCGAGACGATCCGCAAAAATTCGGATGTAGAAGCAAAATACAAAAAACAGTCCGGCGGCCACGGCCAGTACGGTCATGTAAAAATGCGCTTCTCAGCTTCCGGAGATCTCGAGAAACCATACGTTTTCGAGCAGGAAGTTGTCGGCGGCGCCGTTCCGAAGAACTACTTCCCGGCTGTTGAAAAAGGTATCCAGGAAGCCGTACAGAAAGGCCCTCTGGCTGCTTATCCGGTAGTCGGCGTCAAAGCCGTTCTGTATGATGGTTCTTATCATCCGGTAGACTCCTCCGAGATGGCATTCAAGACCGCAGCGATCCAGGCGTTCAAGAAAGGCTTTATGGAAGCATCCCCGGTTCTCCTTGAGCCGATCGTTTCGATGAAGATCACTGTAGACGATAAATACACCGGCGATATCATGGGCGATCTCAACAAACGCCGCGGCCGTGTGCTCGGCATGAACCCGGATCACAAGGGCCATACGATTATCGAGGCTGATGTTCCGGAACTTGAGATCTACGGATACGGCACAACACTCCGCTCCATGACAGGCGGAAGCGGTGATTTCTCCTATGAGTTTGCGAGATATGAGCAGGCTCCGTCCGATATCCAGGCAAAAGAGATTGAGGCAAGAGCTTCGAAGGTTGAAAAAGCAGAAGAATAAAGCTTTATAAAATAGTGTGATAAAACAGAGAAAATCCGGTTTCGGGAGCAGAATTCGCCCGGAAACCGGATTTTTCTGCGGTTTTTGAAGAAAAACGGAGGATATAGGAAAAAATAAATTGTAAAAACAGGGAAAGAGTGATAGAATACAGCTATATGTTCAAATGTGCATGCTGTCCTATGCGGCAGTGTGAGAAAAAAGAACTTTGAACTTGAACATGCAGGAGGTTACCCATGAGTAAAAGATATGAGCCACAGAACATTGAGAAAAAGTGGCAGAAGATCTGGCAGGACGAGAAAGCCTTTGCCGCCACAGATGATTATACAAAACCAAAATACTATGCACTCGTTGAGTTCCCATATCCGTCAGGACAGGGACTTCACGTAGGCCATCCGCGTCCGTACACCGCACTGGATATCGTAGCCAGAAAGCGCAGAATGCAGGGCTACAACGTACTGTATCCGATGGGATGGGATGCATTTGGTCTTCCGACTGAGAACTATGCGATCAAGAACCACATCCATCCGAAGATCGTTACCAAAAGCAACGTACATCACTTCAAAGATCAGCTTCAGTCCCTTGGATATTCCTTTGACTGGGACAGAGAGATCAACACCACCGATCCGGAGTACTATCACTGGACCCAGTGGATCTTCCTCAAACTCTTCAAAGCAGGTCTTGCTTACAAGAAAGAAATGCCGATCAACTGGTGTACTTCCTGTAAGGTAGGTCTTGCAAACGAGGAAGTTGTAAACGGCGTGTGCGAGCGCTGCGGAAGCCCGGTTGTCCGCAAAGTAAAGAGCGAGTGGATGCTGAAGATCACCGAGTATGCAGACAAGCTGATCGACGGTCTGGACGGCGTTGACTATATTGAGCGTGTCAAAACTTCCCAGAAAAACTGGATCGGACGTTCCCACGGAGCAGAGGTTGATTTCTCCCTGAAAGATAAACCGGAGAAGCTGACTATCTACACCACACGCCCGGATACCCTGTTCGGTGTTACGTACATGGTACTCTCCCCGGAGCATCCGTACATCGACCAGTACAAAGATGAGATCAAGAACTGGGATGAGGTCTGCGCATACCGTGAGATGGCAGCCAGAAAATCCGATTTCGAGCGTTCCGAGCTTGCAAAAGACAAGACCGGTGTCATGATCGACGGACTTTCCGCAGTCAACCCGGTTAATGGAAAAGAGATCCCGATCTGGATTTCCGATTATGTACTGATGAGCTACGGCACCGGCGCCATCATGGCAGTACCGGCACACGATGAGCGTGACTGGGAGTTCGCAAAGAAATTCAACATGCCGATCATCGAGGTTGTTGCAGGCGGCGACGTACAGAACGAAGTTTACACCGACGTTGCAGAGGGAACTCTTGTTAACTCCGGTTTCCTGAACGGACTTTCCGTTGCGGAAGCAAAAAAGAAAATTCTTGAGTGGCTCGAAGAGAACCACGTTGGAAAAGCAAAAACAAACTATAAGCTGCGTGACTGGGTATTCTCCCGTCAGCGTTACTGGGGTGAGCCGATTCCGATCGTACACTGCGACAAATGCGGTTACGTTCCGGTTCCGGAAGAATCCCTTCCGCTGGAGCTGCCGGATGTAGAGAGCTATATGCCGACCGATAACGGCGAGTCTCCGCTGGCTGCCATGACAGACTGGGTCAACACCACCTGCCCGTGCTGCGGAGGACCTGCAAAACGTGAGACCGATACCATGCCGCAGTGGGCTGGTTCTTCCTGGTATTACATCCGCTATACCGATCCGAAGAACAAAGAGGCTTTGGCAAGCAAAGAAGCTATGAAATACTGGCTGCCGGTTGACTGGTACAACGGAGGAATGGAGCACACCACCCTTCACCTTCTGTATTCCCGTTTCTGGCATAAATTCCTGTACGATCAGGGCGTAGTTACCTGCCCGGAACCGTATCAGAAACGTACTTCCCACGGAATGATCCTTGGCGAGAACGGCGAGAAGATGAGTAAATCCCGTGGAAACGTTGTCAACCCGGATGATATCGTAGCTGAGTTCGGTGCAGATACCCTGCGTACGTACGAGATGTTCATCGGTGCCTTCGATTTAAGTGCATCCTGGTCTCAGGAAGGCGTAAAAGGATGCCGTCGTTTCCTCGAGCGTGTATGGAAACTGCAGGACAGCCTGGTAGACGGAGATTCCTACTCCAAAGAGCTGGAGTCCAAAATGCACCAGACCATCAAGAAAGTATCCAGCGACTATGAGTCCCTGAAATACAACACAGCGATCGCAGCCATGATGACCCTGGTCAACGAGTTCTACAAAGCCGGAAAAGTAACGAGAAAAGAGTTCGAAACCCTTCTGATCCTGCTGAATCCGGTTGCACCGCATATGACCGAGGAACTGTGGGCAGACCTTGGATACGAAGGCCGTCTGTATCAGACCGCATGGCCGGAGTTTGACGAGGAGAAGACCGTAGAGGCAGTAGCCGAGATCGCTGTTCAGATCAACGGCAAAATGCGCGGAACGATCAAAATCGCCAAAGATGCAGATAAAGAGACCGCAATCGCCGCTGCAAAAGAGGCAGTTGCAGACAAACTGACCGGAAACATCGTAAAAGAAATTTACGTACCGGGAAGAATTGTGAATATCGTTCAGAAATAATAATTATGTAAGCTGAAGAAAGGAGGCTGATTCTTGGAAAAAGAGTCAGTCTCCTTTTGCATAAATATTGCTGTTTAGCAAGGAGGGATACAAAATGGATCTTGAAACAATCAGACAGGAAGCGCGTGCCGTCGCAGAGGAGCTGATTACGACGGCGCAGATGAAACCGGGACAGATTCTGGTAGTGGGATGTTCTTCGAGTGAAATTCACAACAGTAAGCTCGGAACAGATTCCAGCCAGGAGATCGGGCAGGCGGTGTTTGAGGCGCTGTATGCGTGTACGAAGGAGCACGGGCTGTATCTGGCGGCGCAGTGCTGTGAGCATCTGAACCGCGCGGTTGTTCTGGAGCGTGCGGCGGCAGAAAAATACGGTTACGAGTCGGTCTGCGCGGTACCGTGGCTGCATGGCGGCGGATCGTTTGCGATGGCGGCATACTATGGATTGGAGGACGCTGTCACCGTAGAGCGTGTGCAGGCGCATGCAGGTATTGATATCGGTGATGTGCTGATCGGCATGCAGCTGAAGGCAGTAGCCGTTCCGGTCCGGGTATCGCAGAAAACGATCGGAGATGCGCACGTTGTCTGCGCGCGGACAAGACCGAAATACATCGGCGGCGAGCGGACGCATTACGCGGAAGATCCGGAGATGAGAAAGTAAGAAACTGTGATTGGTAAATCAAAAAATGCCGTACAGGCGGAGGAAAAATTTCCAACGCTGTACGGCATTTTTGATGTTTGGTTTTACGTTTTATTTCGCTTTTCTCGCTTCCCGTTTTCGCAGGAAGAAAATTTTCTGCTTCCGGTAAAAAGAGGAAATGGAATCTACGAGGATGCTCAAATATCGCAGAACCGGCTCTGTTGCGACAGAGAATACGACCAGCAGCATGATACATTTTCTGGACATATCAGAAATGGCGAACAGCTGGTTCAGATAGGTACTGCAGAAAATGAAGGCAATAATCGAGCCGATCAGGATCGTCCAGCGCATCCAGTTGAGCGGCTTGCTGATCCGGTAGAGAATCATAAAACCGACAATGGCGAGCAGTACGGTGGCAGCGGTCGAAATATCTTCCGAGCCGACCGCAAATTCCTGGCCGAAGACGACGAGTGTTGCGACCATCAAGAAGTCGGTCAGCGCCGCAGGCAGGGCCCGTGTCAGAATGTTCGTGATAAAGTGGCCCGCGATCCGGTTTTTGTTCGGCATTAGCGAGAGCAGGAAGCCTGGAATACCGATCGTAAACATACTGATCAGCGAGATCTGGGACGGCTCCAGCGGATACGTCACCATCGAGATCAGTGAGAAGATGGACAGCAGGAACGAGAAAATGTTCTTTACCAGGAACAGCGTTCCCGAGCGCTGCAGGTTGTTGACAACGCGGCGGCCCTCCAGTACGACAGAAGGCATCTTCGAAAAGTCGTTGTCCAGCAGAACGAGCTGTGCAGCCTGTGCGGCAGCGTCACTTCCGGATGCCATCGCAACGGAGCAGTCGGCATCCTTTAATGCGAGCACATCGTTGACACCATCGCCGGTCATCGCAACGGTCTTGCCGTTTTTCTTTAAAGCCTGGACAAACTGGCGTTTTTGGTCTGGTGTGACACGGCCGAACACGGTGTATTTCAGGATTGCTTCTTCGAGCTCTTCCGGTGTCTTTAGAGTGGAAGCATCAATATAATCCTCTGCGTGTGCAATCCCTGCCTGGCGGGCAACCTCAGATACCGTTACCGGAGTATCACCGGAGATGACCTTGACATGGACACCCTGATCTTCGAAGTAGCGGAACGTTTCCGGTGCTTCTTTTCGGATTGGATTGGAGAGAAGCACGTAGCCAAGCGGCGTGACACGGCCGGAGAGTGCTTTTCCATCCGGTACAGTTTCGGATGTGCCGAAGACGAGGAGACGGAATCCCTTTGAGGTATACGCTTCAATTTCACTCTGATAGCGTGCAAAATCATCGCGGAGAACGAACTCCGGGGCACCGAGCACGTAGGAGACATCCGAAAATGTCACACTGGAATACTTGAATTCCGAGGAGAACGAAGTCATCGAAACGGCAGTTTTGCCGTTGTTGTCTTTAAAATATTCTTTCAGTGCCGCCATAGTAATGTTGTCGTTTGACATGGCAGATGCGAAATCACCGACCGCGAGGGAAAGCTCTTCTTTCTGCGGTGCGGGAGCATTTTCGCCGGATTCTGTATCAGGGACTGAACTGGAGCCGACCAGAATCAGATCATGTACTTTCATATTTGTCTCGGTGATGGTTCCCGTCTTATCGACACAGAGCACGTTGACGCGAGCCAGCGTCTCGATACATTTCATATCATGCACGAGAACCTTCTGCGAAGCCAGCCGCATAACGCTGACGGCAAGGGCAACGCTCGCAAGCAGGTAAAGACCTTCTGGGATCATGCCGAGCACGGCGGCCACCATCGAGGTAATGCTCTCACGGAACGTTTCGTGGGAGACGAAAAACTGCTGGCCGAAGAGCAGAAGACCGATCGGAATGATCAGAATGCCGACAACCTTTACCAGCTTGTTGAGGGAGAGGATCATCTCGGACTGTTCGCCCTCTTTCATGGCCTTTGCCTCGAGGGTCAGACGGGAAATGTAGGAATCTTCACCGACCTGGGTCAGACGGCTCTTGCAGCTTCCGGAGACGATAAAACTTCCGGACATCAGCTCGTCGCCCGGGCGCTTGGTAATCTCATCGGATTCACCGGTAAGCAGCGATTCGTTGACCTGTACCTCACCTTCAAGCACGACGGCATCAGCGCAGATCTGTTTTCCTGCGGTAAATACAACAATATCATCGAGTACGAGATCCTCCGCGGCGAGTGTTACCTCAGCCCCGTCACGGATTGCAGTAGCCTTCGGCGCGTTTAAAACAGACAGCTTTTCCAGCGTCTTTTTCGCCTTGATTTCCTGTACAATACCGATCAGCGTGTTCGCGATGATGACCGGCAGAAACGTAAGATCCCGGAACGAACCGGCAAGGATCAGAAAGATGGCAATAATCAGAAAAATCAGGTTGAAATACGTACAGACATTGCTCTTTACGATCTCGGCCGTTGTCTTGGACGGAGGTTCCACCGCGCGGTTGGTCCAGCCGTTCTCGCGGTACTCGGCAACCTGCTCGGCGGAAAGGCCTTCGGAAGGGTCTGCCTCATAACGCGTCGTTGGAACACGGCGGTGAATGATTTCGGGAATTGTTTTGTTCATAACAGTTATATTCCTCTCCGGCTGTTCTGATAAAGAAGAGACAGCCTCACTGTGGTTTGTTTGAAAAAGATCACGTCTGGAATCTTTTTCCATATTAAGAAGTATACCATAGAGCATCGAAAAAGAAATGAAGGAAGTATTAAATTTTACGAAAAAAAGACTTTTCGCAAAGAGGAACAGATAGGAATGTGCGAAAAGTCTTTTGTATTCTGAATTTAGTCCTGTACTTCCTGAAGATTGCGGATGTTCGGCTCCGCCATCATGGAGTAATTGGTGTAATAAACAACGAAGCCCGGTTTGCTTCCGTTTGGTTTGCGCAGGTTTTTCTTTAAGGTGTAGTCGATTTCCACCTTCGGTGCCTGTCTGCCTTTCGAGTAATAGGCGGCGAGAGCAGCGGCCTCTTCGTAGACGGAATCCGGCAGCTCTTTACCGTTCGTCTTTACGATGACATGGCTGCCCGGCTGGCCTTTCACGTGGAACCACCAGTCGTTGCCGGAGGCGAATTTAAACGAAAGTTCCTCGTTCTGGAAGTTGTTCTTGCCGACATAAATGTCAAAGCCCTCGGAAGAGCGGTAGTGGAACGGATGGGAGGTGATTTTCTGCTTTTTCCCTGTCGGTCCCTTGCGGCGGATGTAGCCGTACTCGATCAGCTCTTCTTTTAACTGCACAAGATCCGCCTCATCGAGCGCAATATCAAGCGCCGTGCTGATGGATTCGAGATGGTCAATTTCCTCTTTCGTCTCGACAAGAAGTTCCTCGAGTGCCTCACGGGTCCGCTTCAGCTTTCCGTAGCGGTCGAAGTATTTTTTCGCATTTTCGCCGGCAGAGAGCGTTCCGTCGAGCGGAATCGTGATTTCCTCGCCGTTATAGTAATTGACGGCTTTCAGCGAAGTATCGCCCGGCTGGCAGCTGTAGCCGTACGTATTTAAAAGCTCACCGTAAATCCGGTATTTTTCCCGCTTGTCGGTGTCTTTTAACTGTTTCTGCTGCAGGTCGTATTTTTTGACATTCCGTTCGAGTGCGGTATTGACGACACGGCGCAGATCGGAAGATTTCTGACGGATGCGGGTGATGCGGTTTTTCATGGCATAGTATGTTTCCAGTACACCGGAGATCGAATCGTATGTTTCCTCCCGCAAATCCTGATACTGCGTCAGTTTCAGTGCGGAAAATTCTTTCGGCTCATCGCCCTGGTATACGATGTTCGGCGTAAATGCGCCGTTTTTGATATCCTCAATCAGATAAGAGAAGGTGCGGAACAGATGAAGCTTCGCATTTTCTTCGAGTGCATTGACCGCAAATCCGCCGTCGATGCCGGCGCGGCAGCAGACTTCCTCCGCCATCAGCGGGCTGAAGCCGGTAAGGGAAGTGTAGATTGCCTTTGCGGCAGCCATCGGTTTCGTGCAGACGAAATCGAAAAATTCTTCTTCTGTGATCGTGAGCGGATCTTTCTTATCCTGTGTGTGCGGAATGAACCAGGTGCGGCCCGGAAGAACCTCGCGGACAGAACTCATGTTGGCGGAAATATGTTTGATACTGTCAAGGATCGTATTGTCCTCCTGACAGAAGATCAGGTTGCTGTGTTTTCCCATGATCTCCACAATCAGCTTCTTGCGGCAGATATCGCCGAGTTCATTCAAATGCTCGAGCTCAAAAATAAGAATACGCTCGAGTCCCGGCTGGGTAACGGAGAGAATGCGGGCGCTGCCGATGTGTTTGCGGAGCAGCATACAGAAATTCGGTGCGGTCATCGGGCCGGGCTTATTGTTGTCCGTCAGGTAGATCAGCGGAAGCGAAGCACTTGCCGAGAGGAGAAGACGGTAAACGGTACGGTTGTTTTTTATTGTAATCATCAGCTCGTCGTTTTCCGGCTGTGCGATCTTGTTGATCTTTCCGCCGACGATGGTCTGATTCAGTTCCTGTGCAATATTTGCAATGGTAATTCCATCAAAAGCCATAGAAAATATCTCCTTTGTTTGAAATTCTAGTATTTTCATTATAATACAGAAAAAAAGATTTGACTAGGCTTTCTGAATGAATTATAATAAATCCGTATGGGTAGATGTATTTTCTGAAAAAGACTTCAGAAGGTACAGGAAAGGACGGATTGTGGCAAAACTGATCAACATCGGATTCGGCAATGTCGTAAATTCGGATAAAATAATAGCAGTGGTGAGTCCCGAGGCGGCGCCCGTCAAGCGTATGGTGCAGCGTGCAAAGGAAAGCAACCGCATCATCGATGCAACGCAGGGAAGACGCACGAAAGCAGTGCTCATCACCGGAGAAGAATTTATCATCCTTTCGGCTTTGCAGCCGGAAACGATCAGCCGCAGATTCAACGGCGGCTGGGAAACAGAAAAAGAGCGAGGGGAATCTGAAAATGAGTAGAGGAATACTTACTGTAGTATCCGGTTTTTCCGGAGCAGGAAAAGGAACACTGATGAAACGCCTGATGGAGGAGTACGACAACTATGCGCTGTCCATCTCTGTCACCACAAGAGACCCGCGTCCGGGCGAGGAAGACGGCGTATCGTACTTTTTCCGTACAGAAGAAGAGTTTGACCGCATGGTAGAAGAGGATGCCTTCCTCGAGTATGCGCGTTACGTAAAACATTCCTACGGAACGCCGAAGGCATACGTAGAGGAGCAGCTGGATGCCGGAAAAGATGTTCTGCTTGAGATTGAAATCCAGGGAGCACTTCAGGTCAAGGAAAAACGTCCGGACACCCTTCTTGTGTTCATCACACCGCCGACCGCCGAGGAGCTGGAACGACGCCTCCGGGGACGCGGAACGGAAACAGAAGAAGTCATCAAAGGCAGAATGGAGCGTGCAAAAGAGGAAGCACAGGGCATGGACCAGTACGATTATGTCCTGATCAACGACGACCTCGAAACCTGCGTAAAACAGATGCATGAGACCATTCAGAGCCAGCATTTCATGAGCAGCAACCAGAAAGACTTTATCGAACAGATGAAAAAGAGTCTGGAAAAATAGAAAGGAGTATTTATTATGATTCATCCATCTTATCAGGAACTGATTGCAACTATTAACGAGGGCCAGGATCTGGACGAGGCACCGGTTGTCAGCAGCCGTTACTCTCTGGTACTTGCAACAAGCAAACGTGCAAGACAGATCATCGGCGGAGCTGAACCGCTTGTAAAAGTGAAAAAAGGCATGAAACCGCTCTCCATCGCCGTAGAGGAGATGTACAAAGGAGAGGTTACAATCCTTCCGGAATCTGAAGTTGAAGCGGAAGAGGAAACAAAAGAGGGGCCAGTAATTGAATAATATGAAAATTCTGTTTATTTCCCTTGGATGCGATAAAAACCTGGTAGATTCCGAGCATATGCTGGGTCTTCTGGTAGAGCATGGTTTCGAGATCACCGATTCCGAGGAAGATGCAGAGGTTATCGTGATAAACACATGCTGCTTTATCCACGACGCCAAAGAAGAAAGCATTCAAAATATTCTTGAAATGGCGAAGTACCGTACAGCGGGAAGCTGTAAGGTTCTTCTGGTAACGGGCTGTATGGCAGAGCGCTACCGCGATGAAATCATTGAGGAGATTCCGGAGGTTGACGCCGTACTTGGAACGAACAGCTATGACAAAATCCTGGATGCCATTCAGGATGTCCTCGGCGGCGACCGCTTCCAGGAGTATGCCGATCTGAAAGGACTGCCGAAAATTGACGCACAGCGCGTTGTAACGACAGGCGGCCATTACGAATATCTGAAAATTGCAGAGGGCTGTGACAAGCACTGTACCTACTGCATCATTCCGAAGCTGCGCGGACCGTACCGCTCCGTTCCGATGGAGGAACTGATAGCAGAAGCGAAGACGATGGCAGAACAGGGTGTCAAAGAGCTCGTTCTCGTTGCGCAGGAGACAACCATTTATGGTATCGATCTGTACGGAAAGCCGTCTCTCCACCTTCTGTTAAAAGAGCTCTGCAAAATTCAGGAGCTCTACTGGATCCGGATTCTGTACTGCTATCCGGAGGACATCTATCCGGAACTCGTTCAGACGATGAAGGAAGAGCCGAAAGTCTGTCACTACCTGGATCTGCCGATTCAGCATGCCAACGATGAGATCCTGCGCCGCATGGGGCGCAGAACATCCAAACAGGAGCTGATCGACAAAATTGATTTCCTGAGAAGCGAGATGCCGGATATCACACTGCGCACCACGCTGATCACAGGATTCCCGGGAGAGACAAAAGAGCAGCACAAAGAACTCCTCGAGTTTATCAACGACATGGAGTTCGACCGTCTCGGCGTATTCACCTACTCTCCGGAGGAGGGAACACCGGCTGCTGCGATGGAGCATCAGATCGACGAGGAGGTAAAACTGGACCGTCAGGCAGAACTGATGGAGCTGCAGCAGGATATCTCTGCAGAACTCGGCGAGCGCAGGATCGGCCAGGAGCTTCTTGTTATGATCGAGGGCAAAGTGGCGGATGAGGATGCCTATGTGGGCAGAAGCCAGGCGGACGCACCGGGTGTAGACGGCTATGTATTTGTCAATACACCGGAAACACTCGTATCCGGTGATTTCGTAAGAGTGAAAATTACCGGCGCTCTGGAATATGATCTGATAGGAGAGATAAGCCAATGAATTTACCAAACAAATTAACGATTCTGCGGGTAATTATGATTCCGTTTTTCGTGTTCTTCCTGCTGTCTGGCGTGGGCGGAAGCGCGTCCAAATGGATTGCACTGGTAATCTTTGCCGCTGCCAGCATCACGGATACTCTGGACGGCTACATTGCAAGACGTGACAATCTGATTACCGATTTCGGAAAGTTTATGGATCCGCTGGCAGATAAGCTGCTGGTATGCTCTGCACTGATCTGCTTTGTAGAGCTGGACAAGCTTCCGGCGTGGATGGTTATTATTATCATCGCAAGAGAATTTATCATCAGCGGTTTCCGCCTGGTTGCTTCGGACAATGGAATTGTCATCGCAGCAAGCTGGTGGGGAAAATCGAAAACAATCAGCCAGATGATTATGATCATTCTTCTGATCGCCGACATTCCGGCACTTTCAGTGCTGAATACCGTGCTGATCTGGGTTGCACTGATTCTGACCGTTGTTTCTCTGATTGATTACCTGGTAAAAAATAAAAATGTGCTTTCCATGCAGAACTAGGCAGGAAAAAGCACAGAATAAAAACGCTGACCGGTTTGGGATTCCAGACCGGCAGCGTTTTTTTGTTTGTAGTTTTTCAGCGTTTTTTCCCGGAAGCAGCGGAGCGGAAGAGGCGTACCATCTGGTCAATTTTTGCCGCTTCCTGTTTGGATTTTCCGGCTTTGATGGCAGAGATGATCAGGTCCGCCTCGGAGGCGGAAAACTGTGCGCCGCCCTGATTTCCCTGCATCAGGGAGAGAAGAAACGGCATCATTTCCGCCTGGGATTTTCCGCGGCTCTGAGAGGCCATCTGCTGCAGTGCCTGAAGCCGGGCAAAGTCAATTCCGGAAAGAGAGGGGTCCTGCGACCAGTCGTTTTGCTTATCATCCGAACTCATAGCAGATCCTCCTCATTTCCGGGATTTATATTCTGAAGCATCTGGACCATCTGCATGGTCTGAAACATCTGGGAGAGAAGATCCCGCTGCGGACCGGCGGCAAAACGGGAAATATCCTGCAGCATCTCAAGCGGAGAGACGTGCGGGGCATCAACAGACATCATGGAAAGGTCGGCCGGACGGGAAAAAAGCTGAATGGTCCGCTGGAGCTCGAGCCATTTGCTCAAAATCGCAAGGGAGGGCTGCAGGCCGAAGGAGGCGTAGGGAATGGCAGCCTTCAGCATCTGAAGCTGATCCTGTGCGATCATCTGGTCCAGCGGTGTCATCTGTTCCACATTTTGTTCCTGTTCCTGATTCAAATTAAGATCCTTCCTGGCAGCATTCCTGCATTTGTCTTTTTATTTCTCTTTATCTTATGTTCCAGGCCGGAAAAAATGACAGAAGGCGGGAAAAAACATATGATAAGAGGAAGAAAGAAAAAGGAGACCGCCGGAAAATGGATGGAAAAGAAACAGCAAAAAGAAAACAGGTACTCGAAGGGAATGCCTTTTATGAAATAGATCTGGAATGTATGAGAAAAAAAGAAAAAAGAGAAGAGATGGAAAAGCGGGAAAGAGAAGCACGGAAACCGAAACGGTTTCGTTGAAAGAGAATTCTGGTGAAAAAAAGCCCCGGGGCGGTTGATCCGCACCCGGGGCTTTTTCTGCCCGAACATCTGGGAGGACTGAAAAAAGGTCAGCAGCCGCATCCACAGTTATTGCTGTTGCCGCATCCACAGCCGTTGTTGTTCCATCCGCCGCAGCAGAACAGAAGAATCAGAACGAGCCAGCAGTCGGAATTGCAGCCATTGTTGTTGTTTCCGCATCCACATCCGCCGCAGCAGGAGAGGAGAAGCAGAATCCAGATAATACTGCAGCCATTGTTTCCGAACAGGTTGTTGTTGGAAACACCGCATCCATTATCGCAGCCACAGCCGTTGTCACATCCGCATCCACAGTTTGTAGCAGCTAAATCACTCATGTTTGTTCCTCCAAAGGAATCATTTTGCTTACAATTCATGATATGAAAAACTGCCGGGCGGGGTTACTCTTAAAGAGAAAAATTCAAAGACCCTACAGACTGCGTCCCTGAAAATCAAAAAGCTCTTTCACCGGAATGTCAAGTGCCTCAGCGATATCGAACAGAAGATTCAACGAAATAGAGGTTTTTGTATTTGGCGCTTCGATGTTGCTCATATGGGTACGACTGATATGTACCGCCTCGGCAAGTTCGGCCTGCGTCATTCCTTTTGCTCTTCGGTAGTAGGCAATCGTAAGTCCAAGAAGGCGAAGATCGTTCAAGCGTTCGTAATTCATAGTCAGGAATCCCCCTTTTAGTTTTATAAATATAATGATAATACGTAATGATACAACGGAAAACAATCAAAAACAAGGCAGTTGCACATTAAAAGTTTGCATCAACAAACGGATATACCATAGAAGCAAACCTGTGAGCGGGAAAATCAGTTTGTCATAAGGCTTGTGAAGCTTTGATATAACTGTAATCGGCCATATCCCCATTCTCTGCTCGGATACGTAATAGTATCAGTTCGGTCTGCACCGCGGATCAGGTAGTTTTTTACCTCCTGTGCCGTGAAATAGCGGGCGGGAGTGCGCTGGATGCCCCATTGCAGAAAAAGAGCAGCGGCGCCGGATGTAATGGCGGCGGACGCACTCGAACCGCTGAAGCTTACATAGGAGCCGGCCGGTCCCGGTCCGGTAACGGAGACGCCGGGAGCGGCAAAGTCGGGCTTGATTTCACCAAGCCGGGTAAAGCCGCGGCCGGATTCCGGGGAAAAACTGTTGTTTGCTGCCTGATACGTGGAGGGAGAAAGAACAGGAACCGTGGCAGAAGGTGTCGTCAGTGTCGTGTATGGATCCGGTTCCAGAAATGTCACATCGGAGGTGGAAAATCCGGTGATCGGGAGCCAGATGTGGAAATCCGGCGGCGATGGAAAAGCGCGGTAAACCTGAAGCGTCCAGATACCGGGGGTCGGATCCAGCATGCGGATCAGAATGAGCTGGCTGCCGGTCGTGGCCTGGACCACTTCGTAGTTGATGTAGATCACGGTGCGCTCCAGAACGAAGGTTATCCGCTGTTCCTGATTCAAAGAGACGGGAATCCGCGGAATCGTCTCGCCGCCGGGAGAGCGGAAACCGACAGAAAAAAGCTGTGGAGCCTGTCCCCAGAGTTCCAGGGTGAAACCGCGGTTTCCTTCAGAAACGAGAAACTCTACATTTTTCGGGGTGTAAGTTTCGGATACAGAGCCATAATAATGGTGTGATGCATTTCCTTCGTTGCCGGTCGCGCAGACGGGGATCACACCAGGCGTGTTGCCGTAGCGCGCCAAGGTCAGAGAAACGGGGAGCGTGCCGGAGTGGCTGCCCTGATTCGTCCCGAGTGCCAGACAGAGGACGAGCGGTTTTCCTTCCGCAGCTGCGGTTTCATTCAGAAAGTGCATGGCGGAGAGCAGGTCATCTTCCTCGAAGACGGGAGCATTGGAGGACACAAGATAAAAATCTTTCAGATTCTGTTTGGCGGGTTTTAATTTAACAACGGCAAAATCTGCCTCCGGTGCGGCGCCGAGAAATCCGGCGGAGGCATCCGGAGTACCGCCGGCCACGCCTGCGACATACGTGCCGTGCCCGTCGGGATCGGTGACTGGAACAAGGGAGAGTGGATCGCCGCTTTCAAGTGCCGCGTCGAGATCGGACTTGGTATAGAGACTGCCGTAAGGAAACTGCGCCGGCGGCGTTCCCGTCCGGTCCGTCTGATCCCAGACGGCGAGAATCCGGCTCTGTCCGTTGGCATGCAGAAATGCGGGGTGGCGGTAATCAATGCCGGTGTCCAGAAAACCGATGATTACATTTTTGCCTGTATATCCGCCGCCGTAGAGATTCTGCGTCTGGACAATCCCGGAGACTTCCAGTGAGAGCGTGGAGAGCGGCGTAAAAAGTTTTGGAAGCCCGGTAAATGGAACTGCGCCGAAGAGATTTTCCGGCAGCAGACTCCGCTCGAGAAAGAGAACGGAATACTGCGGGTTCAGCGTAAGAAGAGCACTTGATTCCGGAAACAGCATCTGGTACCGCTCGGACTGTGCCACGTAATTCTGGATCAGAATGTTGATGTAATCGTTGGAATAAATGATGTCTGTAAGATCCATAAAGAGATCCTTTGTTTTTGATGCTATTGTATGCAAACATTACGTCAAAGTATGCATGAAACAAAAAAGCCCCCCTTACCTGACGCAGTGTCTGCGCGGTAAGGGGGACGAAATAGAATCAGCTTTCGAGAAGGGCGCTGATATCCTGTTTCGGTACTTCCATTGGGTAATGGCTGTCGAAGCATGCACGGCAGATCGGCAGATCGCCGACCATGTTCTGGAGTTCCTCGATCGGCATGTAGCCAAGAGAGTCGGCTCCGATCTGCTGGCGGATCTCCTCCGTGGAGTGAGAGCTTGCGATCAGCTGTTTGTTCGAAGGAACATCGGTGCCGAAATAGCACGGATACAGGAACGGCGGAGAGCTGATACGGACATGGACTTCGGTCGCGCCGGCTTTGCGAAGCATCGTGATCAGGTTGGAAATCGTTGTTCCACGGACAATGGAGTCGTCGACGAGCACGATCCGTTTTCCTTTTACAACAGATTCGAGAACGCTCAGCTTGATTTTGACGCTGGATTCCCGTTCCTTCTGGGTCGGCTTGATGAAGGTACGGCCGACATAGCTGTTTTTGTGGAACGCAAGACCGAACGGGATGCCGGATTCTTCGGAATAGCCCTTTGCGGAGGCAAGTCCGGAGTCCGGGACACCACAGACGAGGTCTGCATCAACCGGGTAGGTCTTTGCGAGAGTTGCACCGCCGCGGATTCTGGCTTCGTAGACACTGATATTGTCTATTTTGCTGTCGAGGCGGGCAAAATAAATATATTCAAAAATACAATGCGCTTTTTTTACGTCAACCGGCATAAATTCGGATTTCAGATTTCCGGTTTTGTCAAACGTTACAATTTCTCCCGGAGCGACATCGCGGACGAATTCGGCGCCGATCGAAGTGAGGGCGCAGCTTTCCGAGGCGAGAACCCAGGCGTTGCCCCGCTTTCCGATGCAGAGCGGTTTTAAGCCATATGGGTCACGCACGCCGATGAGTTTTCTAGGGCTCATGATGACAAGGGCATAGGCGCCGCGGATTTCTTTTACCGTGCGCAGAATCGCTTCTTCTACCGTTTTGGAATGAACGCGTTCCCGCGCAATGCCGTAGGCGATGATTTCAGAGTCAATCGAAGTGTGAAAAATTGCGCCGGTGTTTTCCATCTGCTCGCGCAGTTCCATAGCGTTGACCAGATTTCCGTTGTGCGAAAGGGAAAGGGAGCCTTTCAGATAATTCAGAACGAGCGGCTGTGCATTCTCTACGGTAGTGGAACCGGTGGTAGAGTACCGGACATGGCCGATGCCGATATTGCCGGACAGCTCTTCTAATTTGGATTCTTTGAAAACTTCGTTGACAAGGCCAAGGCCTTTGTAGGATTTCACATGGCCCTTTGGACCGCTGGTGTCAGAGACGGCAATTCCGCAGGACTCCTGTCCTCTGTGCTGCAGGGCGGAAAGGCCATAGTAGATCGAAGGACTGACGTCGGCACCATCCAGATCGTAAATGCCGAAAACACCACATTCCTCCCGGAGGCCGGTATCATAACAATTGTTTGACGATGGCTGCATAGGTATTCTCCTTTTTTCAGTTGTAGACCTGCATGTTTTAAAAACATTGATTATCATACTCATTTTTGCGGATGATGTCAAGAAAATCGTGATATGTATAAAATATGGTGCAGAAATTTAGGATTTCGTGGAAAATGTCGAAAATAATAAAAAATAGTAAAAAAAAGTTGCAGGAAATTCGAGATGTGTTATAATCGTTTTTGATTTTGAATGAAAGCCCCGGACAGCAGCTATGAATGAGCCATGCTTGCATGAGCGAATTCATAGATATTGGGCGGGCAAGACGACATGAGTAAGTAGGGCGATAGCCCGGATTACGAATGTTGTCAGCAGTTACGGGAGCGACGCAGGCGCGGAGTAACTGGCTTTCATCATAGAGATGTCGCCGGCAGGCGACATTTCCTTTTAGAGAAACTTGTGACGGAAAAGAAAATATCAGAAGAGAAAAGCAGGAGGAAATCAATATGGCAGTAAAATATGTCTTTGTGACAGGCGGAGTAGTCTCCGGCCTTGGAAAGGGAATCACGGCGGCGTCCCTTGGACGGCTTTTAAAAGCCCGAGGATACAAAGTGACGATGCAGAAATTTGACCCGTACATCAACGTTGACCCGGGTACGATGAACCCGATTCAGCACGGCGAGGTTTTCGTTACCGATGACGGCACAGAGACAGACCTCGATCTCGGCCACTACGAGCGTTTCATCGACGAGAGCCTGGATAAAAATTCCAACGTGACAACCGGAAAAGTATACTGGTCTGTTCTGCAGAAAGAACGCCACGGTGATTTCGGCGGAGGCACCGTACAGGTCATTCCGCACATTACAAACGAAATCAAGAGCCGTTTCTACCGCGGAAAAGAAGTAGACGAGGAGCGTATTGCCATCATTGAGGTCGGCGGAACCGTCGGCGATATCGAGAGCCAGCCGTTTTTGGAGGCAATCCGCCAGTTCCAGCATGACGTCGGACACGAGAACGCCATTCTGATCCACGTTACCCTGATTCCATATCTGAAAGCTTCCGGTGAAATGAAAACAAAACCGACGCAGGCGAGCGTAAAAGAGCTGCAGGGAATCGGTATTCAGCCGGATGTCATCGTATGTCGGTCCGAGCATCCGCTGACCACCGAGATCAAAGATAAAATTGCTCTGTTCTGCAACGTTCCGTCAAGCCATGTTCTGCAGAACCTGGACGTGGAGTATCTGTATGAAGCTCCGCTTGCCATGGAGAAAGAGAACCTGGCGCAGGTTGTCTGCGAGAGCCTTCACCTTCCATGCCCGGAACCGGATCTGTCCGACTGGACCCATATGGTAGAAGCACTCCGCCATCCGAATAAAGAGGTGACGATTGCGCTCGTCGGAAAGTATATCCAGCTGCATGATGCATACCTGAGCGTTGTTGAGGCATTAAAACACGGCGGAATTGCAAGCCATGCAAACGTACACCTGAAATGGGTGGATTCCGAGCTGGTAACCGAGGAGAACGTGGCAGAGTATCTGAGCGATGTGGACGGTGTTCTGGTACCGGGCGGATTCGGAAACCGCGGTATCGAAGGCATGATCACAGCGATTCGATATGCAAGAGAGAACAAGATTCCGTTCCTCGGCCTCTGCCTCGGCATGCAGCTGACGATTGTTGAATATGCAAGAAACGTTCTCGGTTACCACGACGCACATAGCATCGAGATGAACCCGAACACCATGCACCCGGTGATCGCACTGATGCCGGATCAGGATGGAATCGAGGATATCGGCGGTACGTTACGTCTCGGCGCATATCCATGCGTCCTGGCAGACGGATCGAAAGCACAGGAGCTGTACGGTGAGAAAGAGATTTCCGAGCGTCACCGCCACCGCTATGAAGTAAACAACGATTTCCGGAAAGCACTGACCGAAAACGGCATGGTTCTCTCCGGTGTCTCTCCGGACGGAAGAATCGTTGAGATGGTAGAACTTTCAGATCATCCGTTCTACATCGCAACGCAGGCACATCCGGAGTTCAAATCCCGTCCGAACCGTCCGCATCCGCTGTTCCGCGGCCTGATCGCAGCAGCAGCCGAGTACCATGCGGCAAAATAATCGATAAATGGTATGAAAAATTAGGTAAAATGCAGTAAAAACCTAAGAAAGTTAAGAAAAAATATAAAAAATTATATAAAAATTAAATTTGCTCTTTACAGGACGAAAAAAATAGAGTATAGTAAGGGCAATCCAGAAAGAACGGCGGGGAACAAAAGATTCCCCTCCATTCTTTTCAGAAAAGACAAAGGATAACCGAAAATAAGGAAAGTAAAGGAAGGGAAGCCGTATGACACAGAGCAAAGAGCGTGTCATGGGAGAAGAAGGGCTGTACCGTTCTTCCTTTGAACACGACAACTGCGGTATCGGAGCCGTCGTGAATATCAAAGGTGAAAAATCCCATGCGACCGTAGAAAACGCATTAAAAATCGTAGAAAATCTTGAACATAGAGCCGGCAAAGACGCCGAGGGTAAAACAGGAGACGGAGTAGGAATCTTGTTGCAGATATCGCACAAATTCTTTTCCAAAGCCTGTTCGACCCTCGGTTTTTCATTAGGCGGAGAACGGGAATACGGCGTCGGCGTATTCTTCTTCCCACAAAATGAGCTGAAATGGAACCAGGCAAAAAAGATGTTTGAGATCATCGTGGAAAAAGAGGGACTGGAACTCCTTGGATGGAGAACCGTGCCGACCGTTCCGGAAGTTCTCGGCCATAAGGCAAGAGAGTGTATGCCTTACATCATGCAGGCATTCATCAAAAAACCGGAGGATGTGGAAAAGGGAATCGCTTTCGACCGTCGTCTGTACGTCGTACGCCGTGTTTTCGAACAGAGCAACGACAACACCTACGTGCCATCCCTTTCCAGCCGTACCATCGTATACAAAGGTATGTTCCTCGTAGGACAGCTCCGCACCTTCTTCCGCGATCTGCAGGATGTCGATTATGAATCTGCAATCGCCATGGTGCATTCCCGGTTCAGCACGAACACGAACCCAAGCTGGGAGAGAGCCCATCCGAACCGTTTCATCGTACACAACGGCGAGATCAACACCATCCGCGGAAACGCCGACAAGATGCTGGCCCGTGAGGAGACGATGTCCTCCCCGATGCTGCAGGATGAACTGCACAAGGTTCTGCCGGTTGTCAACACCCAGGGTTCTGACTCTGCAATGCTCGACAATACACTCGAGTTCCTGACCATGAGCGGTATGGATCTTCCGCTGGCTGTCATGATCACGATCCCGGAGCCGTGGGCAAACAACGATACGATTTCCCAGGAGAAACGTGATTTCTATCAGTATTATGCAACGATGATGGAGCCGTGGGACGGACCGGCATCGATCCTGTTCTCCGACGGAGATGTGATGGGAGCAGTGCTCGACCGCAACGGTCTTCGTCCTTCCCGTTACTACATCACCAACGATGGATTCCTGATCCTCTCCTCTGAGGTCGGTGTTCTGGAAGTTCCGGAAGAAAAAATCGTCTTAAAAGAGCGTCTCCATCCGGGCAAGATGCTTCTCGTCAACACCGTACAGGGAAAAGTCTTAAACGATGAGGAAGTCAAAGAATATTACGCAAAGAAACAGCCGTACGGCGAATGGCTCGACAGTTATCTGGTACAGTTAAAGGATATCAAAATCCCGAATCTGCCGGTCGAAGAGTACACGAAAGAAGAGCGGATGCGCCTGCAGAAAGCGTTTGGCTACACCTACGAGGAGTACCGTTCCTCCATCGGAAAGATGGCATTAAACGGTGTCGAGGCAACCGCTTCGATGGGTATCGATACCCCGCTTGCCGTTCTCTCCCATGAGCATCAGCCGCTGTTCAACTATTTCAAACAGCTCTTCGCACAGGTAACGAACCCGCCGATCGACTGCATCCGTGAGGAGATCGTAACTTCCACAAGCGTTTACGTCGGACGTGACGGAAACCTGCTTGAGGAGGAGCCGAAGAACTGCCAGGTATTAAAGATCAACAATCCGATCCTGACCAATACCGATATGCTGAAGATCAAGAACATGAAAGTCGAAGGCTTCAAGGCAGTGACTGTTCCGATCACCTACTACAAGAGCGCACCGCTTGACCGTGCGATGGACCGCCTTTTCGTCGAGGTTGACCGTGCACACCGGGCAGGAGCCAACATCCTGATTCTCTCTGACCGCGGCGTCGATGAGAACCATGTGGCGATTCCATCCCTCCTGGCTGTATCTGCGGTTCATCAGCATCTGGTAAAAACGAAAAAGAGAACTTCTCTTGCGATTATTCTGGAGTCCGGCGAGCCGCGCGAGGTGCACCATTTCGCAACACTGCTCGGCTACGGTGCCTGCGCAATCAACCCGTATCTGGCACTCGACACGATCCATGAGCTGATCGAAGAGGGCATGATCAAGAAAGATTACTACGCAGCCGTTGAAGATTACAATCACGCAGTCATCTCTGGTATCGTAAAAATCGCAGCGAAGATGGGTATCTCCACGATCCAGTCGTATCAGGGTTCCCAGATCTTCGAGGCCATCGGTATCTCAGCAGATGTCATCGACAAATACTTCACCGATACGGTCAGCCGTGTCGGCGGTATTACCCTGGAAGACATTGCAAAAGATGTCGATGAGCGTCATTCCCAGGCATTCGATCCGCTGGAGCTGTCTACCGATCTGACACTGGACAGTATCGGCCGTCATAAATCGAGAAGCCAGGGCGAGGAGCACCGCTACAATCCGCGCACCATTCATACACTGCAGGAGTCCACAAGACGCGACGACTACAAGATGTTCAAAGAGTACACAGCAATGGTCGACAGCGAGGAGAGCGGCTATCTGCGGAGCCTGATGGACTTCGATTATCCGGAGCAGGGCGTTCCGCTCGAAGAAGTTGAGAGCGTAGATTCTATCGTAAAACGATTCAAAACAGGTGCGATGTCCTACGGTTCTATTTCCCAGGAGGCACATGAGACACTGGCAATTGCCATGAACCGTCTGCATGGAAAATCCAACACTGGTGAGGGCGGTGAGAGTGATGACCGTCTCGAATCCCCGGAGAGATGCTCCGCGATCAAACAGGTAGCATCGGGAAGATTCGGCGTTACCAGCAAATACCTTGTCAGTGCAAAAGAGATCCAGATCAAGATGGCCCAGGGTGCAAAACCGGGCGAGGGCGGCCACTTACCGGCCGGAAAGGTTTACCCGTGGATTGCAAAAACACGTCACTCCACACCGGGTGTATCCCTGATTTCCCCGCCGCCGCACCACGACATCTACTCCATCGAGGACCTTGCACAGCTGATTTATGACCTGAAAAATTCGAATGTGAATGCAAGAATCTCCGTTAAACTGGTATCCGAAGCAGGTGTTGGTACTGTCGCAGCCGGTGTTGCAAAAGCCGGAGCACAGGTTATCCTGATTTCCGGATATGATGGAGGAACGGGAGCAGCACCGAGAAGTTCCATCCACAATGCAGGACTTCCATGGGAGTTAGGCCTTGCCGAGACCCATCAGACGTTGATCAAAAACGGCCTCCGCAACCGTGTCATGATCGAGACCGATGGTAAGCTGATGAGCGGCCGTGACGTTGTGATTGCAGCACTCCTTGGCGCCGAGGAATTCGGTTTTGCGACCGCACCGCTTGTAACGATGGGATGCGTTATGATGCGTGTCTGCAACCTCGATACCTGCCCGATGGGTATTGCAACCCAGAACCCGGAGCTGCGCAAACGTTTCCGCGGCAAACCGGAGTACGTCATCAACTTCATGCGCTTCATCGCAGAAGAGATGCGGGAATACATGGCAAAACTTGGCTTCCGCACCGTTGACGAGATGGTCGGCCGTTCCGACCTCTTAAAGAGAAATGATAAAGTGACGAACGAGCACGCAGACCGCGTAGACTTAAGCCAGATCCTGAACAATCCGTTTGCAAAAGCAGGCGAGAAGGTAACGTTCGATCCGAAAGATGTTTACGACTTCAAACTTGGCGCAACCCTGGATGAGAAGGTACTCTTAAAGAAATTCGGTCCGGCAATGGATAAGAAAGAGAAGAAGACCGTCAAAGTCGAGATCACCAACACCGATCGTACCGTGGGAACGATTCTTGGTGCCGAGATCACCAGAAAATTCGGCACCTCTCTGGAGCCGGATACGTACACCGTACAGTGCAAGGGTGCCGGCGGACAGAGCTTCGGAGCATTTATTCCAAAAGGACTGACCCTGGAACTTGAGGGTGATTCGAACGATTACTTCGGAAAAGGCCTCTCCGGCGGAAAACTGGTTGTCTACCCGCCGAAAGCAAGAAAGTATAAACCGGAAGAAAACATCATCGTCGGAAACGTTGCCCTCTACGGCGCAACGAGCGGTGAGGCGTACATCAACGGTATCGCAGGAGAGCGTTTCTGTGTCAGAAACTCCGGTGCTTACGCCGTTGTCGAGGGTGTCGGTGAACATGGATGCGAGTATATGACCGGCGGCCGTGTCGTTGTCCTCGGCGCAACCGGAAAGAACTTTGCAGCCGGCATGAGCGGCGGTATCGCTTATGTCCTGGATGAAAAGAGCAACCTGTACCGCAATTTGAACAAGGAAATGATTTCGATTGAACCGGTAGAAAGCAAATACGATATTGCAGAGCTGAAAAACATGATTGAAAAACACGTCGCACACACCGGCTCTGAAAAAGGTAAAGAAATTCTTACACACTTTGACGAATATCTGCCGAAATTCAAGAAGATCATTCCGAATGACTATAAGCGCATGATGATGCTGAGTGCCCAGATGGAAGACAAGGGCCTTAGCAGCGAACAGGCACAGATTGAAGCATTTTACGAAAGCATGCGTAAGTAGGAGGAAGAAGAATTATGGGTAAGCCAACTGGATTTATGGAATATCAGCGCAAGACGGGAAACACCGTTGCCCCGCTTGAGCGTATCAAAAACTTTAAGGAATTTCATCTGCAGCTCCCGAAAAAGGAGCAGCAGATGCAGGCTGCCCGCTGTATGGCATGCGGTGTACCGTTCTGCCAGGCGGGAACCATGATTGCGGGAATGGCCTCCGGCTGTCCGCTGCAGAACCTCGTTCCGGAGTGGAATGACCTTGTGTATCTTGGAAACTATGAGCAGGCATACCGCCGCCTCACCAAGACAAACTGTTTTCCGGAATTTACCTCCCGTGTCTGCCCGGCACTCTGCGAAGCAGCCTGTACATGCAACGTAAACGGAGACCCGGTCTGCACGAAGGAAAATGAACGCGCGATCATCGAAAACGCATGGGCAACCGGCCTGATTACGCCGCAGCCGCCGAAAGTGCGCACCGGAAAACGCGTTGCCGTTGTAGGAAGCGGTCCTTCCGGCCTTGCAGCAGCGATGCAGCTTAACCGCCGCGGCCATTCTGTTACGGTCTTTGAACGCCGTGACCGCGTGGGCGGACTTTTACGCTACGGTATTCCGAACATGAAACTCGATAAGAGCGTCATCGACCGCCGTGTGGATCTGATGAAGGCCGAGGGCATCGAGTTTGTGACGAATGCTGATATCGGAAAAGATGTAAAAGCTGACAAACTCTTAAAAGAATTTGACCGTGTCCTGCTCTGCTGCGGTGCGGCAAATCCAAGAGATATCAAGGCAGAGGGAAGAGATGCAAAGGGCATCTACTTTGCTGTCGATTTCCTGACTTCCGTAACGAAGAGTCTTCTGGATTCCAATTTTGAGGATCATGCCTACATCGATGCAAAGGGCAAACACGTTGTTGTCATCGGAGGCGGCGACACCGGTAATGACTGTGTCGGAACTTCCATCCGTCTCGGTGCCAAATCTGTGACACAGCTTGAGATGATGCCGAAAGCACCGGATCAGCGTGCCGAGAACAATCCGTGGCCGGAGTGGCCGAAGATCTGCAAGACGGATTACGGCCAGGAAGAGGCAATCGCCGTATTCGGCCATGATCCGCGGATTTACCAGACAACCGTAACGGAATTTATCAAAAACAAAAAAGGTGAAGTCTGCCAGATCAAGACCGTAAAACTGACACCGAAAAAAGATGAGAAATCCGGCCGCATGATGATGGTTCCGGTTGAGGGAACCGAAGAGATTCTCCCGGCAGATCTTGTTCTTATTGCAGCAGGCTTTTTAGGATCCCAGAAATATGTGACCGATGCATTTAAAGTGGAAGTCAACCAGCGCACCAACGTGAAGACAGATGACGGAAAATACCAGACAACAAAAGAAAATGTCTTCACCGCAGGCGATATGCACCGCGGCCAGTCCCTGGTCGTATGGGCGATCCGCGAGGGACGCGAGGCAGCAAAGGCAGTCGATGAATCCCTGATGGGATACACAAATCTCTAAGTTTTTCTTGACAAAACACGCGAAAAACTGCTATAATATGCCCAAAACAAGGGTGTTTTTACGCAAGGTGTCTTTCTGCCCTGCCGCGTGAAAGCACCCTTTTCGTTTAGAATCGTCTTTGATAAAGGAGAGAATCGATATGGCAAAGTATACGAAGGAAGCGATCCTTCAGATGGCGGAGGAAGAAGATGTTGAATTTATCCGCCTGCAGTTTACCGATATGTTTGGAACGATGAAAAATATGGCCATCACCGCCGGACAGCTGGAAAAAGCCCTGAATAATCAGTGCGTTTTCGATGGCTCTTCGTTCGAAGGATTTGTCACCATCGAGGAAGCAGACATGTTTCTGCACCCGGATCTCGACACCTTTGCAATACTTCCATGGCGTCCGCAGCAAGGAAAGGTTGCAAGATTGATCTGTGATGTGTATGATAGAGAGGGGAATCTTTATGCAAAGAGTTCCCGGACCATCCTTCAGAAGGTAATTTCCGAAGCGAAAGCGATGGGCTATGAGTTTGAAATCTCACCGGAGTGTGAATTTTTCCTGTTCCACACCGATGAGGACGGCGGTGCAACGAGTGTAACGCACGACAAAGGCGGTTATCTGGATCTTGGACCGCTGGACCTGGGAGAAAACGCGCGGCGCGATATGGTGCTGACCCTCGAAGAAATGGGAATCGACGTTGAGTCTTCCTTCCACGAGGTAGCGGCAGGCCAGCACGAACTGGATTTCTGTCCGGCTGCAGCACTTCGGACGGCAGATCAGCTGATGACTGCCAAATTTGCTATCCGTACGATTGCAAAACGTCATGGCCTTCACGCAACCTTTATGCCAAAACCAAAAACCGGAGTTCACGGATCGGGTCTTCATCTTTCCTTCTCCCTGTTTCAGAAGGGAAAAGATGTGTTTGCCGACAAATCCGATGAATACGGGCTCAGCAAAGAGGCATATTACTTTATGGGCGGACTGATGAAACACATCAGCGGAATCGCAGCGATTACCAATCCGCTTGTAAACTCCTACAAACGTCTGACACCGGGATACGGTGCACCGATCTACGTGGCATGGTCTGCAAAGAACAGAAGCCCGCTGATCCGCATTCCGCTGACGGGAGACGGTATCATGGCCATTGAGCTTCGATGCCCGGATTCGGCAGCCAATCCGTACCTGGCACTTGCTGTCTGCATGGCAGCAGGACTTGACGGTATCAAACAGAAAATCGTCCCGCCGTCCCCGGTGGACCGCAATATTTCCGATCTGACAGAAGAAGAACGAAACGCGATGCAGATCACCCTTCTCCCGGGAAGCCTTGGAGAAGCGGTCGCAGAGTTAAAAAAAGACGATTTTCTGTGTCAGGTACTCGGCCAGGAATTTGTGGATGGATATATCAATGCCAAAGAAGAAGAGTGGCATGAGTATCTCCGCCAGGTATCCGACTGGGAGACCGAGAAATATCTGTACCGTATTTAGACGACGAAGGGGCCTGAAAATGCATGATCAGCATAGTGATAGTACTTCCCAAAATAGAAGATGGAAAGCGCATCCGGGATATTCTGGCAAAAAGAGGATATGAAATCGATGCTGTCTGTTCGACAGCGGCAGCGGCGCTCGGAGAGATGAACAACTTAAACGGCGGTATCGTCATCTGCGGCTACAAGCTCCCGGATATGTTCTTTACGGATCTGAATGAGTGTATGCCGTCCGGCTTCCAGATGCTTCTGATTGCATCGAGCCGCGCCTTAAGTGCGGTGGAGGGAACCGGAATCATGGCGGTTACGATGCCGCTTTCCGTGTACGAGCTGGTCAATACACTGGAGATGATGCTGCAGAGTGCGGCACGGCGCAGAAAGAAAGAGCGGGCAAAGCCCAAGGTGCGCAGCGCCGAGGAACAGCATATCATCGATCGTGCAAAAAGCCTTCTGATCGAACGAAATCACATGACCGAGTCGGAGGCCCATCGCTACATGCAGAAATGCAGCATGGGCAGCGGCACCAATCTGGTTGAAACGGCACAGATGGTGCTGACACTTTTGACAGAGTAAGAAAAAGTGAAAAGGAGCGACATAATAATGTTCAAAATCAATGACAATTATCTGAAATTGCCGGGAAGCTATCTGTTTTCCACCATTGCAAAAAAAGTTGCAGCTTACACCGAGGCAAATCCGGACGCGAAAATCATCCGTCTTGGAATCGGCGACGTAACCCAGCCGATCGCACCGGCGATCATTGAAAAGCTGCACGGAGCAGTGGATGAGATGGGACACGCAGAGACCTTCCACGGATATGCACCAGATCTTGGATATGCTTTCCTTCGCGATACCATCGCAAAAAATGATTATCAGGACAGAGGATGCGATATCTCATCTGATGAAATTTTTGTATCGGACGGCGCAAAATGCGACTGCAGCAACATTCAGGAGATCTTCAGCCTGGACAACAAGATCGCTGTATGCGACCCGGTTTATCCGGTTTATGTAGACTCCAACGTAATGGCAGGCCGTGCCGGTGACTACGACGCAGCAACCGAGCGTTTCACGAATGTGATTTACATGCCGTGTACCGCAGAAAACAACTTCACCCCGGATCTCCCGAAAGAAACCCCGGATCTGATTTATCTGTGCTTCCCGAACAACCCGACCGGCGCTATGGTTTCCAAAGCCGAGCTGCAGAAATGGGTTGATTATGCAAATAAAGTAGGAGCCATCATCCTGTATGATGCTGCATACGAGGCATATATTTCAGAAAAAGACATTCCGCATTCCATCTATGAGTGCGAGGGTGCAAGAACATGTGCCATCGAAATGCGCAGCTTCTCCAAGAACGCAGGCTTTACCGGTATGCGTCTTGGATTCACCGTTATCCCGAAAGACATCAAATCCGGCGATGTGACTCTGCACAGCCTGTGGGCACGCCGTCACGGAACGAAATACAACGGAGCTCCGTACATCATCCAGAGAGCCGGCGAGGCTGTTTACTCTCCGGAAGGAAAAGCACAGTTAAAAGAGCAGGTTGCTTACTACATGAAGAACGCAAAAGTCATCTACGACGGATTAAAGGGCGCAGGCTACACCGTATCCGGCGGCGTCAACGCTCCGTATATCTGGCTGAAAACACCGGGAAATATGACTTCCTGGGAGTTCTTTGATCACCTGCTTGCAGACGCAAACGTAGTCGGAACACCAGGATCAGGCTTCGGCCCGAGCGGAGAAGGCTACTTCCGTCTGACTGCATTCGGTACGTATGAGAATACAGTAGAGGCAGTGGAGAGAATCAAAAAACTGTAAATTGTGTGCGAAATACCAATAAAACGGAATTTTTGCGCAATTTTATAAACACGCGAAAAAATAATTTTGTATAGATAAAATTCACGAAAAATGCATTAGAATTTATATAAAATCCGTAAAAATTAGGCGTTTACAAATGCAAAACTGCTGTGCTATAATGCACAGTATGAAAAGGCAGTGAAGGAAACTCCGTATGCGGAATCTGACAGGAAGCCGATGTCACCGACTGAGAGCATCAGCATGGAGGAAACATACAATGGGGAACATTCCGGAGCCGGTCTGCTGAACATGAGATCCGAACAGGAAATCAAGTAGGCAGATCCGTGATACGCGTTAAGTATAAATGAGTGGGCGTTTTCCCCCGGAAAACCGGAGAGAAAAACGCAATGCGGGTGGTACCGCGGGAACATAAAATATCCCGTCCCGGAACAGTAGTTAAAAAACTGTTCCGGGACTTTTTTATTTGAAAAAGCAATCCGGGACAGGCGAGAAAGAGAGGAGAACAAGACATGGAATTTATGACAGGCGTAAAGAAAAAAGAAGACATCTCCGTAAAAACTCTGCTGGAGACACCGGAAGGCACAGAAGTAAAACTCGAAGGAGCCGTACACATCATCCGTGACATGGGCGAGGTTGCCTTTGTCATCTTAAGAAAGAGCGAGGGACTCGTTCAGTGTGTGTACGAAGAAGGAAGCGTTAACTTCCCGCTGAAAGATCTGAAAGAGGAATCGGCAGTTGCCGTAACCGGAACGGTCAAAAAAGAGGACCGCGCACCGGGCGGCGTCGAAGTCAGGCTGCAGACCATCACCGTTCTTTCCGAGCCGACCGAGCCAATGCCGCTCGCAGTCAACAAATGGAAAATGAACACCTCCCTTGAAGCAATGCTGAACATGCGGCCGATCGCTCTTCGAAACGTCAGAGAGCGTGCAAAATTCCGCATCCAGGAAGGCGTGGTACGGGCGTTCCGTGATTTCCTTCATTCCCAGGGATTCACCGAAATCCATACACCGAAGATCGGCGCGAAAGGCGCTGAGGGCGGCGCAAACATCTTCAAGCTGGAATATTTCCACCGCCCGGCTGTCCTGGCACAGAGCCCGCAGTTCTACAAACAGATGCTCGTCGGCGTGTTTGACCGTGTCTTTGAAGTCGGACCGGTTTTCCGTGCAGAGAAACATAACACGAAACGTCATCTGAACGAATATACCAGCCTTGACTTTGAGATGGGCTACATCGAGGATTACACCGACATCATGGCAATGGAAACCGGATTTTTACAGTACATGGTGGAGCTTCTTAAAAAGGATTACGCAAAAGAGCTGGAGATCCTGAAAGTTATGCTTCCAAAGACAGAAGAAATCCCAACTGTACCGTTCACGAAAGCGAAAGAGCTGGTAGCCGAGAAATACAACCGAAAGATCCGCAACCCGTTCGACCTTGAGCCGGAGGAGGAGCTTCTGATCGGCCAGTATTTCAAAGAGGAGTACGATGCAGACTTCGTATTCGTCACCGAATATCCGTCGAAAAAGAGACCGTTCTATGCGATGGACGACCCGGAGGATAAGAGATACACAAAGAGCTTCGACTTGCTGTTCCACGGTCTGGAGATTACAACCGGAGGCCAGCGTATCCACGATTACAAGATGCTCTCTGAAAAGATCGCAGCCCGCGGCATGACAGAAGAGGGCATGGAGCAGTACTTGAGTGCTTTCAAACACGGTATGCCGCCGCACGGAGGTCTTGGCATCGGTCTGGAGCGTCTGACCATGAAGCTGATCGGTGAGGACAACGTCCGCGAGACAACGCTGTTCCCGCGTGATCTTACAAGACTGGAGCCGTAAGCGGATCCTGCTGGAAAATAAAAAAGGAGAATGAGTGAAATGGCAAATGTGATTTCAGATGAAACGATGGAATATGTCGGCATCCTGGCAAAGCTGGAATTAAAGGATGAGGAAAAAGAATCCGCACGGCAGGATATGCAGAAAATGCTGGATTATGTAGATAAATTAAACGAGCTCGACACCAGCAAGGTCGAGCCGATGACCCACATTTTCGAGATGGGAAATGTATTCCGCGAGGATGAAGTAACCAATGGCGACGACCGCGATGCAATGCTTGCCAATGCACCGGAAGTCAAAGAGGGCCAGTACAAGGTTCCGAAAACGGTAGAATAGCAGGAGGAGATTGATATGGAAATCAAAGATATGACAGCAGTACAGCTTTCTGCCGCAATCAAAGAAGGAAAGATCACTGTAGCGGACGCTGTAGAAGCGTTTCTTGCGGCAGTCAAAGCATCGGAAGAAGCAATTCACGCATTCCTTCTTGTGGATGAAGAGGGTGCAAGAGCACGCGCGGCAGAAGTGCAGAAGAAAATTGACGCAGGAGAGCTCACCGGTCCGCTGGCCGGCGTTCCGATTGCGGTCAAGGACAACATCTGTACGAAAGGTCTTGCGACGACGTGTGCGTCAAAGATCCTGCAGAACTTTGTTCCGACGTACGATGCAGAGGTTATCACACGGCTCGAAGAGGCGGGAGCCGTTATCATCGGAAAGACAAACATGGATGAGTTTGCGATGGGAAGTACGACAGAGACTTCCGCGTACGGCGTGACGAAAAATCCATGGAACACCGAACACGTTCCAGGCGGTTCCTCCGGCGGTTCCTGCGCAGCCGTTGCAGCAGGAGAAGTACCGATGGCACTTGGCTCCGATACCGGCGGATCGATTCGTCAGCCGAGTTCCTTCTGCGGCGTAACCGGCATGAAACCGACGTACGGCACCGTTTCCCGTTACGGACTGATCGCTTATGGTTCCTCCCTCGACCAGATCGGACCGGTCGCAAAGGATGTGACAGACTGTGCAGCGCTGCTGCAGACGGTCGCTTCGTATGATGCAAAAGATGCGACATCGATGAAACGCGACGATTACGATTTCATGAGCGCTTTAAAAGAAGATGTCTCCGATCTGAAAATCGGTATTCCGAACAGCTACTTCGGCGAAGGCCTGGATCCGCAGGTGAAGGAATCCATTTTAAAAGCTGCCGATGTCCTGAAGGCACGCGGAGCAGAAGTAGAGTATTTCGATCTCGACCTCATTGATTATGCCATTCCGGCTTACTACGTTATTGCATCCGCTGAGGCAAGCTCCAACCTGGAACGCTTCGACGGCGTGAAATACGGTTTCCGTGCCAAAGAGTACGAAGGACTCCACGATATGTATAAGAAGAGCCGTTCTGAGGGCTTCGGTCCGGAGGTGAAACGACGGATTATGCTGGGAAGCTTCGTCTTAAGCTCCGGTTACTACGATGCGTATTATCTGAAAGCACTGCGCACGAAAGCCCTGATTAAAAAAGAGTTTGACCGCGCATTTGAAAAATACGATATGATTTTAAGCCCGGCAGCACCATCGACCGCACCGCGTCTCGGGGAATCGCTTTCCGATCCGCTGCAGATGTATCTGGGCGATATTTACACCGTATCCGTCAACCTCGCCGGCCTTCCGGGCATCACCGTTCCGTGCGGTATGGATGACAAGGGGCTTCCGATCGGCATGCAGCTTATCGGAGACTGTTTCTCAGAGAAAAAACTGTTCCGTGCAGCGTACACCTATGAGCAGGCACGCGGTGCATTCGGGCAGCCAGAAAAATGGTAAGGAGGAAGCAAAACAATGTCAAAACAGTATGAAACCGTCATCGGACTTGAAGTACATGTGGAGCTTGCGACGAGAACAAAAATTTTCTGCGGCTGCTCTACCGCATTCGGCGGTGCGCCGAACACCCACACCTGCCCGGTCTGCACCGGTATGCCGGGATCCCTTCCGGTATTAAATAAGAAGGTTGTCGATTACGCCCTGCGCGTCGGACTGGCTGCAAACTGCAAAATCAACCAGCTCTGCAAATTCGACCGGAAGAACTATTTCTACCCGGACAACCCGCAGAACTATCAGATTTCCCAGCTGTATCTGCCGATCTGCCACGATGGATATGTCGAGATTGACACCGCAGCGGGAAAGAAGAAAATCGGCATTCATGAGATCCACATGGAGGAGGATGCCGGAAAGCTGATCCACGATGAGTGGGAGGATTGCTCGCTCGTCGACTACAACCGAAGCGGCGTTCCGCTGATCGAGATTGTATCCGAGCCGGATATGCGCTCTGCGGAAGAGGTTATCGCTTATCTGGAAAAACTGCGTATGATGATTCAGTATCTCGGCGCATCCGACTGCAAACTGCAGGAGGGCTCGATGCGTGCCGATGTCAACCTTTCGGTCCGTGAGGTTGGAAGTGAGAAATTCGGAACACGTACCGAGATGAAGAACCTGAACTCCTTTAAGGCAATCGGAAGAGCGATCGAGGGAGAGCGTGCAAGACAGATCGAGCTGATCGAGGAAGGAAAAGCCGTTGTCCAGGAGACCCGCCGCTGGGACGACAACAAAGAGTATTCCTACGCGATGCGTTCGAAAGAGGATGCGAAGGATTACCGCTACTTCCCGGACCCGGATCTGCCGCCGGTGCACATTTCCGACGAGTGGATCGACCGCATTGTGAAATCCATGCCGGAATTCCAGCCGGAAAAACAGGCACGCTACGTGGAGCAGTACGGACTGCCGCAGTACGATGCGGGCATTCTGACCGGTTCCAAGAAGCTGTCCGATCTCTTTGAGGAGACGACGGCGCTCTGCGGCAAACCGAAAAAAGTGGCAAACTGGCTGATGGGCGAGACCTTACGTCTCTTAAAGGAGAACGGCCAGGAGCCGGAGGATCTGCAGTTTTCACCGAAGCATCTGGCATCCCTGATCGAACTGGCAGAAGCCGGATCGGTCAACAACCAGGTGGCAAAAGAGGTATTTGAGCAGATCTTTGCAGAGGATGTCGATCCGGAAGCATACGTCGAGGAGCACGGACTGAAAACCGTAAACGACACCGGCCTTCTGGAAGAAACCGCGAGAAAAGTTCTGGAAAACAACCCTGGCCCGGTAGAGCAGTACAAATCCGGAAAGACAAAAGTCCTCGGATTTCTGGTCGGCCAGGTCATGAAAGAAATGAAAGGTAAAGCCAACCCGGCAGCAGCAGGAGAGCTGCTGCAGAAGCTGCTGTCTGAATAAAGAAAACAAAATTGCACGAATGGAGGCCTGGAAATGGTCTCCATTTTTCTGCCAGAAAAATCAAAGAAAATGCATAAGCTGCCTCCCTTTGGGAAATGATTTATAAAGAAACCGGAAGAGATAGAAAGACGATACAAAATCCGGGAAAAGGAGGTTTCTTTACATGAAAGGACTGGATTACACCGCGCTCACCGTTGCGATCATCGGAGCCGTCAACTGGGGCCTGATCGGATTCTTCCGCCTCGACCTCGTCGCCTTGGTCTTCGGAAACATGACGTGGCTGAGCCGCATCATCTACGCAGTTGTCGGCATCTGCGGCCTCTACCTGATCTCCGTCTACGGAAGAATTTCCGACCACGTACTGGGGCAGGCGTAAGAACAGGAACCCTCTCATATACGCCAAGAAAGGCGGTGTGAGAGGGTTTTCTTCTGCCGTTTTTAAAAAGACAAAAGAAATCGCAGAGTGTTTTTCTGTGAATACCAATACTGTTTACCGCCTGGAAAAACAAATGCGTGAAACAGGTTCTGTAAAAACAAGAACATCACAGAGAGGACGTAAACATGCCCTGACACCGGAAGATCTCCAAAACATTGACCGGGTGGTTCAGCAGGAACCAGATATCACAATTGATGAAATCATTGATAAACTTGGTCTGCATGTTTGTAATGAAACAGTCCGCAAGGCAGTTATTATAGCAATTCCAGAAAATAATGCAAAAAATTCAGCACTGCAGAACGTGAATTACTGCGTCACAGATTTTCGTCGTACCCCGGTACGCCTTCAAATCCGTTCCTTGTAATTCGCGCCCTGCCGCACTGCCTTTTTTGCGTTATTTTCTGGTCTTGCTATAAACTCGGGTATTCTTACAAGAAAAAATCTCTTCATGCCTCAGAGCAGGAGCGTCCCCTATGTCAGGGAAAAACGCAGAAACTGGAAAAAACATATGTCGGAGAAAGACATAAATCATCTGGTCTTTCTGGACGAAAGCGGAGTAAACATCAATATGACGCGACATTATGCCAGAGCATGGAAAAACCGGAGAGCAGTAGATAAAACTCCACTCAACACGCCCTGCAATACAACCGTTCTTTCTTCCATACGTCTGAATGGAGACTGTGCCTATACAGTCTATCCGGGAGGAACTACTGTAGAGCGGTTTGCAGAGTACCTGAAAACAAAGTTGCTGCCGACGCTTTCAGAAGCAAACATTATCGTTATGGATAATATGCGTTCCCATCATGCAAAAGCGGTGAAACAGCTACTGGACAGCTCAAAAGTAACCTATCTGTATTTGCCCCCGTATAGTCCGGATCTGAATCCGATTGAAAAGATGTGGTCAAAACTCAAAGCATCTTTAAGGAAAGAAAAGATACGGATTGCATCGGAATTACCATCAGCTATTTCAAAAGGATTTTTAACAATTCGTCCAAAGGACTGCATAGGGTGGTTTCGTTCGTGTAATTATGTGCAATAATTTATTGGATTGCTATAAATACCCGCCGCCCACACAGCGGCGAAAAGCTGTTCTGTGAATACGATCAAGAAGTGAAGCACTACCCGGAAAAGCGTGGGATTCAGACCAACATCGGCAACCTGAACAGGGAAATCTGCCGCCGACTACCGAAAGCAGATGAAGCCAAAGGAAGCCCGCAGCAACGTGATTGACGCTATCCTTGCCGCCCGGACGGACTGTAAGTAGTGGTAGTATAAAAATAGTACAAAGTAAAGATCCATATGCTTGTAAAACCTATGCTTGTAAAACTCCATCAAATCAAAGCGTATCATCATTTATGGAATCTATAAAGGACAAAAGTTCGTTAAAAATACTGGTGGTTATGATTTGAGTTTATATCTGCTGTGTTTTATTTCGATACTGTCTCGGAGTCATACCATATTTCTTTTTAAAAGCAGTCTGAAAGTGGGCCTGACTGGAATAGCAAAGATAATTGCTTATTTCGGTCAGACTTTTTTCCGTAAAAGTAAGGAGACTTTTTGCCTCTTCCAGTTTGCAGCGGCTGATATAAGCGCCGGGGTTAAATCCTAATTCGGATTTGAATTTTTTGGCAATGAAAGAGGTGCTGCGGTCAATATGAGCGGCAACATCTTCCAGACGAATCGCTTCATTAGTATGACTTCTGATGTAATTCATGCAGGCGTAGATATCCGCAGATATCCCGCTTGGTATGTGGGTTTCACCGGCTTTTTCGCAAAAGTCGAAAAGCATTTGATACTGTAAATCGTTGATTTCTTTTAGCGTCTGAAGTTGTTCGCATTCCTGTATATACATGTCCATAAGATGATAAGTACGTTCGACATCAACGCCGCCCGGAATTGCGCCGATCATCCCGACATTTGTCACAGTACTGATAAAAATATTTTTTGCCTGGCGTAAAGGCGATTTCGCCAGTTTCTTTTCATTGAGATTCAAAGGAGTGGATTTGAGAAAATCCGCCAGTTTCTTTGGATTCCCGTTCCGAATATGTTCATAGAGCTTCAACTCCATATAATGGGTGGAGTGAAGTTCTTCATTTTCCTTATTTTCAATAAACTGCTCTACATTGTGTGAATTGCGGTTCACAGTATTACCAAAGCTTATTTCCAGTATTTCCGGAATATCGGTATTCTTCCGGTTCAGAATCAGATGAAGTAATGACAGATGTCTTGCAAGATGCAGGCGGCTGGTTGTCGGTATTGTATATAAAAATTCGACGATTTGCTCCCGGTATGCTGCCGGAACAGCACTCTCTTTCATGAACAGATTGATCTGTGAGGGTGTGACGGGGCACTCGAAAATAGGACCAAGAATGATAACATAGTCGGTCTCTTCTATACAAATACATCCGTATATGATTTCAGAAGAATAAAAATGTATGGACGGATTAGGACCACCTGCGAGAACAGGGCAATCTGTAAGCGGTTCTACAGAAAAAAGCTCACCGATGGTTGAGTACTTTTCGGCCGTTCCGAGAAGTAAACTAATAGGAATCCTGGTTGTGGCATAATACTGTTTACAGAAATCAATATAATCCATGATTGATAATTCTCTCCTTTTTTCAAAAGTATATCACAAAATTTTTGAAAATACAGAAAAATATAATATAAAATAAAATTATGAAATATGAATTATGGAAAATGTAGTATTTTATGAGCAGAAACGAAAGAAAGAAGGGAGGAGAAAGTGAAGTGAGACAGAGAATAAGAATCCATAAATCTGAAACAAACAAAGGCGCAGCGGATTTTTCACATCTGTTGGATGCACCTGCAGGAAAGCATGGGTTTGTACGTGTAAAGGACGGACATTTTTATTTTGAAGACGGAACACGCATTAGATTTTTGGGCTTCAATATGGCAGCAAGATCCAATACTCCGAATCATGAGACAGCGGAAAAATTGGCTGCAAGATTTGCCAGTATGGGTGTGAATGTCATTAGGCTGCATGCAGCGGATGCTCCTATCGGTGAAGAACCGTGTACGTGGAGCAGTTGTAAGGAAGCGCCGCTTTTGGATTACGAGAGAGGGAACAGCCTGGAATTTAACAAAGCAGGTCTCGACAGATTTGATTATTTTGTCGCAAAATTGAAAGAAAAGGGAATCTATCTGCATATTGATCTGTTAGTTGCAAGAGCATTTAATAAGGAAGATGGAATTGAATATTCCGATAGAGTGGATTCCTGTACAAAATGCTTTCCGATGATTAATGAAAGACTGATTGAACTGCAGAAGGATTATGCAAGAAAGCTTCTGTTGCATGTGAATCCGTATACCGGGCTTGCACTGGCAGATGATCCGGCAGTCATTACCGTTCAGATCAATAATGAAGAATCGGCGATTAAGGGAACAGCGGAGCTGGAGCATGTTGAACATATGAAGCCTTATAGGCAGGAGGTTCAGAGAAAATTTAATCATTTTCTTCTGATGAAATACGATACAAGGGAAAAATTAAAAGAAGCCTGGACATTTGACGGTGTTTCTGCTTTGCAGGAGGATGAGAATCCGGAAGATTGCTCAGTGCGTATTACGGAGGGGGATTTTGTCCAACCGGTGAATGATCCGATGGGTTCATGGGAAGGAATGAACAGCCCGGCAAGATATGCAGATTATATGGAATTTGGAATTTTTATTAACCGGGAATTTTATCAGATGATGAAAAATTATCTGCATTCTATCGGGGTGAAGGTTCCGATTAACACCAGTAACCTGCTGGGCGGTGCGGCTGATGTATACGGACACAGCGATGCGGACGTAATGGAAAATAACAGCTATTTCAATCATCCGCTGCTTCCGGTACAGGGAACGACATTTATGGTGTCAGGTCCGATGGAATATGTTTCCACCAATCCGCTGACCATACAAAAGGGTGCAGGGGCCATAGCAACGACGATCCCGAGTATGGGAGCAACTGCCATCATAAAAGGAAAGCCGTTTATGCTGAGTGAATGGAATGAATATGGACTTCATCCGTTTCATTCCACTGCATTTGTTCAGACAGTGGCCTGTGCATGCTTAAATGACTGGGACGGACTGATTCTTTATAATTATCAGACATCTGAAAAATGGGATGATCAGCCGGCAGATGAGATTCTAAGTGTATTTGATGCATACAATGATCCGGCGGTGGCCTGTCAGTGGGGATTTATGGCATCTGTATTTTTGAAGGGCCTTGTGGCTGTTTCTGATAAAAAAGTAGATGTTGTATATACACAGGATGACCTTAAGACGCTTCCAAACGGGCATGGCATGCTGACAACGATGTTACCTTACATCACAGGTATGCGAAACGTTTTCCTGGATGGAGGGGAGAGGTACACTGGTGACGCGGATGCGGCCATCAATGCAGGCTTTTTAAATGGAGCCGATCTTTCCGAGGCAAAGAAAGGAGTCTATTATGCATGGTCTCCTTACAGGGATGCAATGAGAAGATATCCGGATAAAAACCGACTGACTTTTGCGGCAAGGGATACCAAAGAGATACAGCAGGGTGTACATCTTGGCGAAAAAACACTGGTTTTTGATGAGATTGAAAAGATTGCAGGGGACGGAGATTACCGGGAATTTGCAGGAATCCTGGATCAGGCCTTTAAGAAATGGGAGATTGTTCCGGAGGATGCAGGACTTGTGGACGGGAAAATGATTTCAGTTACCAAAGAAATGATATTTGATCCGGATAATTCCAGATTTTCACTGAACACCGATTATTGCAGCTTTTTCAGCGGGTCCCCGGAGAAAAATATCCGCCTGACGGAAAAAATTAATGCAGAAGTGAATAACAGCAGAATATCTGTTTCGGTGCTTCCGATGGATACGGACAAGCTTGCAGATGCAAAAGAGTTTATCCTCACGGCAATGGGTGAGACGGGAATGGATGAAACGGAGATGCAGACGGGAATTGAACTGATGGGCTATGAATTTACTGCAGTGACAATGAAAGGAAAGCTTTTTGCAGATACGCTGGAAGGAACAATTTCTGTAAAAGCTGAGAAGGCATCCCTTGAGATATTAAGTCCGGTCGGAGAAGTCATTACGGTAATGGATGGAGAAAAGAGTGGGGGATCTGTACTCTTTCATCTGGATGGAATGGTGCCGGGTATCATGTACCATTTATCAATAAACGAAGCATAAAGCTTTATAAGAGAGGGAAAATCAATGGGAAAAAAGAAAAAAGAACTTGGTTTCGACAGTGACGGTGCAAAAAAAGTCATGCGAAAAAGAGACTATATGGCAGATATGTCAGGGCAGTTGGCACTTGGACTTATGGCAAATGTAGTCGGTCAGCTTACATACTTCTATACAGACAAGGTGGGTCTTGCTGTTGGCGGTGTCGGTATTATGATGGCAATCGCTAAAGTTATTGATGCACTTACTGATATCTGGTTTGGAAATGTAATCGAGCATTCAAAAGGCGGAAACCGTAAATTTTACAAATGGATGTTCCGCATGATGATTCCGGCGGCAGTAATTACATTTTTGATGTTTACAGTGCCGAAAGGTCAGACAATCGGAATGATTTATGTACTTGTGACTAATGTATTGTTGACAGCCGTAATTTATACGATGATTGCAACACCGTTTGGTGCAGTTATGGTTGTGCGTACCAACAGCCAGGTAGAACGAAGCAATATGGGTATCTTCCGTGCAGTAGGAAACTATGGGGCAGGGATGATCATTTCGATTATTATTATTCCTGTTACTAATATGTTAGGTGGAACACAGAGTGCATGGATTAAATTTGGAGCGATTTTAGCGTTAATTGTTCTTTTGCTGCTTGCAATTTGTTATAACAACGGACGCAAGGCAAAGTATTCAGAAGATACAGAAACGCTAAATGAAGTAGAGGAGGAAGAGGCAGTTCCGTTTAAAGATGCGATTAAAATGCTTTTTGGAAACAAATACTGGGTGATTGTTCTCTTATTCAATATTATTACAAATGTTACAAATGCGATTGCAGCGGCATCCGGAACTTATTACTGTAAATGGATCTTCGGAAATGATAATCTGGTGGCTATAACAGGTATCGCAGGGCTTGCGGCAACTTTACTTGGATTTGTGCTTGCGAAGCCAATCATTTCTAAACTCGGAATTAAGAAAACGGTTTACTTTGGGGTGTTAGGTCAGGCAATTACCTGTGTGGTCAGGTGTGTCGTTCCGACGAATTTCATGGCATGTACGGTGATGTCCTTAATCGGAAGTTTAGTACAGATTCCGCTGATGTGCTTATATGGAGTGCTTCTTGCAATGGCTGTCGATTATAATGAATGGAAATACGACAAGAAGCTGGTAGCAGTATCTTCAGGAGCAATCGGATTTGGAAGTAAAGTAGGCGGCGGACTGGGAAGCATTATTTTATCAGTCTTTCTTGCAATCGGAGCCTATGATGCTACATTGGAAGTTGCAACTACTTCTATGAGATATGCAATTTACGGGTTCTCAAATTATCTGCCGTTAGTGATGAATTTGCTGATGTTCTTTGTATTTACAAAGTTTGATTTGGAAGAGAAGCTTCCAAAAATGAGAGCGGAAGTTGAAGCACGTAGAAAGGGTCAGAATAACTAAATAAAAATATATCAGGTATGGAGCCGGCCATTTATGACTGGCTTCATGCTATATCAGAAATTAAATGGAAAGTGGAGAGATGATAAAATGAGCGACAAATATCAGAATACAGAATTGATACCGGAGGAAAGGGCGGCATATCTTTTAGAGGAACTGAGTCTGGATGAAAAAGTGGCTCAGTTGAACTGTGTTTTTCCATTTGACAAGGCGAGTTATGATTTTGCCGGAATCAATGAACAGACAAAGCATGGAATCGGACAGGTAAGTACGCTGGAAATGCGGAGAATGGAAAGTCTGGATGAAGTGGTCCGGTGGCAGAGAAAGGTGCAGAGAATCGTTATGGAAAACAGTCCGCACCGTATTCCGGCAATTTTTCATATGGAAGGACTCTGTGGAGCATTTATTCAGGATTCCACAAGCTTTCCTTCCGGAATTGGAAGGGGTGCCGGATGGAATCCAAAGTTGGAGGAGAAAATTGCAGAAATTGTAAGCCGTCAGGAAGCTGCTTGTGGTATTACGCATGTCTTTGCCCCTGTGCTTGATATTTCCAGAGATTCCAGAATGGGACGGCAGGGAGAAACGTATGGAGAGGATCCGGTTCTTACAGCCAGCCTGGGATCAGCTTATACAAAAGGGTGCCAGAAATATGAGACAGCAGGACGCAGAACAGAAAGTGTAGCCAAGCATTTTCTGGCATTTCATAATTCAGCAGCAGGTATTCATGGGGCCAATAGTGATACACCGGAACGTTTGTTAGAAGAAATCTATGGAAAGCCATTTCAGGCAGCCATTACAGAAGCAGGTTTAAGAGGAATCATGCCCTGCTATTGCCTGATCAATGGAGAGCCGGCTTCCGCATCGCATCATCTTTTGACAGAACTGCTGAGAGAAGAGATGGGGTTTGACGGACTTTGCGTCAGTGATTATGGCGCCATTAATAATGCATTTATGTTTCAGGGAATCGGGGAAACCAAAGAGGAAACAGGACTGTTATGCCTGGAGGCGGGAATGGATATGGAGCTTCCAAGTGTTGAGGGCTATGGGGAAGCATTTAAGAATCTGTTTGCGTCAGGCAGGGCAGATATGGACATTCTGGATCGGGCTGTAAAAAGAGTCCTGACGGCAAAGTTTCGTATGGGGCTGTTTGAACATCCTTTTGCTTTGGAAGGAGAAGAGCTTCGCAGAGTTTTTATGAATAAGAAGGATAAAGAAATTTCCCTGCAGTCTGCAAAAGAATCTATGGTACTGATTAAAAATAATGGTGTGCTTCCGATTCAAAAATCCGTAAAAAAGATTGCACTGATCGGACCTCACGCAGACAGTCCGAGAAAGTTTTTCGGAGGATATACGCATATGTGTATGATGGAATCTACCTATGCAATTGCCAACTCGATTGCCGGGGTCAGTGGAAGTGAAAATGTGGACAACAAAGAAATCGTGACTGTTCCGGGAACCAATATTCAGTCAGATGAAACGCCGGAATTTGACGTGATTCTGAAACGTCAGAAACCGGACTGCCGAAGTATATTGGAGGAACTGAAAGCTCAGATGCCGGATGCAGAGATTCGTTATGCTTATGGATACCCGATTGCAGGAGCGGATCAATCCGGTTATGCCCGGGCGCTTGAAATTGCAGAGGATGCCGATATTGTGATTCTTACTTTAGGAGGAAAGCACGGAACCTGTTCTATGGCCTCCATGGGAGAGGGTGTGGATGCGACAAATATCAATCTTCCGGAATGCCAGGATGCATTTATCAGGAAGGCAGCAAAGCTTGGGAAACCGCTGATCGGAGTTCATTTTGACGGACGCCCTATATCCAGTGATGCGGCAGATGCACATCTGGATGCAATACTGGAGGCTTGGAATCCGTCCGAGATGGGGGCGGAGGCAGTTGTGAGCACTCTGCTTGGCAGGTATAATCCTGGAGGAAAAATGCCGGTAACGACAGCTTATACTTCCGGTCAGATTCCAATTTATTACAATCACCCGCATAATTCCGCATGGCATCAGACCGGAAGCATCGGCTTTTTGAATTATGTGGATATGCCGCATACACCGAGGTATTATTTCGGACATGGTTTGTCTTATACAAAATTCGAATATAGCAATCTGCAGTTATCCAAGGATTGCATTATGCCGACAGAAAGTATCCGGATTCAGTGTGATGTGGAAAATACAGGAGAATACAAGGGGGATGAAGTCGTTCAGCTTTATCTGAAGGATATTCATGCAAGCATGGCAAGACCGGTCAAGGAACTGGCGGGATTTAAGAGAATTACGCTAGTGCCGGGAGAAAAGAAAAAAGTAATCTTTGAGATAAAAGCATCACAGCTTGCATTTCTGGATAGAAGGATGAAATGGAAGATTGAGAAAGGAACTATTGAGGCAGAAATAGGAGGCTCTTCAGAGGATATCAGACTAAGCGGCGCTTTTGAGATTGTAGAAAATGGATGGGTTGCCGGAAGAGACAGAGCGTTTTATGCAGATGTGACAGTGGAGTAAAGAGAATGGTTAAAAATAGAAAATTGCTTGCAGAGCAGCTGGTAGAAGAATCGGTTGTTCTGCTGAAAAATGAGAATCAGCTTCTTCCGCTTCAGGAAGGACAGACAGTTGCTGTGTTCGGACGATCAGCACTTGTGACCTATGTTTCCGGAAATGGTTCCGGAGCGGCAAGAGGAGCAGAAAGCAGTAATATCATAATAGAACTTGAGAAAGCAGGAATCTCTGTATGTGAGGAGTTAAAACAGTACTATCTGCAGCAGCGGGAAGCGGAAGCAGCGAATCCGCAGGAAAAATTCGATTTTTCCCAGATGAAGGAGGCAGTAAACAGCGGCCTGATGTATGAGATATTTGGAACGTACCATGCGCCGGTACCGGAGTATCCGATTCCGGAATGTCTGCTGACCAATGTGAGAGACAGGACAAATACCGCAATTCTTGTGCTAGGAAGAAATGCAGGCGGCGAGGAATGTGACAGAAGATTGGAAGGAGATTATTATCTTACCGAAGAAGAAAAGAAGCTGGTCAGCCAGGTGTGCGAAAACTTCCCGGAAGTCATTGTAATCCTTAATGTAAATGGACTTATTGACCTGGAATGGACAACAAAGTATGCTTCCGTAAAAAGTATTCTGTTCCTTGGTCTTCCGGGAGAGGGTGGTGCAAAGGCTGTTGCAGAAATCATTAAAGGTAATGTTTCCCCTTCCGGAAAGCTGGCATTTACAATTGCACACAGGTATGAGGATTATCCTTCTGCAAAGCATTTTTCATGGGACAAGGAGAAGGAAGAACATATTCTGACTTATGAAGATTATGGACTGGATGCGGAAGAAAACGGGAGCTTCGGTTTCCGAAAAAGCCCGGTGACCGTATATCAGGAGGATATCTATAACGGCTACCGGTATTTCAGTTCTTTTAGGAAAGAGGTATTATTTCCATTCGGACATGGGCTTTCCTACACAAAATTTGCATTAGATGCGGCCGCTGTTTCAAAAGAAGAAGACGGGATAACTATAATAATTGATGTGAAGAATGTCGGACTCTGTGCAGGCAGGGAAGTCGTGCAAATCTATGTTTCTATGCCGGATGGAAAAACAGAAAAAGCAGAGAGAGAATTAAAGGGATTCGCCAAGACAGAAGTTTTGAAACCGGGAGAGAAAACAAGTGTGTCAATCCATATACCATGGGATGGACTTTCGTGTTATGAGGAAAAATCCTCCGTATGGCTGATTGAGAAGGGACGATATAAGCTCAGAATGGGAACGTCCTCGGAAGAGACCGTCTGCATCTGTGAGTTAGATGTTTCGGAGGACATTATATACAGCATTTGTCGTTCAGCGCTTGGGTTGAAAGCATGTAATGATGGAAAACTTACGTTTTTAAAGAAAAATTGCCTGAAAGACCAGGAGTTGCCGAGTGATGCATGCGGCGGAGTCTGTGAAGAAAATCCAATGTATAAACTAACGCTTTCAGGAATTGATGTCAAACCGGAGAAAAGAGAGGCGGGGCAGGGAAGGCAGGTAAGAGATTTTTCAGATTTCACAGAGGAACAGCTTGCGGCACTTCTCGTAGGCTTCGGTCCCGGAATTCCCTTTGCAGGATTTCTGGATACAACGTTTCCGGAGACCATCTGTGATAAAGAAGGAAAGCCTTTGACCTGCAATGATCATCCGGCAGGGCATAATGGATATGTGTCACCAGCAATCAAAGATAAAGGAATCCATTCTGTTTTCTATATGGATGGACCTGCCGGAATCGGGAGAACTGCGTGGCCGACGGAAATGCTGCTGGCATGTGCGTTTAATAAAGAGGCGTGGTACAGATTTGGAGAAGCAGTGGGGGCAGAGTGTGAGGAAGCACAGGTTGATGTGTGGCTCGCACCTGCAGTAAATCTTCACCGAAATCCGTTGTGTGGTAGAAACTTTGAGTATTTTTCAGAAGATCCTTTTCTTACAGGAGTGTGTGCCTGCGCAATTACAAAAGGCGTACAGGAAAATCATCAGGTACTGGTGTGTCCAAAGCATTTCGCAGTTAATGAGCAGGAAACCTACCGCAGGGGAAACGCAAAGAAACAGTATGACGCAGTAGATTCTGTTATTACGGAACGGGCAGCCCGGGAACTGTATCTGAAACCATTTGAAATGCTGGTAAAAAAAGCAAATGTACGCTGCATTATGACTTCTTTTAATAAAATTAACGGGATATTTGCAGGTGGAAACAGCGACCTGTGCAACCGGATTCTGCGGGAAGAATGGGGATATGAAGGATTTCTGGTGACTGACTGGGGGGATATGGATATTGTGGTGGATGGCGCGGATGCAGTTGCGGCCGGAAATGATGTTGTCATGCCCGGCGGGCCGCCGGTGATTAACCAGATCCTGAACGGATACCGGGAAGGGCGAGTGACACGCGGGCAGCTGGAGACAGCAGTGCATCACCTGCTGCAGGTAATCGAGAGCTTGAAAGGGAGAAATGGCGAGAATGGAAAAGAAAATATATGAATTTACAAACGACGGCAATTCCTGTGTGATTTATGATGCAAAGCCGCCAAGATACTGGTTTAACTATTTGTGGAATGAAAACGGCTACTGTGCGCAGGTTTCCCAGAACGGGCATGGGCGCAGCTATTACCTGAATGAAAGAGCAGATATGTGCATGATCAATAACAATGATGCAAGATATTTCTATATCCGGGATGATGAAACGAATAAAAGCTGGAATATCGGTGCAGCGCCGCTGAATGAACAGGTAGAAAGCTATCAGTGTGAGCACAGTATCGGATTTTCCAGACTACAGTCGGAGTGTCAGGGGATAGAGAGTTCATGGAGCATTTTTGTGCCGCAGACAGGATTTCAGGAAGTGTGGACGTTTCGGCTTAAGAACAAAAGTAGAAAAACCCGTACACTCAGCACATTTTCAGCGGTAACTTTTGAGCTGGAGGGATTCTCATACCCCCGTTATTATGAAATGTACCGTTGCCTTGAAACTTCCTTTGACAGGGAATTAAATGGAATATATTGTAGATCCGCTCATCCGTTTGCACCGCATAAACGGTACAATGCTTATCTGGCTGCTTCCGAGCCTGTGTATGCTTATGACGGGGATCTGGCCAGATTCTGTGGAGCGGCAGGATCTGTCACGAAACTGGATGCTTCTGCTTATGCACTGTTTCAGAGACCGGATGTAGTAGTAAATGGCAGTGACTGTACGAATTCGGAGGCGGCACTGTTTATTCTTGGCGGTGTGCTGCAGCATAAGTTCATACTGCAGCCGGGCGAGACGAAGGAAATCAGGATGGTCTTCGGCGTCAGTGAATCTCTGGATGAGGCAAGAGCGACAGCTAAAATGTATGCGGATGCTAAGCGTACGGAAAGTGCCTGTAAGGAGGCCGTGGAGTATAATCTGGACAAATACAGTTCCCTGTCCGTCACCACACCGGACAGCAAAATCAATCATATTATGAACCAGTGGCTGAAGAAGCAGATAGACTGCTGTATTGTTGGGAAAAAGGGTGTGCGGGATAATCTGCAGATTGCAGTGGCACTTCTGAATTATCGTCAGGAGAAGGCCAGGGAGGAGATTCTGGAATGTCTGCGCCATCAGTTTCGGGATGGTCATGCCGTATTGACCTGGTATCCGTATGACGACACCAGGTATTCAGACCAGCCGTTCTGGATTATCTGGGCGGTGTGTGAACTTATCAAGGAGACGGGAGATTACACGATTCTGCAAAAGAAGATTGAGTGGCAGGATGGCGGTGCTGCGGCTGTAGTGGAGCACTTAAAAGCAGCCGCAGATTGTCTTATCCGGGATAAGGGAAGAAATGGGCTGAGCCGGATTTATTTTGCAGACTGGAATGATGCGCTGAATATCACAACCGATCCGGAAGCGGAATCCGTCATGCTTTCTCATCAGTTCTGTCTTGCTTTCAGAGAACTGAAGCTGCTTATGGAAAAAATCGGGGAGACTGATTATGCAGAATTTCTGAAAAAAGAATATGATACCATGAGAAAGAGTATTAATGAGAAAGCCTGGGATGGTGAATGGTATATGCGGGCACTCAGTAAGAAGGAAAACATTGGTTCCAGAACAAGTGAAGGCAGTAAAATCTATCTGAACGCCCAGACATGGGCAGTTCTGGGAGACGTGGTAGATGAAGAAAAGCTTCCGAAGCTTCTGACTTCGGTTGACAGTATGGAACATGATTTTGGTTTCCCTCTGAATATGCCGCCGTATGAGAAATATTCTCCGAATGTTGGACGGATGTCGGGAATGCTGCCGGGGCTGTTTGAAAACGGCGGAGTATATTGCCATGCAACGGGATTTAAGATCCTTATGGACTGCAAACTCGGCAGAGCTGAAAAGGCACTTTGTACTCTGAAAAAAATCATGCCGGACAGTGAAAAGAATCCGTCCACGCAGTCCGGCGCCGAGCCATATGTATTTACAAACTGCTATTCCACACATCCGAAATATTACGGCAAATCTTACTGGTCCTGGACAACCGGAACCTCTGCATGGTGCATGAAGGGACTGTATGAAGGCATTATGGGGGTAAAACGCGGATATGACGGGCTGGAAATTACCCCATGTTTTCCGAAAGAATGGGAACGGGCTGAGATGACGAGACATTTCCGAAACGCAGATTATCATATTGTAATTGAGAATCCGCAGTGTCGGAAGGCTGTCACATCCGTAATTATTGTGGACGGAACACAGATAAAAGGAAACAGGATTCCGGATTTTGCAGACAATAAAAAGCATGAAATAAAGGTTATCCTTCAATAAAAATTATTAGCACACGCTACTGATAAGCGTCGATGTAGGGGGAAATGGCTTGGAATGGGACAGAAAATCAGTGCCTGTTTTTTCTCTCACCTGAAGCTGATAAAATACAGTGGGAAACCCACCAAGGTAAGGTCTAACCAACCGCCTTGTACCGAGTCCTTGGAATTGAAGCGGTAACGTTAGATTTAAGCGTAGGACAGGGAGCAACAGAGCCGAAACGAAAGTGAAGTGATTGAGCTGGGAAATGATTATGAGGTCGGAAATGGTCGAAGCGTTCTATTACGTTGCAGACAACATCAGATCGTGTTCTGGATGTCAGCAAGATCGAGATCGACAAAAGCGCCGCGTGTGCCGACGACACCGGCTACGTTGGCGAGTACATCGATTCTTCCGTATTTTTTCATAACAGTTTCAACCACATTGCGGCAGTCATCTGCAGAAGAAACATCGGCTTTCAGGAAGGTAACATCGCCCTCTTTTTCATTTCTGATGCTTTTTTTTCGGTTTTTCCTTGCTTTTTAGAAAGATGCTGTTATAATAAGGAAAAGTGAATAAATATACATCACATGAGGAGAGAAGGAGATTATTATGAAAATGAATTTTGCAAAAAAAGCAACAGCACTTGCAATGTCCGTTCTGTTTGCTGTTTCGATGGCAGGATGCGGGAGTTCTGCATCTACCGCAAAGAAAGTAGAAGTAACATCCGTAGAGGATCTGGCAGATCTGAAGATTGGTGTACAGACCGGAACAACAGGTGATTCTCAGGCGAGCGATGCCGTTAATGCAGATTCCCAGATGCAGCGTTACAACAAAGGCGCCGATGCTATTCAGGCACTGAAAAACGGAAAGATTGACTGTGTTGTCATCGATTCCCTGCCGGCAGAGAAATTCGTTGCAGCAAACGATGATCTGAAAATTGTAGAAGGCATTTTTGATACCGAAGAGTACGCGATGTGCTTCAAAAAAGGAAATGAGTTAAGAGACGAATTTAACACCGCATTGGCAGAGCTGAAAGAGGACGGAACTCTTGATGAGATCATGAGCAACTACATCGGTGATGAAGTCGGCCAGCATCCGTATGAGTCCCCGGCAGACGTGGACCGCTCCAACGGAACGCTTACCATGGCAACCAACGCTGAGTTCGAGCCGTGGGAGTACAAAGAGGGAACCGATATTGTTGGTATCGACGCTGATATTTCCCAGGCCATCTGCGATAAGCTTGGTTATGAGCTGAAAATCGAGGATATGGCATTTGAAACTATCCTTGCATCCGTCAACAGCGGAAAAGCAGATTTTGGCGCAGCCGGAATGACTGTTACTCCGGAGCGTGAGGAGAGCGTTGATTTCACCGATACTTATGCAAATGCAACACAGGTTGTTATTGTAAGAAAGTAATCTAATGAGAGAAAAAGAGCGGCTGTCCGCCAGGCAAAATGGTGCAGCCGCTCTTTTTGCAGGAAATGAAACCACAAAGGAGAGATGTATTTTATGGAAAATTTACAGCATCAGTTTAACCGTTACTTTGTAGACAACGGTGCTACAGAGTGGTGGCTGACCGGTCTGAAGACGACGCTGCTTGTCACGGTAATCGCACTGTGCATCGGTGTTGTGCTCGGACTTCTCATCGCACTGATCCGTTCAACACACGAGCAGACCGGTAAATTAAAACTTCTGAATATTGTTGCACGCGTCTATCTGACGATCATCCGCGGAACGCCGTCCATGATTCAGATTCTGTTTTTCTATTCCGTTATTTTTGCAACCGTAAACCTGAACAATATCGTGATCGGCGGAATTGCCTTTGGTATCAACTCCGGTGCGTACGTTGCCGAGATTTTCCGTTCCGGAATCATGTCTGTGGATAAAGGACAGACGGAAGCGGGACGAAGCCTTGGTTTAAACCCGGCACAGACCATGCGTCTGATTATCATTCCGCAGGCGTTTAAAAACGTTCTTCCGGCGCTGATCAACGAGATGATCGTGCTGTTGAAAGAGACTGCCATCATCGGCTATATCGGAACCATCGATATTACAAAAGCAGCAACCCTGGTACAGAGCCGTACATACGATGCACTGGTTCCGCTTCTCTCCGCAGCGATCTTTTATCTGATTCTTGTTATGATTCTGACCTATTTCATGGGCAAACTGGAAAGGAGACTGCGTAAGAGTGACCACTAACGAAAAAGTATTAATTAAAGTTGAAAATCTGCAGAAGAGCTTCGAGGATAATAAAGTTTTAGACGGAATCAGCACAGAGATCCGTCAGGGAGAAGTTGTCGCTGTCATCGGTCCTTCCGGTTCCGGAAAATCGACGTTTCTGCGTTCCTTAAACCGTCTGGAAATTCCAACCGGCGGAAAAATTTATTTCGAGGGTGTTGACATCACAGCACCGGAAACCGACATTGACCATGTGCGTCAGAAGATCGGAATGGTATTCCAGCAGTTCAATCTGTTTCCGCACAAAACCGTTAAGGAAAATATCATGCTCGCTCCGGTGACGTTAAAACTGATGACACCGGAAGAAGCAGAGAAAAAAGCGATGGAGCTTCTGACCCGTGTTGGACTGCCGGACAAAGCAGATGCCTATCCGGGAAGCCTTTCCGGCGGCCAGAAGCAGCGAATCGCCATCGCGCGCGCCCTTGCGATGAATCCGGATGTCATGCTGTTTGACGAACCGACTTCTGCACTCGATCCGGAGATGGTAGGAGAGGTTCTGGAAATTATGAAAGAGCTTGCCGAATCGGGCATGACCATGGTCGTTGTTACACACGAGATGGGTTTTGCCAGAGAGGTGGCAACCCGCGTCGTCTTTATCAACGAGGGAAATATTCAGGAGGAGAATACGCCGCAGGAATTCTTCGCAAATCCGCAGCACCCGCGCCTGAGAGAATTTTTATCGAAAGTATTATAAGGAAAAGAAATGAGAAAAACCGATGTTCTGTGAAAATAACACGCACAGAACATCGGTTTTTTGATGTTATAGAAAGAACTTATTTGGAAATCGGGCGGGTAGCTTCTTTCAGCCACTCTTTTTCGTCCCCTTCCAGATAAGGAGAAATCTTCTCATACACTTCTTTGTGGTAATTATTCAGCAGCTCGACATCTTTCTCCGTCATATACTGCGTATCGATACCGTCGAGGTCGATCGGAACCATGGTAACGAACTCAAAGCGCATGAACTGGCCATACATGTTCTTTTCTGCTTTGCGGCAGAGCATCAGGTTCTCGGTACGGATACCGTGGCTTCCTTCAATATAGATACCTGGTTCGTCGGAGGTCAGCATACCTTCCTCGAGAATGGCATTTTCCATGCGCTCCGGAACCATTTTCCAGCGGAAACCGTTTGGACGTTCATGGACATTTAAGAGATAGCCGACGCCGTGGCCGGTTCCGTGATTGAAGTCAAGACCTCTCTCCCAGAATGCCTGTCTTGCGAGGTAATCGAGATTGATGCCGATGCATCCATGGAGAAATTTTGCGTTTCCAAGACGCAGGGTTCCCATCGCGGTGATGGTGAAATGCTCTTTTTCTTCCTCAGTCAGCGGTCCGACAACAATGGTTCTTGTGATATCGGTTGTTCCTTCATAATACTGTCCGCCGGAATCCACGAGGTACATGCCTTTTGGCTGTAGAACGGAGAAATCTTCTTTCGTTGCCTGATAATGGCACATAGCGGCATTCGGGCCGTAAGCGGAGATGGTTCCGAAGCTCGGCTCAATGTAGCCTTCCTGCTCTTTTCGGAAGGATTCCAGTTTCTCTGCAACGGAAACTTCGTCCATCGGGATTTTGCCGATGTTTTTCTTTAACCAGTAAACGAAACGGGTTACAGCAACGCCGTCTTTGATGTGGGCTTTGCGGATATTTTCCATCTCAACTGGTGTTTTCAATGCCTTTAAGGAAGAAGCCGGGTTCATCACATTGACAATCGTGTTTTCGCCCATGACGCTCTGGCAGATCGTGTAGTTGACTTTGGCTTTCTCCAGAAGAATCGTTTTTCCTGTGATGCCGGCAGCGAAATCATAGACAGCATCGTATGGATGAATCGAAATACCAAGACCGGCAAGATACTGTTTTACTTCATCATTTAAAGTTGCTTCCTGAATAAACAGATGGCCTTCGGTTTCGGTCAGAATGAGATAGGAGAGGACAACCGGATTGCACGGAATATCGTTTCCGCGGATGTTCAGCATCCAGGCGATATCGTCGAGTGCGGTCAGGATATGCACCTCGGCACCGTTCTCTTTCATCTTTTCGCGGACTTTTGCAAGACGGTCAGCAGCGGACTCGCCGGTATATTTGGAATCAAGAATCCATACCGGTTCTGCAGAAAGTGCTGGGCGGTCGGACCAGATTTCACCGATCAGGTCACTTCGATAGGAGAGAAAACGCTCCGGAAGTGTCTTTTCCAGTGTCTCACCGAGCATCTCATTGACAACACGGCCGTCGAAGCCGATGGTCATGCCTTCTTTTGTATTTGCCTGCAGGTATTCCTCTACGGTCGGAACACCTTCCTGGCCCATTTTCATTAAAGTAACGCCGGTTCCGGCAAGCTCTTTGGCTGCCTGTACGAAGTAGCGGCCGTCGGTCCAGAGGCACGCTTCATCCTGGGTAATAACGGCGGTTCCGGCAGAACCGGTAAAGCCTGTGATATACGTTCTTGCTTTAAAGTAAGTTCCTACATATTCAGATTCATGGTAATCGGCGGTCGGAACCAGATAAGCGTCCACGCCGTAGGCTCTCATTTTTTCGCGGAGAGCAGCTAATCTTTCTGGTATCATAATTTTTTCCTCATCTTTCTTTTCGAAAAATACTGCCGGCATTTTTTTTCAGGATGCCGACATTTTTATTCTATCACATTTTCCAGATCTGTCAAAGTGATGATTGAGAATTTGTCTCACTGTTTCCGAAATTTTCTAAAATCGTTTCGCATTTGGAGATTTTTCCTATTTTTCAAGAGCTTTTTTGTACCATTTTGGTTAAAAAAGCAGTAAGATAAAAATAAAGTGAAAAGCGTGGCGAAACTACGCGAAAAAGCAGAAACTATGAAGAAAGGGGGACATACTGTAATGCATACAATATGTCTGAAAGACAACTGGACATTAACTGTCCTCGGAAAAAATGTTTACCATATTCCGGAAACTCCAATTGAAACGAAGGTACCGTCTACCGTTTACGGCACCCTTCTGGAGAAAGGCCTGATTCCGGATCCGTTTTATCGTGACAATGAGCTCGATGCACTAAAATTGATGGAGAACGATTTCGCATACGAGACAACGATCGTGATCAGTGAGGAAGACAGAAAAGCGGACCGTCTGTTTTTACACTTCGACGGAATTGATACCATCGCAGATGTTTATCTGAACGGAGAGAAAATCGGCTCCGCAGACAACATGAACCGTGTCTGGGAGTATGATATTACCGATCTTGTTGCAGGTGATGCAGCCGATACCGTATATCAGGTAAAAGTGGTTCTGCATTCCCCGACAAAATTCATCGCAGAAGAAGAAGCAAAATGCCCGGTTGGAGCAGCATCCGATGCAATGCCGGGATTCCCGCATATTCGTAAAGCAGCCTGCATGTACGGCTGGGACTGGGGTCCGCGTCTTCCAGATGCAGGACTGTTCCGTGAGGCTTCTGTTCTCGCAGTAAAAACTGCCCGTTTGGCACAGGTATTTGTAGGACAGGAGCATCATGTAACTGGAAAAACCGTTCATGGAAATGTGGTTGACTTCGTCCGCCTGACCGCAGATGCTGAAATCGAGTGGATGCCGGGTGTAACCGACGGTAAAGTAAAGATCGTAATAACCGTTACTTCCCCGGATGGAAAAACCGTTCTGACCGCAGAAAGCGGCACAATGGATCCGCTGACCAATTCTGCACCGGCAAAGAATCTGACCGGACTTACCTGTGATCTTCGCAGCAATCATGTACAGGCTTCCCTTACCGTAGAAAATCCGGAGCTGTGGTGGCCGAACGGCTATGGTGCACAGGCACTGTATCAGGTAAAGGTAGAGCTCGTTGCAGACGATATCCTGGATACCTGGGAGAAGAAGATGGGTCTTCGTACCATCACCGTAAATACTGACGTGATGGAAGATGAAGTCTTTGATGAGCACATGACCGGCCAGTCACCGGATTACGATGACGGCGACAACATGATCATGACCAACGGTGAGAAAAAAATCATCATCACCGATAAACCTGCAAAGACCGTAAAGGGCCGTAACTTTGCGTATGAAATCAACGGACTGCAGATCTTCGCGATGGGCGCTGACTACATTCCGGAGGACAATATCTTAACCCGTCAGACGAGAGAGCGTACCGATCTGCTGCTGAAATCCGCACAGGAGGCAAACTTTAACTCCCTGCGTGTATGGGGAGGCGGATACTTCCTCGATGACTTTTTCTATGATGTCTGCGATGAGAGAGGACTCCTCATCTGGCATGACTTCATGTTTGCCTGCGCATCCTACGAGCTGACAGATGACTTCGAAGAGAATATCTCCGCGGAGATCCGTCAGAATATGCGCAGACTCCGTTCCCATGCAAGTATTGCTCTATGGTGCGGAAACAACGAGATGGAAACCCAGTACGAAACGCTGGCATGGCAGAAATCTAAGAAACAGACGTATGATTACATCCATCTGTATGAGTACATCATTCCGAAAATCGTCAAAGAAGAGGATCCGGAGAAATTCTACTGGCCGTCATCCCCGTCTTCAGGCGGAAATTACGAAAACAGCAATGCAGAGAACGTCGGCGATACCCATTACTGGGGTGTATGGCACGGAAGCGAGCCGTTCACCGCTTATCGTTCCCACCATTACCGTTTCCTGTCCGAGTTCGGATTCCAGTCCTTCCCGGCACTGCAGACTGTAAAACGGTTTACCGAAGACGGCGACCGCAACATCTTCTCCCGTGTCATGGAAATGCACCAGAGAAATACGGCTGCCAACGGAAAGATCCTGAACTACATTTCACAGACATACCTGTATCCGAAGAACTTCGACGAGCTTTTGTACTGCTCACAGCTTCTTCAGGCCGATGCGATTCGTTACGGCGTTGAGCATTTCCGCCGCTTCCGCGGTACCTGCATGGGTGCTGTTGTATGGCAGCTGAACGATATCTGGCCGGTAGCATCCTGGGCAAGCGTGGACTACTATGGAAACTGGAAAGCCCTGCAGTACGCAGAGAAGAAGATGTTTGCACCGGTCTTGCTTTCCTGCGAGGAGCACGGAGAGATCGATCAGAAACCGTTTGTCAACACACTGCCGCATCCGATTGATGTCAGTGCAGACCTTCATGTTGCCAATGAGACCGGTGAGCCGATCGTCGGAACCGTAAAATGGTCCCTGTGCCGTCCGGATTCTTCCGTAGTCAAAGAGGGAGCTTTCGAGGTGAATGCACCGGCTTACGGCGGACAGTGGATGCCGCATCTTGATTTCAACGATCAGGATCCGCTGGAAGTTCATCTGACCTATGAGCTGGTTGTTGATGGAAACGTAGTATCTTCCGGATCAACTCTGTTCTGCGCACCGAAGCATTACCATTTTGCAGATCCGAAGCTTTCTGTATCAGTAGACGGCGATACCGTAACCGTAACCGCAGAGAACTTTGCAAAATCTGTCAGCGTAGAGACTGAGAACGGTGTGCTTCGTCTGGACGATAACTTTGTGGATATGGAAGCCGGAACAAAGACCTTCCGCATTCTGCCGACCGCAGACTTTACCGCAGAGGGAACCGGCGTATCGGGCGCATACCGCGTAAGAAGCGTTTATGAGACTGCAGAGAGATAAGGAAAAATTTTAAAGAAATACATAAAAAAGAAAGAGCGTGCAGCAAATGCCTGTGCGTTCTTTCTCTGAAAAAATTCGAAAACAGATGATCGTTACCGTCCAAGCTGGAGTTTTCGTGCCTGCTTCGGCGTGACGCCTTTCAGTTTTTTGTAGCAGCGGATAAAGTAACTGCAGTCCGTATAACCGACCTCCCGCGCGATAAACGAGATGTCGTGGCTGGAAAACAAAAGCATATTTTCGGCTGCATTGATCCGGGTTGCTGTAATGTATTCCTTGCAGGTCATATTGTACCGGCGGTAGAAATTCATGGAAAAGGTGGAGTGCGACATATTGCACATCGCGGCAAGTTTTTCTACGGTCAGCTCCTCAAAGTAGTGGGAATCGATGTATTCGGAAATCAGGTCAAACCCGATTTCATAAGAAGGATGAACGCCGGGAGCCAGAAAGAAATCACCATTTTTCTGCCAGATCCGCGCAAACTTGGTGACGATTTTCCGAAGATCGGCAGTTAATACCATCGAATAACCGAATTCTTTATTCTGATATTCGGAAAGAATATCGGAAAAAAGCGGAAAAAGATTCATTTGGGCCGTCTGTTCCGGAGAAAAGATACAGGGACAGCGGTAGGCGTGAATCCCATGCAGCATGGCGCGCAGATCGATTTCATCCGTTTTGCAGGACGGCAGAAGATTGGGATCGAATTTGATCACATCGTACTGAACCGGAGAAGAACCTCTCGCAAGAGCGATGGAGTGGACGCATTTGGGCGGAAAAAGAATGACAGCGCCCTTCGTGCAGGTGGATACGACATTGTCAAGGGAAACTTCGATTTCGCCTTTGCGGACGTAGAGAAGTTCTACATAATAATGCCAGTGCGCCGGAATCGGCAGGAGATCGCGGGTGCTGTCAGAAAGAAATGCCTCATAGGGGGAAGCAATTGGATCGATGTATTCGTATAAATTGTTCATGCCAGTGATGTAAAAACCTTTCGTCTAAGTTATGCTCTATTATAGCCGCATTTTGCGGTCTTGACAAGACGAGGGGGGAATCAATAAAGAAACAGGAAATTCTAAAAGAGAAAGGACAGGGTAGAAAAAATACCATGCAGAACACAACAAATGATATGACAAGAGGGAACAGCATGAAACTGATTTTTCAGTTTTTCCTGCCCATTCTGATCGGAAATCTGTTCCAGCAGCTTTACAGCTTCGTGGATTCCATGGTTGTCGGAAAAGGAATCGGAGATACGGCGCTTGCCGCAGTTGGAAACACAAGCTCCGTTCATTTTCTGATTATCGGCTTTGCCATCGGACTGACGGGTGGCCTTGGCATCTGTATTTCGCATTCTTTTGGTGCAAACGATACAAAAAAGCTGCGGAAAGAGATTGCCATGTCGGTCTATATCTGCCTTGCCATCGGAATCGTGATCACAACGTTCAGCCTGCTTCTGATGCGGCGGCTGTTTATCTTTCTGCAGACGCCGGAGGATATGATGACGGATACTCTCGTGTATTTCGGAACAATCCTGGCCGGAAGCACCATCACGATTTTCAATAACTTTGTGATGACACTGCTCCGCTCGGTCGGAAACAGCAAGGTTCCGCTCGTCTCCATGGTGCTTTCTGCCATTGCCAATATTGTGCTGGATCTTCTCTTTGTGTTTCCGCTTCACATGGGTGTATTTGGAGCAGCACTTGCCACGGTTCTGGCGCAGGCGATTTCCGCGCTGTACTGCTTCTGGCACATCCTCCGTGCACCGGAATTGCTTCCACAGAAGGGGGACTGGAAAGCGGATGGAAAAATTCTTGCCGCGCTGACCGGAAAAGGTCTTCCGGTTGCAGTGATGAATTCTGTTACTGCTATCGGAGGAATGGTGCTTCAGGTCTTTGTCAACCAGATGGGAACCGCCTATGTGGCTGCGTATGCGGCATGTATGAAGGTCTGCGGTCTGTTTGAGCAGCCGGGTGTGACCGTCGGACTGGCGCTTCTGACCTTTACCGGACAGAACTATGGAGCAAAGAAGTATGACAGAATCAAGAGCGGCGTATGGGACGGTGTGATCCTGTCGATTCTGGTCAATCTGCCGTTTGCGGCGCTGGAAATTTTCGCGCCGAAATTCCTGGCATCTCTGATGCTGAACGATCCGACCGTCATTTCCTACACCTGTATCTTTCTTCCGCTCACCGGAATCGCATTGTTTCCGCTTGGATGGCTTTTCGTATTCCGAAACGCCTGCCAGGGCATGGGAAAAACGGTACTGCCGATGATTTCCGGTGTTGTTGAAGTTGTGATGCGTGTCGGCGTCGTTCAGATTGCGGTTCCGCACTTTGCGTTCCGCGGTGTCGCATTCGCTGAGATTTCCGCATGGATTGGCGCGGGAGCGATGCTGATGGTTACGTATCTGGTGTATCAGGTGCGGCTGTCAAAAGGTGTTTCGAAGTAAAAATAAAAATCCCGGATTCTGGATACCTGCCGTAAAAGCAGGAACCGAAAATCCGGGATTTTTGTTTTTGAAAGATTTAGTTGTTTTCCACCGGTGTTCCCATGTAATAGAAACCGCGGCACTCATCCAGATATACATTCTGCAGCGTGCCGATCAGGGAAGCATCACCTTTGAAATGAACGAGCGTATTGTTACTCATACGGCCGGTCACAAGGGACGGATCCTGTTCATTGATGCTCTCGACGAGAACTTCTTGAACTGTGTGGGTATGTCTTGCCGTTACCTCACGGGAGATTTCCTGTACTTCAGCAAGAAGACGGTCGAAACGGTCCTTCACAACATCGACCGGAATCTGATCCTCCATAGCGGCAGCCGGTGTTCCTGTTCTTCTGGAATACTGGAAGGTAAAGGCGCTGTCGTAGCTGACCTTACGTACCACATCCATCGTTTCGAGGAAATCTTCCTCTGTCTCGCCAGGGAAACCGACGATGATATCGGTTGTCAGGGAGACATCCGGTACTTTCGCGCGGATGCGGTCAACAAGGTCAAGATACTGCTCTTTCGTGTAGCGGCGGTTCATCAGCTTTAAGATGCGGCTGCTTCCGGACTGGAGCGGGAGATGAAGATGGAGGCAGACCTTTTCGCAGTCGCGCATCGCATCGATCAGCTCCTCAGAGAGATCCTTCGGGTGGGAGGTCATGAAACGGATGCGTTTCAGCCCTTCGATTTTATTAACCTCGCGCAGAAGCTGGGCAAACGTCATCGGCTCCTCGAGATTCTTTCCGTAAGAGTTGACGTTCTGACCGAGCAGCATGATCTCCACAACGCCGTCTGCAACGAGGCGTTTGATCTCTGCAACGATTTCCTCCGGTTTCCGGCTGCGCTCGCGGCCGCGCACATACGGTACGATACAGTAGCTGCAGAAGTTGTTGCAACCGAACATGATATTGACGCCGGATTTAAACGGATATTTCCGGTCAACCGGAAGATTTTCCACGATCTTTTCGGTATCTTTCCAGATATCGATCACCATGCGGTCCTCGGTCATACAACGGACAAGGTATTCAGCGAAGCGGTAGATATTGTGGGTTCCGAAAATCAGGTTGACGAAATGATAGCTTTTTTTGAGCTTTTCGACAACGAGCGGCTCCTGCATCATGCATCCGCAGAGGGAGATGATCATGCCCGGATTTTTCTTTTTGTATTTGCCAAGCTGTCCAAGACGGCCGTAGACGCGAAGATTGGCGTTTTCACGGACGGTACAGGTATTGTAAACGACAAAGTCAGCATCCTCGGTCTCCACAATGTGGTAGCCGACGGTTTCAAGGATTCCCTCGAGCTTTTCAGAATCGCGGGCGTTCATCTGGCATCCGAATGTTGTGATACAGGCAGTCAGGAATTCTTTGCCGTTCTTTTTCGCGCGTTCCGGGACGAGCTGCTGTTTTAAGAGCGCCATAAAGTAATACTGGCGCTGCGGTTCTGCTTCCGGAGCCGGGAGTGTGATATCAACGTCCATCAGGTCGATGCCGGAAACCTCTGCATCCGGAATCGTTCTAAGATCTATTTTCATAGTTGCTGTTCCTCTTTTCTGGGTAGTAAAAATCGTGGCAGAATGCCGAGAAAAAAGACCCGTCGCATCGGATCTTATCTGTCTGTTATTTTATCGTATCTGTGGGAAAATAGCAAGAAAAAAAGGTGCTGCAATCGAAACAGAACAGCAAACCGAAAATTTTACGGTTTTTCAAAATTATAACAAAATTTCAGAACCAATTCTTGACAAATGACAAAAATCGCGCTAAAATTACAGCCGTCGTGTAAGATAAATTCTGGGAAGAGAAAAAGTAAATGCGGAAAAAGCGTTTGCAGAGAGCTGTCGGAGAAGGTGCGAGACAGCAGCGTGTCCGGATTGAATATCATCTCGGAGAAGGGAAACCCAAAGAACTGTTTTTATTGTTTCATTAAGATAAAGACAGGATTCCAGTAGGTTTTCACGGGAGTTTCCCGTTACAGAAACCGCGTATGCTTGTGCGTGTATTCGTACTTGTTTCAAAGGAGAGACAAGGGTGGTTTGCGGAAAAAATATGGTCCGTCCCTGGTTATCGTGGGGCGGCTTTTTTTATGCAGAAACACCGGTAATACAGCCTGGCAAGAAACAAATCCTGCTGCCAAACACGCGCAGACAGGAAAAGGGAGGAAACATATGAAAGTGTACAAAAAAATCATGAACGGCGTGGCATTTGTCGAGAAATTGATTCTTGTGCTGTCCACGATCCTGATTGTTGTGCTTACGGTCGGAAATGTCCTGTCCCGTAAGATTCTGCATCAATCCTGGTCATTTACCGAGGAACTCGTTGTTGCGGTATTTGTCCTGATTACACTTCTCGCTGCAGCGCTCGCTGCCCGTGACGGAGAGCTGGTCAATCTTTCTTTACTGCCGGACCGTCTTTCAGAAAAAGCGAGAAGAATTCTGCTGGTGGTCAACACGGCTTTCAGTGTTGCATTTACCGCAGTCCTGTTTAAATACGGCATGGACAAGGTTCTGACCCAGTTAGCCAACGGAAAGAGAACCTTCGTGCTGAACTGGCCGGAATGGATTTTCTGGTCCTTCGTACCGATCGGAGCCGTCTGCATGACGCTCCACATGATCGAGTATCTGATTGATACCTTTGTAAAAGCGAAAGAGGAGGGAGAAGAAAAATGATCAGTGCAATTCTTTTTATTTCATTCTTTATTTTCCTGATCCTTGGTATTCCGATCGGCATCTGCCTCGGTTTATCCTCGATCTGCGCAATTTTATATTCCGGCACATCGCTGACGATCGTTGCCACCAACATGTATTCCGGCATCAGTAAATTCCTGCTGCTTGCCATTCCGTTCTTTGTCCTGTCCGGAAATATCATGGCAAAGGCGGGTATCTCCAAACGGCTGATCCGTTTCGTTGATACATGTGTCGGCCACAAAAAAGGCGGTATCGCCATCGTGTGCGTTATCGTTGCCTGTTTCTTCGGCGCTATTTCCGGTTCCGGTCCGGCAACTGTTGCAGCTCTTGGTATGGTTCTGATTCCTGCCATGATCGAGCGCGGCGGCTTCTCCGCACCGTTTGCCACAGCGCTGATGGCGACATCGAGTTCGATCGCAATCGTCATTCCGCCGAGTATCGCATTCGTTGTTTACGCATCCATCACCGGCGTATCCATTGCAGATATGTTCACCGCAGGTATCGTTCCTGGTATCCTGATGGGTGTTGCTCTTGTAATCGTTGTTCTTCTTGAGGCAAAGAAACACAACATTCAGCCGACGCAGAAGAAGGCAACGGCAAAAGAGAGATGGGATGCATTTAAGGATGCGTTCTGGGGATTCCTGATGCCGGTTATTATTCTTGGCGGTATCTATGGAAGCGTATTCACTCCAACAGAAGCAGCAGCCGTTTCCGTTGTATACGGTCTGTTCGTCGGAATCTTTATCTACAAAGAAATTAAGATCAAAGATCTGTGGGATCTGATGGTAGACTCTGCAAAGACCACCGGCGGTATTATGCTCATCGTAGCAAGTGCTTCCCTGTTTTCCTTTGTCTGCACCAAATTCGGTATTGCGCAGGCAGCTTCCGATCTGCTTGGAAGCGTTGCACATAATCAGTTCACATTCCTGCTGATCGTCAATATCATTTTCCTGATTGCAGGATGCTTTATCGATGCAAACTCCGCCATGTATATCTTTATCCCGATTATGCTTCCGGTCTGCAAAGCCCTTGGCTATGACCTGGTAGCATTCGGTATCGTGGCAACCGTCAACCTGGCCATCGGACAGGTAACTCCACCGGTTGGTGTCAACCTGTTTGTTGCCATCTCCGTAAAACTGAAAAAAGGAATGGAAGTTACCATTCAGCAGATTTCCAAAGCTGTTATGCCAATGATCGCGGCATCGGTAGCGGTTCTGCTTCTGATTACGTATGTTCCGCAGATTTCCACGTTCCTTCCAAAAGCGCTGGCAAAAGACGGAGCTTATACCGGAACCGTAGCAGCGGCAACGAACTCCGACACTCCCGGCAGCGATGGTGCGGATAGCAGCACAAATGGAACTTCCTCCGGCAATGAGGATTACAACGATATTGCCGATTACAGTGACCTTGGATGGGAAGAGCAGACCTGGAACTTTACCTGCTCCACCACTGAGACCAGTACCTGGGCAGAAGGCGGACGTAAGTTCGGCGAGCTCATGGAAAAAGCAACCGGCGGCAAAATTAAAGTCAACGTATATGCCGCAGACCAGCTGACCAACGGAAACCAGTCCGAAGGTATCCAGGCGTTGATGAACGGAGACCCGGTACAGATTTCGATGCACAGCAACCTGATTTACTCTGCATTTGACCCGAGATTTAACGTCGTATCTCTTCCGTTCCTGTTTGATTCCGTAGAAGATGCGGATGCAAAACTGGACGGCGAGGCAGGCGAAAAATTAAAAGAGATCCTCGATGAGTACGGTCTGCACTGCATGGGAATCGCCGAGAACGGTTTCCGTCAGCTGACCAACAGCAAGCAGGAAGTAAAAACCGTCGATGATATGAAGAACCTGAAAATCCGTGTAGCAGGAAGTAACCTGCTGATGGAGTGCTACAAACGCTGGGGTGCCGATGCGACCAACATGAACTGGTCTGAGACCTACACCGCCCTGCAGCAGAAAACCGTAGAAGGCCAGGAGAATCCGCTTCCGGCTATCGATGCAGCCAGCGTACAGGAAGTACAGCCGTACTGCTCCATGTGGAATGCAATTTATGACTGCCTGTTCTTCTGTATTAACGGAGACATCTATAACAATCTGACCCCGGAGCAGCAGAAAGTTGTCGATGAGGCCGGACAGAAAGCAGTAGACTACGAACGTGCCATCAACCGTGCCGGTGATGATGAGATTATGGACCGCTGGCAGAACGAGAACGGTGTCAAGATCACTAAATACGAAGATATGGACATCGACTCCTTCAAACAGGCGGTAGACGGTGTAGATGCGTGGTATCAGAAGGAACTGGAAACCGCAGGTTATGACGATGCCAAAGATCTGATTGAAGCCTTTACAAAGAAAGATACATCTTCTGCAAGCACCTACGATGTAGAAGACAGAAGCGATCTCGACTGGCCGGAGCAGACCTGGAACTTCACCTGCTCCACCACTGAAACCAGTACCTGGGCAGAAGGCGGCCGTAAGTTCGGAGAACTGATCGAAAAAGCAACTGGCGGCAAGATCAAAGTCAATGTATACGCTGCAGACCAGCTGACCAACGGAAACCAGTCCGAAGGTATCCAGGCACTGATCGATGGAGACCCGGTACAGATTTCGATGCACAGCAACCTGATTTACTCTGCGTTCGACCCGAGATTTAACGTTGTATCCCTTCCGTTCCTGTTTGATTCCGTAGAAGATGCGGATGCAAAACTGGACGGCGAGGCAGGCGAAAAATTAAAAGAGATCCTCGATGAGTACGGCCTGCACTGCATGGGAATCGCCGAGAACGGTTTCCGCCAGCTGACCAACAGCAAGCAGGAAGTAAAAACCGTCGATGATATGAAGAACCTGAAAATCCGTGTCGCAGGAAGCAACCTGCTGATGGAGTGCTACAAACGCTGGGGTGCCGATGCGACCAACATGAACTGGTCCGAGACCTACACCGCCCTGCAGCAGAAAACCGTAGAAGGCCAGGAGAATCCGCTTCCGGCTATCGATGCAGCCAGCGTACAGGAAGTACAGCCGTACTGCTCCATGTGGAATGCCATTTATGACTGCCTGTTCTTCTGTATCAACGGAGATATTTACGACAGCATGACACCGGAGCAGCAGGAAGTAATCGATGAGTGCGGTCGTCTCGCAACACAGTACGAGCGTGAAATCAACCGCGCCGGTGATGATGAAATCATGAACCGCTGGCAGAATGAAAATGGTGTAACCATTACCAATTATGAGAATATGGACATCGATTCGTTCAAACAGGCAGTAGACGGCGTGGACGAGTGGTATCAGAAAGAACTGGAAGGCCAGGGATATGATGATGCCAAAGAGCTGATTGAGACGTTTACAAAATAATAATAAAAATCCATCCATAACGGGAGGTTTCTGATGAGACTGCTTCCGGGTATGGATGGATTTTTTTATTTGAGTTTTCCAGGAAAACAGGTATACTGGATGGTATCAGAAAACGGGAGATTTGAATCAATGAAACAGAAAAAAGAACGGGAAAAAGAAATCAGCCAATGGCCATGGATTTCCATGCTGCCGTTTGGAATTCTGGCGGGATACTGGGGAAAAAGGGAAGTGCGGATCACGGCAATTTCAGAATATGGCTTTCAGACCCGCCTTGCGGCACCGGCTACGGCGGAGCAGAAAAACGCACCGTGGGAACTGGCATTTTATGATCAGAAAACGGCATTCTACCAGCGGATTCTTCTTCGTGATGCGACTTTTCTGCAGGAAAAAGAGGAAGATTTTAATGTTGTTTATACCTTCGCTACGGAACAGGAAGATTATCGAAATGCGGTACAGCACCTTGCCCTGCAATACAGCCAGTATATCCGCTGGAAAATGGAGGACGATGATGCCGCCCTGGCAGAGCAGATGACAGGATATCCTGCGGAGCAGGATGCGTTTCATCTGGAAAGCCTGGAAGAGCAGAAAAAGGTATGGTTTTCCGGGATCGGGAAGGAAACATTTGTAGCATTGCAAAATGGCTTTGCGGGATCCGGGCAGTCGGTCGAACTGGCACTCGAACTTGATCGGCCGGAATGGTATAAGGCGTATCTTTCGATGGAAAGTGCGGTGTTTTTTGATGCTTATTTTCGGAAGAACCAGATTCCAGATCCGCCGGTTTTCCACCCGGACCGGCTCTATATAGGAAATGCTTTCTGCCCGCATCTGGCGCCACCGGAAGAGGAACTGTTTGCATTGATGGATAAAGCCTGCCGGGAGTCGTTTTCAATTACGCTTACGTTTCCATTTTTGCTGGAAGAAAATCTGTCGGAAACACAGCAGCAGCTACAGCGTCTCACTGAATGGTGCGAACGAAAGAATAAAACCGTTGAGCTTGTTGTAAATGACTGGGGAACCGCTCATCTGGCCGCTCATTTTCCTGTGTTTTCCATCTGTCTAGGCATTCTGCTTAATAAGCGAAAAAAAGATCCCAGGATGGCCTACAAGCTGGGAGACCGCACACTATTTGAGAAAAACAGCGTCCACGCGGCATTTTACCGTAAATATTTGAAAGCAGAATTCCAGATCGAGCGGTATGAATGGGAGAGCTGCGGCAATACCGGTACCGGGAAGTTCCCGGAAGGAAAAAACAGTATGCATCTTCCCTTTTATCAGACCAATACCTCGCAGTACTGTCCACTGTACGCAGCGTGCACCAAAGGAAGCCGCAGCGCGCAGATGCCGGTGCGGGAATGCCCGAGGTTTTGCGAAAAACAGGCGTTTTTATATCCGGAGCATCTGCGGATGATGGGGAGATATAATTCACTGTTTGGAATGAATTTGACCGTTTTGCAGGATCCAGAGACGATAGGGAAAATGTATGGGCTGCGTGGGATAGACCGGATTGTAGTGAATTTGTTATAGTGACATCTTAAGAAGCATGTTCGCAGTTCATATTTCCAACTTGATAGAACTGCCCATTCATGATAAGTTGAAAAACAACAGGAAGGGTGCAGACTTCTCTGAAATATTTTTGAGGAGGTGTATGCACATGGGAAAATTGAGTGTGATGCAGTTGACGCCAAAATGACGGTTGATCAGCTTCAGAAAATGATGGAGAACGCAACGGTATAATACGAATGTATCAAATTTTATGAGGCTTCATTCGCGAGAGTGGGGTCTCTTTTATGCTGATTTGAATCTATTTTCCAAAGAAGAAGGTTAATACCTATGAGAATACTATTTTGCAATATTGCATGGATGAATTATTATAAAGGAATTGTATGGGGAAAAGACGAACCGCAAAATGGAGGTTCCTATGTAAAAGAAACTCTGGACGCACATGAAAAATACAATTTTGAAGCAATACCGCTTACAGAAGAATCCGGATATCCGAAAGGGGAATATTGTCTTGGCTTTGTGGAGACAAAGTCAACCAATAAAGAAACTCGAAATCAGTTAAGAATTGAGAAGATTTATGACTGTGAGGGCATGAATGAGGAAACTTCGGTGGATGATGTGCTTGTCGTATATTGTGCATTGTATCCGGATGCAATAGAAAAAGAAACGTATGTAGTTGGCTGGTATAAACATGCAACCGTATATCGCAATTGCAAAGTGATGCGTTTCTTATCGGATACAGAGGAAGAATATTATGATCAGGCATATAATGCTATTGCTAAAAAAGAAGATTGCGTGCTGCTGCCAAGAGGAGCAAGGCGAAAAGCAAATACATGGAAAGTACCAAGAAAATCAAAAGGTGTGGCGTATGGATTTGGACAGTCTAATGTATGGTATGCACAGGGGAGAGAGCAGCATAATTTATTAGACCAGTTTCTTAATAGAATTGTGAGTCAGATAGAAAATTATGATGGGGAAAACTGGATTGATAAATATGCAGAGGGAATGGAGTGATCAAGAACATTACGGACACATCCATAGAAATTCCAGAAGAGACGGAGGTGATTGATGTGTGCAAATCAATGAGCAAAGCAATAGAAGATTTGCTGAAAGAAAGCAGAGAACAGGGTATTGAGATTGGTAAAATCCAGACGCTTGTGAGGCTTGTGCAGAAAGGCGATTTAAAGATAGAGCGTGCCGCGGTCAACGTCCAAATGACGGTTGAACAGTTGCGGAAAATGATGGAGAAGACATCGGTGTAATCCGAATGTATCAAATATTATGAGACTTCATTCGCAAGAGTGGGTCTCTTTTATATTGCGTTGGGTTTGTTTTTTTTGAAAAAAATTGTGAAAAACAGGCATTTTTATATCTGGAGCTTCGCAGAGGTTGGGAAGGGACAATTACTGTTATGGATGGAAGTAGATGCATGAAAGTGAATGGGAGAGATAGCAAGACGCTGGAGCTGAGAAGAGTGGATCGTGCGGTGTCGAATTTATTGTGGTGATATCCTAATAAAAGAAAACTATGAATGAAAAAAACGGTTTCTCTGCTATGGTAGAATTGATTATAATTATAATTTTAGAAATGAAGATTTATATAATCATATTTTGCTTAATCTGAATATAATTTCAAAATTGTTTGTCAATTATGCGAACCCATTGTATAATAGAATAAGCATATAGCGGTATATAATTAAGCGTTTTGCTTTTATATCAAATAGAAGATGAGATACGAATACCTAAAGAGAGAAGAAAAATGATAAAGTATATTTGCAAGAAATGTAACATAAATACAGAAACGTCCGTTTGTCCTGTTTGTGGAGAAAGAGCGGAAATGGAAAGTTCTAGCATTTATTGGTGTGATACTTGTAACATTCCATTGTATGATGAAATTTGTCCTATGTGCGGAAAAAAAGCTCATCGAATTGGATCTGATTTACGACCTGTATTTCCAGAAGAGCGACTTCTCCTGGAAATTATGATAGGAGAACCTTTTAAATATAAAAATTCTTCTGTTTGGAACGCAGCAGGAAATTATTATTATGTGGATGGTAAAAAACTCACATTTTCTGTCAAACAAACAAAACTTTTGAATGCAAAAATGATAAGAAAACAATTGGATGAACTTTCTGATCAAAATTCGTATGATTTTTTTGACAAAAACATTGGTAAAGAAGTAGTAAAAGAATTTCTGCTTAACCCCAATGCAATGTATTTAGAGGCGGAGGAGATCTATAAAAAGTATCAAAAGTAAGTTCTTTATTTTGACTCTTTTGGCAATGATTTACCTATGAAATGAAAAAGAACAGTTTCGAGATGCAATTGATCGACTTGCGATTCGACCTGCTAAATGTTAAAATCAAAATACATTGGGAAGGATTACAGGAGTCGGGTACTCCTAATCAGAGATTTGCTTCAGAAAGGAGCATGTAGATATGGCAGAATGGAAGAAATTGCCGGTTGGACTTGAAAATTTTCAGGAAATTCAAAAATTGGGTTCTACTATGTAGATAAAACAAAATTAATTGAACAGCTTCTTGAAAACTGGAGCAAGGTGAATCTTTTTACCAGACCACGCCGATTTGGAAAAACCTTAAACATGAGTATGCTTAAGAGTTTTTTTGAAATTGGAACAGATCGAACGCTGTTTGATGGTCTCTATATTTCCCGGAACCAAAAGCTGTGTGAGGAATATATGGGAAAGTACCCCGTTATTTTCCTGTCGCTCAAAGGAATTGACGGCTTATCCTTTGAAGCCGCAAAATACCGTTTAACGGAGTTGATCGGGGTGGAAGCAGAGCGATTTGCATTTTTAGCGGACAGTGAAAAACTGACGGAAAATGAGCGGAGCAAATATCGGGCGATCATCCATTTAGTGAATGGTAAATATTCCATGGATGAGGATATGCTTGTCTCCAGCCTGCAGACATTATCACAGCTGTTATGCCGACATTATGGTCAGAAGGCCATAATTCTGATTGATGAGTATGATGTTCCTCTCGACAAAGCGTTTCAGCATGGATACTATAAAGAAATGGTTTCACTGATTCGGGGATTGTTCGGTCAAGCGCTGAAGACGAATGATGATCTGCAATTTGCTGTACTGACAGGATGTCTCCGGGTTTCCAAAGAAAGTATCTTTACAGGATTGAACAATTTCAAAGTTTATGTAGCAGACGACGTTCGCTATGATGAAGAGTTCGGCTTTACGAATGAAGAGGTAAAAAAACTTCTTGCAAATTACAATCTGCAGGAACATTTCGAGAAAGTGAAAGAGTGGTATGACGGTTATCATTTCGGCGACGCAGATATCTATTGTCCTTGGGATGTGATTAACTATGTGGACGATTTATTGAGTGATCCAAATGTACAGCCCAAATCCTATTGGATCAACAGCAGCGGAAATGATCTTGTGAAACATTTTATTGAACAGGCCGATACCACTACCAAAGATGAAATCGAACAGTTGATTGCGGGAAATGCAGTTGAAAAGAGAATTCGTTCGGATTTGACTTATGACGAAATTGACAACAGCATCGACAATATATGGAGTGTGCTTTTTACAACCGGATATCTCACACGGCTTGGAAAAGCTGAAAATGGCGTGTACAAGCTGATCATTCCGAATCAGGAAGTCCGCGAAGTTTTTGTTCTGCAGATCCGTGAATGGTTTAATCAGATCATTGCGAACAACAGAGCATCTACAGATAAAATCAATCAGGGATTTCTGGAAGGAGAGGCGGAGACGATCCAGCAGGAACTGACGATGTTTCTCGGAGAAACGATCCGTGTTTTCGATACAAAGGCACGGAACGAAGAAAAAGAAATTTTTTATCACGGCATTTTGAAGAACTATTCTGGCTGGGTTGTGAAATCAAACAGAGAATCCGGAGGTGGTTTTGCGGATATTCTGCTCAAACCGAAAAATCCGGATGCGGGAATCATCGTGGAATTGAAATACGTCCGTTCTCTGAATGATCTTGATCAGGCGTGTGAAAGAGCGCTGGAACAGATCGAGGATCGCAGATACGATACAGAACTTCGCGAGGATGGACGAAATGATATTTTTGCATATGAAATTGCATTCTGCAGAAAACGATGTAAAGTGGTGGTTAAAAATCTATAAACAAAAAAGCAGCCTATGTGGGCTGCTTTTTTGCTATAAAAGATAAACTGTCCCAATATTGACAAAATTGTCCCAACGTGATATAAAAAGGACAGCGAATAAAAATGGGGTGCATAGTATGAAGAAGAAAAGTGTTATAAGTTTAATTAAGTATTATACCGAAAAAAATGATGTTGGTTTTCGCAGTGAAGCTTATGAAATAGCAAAGGATTTTGATGCATCCGGCGATTATCAACTGGCTGAGTATATTATGTCATTATTATCAAATGCTAATACGTTTGTGCCGCAGGTATCAGAGAATGTTTCTCCTTTTTTTGAAAAAATAGAAGCGAATACGGATATGTTATTACTTCCGGATGAAATTACAGGTGATTTAATAGGGATAGTTAATGCAATTGAGCATCACATTGGAATTAATAAGTTCCTTTTTCAGGGAGCGCCTGGAACAGGAAAAACGGAAGCAGTAAAACAATTGGCAAGAATCTTAAACAGAGAGATTTTTATGGTGGATTTTTCTTCTGTTATAGATAGTAAGCTTGGTCAGACACAGAAGAATCTGTCTATGTTATTTAAAGAAATCAACCAATTTGCTCAACCGGATAAGGTGATTGTTCTATTTGACGAAATCGATGCATTGGCATTGGATCGCACGAACCAAAACGATTTAAGAGAAATGGGGCGGGCTACATCAACAATGTTAAAAGAGTTTGACCGAATGAATGAAGATGTTGTTTTGATTGCAACAACAAATCTTTACCAGTATTTTGACAGGGCATTGATAAGAAGGTTTGATTCTGTGATTGATTTTAACCGCTATTCGCAGGAAGATCTTCTTTCTATTGCTGAGCAAATGCTGGATCGTTATCTGGATAAGCTGAAACTTGCAAATAGAGATATTCGCCTGTTTCGGAAAATTATGAAATTGATGTCCAAATTACCATATCCAGGCGAACTGAAAAATTTGATCAGGACGTCGGTTGCCTTTAGTAATCCGAAAGACGGCATGGATTATTTTAGACGGTTATACTATGCAGTATGTAATGAAAAACCAGACGATCTGAAAAAACTGCAGAGTCAGAAATTCACAGTGAGAGAAATGGAAATATTGGTTGGACGTTCCAAAAGCAGCGTGGCTCGTGATTTAAAAGAAGGTGTAAGGGATGAATAGTATTTTACAGTTAAAAGGAAGATTCGAACAAAGATCAAATCGTTCCAGACCGGGATCACCTAAGCTTCCAAAAGGGAAAAGTGTTTCTGCATCACATTTACGTGAGTTGGAAAAGCAGCTGGAAAGAATACTTGTATATTGGACGGAAAACAAGGATATTCGTGGTGCCCTGGTAAGTGTACATTATAAGCATATTGTTGCCAAAAGCAACCGGTTGAAAATTCTACTGTCAGAAAATGGAAAATCACCGACAGAATCAATTCGAGGGGCCAAATTTGTCTGGGAGCCAGATCAAAAAGGAAATGAAGTGCAAAAACATGTTTTTACGCATTTTGTTTCCTTGCAGGCAATTGAAAAATCTATTGATGTTTTAAAAAAGACAGCGTCTATCATAGAACAGTATTATAAAGGTTCTGTTCCTAGTGAAGTAATAGAAGAATTAGGTGAAAAATATCATTTTAATGAAGTACCCAAAACCAGTTTTCTGAAAACCGTGGTTGACGGCTTTTATGTGGAACGATTTGATATCGACAGAGCAACGGAGGAAATAACAGAAGAAGCAATCATTACCATCTATCAGACAGGGGTGGATACAAAAAGACTTCTTTCAAAATTCGGAATTGATATTGTAGATGATCGCATCATAGACGGAACTACTTTAAGACTGAATCCAGACGAAGTTAAATTGCTATATAACAATGCGTCGTATCTGATCGCTATGGGAGTTACAGACTTCTCTGAGATTTCAAGAGACGATGTGTTAGATGCGTATGAGGATATGGAAGAGGATGCCGGATTATTAATCCCACATCCACAGAACGAACCGGTCATAGGTGTGATAGATACACAGTTCAATGAAAAAGTGTATTTTCACGAGTGGGTTGAATATAAAAATCTATTGGACCCTAATATTCCTCTGTCCAGGAAAGATTATGAACACGGAACAGCTGTCAGCTATATTATCGTAGATGGCCCACAGGGAAACCCGGAGCTTGCGGATGGCTGCGGCAGATTTCGCGTAAGACATTTTGGAGTGGCAACAAATAACGGATTTAGTTCTTTTACTGTTCTGAAAATGATCCGAAATATTGTTGCGTCCAATCGAGATATTAAAGTCTGGAATTTATCGCTGGGATCAAAACTTGAAATCAAACCAAATTTTATTTCGCCGGAGGCTGCAGAGCTGGATCGTATTCAGAGTGAATATGACGTTATTTTTGTGGTAGCAGGTACAAATATTCCGGCAGGAGTTACCAAAAAGAATATGAGAATTGGATCTCCGGCAGATTCCCTGAATTCTATGGTGGTTAATGCTGTGGATTTTGCAGGAAACTCTGCTTCTTATACCAGGATTGGACCTGTTCTGTCGTTTTTTCATAAACCGGATGTCAGTTATTATGGTGGTGATGGAACGGTCTATACAGATAAAATGGTGGTATGCAAAGACGATATGGGAGCAGCATACGTAGCGGGAACTTCATTTGCAGCTCCATGGATTTCACGTAAACTGGCATATTTGATTCATATTATGGGATTAAGCCGGGAAGTGGCGAAAGCATTGCTGATTGATGCAGCTGCCGGATGGAATCGAAGAGATGATATTTCACATAGAATCGGATATGGTGTTGTGCCAAAGCATATTAATGAGGTTTTAAAAACACCGGATGATGAAATACGTTTCATTATGACAGGGGCATCGGAGGAATATGAAACTTATACTTATAATCTGCCAGTGCCTGTTGTAGATCATGCGCACCCGTTTTATGCAAGAGCTACCCTGGCATATTTTCCACAGTGCGATCGCAAACAGGGTGTTGACTATACGAGTACAGAAATGGATATTCATTTTGGCAGAGTTGTTGCCAAAAGAGGGTCAACCATGATTAAAGCAATTGATGACAATCGACAGTCTGAAGAGAAACAGATTACTTTGTACGAAGAAGATGCAAGAAAAATGTATCGCAAATGGGATAATGTGAAACATATCAGTGAAAAAATAAAAGAAAAAAGGGTTCCCCGAAAGGCTTATGATTCTGGGTTATGGGGACTTAAGATTAATACGAAAGAACGCTTGCAGAAAAGAAAAGATTCTCTTCCGTTTGGTGTGGTTGTAACGTTAAAAGAGATGAATGGAGTAAATCGTATAGACGATTTTGTGAAGATGTGTCTTGCAAGAGGTTGGCTGGTTCAGAGACTTGATATTGAAAATCAGCTGGATTTGTATGCTAAGGCGGAGGAAGAGATTGAATTTGAATGAGGCGCAAGCGAAAGGATTTAACTTATGAAAATCACATCAGGCCTCGGCTCCATTGATGACTATCCCCGTTACGTCCGCGCCGGTGCAGACGAGCTGTTTTGCGGTTACGTTCCATTTTCCTGGTCAGAAAAATACGGAACGGTTCTGCCGCTGAATCGGAGAGAGGTTTTAAACTATAACGTACAAATTGGATCGTTCAGTGAACTGGAAATTCTGGCCAATATGGTGCAGAAATACCAGAAGCCAGTGCATCTGGCGTTCAATTCGCTGTATTACCGGCCGGAACAGTATGAAGAAATTACGCAGATCATCCAACAGTGCCGCAGCATAGGGTTTGACAGTTATATTCTTGCGGATCCCGCGCTGCTTGTGTACCTGCGAAAAGAAAAGATCGACTGTGAGGTGCATCTGAGCGGGGATTTGGGAACGGTGAATTCTGCGATGACAGAGGTTTTTGCGAAAGAATACCCGAAGAGGATCATTTTCCAGCGCAAAAATACGATCTCGGAAATGCGTGCAGTGATTCGGCATATAACTGCGCAGAAAGAAGCCGCTCGAAAAGAATGGACTTATCCAACGGAGTTCGAGGCATTTGCTTTGAATGAACTGTGCCAGTTCAGTGGTGCTTTCTGCAATTCCCTGCACTGCGATGAAATGGGATATCTTTGCCGGGTTCCTTACTGGAAGAAACCGATGTCGCTTTCAGAATCTAAATTAGAAAAACAAGAAAAAAATCATCCGGGAGAAAATATTTCTATATCCGAATGGGATTCTGCATCAGAACTGACGAATCCTGTATCGGAAGATGGTTACCTCTGCGGCGCAACCGGCTGCGGCCTGTGTACATTAAAACAGCTTTCCGATGCTGGAATCACTCATCTGAAGCTGGTAGGCCGGGGAAATTATACCGATTTTATGGAGCGTGATATCCGAAATCTGCGCCGCACGCTGGAGATTCTGGAGGATTCTTCTACGGAAGAAGAATATATCCGAGCGATGAAAGCAGAGCTTTTTCCAAATGGATGCAGTCACATGTGCTATGCCAGATAAAATATGTCAACTCTTTCTGAAGTAATGCATTTGGGATTGACATATTTTCGTATCACATATAATATAATGTTAAAGACAGGCAACTTGAGTGTCTGCCAAGCGGTAAAGTAAGATGTTGTGCCAGAAAGCAGTGTCTTATGAGCTTTATAAGGGTTTAACACAATCTGGCTAGAGGTTAGTCCTCGAAAGAAAATGTAAGAAAGGCTCTGTGTATGCAGGGTCTTTCTTAATCTAAAGAAATAGTGGAGAACGTAATGAGAAATGTTTTCCCAGCACGCTTTAATAATTAACATAATGATGAATCGTCTTCTGCGCCAGATGATACTGCTCCAGTGTCATGGCGATTTTTCCTTTTTTCAGGGAAATTAGCTTTGCAGCATTTCTGATTTCAGGCATTCTGGGACCGGTAAATTATTATAAGAGCGGGAACCTCGACCTGAAAACGGCAGGTGTACTCTCGGCCGGAAGTTTTGTCGGCGCGCTTGCCGGTGTCAAGATCAACCTTCTGATTCCGGCGGACACGATGAAAATGATTTTATATCTCGTTGTCCTGCTTTCGGGAATTTCCATCCTGCTTCGGAAAGACAAGCCGGGAAATACAGAGAAAAAAGCAGTCCAGAGCGTTCCGTTTTACCTGGTACTTGGTGCTGTAACCGGTGCTGTCTGTGCCGCTTCCGGTGCAGGCGGGCCGGTGCTTGTAATGCCGATTCTGACACTGCTCGGGATTCCGGCGTACACCGCAGTCGGTATTTCCCTGTTTGATTCGATTTTCATCGCCGTACCATCGGCAGCAGGTTATCTGATCGCAGCGGCCGGAAATAAAGAAGTCTTCCTGCTTCTGCCGGTACTCCTGGTCGCACATGGCATCGGTGTCTTTGCCGGAAGCAAAAATGCAACGAAAATCAACCAGACGCTGCTGAAACGGATCGTGGCTGTGGCTTCGATTGCGATCGCGTGCATCAAACTCTTTCTCTGATTGAAAAATCAGCGCTTTGCACACAAACTTTAGTTAGAAGCGTATCCCAATTGTTCTTATTGACTAAATATTTCCTCAGGGAATACAATATAGAAAAAGCAAAAAGGAGGGATACCATGCAGGCACTTTCAAAGAAAAAAACCGGTGATATCTGTACCATCAAATGGATGTTTGGAATCCCTGATGTTCTGGATTTCCTCCGAAGCCGTAAAATCAAAGAAGGCAGCACCGTACAGGTCATCCAGAGAATAAACGGTGGATTGATCCTTGGCATGGATGGAAAACGGATTGCAATGTGTGATGCAGCTGCAGACCGGATTCAGGTATGAAAGGAAGAAAAATCAAAATGAGCGGAACCTTGGAAAAGGAGCCGCTCATTTTGATTTTCCAAATACCCACAAAAGAATTTTCGTAGATAAGTGTGCAGACTGCGGAAATGATTTTTAATAAATATGTGCCAGGAAGTTTTCAAGCTTTTCTTTACATAGAACCGTTGCGAAACAGCCGCCAGATAGAGTAAAATAGAGCAGATCTTAAGAAAAAGGAAGTTGGAATTTTATGACATTATTAGAACAAATACAAAAAGAACATGCCGCTGCTTTTACGCACGGCGGAAAATTTCATGCGGATGATGTGTTCTCTGCGGCACTGCTTCTGCATTTTAATCCGCAGCTTACTATCCAGCGCGGAAATCGTGTGCCGGAGGATTTTGCCGGGATTGTTTTTGATATTGGAAGAGGAGAATACGACCATCACCAAAAAGACAGCCGGATCCGGGAAAACCAGGTTCCGTACGCGGCGTTTGGCCTTTTATGGGAGGCACTTGGCACAGAAATTTTAAGTCCGGAGATGGCCGCGCGGTTTGACGAGAAGTTTGTACAGCCGCTCGATCTCAATGATAATACAGGAGAAAAGAATGAACTCGCCAGTATGATCGGCATGTTCAATCCGGTATGGGATGATAACAGCGGAAGCGATGCTGCTTTCCTGGAAGCGGTGGCAGTGGCCGGACGGATTTTGGAACATAAATGGGAGCGTTTTCGTGCGGATGAGCGGGCGGAGCAGCAGTTTGCAGCTCTTCTTGCCGAACACAGGAAGCGGATTGCAGCGGAGAAAAAGGCAGGAACAATGGATGAAAAGATTCTGATTCTGTCGGAATTTTTTCCATGTCAGAAACAGCTTTCCGCGACTGAAATTGCATTTCTGATATTCCCATCGAACCGCGGCGGTTACTGCGTGCAGCCGGTTCGAAAAGAAAATTCATCCAATTACAAGTATGATTTTCCGGAAACATGGCTTGGCCTGGAAAAAGAAGCACTGCAGGAAGCGACGGGGCTTTCCGATGTGTCTTTCTGCCACAAAGGAGGATTTCTTCTCACCGCAGAAACGCTTGACGATGCCGTCGCTGCCTGTCGCATCAGCCTTGCGGGAATGCCAAAAGCACCGGTTCTGATCCACATCGGTACCGATGCGATTGATGCGGATGACGCGCTTTTGCGGCAGATACCGGGCATGGAGCATGCAGTTATTCTTCATAAACCGCTGCCGGAGGCCCCGGAACTGAACATCTGTGGCAGTTATGCCGTGTCATCACTTGAAAAAGCAGAATGGAAGATACGCCTGCGGGAATACCTGTCGGACCTGTTAAAAGAAAAGCCGGAGGCTGTCTGTGTCAGCGGTGATCTCTTTGCGGCCTATCCGGTCATGCACCAGCTCCGCAAGAAACATATTCCGGTTCTGATGGTATCAGAGCAGAATGGAAAACGGCTGCTGGTCCGCATTCCGTCCGGTTCCTGAGAATTTACAGAGAATCTCTCTCAATTTCACGCGTTAAACAGAAAAATTCCTCAATATGTGATCTGTTTCTTTGCATCTGCTGTTGTCTGTGATACAATATAGAAAATACGTGAAATTTTTTGCACAATGAAAACGAATGATATCATTTTTGGATTATCTTCAAAAAAAGAGGCCAGACTTTACAGGAACGATACATTTTTGTGATTTCATCCGAACGGCCTCAAAAGCAGAAAATGGCAGGCAGAAATCGACAAACAGCAGATAGGAGAGCAAAACATATATGATTTCAAAGAAAAAATTTGGCACAACGGTAACAGCGTTCGGCGTGGCAGCCGGAATGCTTCTCGGTTCGGCTACACCGGCGCATGCAGAGGAGACAGCGAAAACGGTGCAGGAAACGCAGAAAGATCAGGCGGCTACACCGGCCACGCAAAGTGAAACGGAAAACGGAAACACAGAAGAAGCCGTTGTTACGGCTGTAGAAACACAGGAAACCGAGACACCAGCAGGAGAACCGTCCGTACCATTTCAGGATGAAAATGCCGCTTCCACAGAGGAGCCAGAAGTACCGGAAACGCCAGAACCGACAGAGGATCCGACTCCAACGGAGCCACCGGAAGACCCGAATCCAGGCGAGATGCCGGAGCCATCTCCAAGTGAAACCCCGGAACCAACTCCAGGCGAAACTCCAGAACCGTCGGTAACGCCATCCCCAAGTGAAACGCCGACTCCAGCCCCGTCCGAAACCCCGGAACCAACTGAAACACCGGTGCCAACCGAGACGCCTGCACCAGCACCGACAGAAACACCGAAAAATGATGAGACACAGGCGGATGACTGGATTCAGACGATTGATTACGGAAAATATATCAGCTCCATGAAAAAAGATCTCCGCGCAGGTTTCGCACAGGTCGACAAAGCGTACGCCTACGCAAAGGTCGATACCAGATTAAACGTCCGCGAAAGCGGTTCCACCAGCGCACGGATCGTGGGAACACTTCCGGCAAAGGCACTCTGCTTTGTGATCGCCGATGCGGATCAGGAGTGGGTTTATATTGAATCGGGCGACGTCCGCGGCTTTGTCCGTACGGATTATCTGCAGCAGGGAAAAGAGGCGCTGGAATATGTAACCGGCACCGGAGAGGATCAGATGAAACTGGCGGATCAGGTGATCGATCCGTCTGAAAATGAAGCCTTTCCCTATAAAAAAGAAACGGTTTATGAAGTAAAAACCTCAACCGGAAACGGTATTATCACATTTGCAAAACAGTTCGTTGGCAGACCATACGTCTGGGGTGGAAACTCCCTGACGGACGGTATTGACTGCTCTCATTTTGTATGGCAGATTCTGACCCGTTGCGGTGCGTACGACGGTGAATATACGACCTCCGGCGGATGGCGCAGCCTTGGAACGGAGGTTGCAAGCCTGGATGAGGCACGCGCAGGCGATGTTATTTGCTATAATGGCCATGTGGCGCTGTATGACGGAGAAGGAAAAATCGTAGAAGCGCTGAACGAAAACGCCGGTATCACCTGCGACCGCCCGGTGGACTGTGACACGATTCTGACGATCCGTCGTTTTGCAGCCGACGATGAAATCGGTGGAACGAACGCAGAAAAGATCTGGAATTACTTCCTGATGCACGGATTTACAAAAGAAGGAGCCGCCGGTATTATGGGAAATATTGCAAACGAGGCATCCACAGACCTCAATCCGACACTGCTTGAGTATGGCTCTACCAGCCGCACAAGCCTGAGCGGAGAGCAGTACACGAACCTTGTTGATGCCGGAATCATTTCCCGTGACGAAGTGATCCGAAGTTCCCGTTTTGGCCTTTACAGTGGCGGAAGATATGGATATGGTCTCTGTGGTTTTACAGATCCAACGATCAAAGAGTATCTGTGCCGATATACCATTGATCTTGGAAAGAGCCTTGGAAGCCTGTCCGGCCAGCTCGACAGTCTGATGGCCTACCTTTCCGACTACAATCCGAATCTGCTGGACAGATTGAAAAATGCCGAAGATGTTGACACCGCAGCAACTGCCTTCATGCGTGAATACGAAAAATGCGCAAACCAGAGCACACAGCAGAAACTGCGTACAACAGCAGCAGAACAGATCTACAATGTTATGGAATCGTATGATTCGCCGGTAGATGTAGAATAAACGAACAGATGATGAAGACGTGTTAAGGAAAGTCCTCCGCAGCAGAAAGATTCTGTGTGGAGGACTTTCTTACAGTAAAATAATTGAATTTATGTATGATTTTTTACTTCCAGCTTTTCAGTTTGTCCGCTTCCGGAGTCTGCAGCAGAATTTCTTTACAGTCCAAAAGAGAAGGACTCACATAATCACAAAATGGAAAAAGCTCTTTTGTATACGGTGTCAGATCCGGGATCATGCAGGAGATGGCACCAGCTGCACGCGCGGCCTTCAGACCATTGATGCTGTCTTCGGCTACTATGCATGCAGCAATCGGAACTTTCAGAAGAGACGCTGCTTTTAAGAAAATTTCCGGATCCGGCTTGCTGTTGATTACCTCATCCCCGCAGACTGAAGCATCGATATACTGGTCAATGCCAGACTGTTTCCAGTATCCTTCCGCAACGCGCCGTGTTGTGGAAGTGGCAACCGCAACTTTAATCGAATGTTCCTTCAGCCAGGAAAGAAACTCGTGAAGTCCCGGCTTTTCCGGTACACCATTTCGCTGAATATAATCATTCAGATACGCCGAGCGGATCGCGCGTCCCTCATCGTATGTCACCTTTCCGTGAAACCACTCCTCAAACAGCTTTCTGCTCCGTGGAAGCGCGCTGCCGCGCATCTGTGAGAGATGTTCCTCCGTGAGCGTAAAATTCAGCTCCCGGGCAGCTTTTTGCCAGCCCTCTTTCATTACAATCTCGGTGTCAAACAGGATACCATCCATATCGAATAATACTGCCTTTATCATAAATGCGACCTCCCAGGGAGTAAAAGAAAACAGACGGTTTTCGTTTACTCTGTACTCTGATTTTTTTAAAACTACCTTCAGTATACGAAAAATCCTGAAAAAAGACAAGTGCATGAACTTTACAGAATACTACAAATCTTCCTTTTACGAAGCAAAACTTTCTATGAGGACTGCAAATATTACAGATTGCTGGGTAGCAGTAAACTGTAACATTCGGGCATGACTGGATCCATGCATATTACAATCACACTTGACTTCAAGTAAGCTTAAAGTGCTATTCTGATAAAAAAGGACAAATTAGGAGGAATAACAGAATGGAAAAGTCAACGGTTTATTTTACCGACTTTCGATGTCCTGTGGGAACGAGTCAGCTTGACAAGCTGAAAAAACTCTGTATCGCTGCTGGCGTCAAAGACATTGATATGGAAGGTAAATTTGTTGCAATCAAAATGCATTTTGGCGAACTGGGAAACATGGCGTTTCTTCGTCCGAATTATGCGAAAGTGGTTGCAGATCTCTGTAAAGAGCAGGGAGGTCTTCCGTTCCTGACAGACTGCAATACGTTATATCCGGGCAGCAGAAAAAATGCCCTGGAGCACCTTGACTGCGCAAATCTGAACGGATTCAATACCATTACCACAGGATGCCAGATTATCATCGGAGATGGACTGCGAGGAACCGATGAAATTGAGGTTCCGGTTGTCAACGGAGAATACTGCAAAACAGCATTGATTGGCCATGCGATCATGGACGCAGATATTTTTATCAGTCTGAGCCATTTCAAAGGCCATGAAGCAACGGGCTTTGGCGGTGCACTGAAAAATATCGGTATGGGATGCGGAAGCCGCGCCGGAAAGATGCAGCAGCATGCCAGTGGAAAACCGGCGATCAATACGGATGTCTGTCGTGGCTGCCACCGCTGTGCAAAAGAATGCGGAAGCGATGCAATTTCCTATGTGGATAAAAAAGCAGTCATTGACTATGACAAATGCAAAGGATGCGGCCGCTGCATCGGTGCCTGCAGTTTTGATGCGGTTTATAATCCAAACAGCAGTGCAAACGAGCTTCTCGACCGGAAAATGGCTGAGTATGCACAGGCTGTCTGTCATGGACGTCCGTGTTTCCATATCTCTCTGGTACAGGATATCAGCCCGAACTGTGACTGCCATGGGGAGAACGATGCTCCGATCCTGCCGGATATCGGAATGTTTGCAAGCTTCGACCCGGTTGCCATTGACCAGGCGTGTGCCGATGCCTGCCTGAAGGCAACTCCGATCGAAAACAGTCAGCTTGGCGAGCATCTTGCAGAGCCGGGATGGCATTGCCACCACGATCATTTCAAGGATTCCAATCCGAATATTGAATGGCAGGCAACCCTTGACCAGGCAGAGAAAATTGGTCTTGGTACGAGACAGTATGAACTGAAACGTATCAAATAATAATACAAAAAAATGCTTTAGGGCAGATGAACAACAGCGGAAAGCTCCAGCTTCTCGAATGAAAAATCAACGAGAAGCTGGAGCCTTTTAAGGCCAGATTGTATTTTCTTCAGAAATAACAACGGTTTTTTTCATCCATTTGCGTGATCGCCACCGGATCAGATAATTTACACCACGGAACGCCTCATCCATGCCAAAAGCGATCCAGCATCCGAATAATCCGAATCCCATTTTTACACCAAGCAGATAGGAGAAGAATACACTCATCAGCCAGCAGGAGAGAATGGAAACACCCATAGGGAAAACCACATCGCCTGCTCCGCGCAAGGAATTTTCCTCAATGTGATTAAAGCCTCGAAAAATTTCCACGAAAATATCAAAAAACAAAATGGTATGTCCGATCGAAAGGATCGCAGGATCGTCTGTAAAGATCCGCAGCAGCACGGAACCAAAGCAGGCAAGGAGCGTGGATAGGCAGGCATTCAGCAAAATTGTGATTTTTAAATTCTGCAAATTCAGCTGATAAGCCTGTTCGTATTTTCCGGCGCCGGTAAGCCAGCTGATCAGCAACGAGGTCGAAAGACCAAGGGAGAGGCCTAGGACATACACGTAAAAAACAAGTGTGGAAACATAAATTTTGGCGGAAACAGCCTGCACACCGACAAGTGCAATAATGGAGGTTGTCACTACCTGGGATACAGAATAGGAAAGCGTACTGATACCGCCTGGAATTCCGATTTGAAGCACTTTTGGTAAAATCCGGAAACTGCTGCGTATGGACTTATGACGGAAGTCAAGGCCAAGCGGAAGAACCAGGAGCAGCAGAAGCATGGTAAAAGCGGCACAGCCCTCACTGAAGGCATAGGCACAGGCAATCCCTTCTACGCCGTGAAGCGGCAGTTCGACCGGCTGAAAGACGATCAGATAATTTAAAAGGGCATTCAGCGCATTCATTCCAAGGGTAACAAATACCGATATTTTGGGCTTTCCATAGCTTTTAAATATGGCACTGCAGATGGACACGAACGCGGCAAAAAAGGAAACACGAATGCAGATTCTCAGGTAAGAAGAGGCATATGTTAATACCTGGCCGGATAAATTCATCTGCCGCATCAGGGGCATGGAAAAGAACGAAAGTGTAGCACCAAGGAGAACGCTTAACCCGGCACCTGCAAACAGCGCACAGAAAGCAGCATCGGATGCATTTTTTTCCTTTTTGGCACCAAGATTCTGGCTGATTACGATGGACGCACCGGTACTGATTACGGAATAGAAATTCAGAATCATGCCCATAAACTGTCCGGCGGAACCAACGGCAGCAACTGCTTCATCGGAATAAAAGGACAAAGTAAAAGTATTGACGGTGCTCATCAGATTCATCAAAAACATTTCCAGAAACAGGGGAAGAAAAATCTTTGGGAGAGTCATCGTTCCCTGTGGCGTTTCTACTTTGCCCAGATCTGGATTGTAAAAGGATTTCCACATAAAGTCTGTCGTTACTCCTTTCAGAAAATAGTAACAGAATTGGATTTTAGCAGTTCTGAAGAAACCTGCACGGTAACCGGGTGATCTGCAAAAGAGCGGCGGACATAGAAAATCAGTCGTCCATGGTACAACCGGCGGCAGGAAGAAGCATACTCGGTGCAGTCTGCAGCATTTCCGTTTTCAATTCCAAGAAGGACGCCTCCGTCTGTCGTTACCTGAACCATGGAGGAATCTCCGAAGCAGAAAGCACCATCTCTGTCGGCGGCATAAACTTCGAACTGCAGAAGCGGATTTTCCGGTAAAACAGCGGAATTTTCTTTGGACGGCTTCCAGGGTCGGATCTGCAGGGCACAAGGCATAGAAGTCGTTTTCAGCTCATCCTTTGCTTCAAAAGTACAGGAAGCCCCGCCCTTTTGTGCCGCAAGCTTTCCAGAAGCAAGAACCATCAGCGTGCCCGGCTGAAAGGGAACGATCCAGCGAATCGAATCTTCAGTATAGGAAGCCTCCTTTTTGCCGAGACTGATTCCGTTTAAGAATAATTCCGCTTCGGAAAGGTTTGTGTAGCAGCGGACTTCGATATCTTCTCCATCACAGTAATTCCAGCTTTCGAATAATGGCTGCCAGCTTTCTCTCATGGAGTCTGCCCGCTGTGTGGAAAGATGGCACATCGGTTTGGATGACCAGAAGCTCATCCGCCGGTAAAACCCGGATTTTTCAAAGCCAGCCATCGTAAGAAGCCCGGCTTCAGAAGCTCGAAGCGGCCATCCGTGTGCCTCTCCCATATAATCAATGCCTGTCCAGAGAAACTGTCCGCTGATATATTCGTTTTCGGTTACCGCATGCCAGGCAGCAAGATCATGTCCGTTTTCGCTGCCTAAAAATGGGAGCGAAGGAAAATCACAGTGGCTTTCCTCGTATAAATGTTCTTTATAATTGTATCCGGCAACATCGAGGGCATCCAGAAAACCGATCTTTGCAGAGAGCTCCGGAAAAGCGGCAGCCAGTGTAACCGGGCGCGTAGGATCCACTGCGCGTACTTCGTAAGCAAGCATGGAAGCCAGTGCTTTTAATCGCTCTGCATTCGGCCGATTCGGATTGTATACGCGCTCTGCGGCAGGCTTGTTTGCATCATTGTTTCCGGTCATGGTCTGAAACAGAGGATGGCAGTAAGGATCATTTGGATAATCAATTTCATTTCCAATGCTCCAGAGAATTACACTTGGATGATTTCGGTCGCGCAATACCATAGCAGACAGATCTTCTTTCTGGTACTGAGGAAAGTACTTGTAATATCCCTGATGCTTTGGAGGATAAACATTATGACCGGTAGACCATTTGTTTTTTGGCCCTTCCCACTCATCAAATGCTTCATCCATAACAAGAAAGCCCATTTCATCACATAGATCGTACAGTTCCGGCATATGCGGATTATGGCTCATACGGATGGCATTGCAGCCCATTTCTTTGAGCTTTTCAAGGCGGCGTATCCAGATTTCTTTTGTAACGGCGGCACCGAGTGCACCGGCATCGTGGTGAACGCAGACCCCCTTAATTTTCATGGGGATTTCATTCAGAAAGAATCCATAATCGGCATCAAAACGGAAGGTGCGGATACCTACACGGAACTTGTCTGCAAGAAAGGCGGAGTCATCCTTGGCTTTGTGGAGCCATGTTTCGAGTGTATATAAAGATGGATGTTTCGGAGACCACAGTGTTGGCTGTGCTACCGTTCCTTCAGTCTTTAGTTTTGCGGTTTCTCCAGGAAGAAGAGTGGCTCTCTGCTCGGCGAAAAACACCGTGTTTCCATTTTGATCACGCAGATACTGGACCAGTGAAAAAGAGGTTTCCTGATCTTCCATATTACAGATCTCTGTTGTGATAGAAAGATCCGCTGAGATTTTATCTGCCCTGTTTATGGAAAAGCAGGTGCCATATGGTGTAACGTGAAGAAGATCTGTAACAAGGAGCGTTACCTTTCTTGTGATTCCGGAACCGGTAAACCATCGGGAATCTGAAATCTCTGTCCGGTCTACACGGACGCTGATTTCATTGATACCATCTGTACCAAAAACAGCCTGGGATGTTATGTCATAGAAAAAAGGTGTGTATCCATTGGGATGAAAGCCGTGATAATAACTGTTGAACCAGACCTGGCTTTCTTTGTAGACACCGTCAAACAGCAGCACGATGCGTTTTCCACGATACTTCTCAGGCAGGGAAAAGGTTCCACGATACCATCCGATGCCGCCGGCTGCATATCCGGTGCCGCTGGAATAGGATCTGGAAAATGGCATTGCAACAGACCAGTCATGTGGAAGCTCGACAGCTGTCCAGCCAGTATCATCATAGTCTTTTTTCCAGGCATCCGGCTCTTCGCCATAGTGAAATTTCCAGGAATGATGGAGATAAATTGTTTGGGTATTCATAGATTTATAACCTCCTGTTTTTATCATGATATTTCAATTTTTATACGTTCCTATGGTTTTTATTATAAAGAGTTCATCTGAAAAATCCATGGAAAAGAGAGGGATTTTTTGTAAAATAGCGACTTTAGGATTGACTTTTACGTGCAAAAAGTCTATCCTTGAATTTGAAATGAAAAGGGTTTCAAAAAATTGGAATAGAGTAAGAGTTTCAAGAGGGCGATTTATGAAAAAAGAAAAAAACATTTATACTATTGCAAAAGAAGCAGGCGTTTCGCCGGCGACGGTGTCTCGGGTCATGACGAAAAATGCCCGGGTAAGCGAGGAAAAAAGAAAAAAAGTGGAGGAAATCATACAAAAATATGATTATCGCCCCAATGCGCTAGCACAGGGGCTGACAAATGCAAGAACAAAAATCATTGGCATTCTTGCAGCGGATATGATGAATCCCTTTTATGCACAGCTTGTGGACGAATGCGTAAAGGAAATTGGTGCAAGTGGATATGTTCCCATGATATTTTCATCTCAGAGCAGTTATGAAATGGAAGAACAGTATTTGCAGAAGATGTTTGACCTGCGTGTGGATGCAATTATTTTAATGGGAGGAAAATCAGACCAGCTCGTTACAGATTTGGAATATGTGGATTTGCTTGATCGAATCACAGACACTACACCGATTATTACAACTGGAAAAATAGAAGGATCTCTTTGTTATCAGGTATGCATTGATGAAATGGCGAGTGTAGACCTTGCCATGGAGCATCTTTTTTCGCTTGGCCATCGGCATATTGCACTGATCGGCGGGAAAAATCACATCCGGTCAACATATGATAAACGAATGCGGTATCGTATGCTGCTTCGTAAAAATGGAATCACATACAGAGAACGCTATGTAACGGATTCGGATTACAACATCGAAGGGGGGTACCAGTGTATGGAAAAGCTCTTTCAGGAAAATCGTACGATGCCGACTGCCGTAATTGCAATCAATGATTTCAGCGCAATCGGAATTCTTCGGTGTATTGAGGAACATCATTTGTCTGTTCCGCAGGATATATCGCTTGTCAGCTTTGACGGAACCTTTCTGTCAGATATTGTTAACCCGAAGCTTACCAGCGTTTGCTATGATTATGCTTCTTTTGGAAAAATGCTGGCTGCGTCTGCGGTAAAACTTCTTTCAGGAGAAGAGATTCCGAAAATTCAGCAATGTGTGTCGCGTTTAATCGTACGCGAATCCACGATATTGCAATAATATCACATTATCGATTCAGAAGCATGTAATTTCATATAGCCAGATAATTCTTCTCTTTGATTTTAAAAGACCATCAGAGAGAAGAATTTTTTTGCACTAATTTTGGAATGTTTGCAGACATGGTGATATTGATCCTGGAACAGATTTTGGCTTTTGTAAGAGAGATACCGACAGATCAAAATGGCGGTAAATAGCGCGTTTTCAGAAAGAAAAAAGTGGATATACATAGAGGAATAAAGGGGTGATTTGTCAAATTGTCAACTAATTCAGATGGCTTTAAAAAAAAGAAAGCAAATTATACAAAAAACAAGTTGACAAATCAAAGCGGAAGGAGTATAGTACGAAATATGAAAAGGGTTTCACGAAAGTGCCAATTAAAAAGATATGTGATTTGGGAAGATGTATAAGTTAAGTGCTTTTTAGATGGAATTATCGTTATAATATACAGGAAAAGCAGTAAAAACAAAGATACATTCATCATGATCACTTTTATTTTTGGAAAAACGTGAAAACGGTTTCATATAAAGGCTGCAAATTATGTGCAGACAAATTTTCACAAACTGCAAAATAGGAGGAACGCAACGTGAAAGGAAAAAGGAACCAAACGACAGCAGCTCTTCCGGCTGTCCCCAGTAAAAAGAATCGAGCATGGAAGACTTTTCGCAACAACAAAACACTTCTTCTGATGTGTTTGCCAGCAGTCATCTTTTTTATCGTGTTTAACTATTGCCCATTGCCGGGCGTATGGATTGCATTCACGAGTTACAATTTTCGGGATGGTATTTTTGGAAGCCCTTTTGTAGGATTATCAAACTTTGAATTTTTGATTTCTTCCGGTGAATTGTGGACTTTAACGAAAAATACAATTTTATACAATCTGGTTTTTATTCTTCTTGGAAATGTTTTTCAGATCGTAATTGCTCTTATGCTGAATGAAATCAGAAGTAAATTTTTTAAAAAGGTATCACAGACAATCATGTTCCTTCCGTATTTTATTTCTGCTGTACTGATTGGGGCGATCGCATTTAATATTCTGAATTATGACACGGGTGCATTAAATGCACTTCTTCGTGAAACGGGTGCTGACCCAATACAGATTTACAGCAAAGCTGGTTTATGGCCTTTCATCATTATTTTCTGTAACATGTGGCAGCAAACAGGTTATGGTTCTGTTGTTTATTTCGCGGCAATCTGCGGTATTGATTCCAGTATGGTAGAAGCAGCAGAGGTAGATGGCGCTACCAGCTGGCAGAGAATTCGTTACATCATTCTTCCTTCCCTGAAAGGAACCTTTATCATTCTGCTTCTGTTTGCGCTTGGCGGAATCATGAAAGGAAACTTTGGTTTGTTCTGGAACCTGACAGGTGGTGCGAATTCACAGTTGTTCCCGACAACTGATATCATTGAAACCTTTGTATACCGTACAATGACGACACAGAATAACTTTGCAACATCTTCTGCCGTAGGTTTGTATCAGTCTATTTTTGGATTTGTTCTGGTTATGTTCAGCAACTGGGTGGTAAAACGACTTGATCCGGACTATGCACTGTTTTAGGAGGAGAAGAAAATGAAAAATCGTAATAAAATCAAACTGGATCCAGGGACGCGAGCTTTACGAATTATCTCCTACGTATTTGTGAGTATTTGGGCGCTCATCTGCTTACTTCCATTTATCCTGGTTATTTCTGCATCTTTCAGTACCGAGAGTATTGTAGCGAAAGAGGGATTTGGGCTTTTACCCAAAGGGTTTACTCTGAGTGCATATGAACTGGTATTTCGTTCACCTAAAATGATTCTTGGCTCATACGGAGTTACCATTGCACTGACGGTATGCGGAACAGTTGTTGGTCTGTTTATCATTGCGATGACCGGTTATGCATTACAAAGAAAGGACTTTCCGTTTCGAAATGCATTGTCATTTTTTATTTACTTTACAACACTGTTTTCCGCCGGTATGGCACCAACCTATATCTGGGTTTCCAGGTACCTGAAATTAAACGGAAGTTATATGGCAGTATTTTTACAGCTGTTAATGTCTCCGTGGCTGATCATTCTGATGAAGAATTTTGCAAAATCGGTACCATATGAAATTACAGAATCCGGAAAAATTGACGGAGCGGGAGACTTTAAAATTTTCGTATCACTGATTTTCCCGATGTTAAAGCCGGCACTTGCAACGGTAGGACTTTTTCTGGCACTGGGATACTGGAATGAATGGTATCTTTCTTCTCTGTATCTGAACAGTTCTGTAACCTATAAACCATTACAGTACTACTTATATCAGATCATCAATACAGCAAATGCACTGAAAAACTCTGTAGCAGGTGCAAATGTCAGTGTGGCAGACCTTCCATCTAACACATTGAAAATGGCAACAGCAGTTGTTGCAACCGGGCCGATCATCTTTCTGTATCCGTTTGTACAGAAATACTTTATCTCCGGTATTACAGTAGGCGCGGTCAAAGGCTGACCATGGAAAAAGTATGATGTGAGATTCCCCTGTGTTTTGATGGGGATTCACATAAAATTCCGAAAAAGCAGGAAAAGAAGGAGGACGCTATGAGAAAACGCGTAACAGGTAAAAAGGCAGTAGCACTGGTAATGGCTTCCCTGATGATTGCAAGTATGGCAGGATGCGGAAGCAGTGGGTCCGAAAGCAGCGGATCCGGCAACACAAGCGTAAAGGAAGATGGAAGTATTGATACTTCCAAGCATGAAGTAATTAACATGCTGGTGCTGGGAAACAAACCGACCAATGGCAGACTGGAAGCCATGCTGGACAAACTGAATCCGATTTTGACGGAAAAAGTAAATGCAGAACTCGAGTTTACGTACATAGAATGGACAGACTGGCAGACACAGTATAATCTGAAGCTGTTGAGTGGAGACAGCAGTCTGGATTTGATTTGTACGGCAACGGACTGGCTGTACGGATGGGAAAATACAAAGAAGGGCGCATTTCTTCCACTTTCCGAGGATATGCTGAAAACATATGCGCCAAAGACCTGGGAACAGGTATCCGCAGACGGAGACTGGGATATCTGCAAATATAACGATGAAATTTATTTCATACCGGAAGATCACTATACACAGTATACGAACCATGGTATGTTCTATCGTGGAGACTGGGCAAAAGAAGCAGGTCTGGAAAATGGAAAAATTACAAAATTTGAAGATCTGACGACGTATTTCCAGTATATTAAAGATAATAAGGAAGATGTTATTCCGTGGGATATCGCTGGCAAAAACCAGACGGGAGGTATTCTTGGCGGCTATATTACTTCGAAAAAGGAATATACGGCATTCAATTGCGCCAGTGTTGGTATTTACACAGACTTCTGGGGTGTTATGCAGGACGATCCGACAACCGTTATGTCTCCGTATGTAGAGGATGACAGCCTTTATGATGCGGCAGAGCTGATGAAAGAATGGAATGACATGGGTGTATGGAGAAAAGATGTCCTGAACTTTGACGGAGACACCAGAGAAGAGTTTTATGCCGGAACAACCGGTGCGGATCAGCATCATGCCCAGACCTATTATTCTACGATTGTTCCGAATATGGAGAAGAAACAGCCGGGTTCCGATCCGCAGTTCTATTACTGGGGCGAAGAAAATCAGAACGTACAGCATCCGCTGAAAGAGCATGGTGCATGTGCTATCAGTGCAAACTCCACACATCCGGAACGCGCCCTGATGGTATATGATCTGTTAAGAAATGATGAAGAGTGCTATCGTCTGTTAAACTATGGTATTGAAGGTGAGGATTATATTGTAACAGAAGATGGCAAGCTGGGCAGACCAGATGGATTTGATTCCAGTACAGATGCCCTGGATTCCAATTTCTGGATGGGACGTAATGATGATCTGGAACTGCAGGATGAAAGCTGGTGGGATGGAACCGATGATCTGATCAGTTCGCTGGATAAAATCGGTTATGATTATCCATTTGAAAACCTGATTGTTGATACAACTGCAATTGAGGCAAAGCAGGCAGCACTGGCTAATGTTCTCGCAAAATATATCCCGCAGCTGGCATATGGTCAGGTAGATGATCCGAAGGCAACTGTCGATCAGATGAGAGAAGAACTGAAAGCGGCCGGTTATGACGATGTAAAGGCAGCAATTCAGAAAGATTTAGATGCTTTTGTAGAGGAAAATGGAACACCGGATTTCACAAGAGGTGAATAAAAAAGGTGTTCACTTGACCGTAGAACAAGAAAGGTTAGCGACAAAACCTGGCAGATAATTCTGTGATTTCATGATAAGCAAGATAAGGGAGATACCGGAAAAGACATGATGCCTCTGGTGTCTCCCTTTTGCGAGTCAAATGTTTCCGTTCCGGTCACGGGAAATTTGGCAGACATATTATTTTTAACATAAAAAAGATGGAAATTTCAGAAACAGGAGGAACTATGAAGACGTTTGAAGTAAAAGAAGATTTTTATCTGGACGGAAAGAAAGTAAAAATCATTTCCGGAGGTATGCATTATTTTCGTACTGTGCCGGAATACTGGCGCGACCGACTGGAAAAATTAAAAGCTCTGGGCTGCAATACGGTGGAAACGTATATTCCATGGAATCTTCACGAAAAAGAGAAAGGAAAGTTTGATTTTTCCGGAATTCTGGATATTACCAGATTTGTAAAACTGGCCCAGGAGCTTGGTTTGATGGTGATTCTCCGGCCATCTCCCTATATTTGTGCAGAATGGGAGTTTGGCGGATTGCCATACTGGCTGCTGAAGGAAGACGGCATGCGCCTTCGCTGTTTCTATCCGCCATTTCTACAACATGTGAAAGAATATTATGAAAAATTATTTGAAGTGATCGCACCGCTTCAGATTACACGGGGCGGTTCTGTTATTCTGATGCAGGTGGAAAATGAATATGGATATTTCGGAGATGACAAATCGTATCTGGATTACATGAAACAGCTGATGATTGACTGCGGCTGTGAAGTGCCGATGGTTACATCGGATGGTCCTTGGGGAGATGCTTTTGACTGCGGAAAAGTGGAAGGTGTTTTACAGACCGGAAATTTTGGTTCCAAAGGAAAAGAGCAGTTTGCCGTCATGAAAAAGAAAATCGGCGATAAACCGCTGATGTGTATGGAATTCTGGGTTGGATGGTTTGATAACTGGGGTGTAGAAACGCATCAGACCGGTGATTTAGAAGAACATGCAAAAGATCTGGACGAAATTCTTTCCGAGGGCCATGTGAATATCTACATGTTTGAAGGTGGAACCAATTTTGGTTTTACGAATGGATCCAATTACTATGATGAGCTGACACCGGATGTTACTTCTTATGATTATGATGCACTGCTGACGGAAGACGGTCAGATTACGGCGAAGTATACGGCATTCCAGAATGTAATCCGGAAATATACCGAAATTCCGGAAGTAAAACTTAGTACAGAAATTCGCAGAAAATCATATGGAAAACTTCGTGTCAAAAGAAGCACATCTTTATTCGGAAACAAAGACCGGATTAGTAAAGCGATGGAGAGTGTATACCCGGTGTCAATGGAAAAACTGGATCAGGGATACGGATATATTTTATACGAAAGCCAGTTGAAAGATGAAGGGCCATTGGAAACACTGCGGCTGTGGGGAGCTAACGACAGAGCTAACATTTTTGTGGATGAAATCCCAACTGTTACACTGTATGACAGAGAACTTCTTGATGAAATAAAATGGGAGGAGAATAAACCGGAAGGACAGAAACTTTCTATTTTGATGGAAAATATGGGAAGAGTAAATTTCGGTCCGAATCTCGAAAGACAGAGGAAAGGGATTGATGGAAGCGTACAGGTTAATGGTCATAATCACTATTATTGGAAAGAATATACGCTTCCGATGGAACATCTGGAACATCTTGATTTTACAATTCCATCCGTTCCTGGTACACCGGGATTTTATGAATTTAGCTTCGAAGCAGATGAGACGGGAGATACCTTCCTTGATTTTACCGGATGGGGAAAAGGTTGCATTCTTGTAAATGGATTTAATATTGGAAGATTCTGGGAAATTGGGCCACAGAAACGATTATATATTCCGGGTCCGCTTTTAAAAAAAGGAACGAATACGATTCTGATTTTTGAAACAGAAGGAAAAGTGCCGGGAATCATTACACTCTGCGATGAACCGGATCTTGGCTAAAAGAATGAAGGAAAACATTTATTATCAGTATGACAGCAGTCAACTACCGGAAATTAGCCTGGCAGATACGGCGGTGATTGAACCGCCGTATATTCATAAAAGAAGAATGCCGTTGGAATACATTATTTATCTGGTGCGTCAGGGTGAGATGTTTCTTTTGGAGGATGGTGTACGGTATCATTTAACACCGGGGGATTTTTTAATTCTGGATCCGGATAAAATACATGTGGGGGAAAGAGCAACACATTGTGAATACCATTATATTCATTTCCATCAGAAATCCATAAAAAAAAACAAGATGACAAATGAGCAGACAACTGAGATAATTTTAAGAAAGAGAACGCAGTCCATGCAAAGTGATTCCTGTACCCTTTCCGGACAGGAACGCGTCAGTCTTTCGCTTCTTGCGTTGCCCAAATATATGCATCTTTCCGACACTTCTTCTTATTCTGAAATTCTGCAGAAAATCAATGATGGAATTACCTGTCAGAAAAATCGTATGGAAGGTTATTACAATTTGTGTGCCTGTCAGATTTTGGAGATGATGATTTTGGTTTCCAGACAGTTTGTAACATCGCTTGCCCAGGAAAAAACCGGAGTGGTCGGAAGCTACCGGAAAATATATGATCTTTTGGATTATCTGAATAACTGCTATCGCGAGCCAATTTCCGGAGTATTGATTGAAGAGCAGCTTGGTGGAAACTTTGATTATCTAAATCGGATTTTTCGTCAGACAACAGGAAAAACGATTTTTCAGTACCTGACGGAAGTCAGAATTTCCCATGCCAAGGAGCTTCTTGGTACAACTTCGCTTAAAATTTCGCAGGTCAGCGAAAAAGTCGGATTTTCCGATGAAAGTTATTTCAGTAAAGTCTTTAAAAAAATGACTGGAATGACACCTATGAACTATATGAAAAGCAGATAAGGAGAACAAAATATGGCAGGCTATTTATTTGTACATTTTACCGGAGAACAAAAGGATGGAGAACAGATTTATTTTTCCATCAGCAGGGATGGACTTCACTGGGAGGATCTGAATGACGGACAGCCAGTCTTATATTCTCATCTTGGAATGCAAGGTGTTCGCGATCCGTTTCTGCTGCGTGATCCAAAGCAGAAGAAATTTTATCTGATAGCAACCGATTTACGGATCGAAGCAGGAGAAGGCTGGGATACGGCACAATATCGCGGAAGCCGTGATCTGATTGTCTGGGAATCGAAGGATCTGGTTCACTGGAGTGCGGAGCGTGCCAGTACCATAGGTGTTCCGGGAGCCGGATGCGTCTGGGCACCGGAAGGAATCTATGACTCAAAAAGAGAGCAGTTTCTGGTTTTCTGGGCATCTATGGTAAAACTTTCCGGTGATACGGAAGCCAAACAGCGGATCTATGCATCCTGGACATCTGATTTTCAAAGTTTTTCCGAGCCATTTATTTACATGGAGCGGAAAGAACATGTGATTGATACAACGATGGTAGAATCAGAAGGTGTATACTATCGGATTTCCAAGGATGAGACGAATAAATGTCTGCTGTTGGAGTCCTGTGACTCCCTGACGGGCAATTTTCAGGAGATCCCATCAGAAACACTTTCTTCGCTGTTTGGCGTAGAAGGACCGGAATGTTATCTGCTACCGGATCAGAAGACATGGTGTCTGATTGCGGATCAGTTTGCGGAGGGAAAAGGATATCTTCCTCTTTTAACGGATGATCTTTCTTCGGGAAAATTCCGTATTTTAAAGGAAAAGGAATATGCTCTTGGAAAAACAAAAAAACGCCACGGTGGCGTTCTTGCAGTTACTGACGAGGAGCTTGCCTTGCTGGAACGATTTTTTGATCACAAAAAGCCGGTCGTAGAAGGGCTCTTTGCAGATCCGGATCTTGCCTGTTTTGACGGAACGTATTACCTGTATCCGACAACGGATGGCTTTACCGACTGGTCCGGTACGAAATTTTCTGTTTTTGCATCGAAGGATCTGAGAAAATTTCAGAAGGCTGCTGATATTTTCGACATGGCAGATGGAGATGTTCCGTGGGCGGTAGGAAGTGCCTGGGCGCCGTGCATTGCAGAAAAAGATGGAAAGTATTACTACTATTTCTGTGGAAAGCGTGTTGATGGCAAATCCTGCATTGGAGCAGCAGTATCTGATTATCCGGAGGGACCGTTTGTGCCTGCAGCAGAACCCATGATCACCATGGAAATGATGGAAACGTATCAGATCCAGATGAGTCAGACGATTGATCCGTCGATCTATCAGGAAAACGGCGAAACATATCTCCTGTTTGGAAATGGTTATGCGGCCATTGCAAAACTGACACCGGATATGATGCATATTGTTCCGGAGACGATGAAAAATCTGGAAGGACTGTACGATTTCCGTGAGGCGGTTACGGTTCTGAAGCGGGATGAAATTTACCATTTTACCTGGTCCTGTGATGATACAGGAAGTGAAAATTATCATGTAAACTATGGAACGTCCGATTCCCTGTACGGACCGGTTCGGTTTGAAAAGACGATTCTTCAGAAAGATGTGCAAAAAGGTGTTCTTGGAACGGGTCATCACAGCATCTGTAAGGTGCCTGGAAAAGATGCATACTGGATTGCTTACCATCGTTTTGGCACACCGCTTGCGCAGTATCCGGAGGGAAAGGGATTCCACCGGGAAACCTGCGTGGCCCCGCTGGAGTTTGACGAAGCCGGAAAAATGATGGAAGTGATTGTCTAGGTTTACGGAGAAAAAATATATGAACGGAAGAACAGAACAAGAATTGCAGCAGTATCTTTTCTAATATGAAACAGAGCTTTCAAGAGAAGCCGAAACGCTTTCTCTTTTGGATTTCCCTGTTTTGACAGAGGAGCTTTTTTCTCTGTTTGAAAAGACGGGGAACCGGCTGCGGTATGAAGAAGCTTACTTTGGACGCCGGAAATACCTCGTTGCTTTTGCGTTCAATGCATTGTTTGCAAAAGAGAGGGACATTTCTATGGATCTTTCCGGCCTGGAATGGGTTCTGGAGCAGATTTGTGCGGAAACTTGCTGGGCGCTGCCGGCACATGTGAACCGGAAAAAGGATGAAAAGTGGAAGATTACATTGGATCTTTTTGCGTGCGAGACTGCACAGTCACTTCTGGAAATTGCGTTTCTACTTCGAAACGATCTGCGGCCGGAGTTACTGTGTCGGATCTGGAAGGAAAGCAGCAGGAGAGTGTTGCAGCCGTTTCTTATACAGGAAAACGGTGCATTCTGGTGGGAAACGAGTAAAAGTAACTGGAATGCTGTTTGCTGTGGATCCGTAGGAGCAGCCGCCTGCTATGCATCTGAGCTTTTTCCTGTTCTTTTTCCGAATGCGGAAAGCATCGAGAGTATCAATCAAAACTGTGAACAGATCTTGACGCGCGTGACCCGGGATCTTTCCTGCTTTCTTGCGAGCTTCGGCGAGGACGGCGCCTGCATGGAAGGTCTTGGCTATTGGGAATATGGAATGAGTTATTTTTCCATGTTCGCGGAACTTCTGAAAGAAAAAACGGGCGGGAAAACTGACTTGCTGGATGGAAAAAAGCAGCGGAAAATCATGGAATTTCAGCAGAAATGCTATTTCCCGGGCGGAAATACGTTAAGCTTTTCTGACGGAGACAGCAAAAGCCGTTACCGGATGGGACTTACCTGCCATTTTGCAATGCTGGATCCAAATGTTAAAATCCCGCCGCTGGTACGGGCAATGCATTTTGGGGAAGATCCGTGTTATCGCTGGAATGCCGCATATAGGGACTGGATCTGGACGAAGCAATATCTGAATGTGTTAAAAAGCAGGTCGGACGGTTCCGAGAATGCTGCAGAGGAACGGGTATGTTCCGGCACGTTTACTTATCTGGCGGATGCCGAATGGGCAATTGCAACTGGAAAGCATCAGACCGCATTCGCAATCAAAGGTGGAAACAACGGGGAGCCGCACAATCATAACGATGTCGGCAGCTTTCTGTATTTTATCGGGGAAGAAGAAATTATCAGTGATCTTGGAGCCGGAGAATACACGAAAGCATATTTTGGCCCCGAACGATATTCCGTACTCTGCTGTAGTTCACGTGGCCATAGCGTTCCGATTTTGGATGGAAAGGAACAGTGCAAAGGGGAAACATATCGTGCCGATGCAGTGAATTACTCCGAGACAGGAGAAATTTCGATTTCCTTTGCTGGGGCATATGAGAAAGAAAGCAGGAAAAAACTGATACGGACTGCTGTTTTTTGCAGGGAAACCGGTGAACTTCAGATCAAAGATTGCCTGAAGACCGCTCCTTTGGATAATGGCTTCACGGAAAATCTTGTCACACGGCAGAACGTAAGTCGGGAAAAAGACCGGATTCGAATCGGTGACAGGGGAACTCTGAAAATAGATGGTGTTTCTCCGGAAAAGATTCAAATTATTCCATGCATTCATAGAGATCATCAAGGAAAAATGGAAACTGTGTTTCTGATTCAATGGGAAGCTGACGGAAAAGAAAATATCTGGCGAAGCCGATTTGTACTTTGCCCGGAATAATACAAAAGCTCCTGACGTTGTTAGAAGGAAGATATTCAGTGAGGCTGCATTGCGGTACGAAAACAGAGCAAAAGACTGTGCAAATGAATTTATGATTTGCACAGTCTTTTGCTTTATACGTTGCTGATCATCGAAAGAAATGTCTTATGAATCCTCATATCCGGGTCGAGTTCTGGATGGAAGGAGAAGGCCATCTGGTTTTTATATTTTACACCGACAATCCGCTCTTCCACAACCGCGAGCACTTCCACGCCGTTCCCCACAGATGCAATATACGGCGCACGGATAAACGTCATCGGCACTGTTCCGATGCCCACAACCGATGCTTCTGTGTGGAAGCTGCCTAACTGTCGGCCGTAGGCGTTCCGCTTGATGCACATGGGAATCGTGCCGAAATACTGCTCTGGCTGTCCCTTCATCTGTCCGTCGATCGTTTCTGCCAGAAGAATTGCACCGGCACAGGTTGCGAGGACCGGCATGCCATTTTGAATCTGGCTTTTGATCGTATCGAACATGCTAAGCTCTTTTAAAAGCTTTCCCTGAACGGTACTCTCGCCGCCCGGCAGTACAAGTGCATCGTAAGGCTCGGCAAGATCGCGGGCCTGCCGCAGTTCGATGCATTCGGCGCCAAGCTGTTCTAATACTTTTTCATGTTCTGCAAATGCGCCCTGCAATGCAAGCACTCCAATTTTCATTATTTTCCTCTTTCTGCCATCAGTAAGGCAATTTCCTGCTCGTTGATGCCGACCATAGCCTCGCCGAGATCAGCGGAGAGTTCTGCGATCAGTTTCGCATCGGTGTAGTTGGTAACGGCTTTTACGATGGAAGCCGCACGTTTTGCCGGGTTGCCTGATTTGAAGATACCGGAACCAACAAAAACACCCTCTGCTCCGAGCTGCATCATCAGTGCTGCATCGGCAGGAGTTGCCACACCGCCGGCTGCAAAGTTGACAACCGGGAGACGGCCGTTGTCATGAACATACTGAACAAGGTCGTACGGAACCTGCAGGACCTTGGCTGCCTCAAACAGCTCATCTTCACGCATAGAGGTCAGTTTCTGGATTTCGCTGTTCATTTTTCTCATATGGCGGACGGCCTGTACGATATCGCCGGTTCCCGGTTCACCTTTGGTACGGATCATGGATGCGCCCTCATTGATCCGGCGGAGTGCCTCACCGAGATCCTTTGCACCGCAGACAAACGGTACTTTGAAGCTTCGTTTGTTGATATGGTAAACATCATCTGCCGGAGAGAGAACCTCACTCTCATCAATGTAGTCGATTTCGATGGCTTCGAGTACCTGCGCCTCTACAAAGTGCCCAATACGGCATTTTGCCATAACCGGGATAGAAACGGCTTCTTGAATGCCGCGGATCATCTTCGGATCACTCATACGGGAAACGCCGCCGGCGGCACGGATGTCTGCCGGAATCCGCTCCAGTGCCATAACGGCACAGGCACCAGCTTCCTCTGCAATATGTGCCTGCTCCGGAGTGGTAACATCCATGATGACGCCGCCCTTTAACATCTGTGCCAGTTCTTTGTTCAGCTTGTATCTCTCGTTTACTGCTGTCATAATAATCTCCTCCGTGTCTGATAAATTACAGGTGATAAATTTTAGTTCCTGTTTTAGCTTTACTTTTGCTCTGCCACACAGTATACTGGTAAAGTGACTATAAAAAAATTGCCAAAACCAATATATTCAGTAAGGTCAGATGAGAGGAGAACGGTCGGATGCTGACGTATAATTTTGCGAATATAGGGTCAGATTCCCTGTATGAATATTTATATAAATGTATCAAAAATGACATATTGCTGGGAAATATCCGCCCCGGAGAGAAGCTGCCGTCGAAACGGACGTTCGCGAAAAATCTGGGTATCAGCGTCATTACCGTCGAGAATGCCTATGCGCAGCTTGTTGCGGAAGGCTATCTGTATTCCATGCCAAAGCGCGGATTTTATGCAGCTGATCTGGAAATTGAGGATTCCATGCGGGATGCGGTGCCAAAAGAGATCCTGCAGGTGGCAAACGGGGAGACTTCCTATTTTGCGGATTTTTCCAGTAACCAGACGGACAGCGAGATTTTTCCGTTTACAATCTGGACGCGGACGGTGCGTGCTGTCCTGAATGACAACCGGATCCAGCTCATGATCAATTCTCCGTGCGCCGGGATTTTAAAGCTGCGCAGTGCGATTGCAAAATATCTGCGCGAGTTTCGTGGAATGCAGGTGCTGCCGGAGCAGATTATTGTCGGCGCAGGAACGGAGTATCTGCATAACCTTCTGATTCAGCTTCTCGGAAGCGATCTTGTTTATGGAGTAGAGGATCCCGGATATCACAAAATTGCGCGGATTTATGAGAGTATGAAGGTGCGGTACGAGCCAGTGCCGCTCGATCAGGACGGTGTTTCGGTGCAGGAGCTGGAAAAAAGATCGGTTGATATTATTCATACATCCCCGTCCCATCACTTTCCAACCGGGACAGTCATGCCGGTCAGCCGTCGCTATGAACTGCTCGGCTGGGCGGCAAAATCAGATCATCACTATATCATTGAGGACGATTATGACAGTGAGCTGCGTCTCGGCGGAAAGCCATTTCCAACGCTGCAGAGCATTGACGTTTCGGACAAGGTCATCTATATGAATACGTTTACGAAAACACTTGCCTCCACGGTACGGATCAGCTATATGGTGCTGCCGCAGACACTGGCAGAGAAATTTTACCGCGAGCTGTCGTTTTATTCGTGTACCGTTTCCAACTTTGAGCAGTACACACTGGCAGAGTTTATTGAGAACGGCAGTTTCGAAAAACATATCAACCGGCTGCGGAACTATTATCAGAACAAACGCGACTTAATTCTGCAGGCGCTCGAAAAGAAACCGCTCGGAGATTACGTGACGATCGAAGAGGAAGAAGCGGGCGTCCATTTCCTGATGCATCTTTGCACCGATCAAAAAGAAGAGAAGATCGTCACGCAGGCGAAATCCCGCGGCGTAAAATTAAAGCCGCTCTCCGGCTATTACGCAGACACAGCGGAGGCGGCAAAGCAGGAAAATACGTATGTCATGAATTATTCCTCCATTGATCCGGCAGCAATGGAGCGGGCAGCGGGAGTGCTGCTTCATATTCTGCAGATACCTGGCAGATGATCTGCGAAACGAAAAGAATCGGAAGGATTGGGTGGCTGGACGCAGAGAATGATAGACACTGTTTCCAGAATGGACATGTCTGCGCATCCCCAAGTTACTGAACTGATAGAATGGAGAAAAGCATATGACGAATTGTGAAATGATGGAGATTGCCATGAGGCAGTCTGCGGAAGATATGGGATGCCATGTAGAAGATTTCAAGGCGGACAAAAATGTTGTTGTTCCCATAAATTTAGGAAAGAAGGCCCGCAAATATTTGAAAGAGCCTATTACCTGCAATCTGGTTTCCTATGGAAATAATATCATGGCGGCTTCTATACCGGAGACGATGGATCTGGTGTCTGCGTATGTAGACAAATTCGAATTTTACCACTGTTTTGAGACGCCAAACATGCATTGGCTGAATGAACGTTTAGCTGAAAAAGGTCACAAAATATGTTTCATGGCAGAATACTATCTGCCGGACATCAGCCGGATACCGACTCTTTCCTGTGCCTATGTGACACGAGTATTAACACAGGAAGCTTTTGCGGATTTGTATCGACCGGAATGGAGCAATGCGCTTTGCGAAGATCGGAAGAATCTGGATGTACTTGGCGTCGGCGCATATGATGGAAGCACGCTGGTGGGACTTGCCGCCTGTTCTGCCGATTGCGACGATATGTGGCAGATTGGTGTGGATGTCTTGCCGGAATACAGACGACAGGGGATTGCCTCTGCACTGACAAGCAGACTTACAAAAGAGATCATAAACAGGGGAAAAGTACCTTTTTACTGTACCGCCTGGTCTAATGTCAGATCTGTAAGAAACGCTGTCAAAAGCGGTTTTATACCGGCATGGGTAGAAATGACTGCAAAACCGGCAAATATTGTTGATGAGATGAACTTATAGAGGGATCTTTCTTGTCGATTCCCGCTGAATCAGCTGTGCATGCAACAAATACGTACTGATTGGGATGTGATTGAGAAGACTTGACAATGCAAAAAATCCACTTTTTCCGAGCTCCAGCCGATCTTGTCTGATGGTTGTAAGGGGCGGTGACGTACAAGCGGCAATCGGCAGGTCATCAAATCCAATAATGCTGATATCATCAGGAACCTGGAATCCCAGCTGCTGACATTGCGTGAGCGTTGCACTTGCAAGGGTATCCTGGTTGCAAATAATAGCAGTGATTCCGTTTTCTAGGAAACGGGGAAGATGCTTTTCCATACATTCTGACAGATAATAAGAACAGCCGATCGCAGCAGGAGAAGTCTTCAGTCCATGCTGGTGCATGGAACGGAGAAAGGCAGCATGGCGTGCCTGGAGAACCCGGGCACCGAGGGAGCTGCTCAGATAGGCGATCTTCCGGTGTCCAAGTCCGGCAAGATAAGAGACGGCAAGTTCCATTCCCTCCTCATTATCAATACCTACATAAGCGGTGGAAGGATTCCCTACTATATAGTTGTCGAAAAGAACAGCCGGTGTGCGGCTGATTTTAAAGTCCTGAATCCAGGGATCGCTCAGGGAAAAGCCGACCACAAAAGCTCCTATATAATCATGCTCCAGCATGAAAACATCATAATGCTGGCTTCTTTGGGTCTTAATATCAACAGGCACAATTTCAACATCAAATCCGGCCGGTTCTGCCATCTGACGAAAACCCACCAGGATATCATAGGCAAAATGATGCGGTTCCTGATACCGCATATTCTCTTTTTCTATTATAATACAGACTTTTTTTGTCGGTTTCTTATAACGCCGCAGCTTCGTATAACCCAGAGCTACGGCAGTTTCCAAAACCTGTTTCCGTAAAGCTTCGCTGATATCAGGCGCGTCATTGAGCGCTTTGGATACCGTGCTCTTGGAAACTCCCATTTTATCAGCAATATCCTGAATGGTAGTCATAATCGGCAATCCTTTCACAAAACAAAAAATGTAAACTCCCAGCTATCATAGGTGTCAAAAGACCTTTTGATCCCGGTATCATTATATAAAATCATAAGATAAAAAGCAATCAATACCTTGAAAAAGAAATGTTTCGTTAAGTTTCGAAAAAAGAAAGCATCCTGCACAAAAATCATCCTAAAAATTATCTGAATTTTACGAAAGCGCAGGGAAAAATGGAAATTGGTTGACGAAGAAATAAAAAAGGCTTATAGTAAAGTTACGAAACAATACGAAACAAAAAAGTGATCGTGTTTCTTACAAGGATGCAAAAAACAGCTTTAGAGCTATGCGGGAGGAAAATGAGATGGAATTTAGTGGTGTATACCATAAAACTTCAGAACAGATGAGTTATGCCCTGGATGAGGACAGACTGATTGTCAATATCAAGACAGGATATGATGTAAAACAGATTTTTATCCATTACGGAGATCCTTATGAAGCCGGAATTTTGGGCGGAAAAGAAAAGTGGATCGGAAAAAGAGAGGAAATGATATATAAAAAACGTCTGCCTTATCAGATCTGGTGGACAACAACGCTTCTTCCGGAATACAAAAGATGCAAATATTACTTTGAACTGCGGACGGAAAAGGAAGTCTGGTATTATTTTGAGGATGGTTTCCTGACAGAAGAACAGCTCCGGATGGATGGCCGTATGCAGCAGTGCTTTATTGTACCCTGGATGAACCCGGCAGATATCAATCGCACACCGGCATGGGTAAACGAAACGATCTGGTATCAGATTTTCCCGGATCGGTTCTGCAACGGGACACCGGAAAAAAACGGAGATGATATCACACCCTGGAGAAATCACGGAACCGTAACAAACGAAGAAAAATTCGGAGGAAATCTGGAAGGGATCCGTCAGAGATTATCGTATCTGCAGGAACTTGGGATTACCGGTATTTATCTGAATCCGATCATGAAAGCAGAGTCCAACCACAAATATGACACGACCGATTATACAAAAATAGATCCGTTTTTTGGCGATGCGGATACAATGAAAGCGCTTTGCAAAGAAGCGCATGAAAAAGGAATCCGCATTATGGTAGATGCAGTGTTTAATCATAGTGGAAGAAAATTTGAGCCGTGGATAGATATCCTGGAGCATGGAAAAGAGTCTCGTTATGCGGACTGGTTTATGGTAGAGGACTGGGAACAGGTTCAAAAAAGGGGAGACACCAGAGACCGACGGTTCTATTCCTTTGCATTTACAGACGGGATGCCAAAGCTGAATACAAACAACGAAGAGGTGATACAGTATTTCTGTAAAATCTGTGAGGACTGGGTACGGGAGTTTGATATCGACGGAATTCGTTTCGATGTAGGAAACGAAGTGTCGCACAGGTTCTTAAAGCGGATAAGGGAGCATTTAAAAACGATAAAGCCGGATATTTATCTTCTGGGGGAAATCTGGCATGATGCAAGCCAGTGGCTGCAGGGAGATGAATATGATTCTGTCATGAACTACCCGCTGCTGAGCGGAATCCATGATTTCTTTCTTGATAAAACAATGAAAAAAGAAGAATTTGAATATATGGTAAACCGTTGCTATACCATGTATATGCAGCAGAATAACGATGTACTTTTTAATCTCCTGGATTCCCACGATACCGAGAGGCTGATGAACCGTTTTCACGATCTGGACAAGTTCTACCAGCAGCTTGCAATCCTTTTTACGCTTCCGGGAAGCCCCTGTATTTATTATGGAACGGAGATCGCAATGGAAGGCGCTCATGATCCGGACTGCAGAAGATGTATGCCTTGGAGTGAAATTGAAAGCGAAGAGAATCAGAAAAAAATTGCAACGATGCGGAAACTGATCATGCTTCGAAGAAATGAAAAAGTGTGCAGAAGCCTGCATTTCCATTTTCCGAATGGCTATGAAAATGATCGGTGTGTAGAGTATATTAAACTAGACGAAGAGGGAAATAAAATCGAAGTTCTGCTCAACGCATCAGATGAGGAGATAAAAGTAAAAGGAGACGGGGAAGTACTTTTCGCCCGGGAATTTGACGGAGAGATACTTGGTGTAAATGGAACGTTAATTCGCAGGATGTAAGGGTTTCACCTGTTAGAAATATGTGCAGACAGGCACAAAAAAAGCATGTTTTCTGGAAAAGCCACCGGAAAACATGCTTTTTTGATCTCTTGACTCGCCAAAAACATAAGTAAGGAGCCATTTTTCGAAGGAAAATGAGCGGATTACGAATGTTTTTGAAGATTGCGTGAGTGCAAAGCACATAGCAATCTGGTATCACAGTGATCAGACGTTTAAAATACCGAACGACTGCAGCAGCAGTGCGGCAAGGAGCACGGGTGCAATAAACTTCACCATGACGATATACAGTCTCTTTCGACCGAACTTATATCCTCCCAGCGTCACCTCATCGATGATGACCTGCGGCTTTACAACCCATCCGATCAGAATACAGGAGAGAAGTGCGACAAGCGGCATCAGAAGGTTATTGCTGATAAAATCCATGACATCCAGGATCTGAGCCGTTGCGCCATTTGGAAGCTTCAGTTCAAAATAAAGCGCATTGTAGCCGAGGCATACGATGATACCGACGAGACACGCATAAACCGTTACAATCACAGTGCTCTTCTTTCTGCTGATGTGAAATTTGTCGATCATACAGGAAACAATGGATTCCATGACCGATACGGAAGATGTAATGGCTGCAAAGGAGACCATAAGAAAGAAAATGGTTCCGATTACGCCGCCTGCTGCTCCCATGGACTGAAAGACCTTCGGCAGGGAGACAAACATCAGACCAGGGCCGGCAGACATACCCTCTGTCCCCATAAAGGTAAATACGGCAGGAACGATCATCAAACCGGCGAGCAGCGCAACAATGGTGTCGAAAATTTCGATCTGGTTGATCGATTTCATCAGGTTTGTTTCTTTTTTTACGTAGGAACCATAGGCAACCATAATACCCATCGCTACACTGATCGAAAAGAAAAGCTGTCCGAGTGCGTCGACAAAGACGGTGAAAAATTTCTGCGGCGTCATTCCTTTAAAATTTGGAACAAGATAAATTTTCATACCCTGCAGTCCCGTACGGACGACACCGTCTGCATCGGTATGGGTCAGTGTCAGCGAAAAAATGGAAATTCCGATGATTAAAATCAGAAGGATCGGCATCAGAATTTTGCTGTAGTTTTCAATTCCCTTATTGACACCACGATATACAACGAATGCGGTAAGAAAAAGATAGATTCCCAACCACACAATCGGCTGCCATGTACCGGTAATATAGCCGGTAAAGTAACCATCCTCGGCAGCAGCAGTGCCATGTCCGGTGAGAAACACAGACAGGTATTTTAATACCCAGCCGCCAATGGAGCAGTAGTAAGGCAGAATGACAACCGGCACGATACTGGCGAGAAGGCCAAGACCGTTCCAGCCCGGGTGAATTTTACCGTAAGCGACAAGCGGACTTTGTCCGGTTTTTCTTCCGATGGCAATATCCGTTGTCAGCAGGGTAAATCCAAAGGTCAGAGCCAGTACGATATAAACTAAAATAAAGGTTCCGCCTCCGTCTTTTGCGGCAAGATAAGGGAAACGCCAGATATTTCCCAGTCCAACCGCGCTTCCTGCGGCAGCAAGCACGAAGCCGATCGATCCGGTAAAGCTGCCGCGCGTATGTTTCTTTTCCATATAAGATACATCTCCTTATTGATAGACTGACTGTTTTTAACAGCCGAATACTTCTATTATAAAGTCCGGACGATACTTCGTCAACCAGAAGATCTAGCGATTGACAATTTTAATTAGTTGTACTATCATCTAATTAGTTGTATATGCATCTATTTGAAACAGATCGAGAATGGACAGGAGGAACAGAAAAATGGATCCAACAGAACGGAAAATAACAAAAATAGCGCGGGAAGCCGGGAAATTTACGGTTCAGGCAATGAAAGAAGAGGGCATCGGCACAGCAGAATTTGACTTTATCCATCTGGTGCGCCATCATCCGGGCATCACGCAGACGGAAGTGCGCGAACAGTTAAAGATTGATAAAGGAGCCGCTGCAAGACGCGCTGCAAGCCTTGAGGCAAAGGGATATCTGATCCGGAAACCGAATCCGTGGGACGGCAGAAGCCAGCTTCTGTATGCTACGGAAAAAGCAGAAACTTTGAAAAATTCCAAAGCAGAAATTGAAACGGTTTTTTATGAATGGCTGCTTTTGGAGCTTCCGGAAAAGGAGGCAGAAAGCTTCTGCGAAACACTGGACAAGCTGTACTGGAAATCGAAGAGAGAACGGCAGAATCATTTTGCGGAACTTTCAAAAATTTTAAGTGAAAAAGCAGATAAAACAATAAAAGCAACAGCAGAAGGAGGCAGCAGCGATGAAGGATGAAACCTTTCGCCCGAACCGGGTGCTCTCTTACTTTCAGGAAGAATGGAAAATTCTCTTTTTGGTTACGGTTTCAGGTCTCATCTATAATCTGGGACTTCTTGCAGGCCCCTGGTTTGAGGGAAAAATGACAGGAAAGCTGGTTGATCTCCTGGGTGGCACAGGAACCTTCCACCAGATGCTGATGCTGGTCACGGCCTATGTCGTGAGTATTGGCATTGTGCAGGTTTCCCGCTATTTCAAACGGTTCTATGTCAGAAGATTTGCCAACAACGTCAACCGGCATATGAAGCAGATTCTTTACGGAACGCTGGTTCGCAAAAGCCGCTTGGAGCTGGAAGCGGAAGGTACCGGAAATGTACTGACGAAGGCCATTCTCGACGTAGACGATTGCGTAGAAGGAATGCGGAAATTTACAACGGAAATCTTCGATACCGGCGTTGCCCTTCTCGCCTATGCGTGCATGCTGCTCTGGTACGACTGGAAGCTGGCCCTTCTCTGTATGATTTTCCCGCCGGTTTCCTACGTGATTGCGGAAAAGATGAAGGTCATTGTACAGAAAACAGGTGCCGCCTATAAGGTGCAGTCGGGTGCATTAAGTGCCGCAACCCTGGACCGTGCGGCAAACGCGATCACCTATCGTGTCTTTGGCTGCGAGGAAGACAGAAAAGCTGCATATGAGAAAAACCTTTCCGCTTACGAGAATGCTGCTGTCCGTGCCAATATCTGGAACACGGCAATGCCGCCGATTTACCGGATCATCTCGATGGCGAGCATTCTGTTTATCCTGTACTTCGGAGGCAGAAATGTTCTTCATGAGGGCTGGACACCGTGGACTATCGCCGTATTTACGACGTTCCTGTCCTGCTACACAAAGCTTGCTACTAAATCATCGAGTGCGGCAAAGCTGTTCAACGCGGTACATAAAGCACAGGTTTCCTGGAAACGAATCAAGCCGCTCTTGCAGAATTCCGAAGCAGAACCAGAGCTTCCGGCCGCAGCGCCTGCAAAGCTTTCGGTCGGTCATCTGCATTTTGCCTATCCGAACGGAAAAGAGATCATCCATGATCTGTCGTTTGAAGCAGCTCCGGGCCAGATCATTGGTGTGACGGGACCGGTTGCATGCGGAAAATCAACGCTTGGAAAGACCTTCCTCTGCGAATCACCGTATGAGGGAAGCATCACTTTCGGCGGAAAAGAGCTTGGAAAAATGGAAAAAACAGACCGGAACCGCATCATCGGTTATCTCGGCCACGATCCGGAGCTGTTTCATGGAAGTGTGGAAGACAATATCCGCCTCGGCGGAAAACAGGGCGCGGAGGAAATGATTCGGACTGTCTGCTTCGAAGAAGAGACAAAAGCAATGGAGGACGGCATTCATACCCTGGTCGGAACAAGCGGTGTCCGTCTCTCAGGCGGCCAGGCGCAGCGCCTTGCCCTTGCGAGAACGTTGTATCACAAACGGCCGGTTCTGGTTCTCGATGATCCATTCTCGGCACTCGATAAAAAGACGGAAGCACAGATTTTTGCAAACGTAAAAGAGCTGGCACGGGATTCCATTGTCATTCTGATTTCTCATCGTCTCTATCTGTTCGATCAGATGGATCAGGTGATCTGGATGGATGAGGGACATACGAAAGTCGGCACACATGAGGAGCTCCTCGCAGAGGTTCCGTCCTACGCAGAACTCTGCCGTGATCAGACGAAGGGAGGCAGTAACGATGAAAAATAAAGAATCTGTATTGCAGGTCATCAAAGAGACGGTCCGAAAACACGGTGTTTTGTCCGCCGGACTTTTTGCAGCCGTCTGCGGTGCCGTTATTTTCGCACTGCTCCCGCCGCTTATTCTGGCACAGCTGATTGACCGGCTCACCAAGAATCACACCCTCTGGACGGGCGGAATTCTGCTGTATTTCGGACTGCTCGCCCTGACTGGTCTTCTCGAATCCGCAAGGGAGAGTCTTCTGACGGTATTCGGCCAGAGAATTACGCATGCACTCCGGAGCAGTCTGATGGAAAAGTTCGGACGCCTTTCTGCCAATGAACTGAACCGCCAGGAGCCGGGTGCCCTGGTATCGAGATTCGTCGGTGATGTCGATACCGTGGAAAATCTGTTCACCTCCGGTATCATCAGTATGTTTGCCGATGCGTGCAAGATTTTAAGTATTCTTGTTGTCATCTGGGTGACAAACCGCGGACTTACGATTGTTCTGATTGTTCTTCTGCCGGTCCTGTTCCTCTTTACCCGTTACGTACAGAAAAACATGCTGGCATCCCAGATTGCCAACCGCCGCGCGGTCAGCCGTGCTTCCGGCCACGTTCCGGAGACGCTGCACAACATTCGGACCATCCACTGCCTGCAGAAAGAGACGTATATGGAGCAGCAGTATGCGCGCTATATCGATGACAGCTACAGTGCGATGGAGAAGACCAACTTTTACGATGCCGTCTATTCTCCGGTTATTCTAATTTTAAATGCCATTGTGGTTGCTGTTGTCATGCTGCTTTCCGCATCCGGCAATCCGACCGTGTTAAAACTGTTCGGTATGTCCGCCGGAACCGCCGTTGCAGTCATGAACTACATTTCCCAGATCTTTACTCCGGTCGAGAGCCTTGGTATGGAAATCCAGACGATTCAGTCCGCCCTTGCCGGTATCGCAAGAATCAATGAGTTCTACGGTCTGGAGGAGAAAAAAGCGCCTGCTGCCATCGCGGAACGTGCGGAGCAGGATATAGCCGCGGAGTTAAAAGACGTTACGTTCGGATACGATGAAAACCAGGTCATTCTGAATCATGTGAGTCTGCAGATCAAAAAAGGCGAGCAGGTAACGCTCTCCGGACGAACAGGTGCTGGAAAGAGTACCATTTTCAAATTGCTGCTCGGCTTATATGAGCCGCAGAAAGGAAAGGTTCTGATCCAGGGCGTTCCGTCCATTGATCTGACGGATGAAAAGAAACGAAACGTTTTCGGCTATGTGGAGCAGTCGTTCCATATGGTGCCGGGATCAGTAAAAGACCAGATTACGCTGTACGATACGAAGATTTCGGATGCAAATGTGAAAAAGGCTGCGGAGCTGACCGGACTTGCCGAGACGATCGAGGCGCTTCCGGACAAGTACGATACCTTATGCACACCGGACCTCTTCTCCCAGGGCCAGTGGCAGCTTCTCTCGATTGCCCGCGCGGCTGCGGCAGAGCCGGAAATCCTGCTCCTCGATGAGATTACGGCAAACCTCGACGCAGAAACCGAGAAAATGGTGTTGAATGCACTGCGGAGAGTATCCAAAGACCGTACCGTAATTTCCATTTCCCACCGAACCATGGCGGAGACGGGACGCGTGATTCCAATTTCATAATTTCTTTTCGTTCATTAAATTTTTGAAACAAAGCGTGCCGGATGCATTCTGACAAAAAAAGATGCGCCGACACGCTTTCTTTGTCCCGCTAGGCAGAACAAAATAGAGCGGAGGAGCGGGTTTCAATTGACACAAAAAAGGGGAGCAAGTACAATAAAAGTAACGAAAAGAGAGGAGGCGGTATTCAGTTGAGAAAGAGAAAATGGAAATTCCGCATCGCAGGCGGCGCTGTCACGCTGCTTGGCATCTATCTGATGGCGGTCGGCTACGGAGAGACGATCACACTCACCATCGCCACGGTTGTCCTGATTTTCGGCATTGCCATCTGGTCCATGGCAACCCCGGAGAGCTACAATTCCATGACGGATATGATTGCTATGATCTCCATGGAGAAGCCGCGGAAAATCGAAGAATTTTATGAGGCTTACAAGAACGTCGATACACCGTTCGGTTCCGCGTGGCTTGCAAAATTCTACACGATGCGGCAGAAAGTACTCGTTTTCGGACCGGACGCCAAGGGAGAATATCTCTACTTCTGGCTGAACAAAGACGGTCATGTCGGTTATTTGGGATATTCCTTCATCGAAGGCTTTATCAAAAAGAAACTCACCACACCCGTGTATCCGATTCATGAAGATGTTGCAGAGAACCTCGCAGACCATCTAAGCTACCATTCCGATCTGATGATGTTCCAGAGCGAATTAAAAGCGAATCTGGAGCATTTCGTCAAAACCGGAACGGTACAGTCGTTTCAGAAGATTTCGGCGTCCCAGATTTACACTTTCACGGAGGATTACCGTCTGACGGGCCAGCATTTCGATCTGGAGGATACAGACGGAAACCTAGTCTACGAGATCGACAGCACGGTGCCGCTGAAAACGTTTTATATCTACGATGCGATGCACACCGAAATCTTCCGTATGACGAAGGAACTGCTCCACGCACTGCCGACGTACCGCTTTTGTCTGTACGGCGAGCCGTATGGTGTGTTGAAAAAGCAGTTTGCACTCGTACGGGATCAGTTCTCGATGGAACTGCCGGAGGGAAAACTGGAACTCCGGGAATATGCCGGCTCCATCGGCCACAATTACTCGGTAAAACTGAACGGAACTATGATCGGCGCCATCGTCGACAATATGGATCTTACCGTCGGAAACATCATGTTCGACAATGCATTTCTAATTGTCTACGATGCAAAATATCTGCCGCAGCTGACAGCACTCGCTGTGATGGCGGCAAGAGAACTGGCACGCGACAAGGACGGCGGTTTTTCCAACAGGTCCTGACAAAAGAAAGAGAGGGGAATCTATGAGAAAAACGACAAAATTGTTTTTGGGTTTTACAGCAGGACTTCTGCTTCTGTGCGGATGCTCGGCGGCAGAAGAAAAGTTAGGGTATGAAAACGCGGATGTGGCAAAAGAAGCCCTTGCATCGGCTTCGTTCGTCCGCATGCGCTGTGATCTGGATAACGTTGACGCTTCGGGAAACATTTATGCGGATGAAAAGGCTGCCGCGTATATGAAAAACAGCGGTCTCTTTGATCAGACCTGGACGATCTCTATTTCCGGCGAAGAATGGTTCCATATGAAAATTGTGACGGACGAAGAAATCAATAAGATGACAAAATCCGCTACTACCTATGCATTCTATGATCCGGACAACAACCTGCTTGGCTATGCACAGGAGCGCGTGACGACACCGGATCAGATGCCGGAAGCGTATTACATTATTTTTCTCGATGCAGATCTGAACGAAAAACCATATTACGCATCAGAGGATGGACATACCATTTATACAGAGGGCGGAACGGTGATCGGTTCTGCGAAAAAAGAGATGGACTGGTCCGGTTCACAGTGCAATCTCTATGTGAACCTGGAGGATAACGGTACGCAGGTGATGGATTTCCAGGATAAATACGCCTTGCTCGATATGATGTACGATGAGGCAAATGAGTATTACAAAGATAACAAGTAAGGCGGAGGAAAAAGGCAGTTGAAAAAGAGAATATATACAGCCGCTGGTCTTTTTCTTGCCGCCGCTCTGGTGCTTGGCGGCTGCGGAAAAGAAAAAGTGCCGGAATCTGAGTTTGCAACTGCGGATGAGGCAAAAGAGGCGCTTACATCGGCAGAAACCATAGAAATCTACTTTGACCTGTATGGAAGTAAACGAAAGACGAAGATTGTGGCAGACGGAAAAGTGGCGGGCTATCTTCAGAAGAATACGGTCTATATCAACGAGGAGGAGTGGTTTTCGATTGACTATGTGGAGGATGAGCCCATCAATGACAGAGAAGGCTCCGGCACGACGTACGGCTATTACGACGCATCCGGTACGTGTCTTGGCTATGCGCAGGAGCAGTATGTGGATACCTCCTATGGAAAAGATACAAGACTGATTTTCCTTGATGTAGATGAAACGCCGCTCGATTACCAGAGTTCGAGAAGCGGCAGGATTCTGTATGATGAAAATGACGAGGAGATCGGCAGCGGAAAGATCGGGCGATCAGGGGTCAGTCTTCTTGACCAGTGGTACACGAATCTTTACTGTGCCGTCTTTAAGACCGAGACGGACGGCACGCGGCAGATTGATTTCATGGACCGGATGGCGATGCTGTGGCGTCTGGAGCGCGATTACCGCTCAATTGACGACAATCCTGTCAACACCGGCGTGCAGATTTATGAAACGGTTGCCGTTGTTTTTGTGCTGATCCTGTTGATTGGTTCGTCTTTCTCAAAATGGAGACAAAAAAAGAAAAATTAAAGGGAATGCTCGCTTCCTGGACGGCTGGTTTTGAGAAAAAACCACTGACAGGAAGGGGGCATTTTATACGCTTGTGAATCTTGCACAATTTCTGGTTTCATGCTAAAATTGTGCAGGTATGACGTTTGTTATACTTCTTATATTTATTCTTGAGAAAAGGTATGAAATACAAATGAATGATACAGAAACAAAAAACACAGCGGTAAAAGCGCCGGCATTGATGTCCACGCGGCCTGTGACAGCACAGGATGCGCTGGATCAGTGTGAGAAACTTTCCCCGATGATGGTACATTATTGCCAGACGAAGACGGGCTTGACTGACCCGGCTAATACCATTTTGTTTTACCGCTTAGGTGATTTCTACGAAATGTTCTTCGAGGATGCCACCCTGGTATCCAAAGAACTTGAGCTTACGCTGACCGGAAAGGACTGCGGCATGGAGGATCGCGCTCCGATGTGCGGTATCCCGTATCACGCTGCAGAAGGGTATATCAACCGTCTTGTAGAGAACGGCCATAAGGTTGCGATCTGCGAGCAGATGGAGGACCCGAAACAGGCAAAGGGCATGGTAAAGCGCGAAGTCGTCCGCGTTGTCACACCGGGTACGACGCTGATCCCGCAGGGACTTGATGAGACGAAGAACAACTACATCATGTCGATCGTCTGCATGGAGGGATGCTTCGGTATCTCTACGGCAGATATCTCGACCGGCCAGTGCCTCGTCACGGAAATGGACAAGCCGCGCCGCCTTGTGGATGAGATCACGAAGTTTATGCCGGCGGAAATCATCTGCAATCAGTCGTTCCTGCTCTGCGGCATTGATGTGGAGGATCTCCGGACCCGTCTTCATATCTGCGTGAATGCATTGGAAGACTGGTATTTCGACGATGATATCTGCCGCCGTACGCTGCAGGAACAGTTCCATGCTGCTACGATGGAAGGCCTTGGCATCGCCGATTACAACTGCGGAACAATTGCAGCCGGTGCGCTGTTCCAGTATCTGCACGAGACACAGAAATCGGATCTGTCTCACATGAATTCGATTACACCGTATGTGACAGACAAATATATGCTGATCGACAGCTCCAGCCGCCGGAATCTGGAATTGGTGGAAACGCTGCGGGAGAAGCAGAAACGCGGCTCCCTCCTCTGGGTTCTCGACAAAACCCGCACGGCGATGGGCGCGCGTCTTCTGCGAAGCTACGTGGAGCAGCCATTGATCGACGAGGATGAAATCAATGCAAGACTCGATGCTGTAGAGGCTCTAACGGGGCAGGCGATGATCCGCGAGGAAATCCGTGAATACCTCCGTCCGGTTTATGACCTCGAGCGTCTCGTCGGAAGAATCAGCTACCAGTCCGCGAATCCGCGTGACCTGATCGCCTTTAAATCGTCGCTGCAGATGCTGCCTTACATCAAGCAGCTCTTAAACTCGTTTGACGGCGGCGCTTTGGCGCAGATTCAGGAGGATCTCGACCCGCTGGAAGACCTCTATCAGCTTGTCGATGCGGCAATCGTCGATGATCCGCCGTATCTGATGCGCGACGGCGGTATGATCAAGGACGGCTATAACGAGACGGTCGATAATTACCGTCACGCCAAGACCGAGGGAAAACAGTGGCTGAGTGAGCTGGAGGCAAGCGAGCGCGAGAAAACCGGCATCAAAAATATGAAGGTCAAATACAACAAGGTATTCGGCTATTATCTGGAGGTCACGAACTCGTTTAAAGATCTTGTCCCGGATTACTATACGAGAAAACAGACGTTGACGAATGCGGAGCGCTACATTACCCCGCGTCTGAAGGAACTCGAGGATACGATTCTCGGTGCGGAGGATAAACTGTATGCGCTGGAATACGATCTTTTCTGTACGGTGCGCGATACAGTTGCCGGTGAGGCGGAGCGGATTCAGCGCACGGCGCAGGCTCTGGCACGGCTCGATGTGTACGCATCGCTTTCCTACGTTGCCGAGCACAACCACTATGTGCGTCCGAAGCTGAACAGCCGCGGAAAGATTGATATCAAGGACGGCCGTCACCCAGTGGTCGAGAAGATGATTCCAAACGATATGTTTATCGCAAACGATACCCTGCTTGACAACGGTGACCATCGCGTTTCCGTCATCACCGGACCGAACATGGCCGGTAAATCGACGTATATGCGCCAGACGGCCCTCATTGTGCTGATGGCACAGATCGGTTCGTTTGTTCCGGCTTCGAAGGCAAACATCGGTATTGTGGACCGGATCTTTACCCGTGTCGGCGCATCCGATGACCTGGCAAGCGGCCAGAGTACGTTTATGGTTGAGATGACGGAGGTGGCAAATATTCTTCGGAATGCAACCTCGAACAGTCTGCTGATTCTCGATGAGATCGGAAGAGGAACGAGTACGTTCGACGGTCTTTCGATCGCCTGGGCGGTGATTGAGCATGTGGCGAATCCGAAGCTGCTCGGCGCAAAGACACTGTTCGCTACGCATTACCATGAGCTGACTGAGCTTGAAGGAAAGCTTCCGGGCGTGCACAACTACTGTATTGCCGTTAAGGAAAAGGGCGACGATATCGTATTCCTGCGTAAAATTGTACAGGGCGGCGCAGATAAGAGCTACGGTATCCAGGTAGCGCGTCTTGCGGGAGTGCCGGAGTCAGTGCTCTCCCGGGCGCAGGAGCTGGTGGAGCAGCTGAGCGATGCCGATATCACTGCTGCGGTCAAGGATCTGACCATGCAGAAAAAACCGAAGGCAAAGCCGGTTCACTACGACGAGGTCGATATGGCACAGATGTCGCTGTTCGATACGGTGCAGGACGATGATATCATCAAAGAGCTCTCGGAGCTTGATATCTCGAATATGACACCGATGGATGCTTTAAATACCCTGTACCGTTTCCAGGGAAAGGTGAAAAACCGCTGGAAATAGGGGAATACTGGATCAGAACATAAGTTAGAATCAATCCGAAACAGAAAGGAACAACATGGCTACCATAGCAGTACTGGATCAGAATACGATCGATAAAATTGCGGCCGGTGAGGTCGTGGAACGGCCGGCTTCCGTGGTAAAGGAGCTGGTGGAAAATGCAATGGACGCCGGTGCGACGGCGATCACCGTGGAAATCCGCGACGGCGGTATCTCGCTGGTGCGGATCACGGATAATGGAAGCGGCATTCCGGCCGAACAGGTGCCGCTCGCTTTTCTACGCCACGCGACGAGCAAGATCCGTTCCGTGGAAGAACTCGTGCAGATTGCATCTCTTGGCTTCCGCGGCGAGGCGCTCTCGAGTATCTCGGCGGTTGCGCAGATCGAGATGATTACGAAAACGCCGGATGCGCTGACGGGAACGCGGTATGTGATTGAGGGCGGCGCGGAGAAGGCCAATGAGGAGGTCGGTGCCCCGACCGGAACAACCTTTCTGGTCCGGAATCTTTTTTACAACACGCCGGCTCGTCAGAAATTCTTAAAAACGCCGGTTACGGAGGCGAATGCGGTGACTTCCGTTGTGGAGCAGCTTGCGCTGTCGCACCCGGGGATTTCGTTTAAATATATGGTGAATTCACAGGTGAAGCTCCATACGAGCGGCAACCGGAATTTAAAAGAACTGGTCTATAATATTTACGGCCGCGACATCGCGCGGGAGCTGATCGAGATTCACTCGGAAAGCCCGCTGATGACGATCGACGGCTTTATCGGAAAACCGGTGATCTCGAGGGGAAACCGGAATTTTGAAAATTATTACGTGAATGGACGGTATGTGCGGAGCAAGCTGCTCGCCCGTGCGATTGAGGACGGATATCAAGCATCGATGATGCAGCATAAATATCCGTTTACGCTGTTCTATGTCCAGATGGATGGAGAGGCGGTGGATGTCAATGTGCATCCGACGAAGATGGAACTTCGTTTTTCTCATCAGGAGGAGATTTACCGCCAGATGCGCGATATGATCTCAGGTGCGCTGAATCACAGGGAGCAGATTGTGAAGGTTTCGCTTTCTTCCGACAGGGAACGGAAAGCAGAGGAAAAAGCGGCACGGAAAGAACAGATTGTTGTTCCGGAACCGTTCGAGCAGAAACGGCAGGTAAAAGAAGGCTTTGCACGGCAGTCCCTTCCGGTGGAGCCGGTTTCCAGCCAGAGCAGAAGAATGCCAATTTTCCCGGAGGTGGAACGAAATGGATACCGCGCAGCGAAAACGTATGTGCCGGTTCAGCAGATGACGGGAATGACGCGGGAAGAGGAAGAACTGTTTGAGCCGGGGGCAGGAAACGTGTCAAAGACGGCAGACCTCTCAAACGTGGACGCAATACAGCATCAGCAGGAGCCAGATGCAGCTCCAACGGTATCTTCCATGCCGGAAGAATCCTCATCTGCATCTGCTTCGCCTGAGCCAGAAGGCCAGATGCAGCTCTTTGATGAGCAGTTTCTTACCCCGGAGGCAGAGAAATCGCACCGCATCATCGGCCAGGTTTTCGATACGTACTGGCTGATTCAGTACGGCGAGAATCTCTACATCATCGATCAGCATGCCGCGCACGAAAAGGTACTGTTCGAGCGGATGATGAAAAATTACCGGGAAAAGAACGTCACCTCCCAGATGGTGAGTCCTCCGCTGATCGTCTCCTTAACGCCGCAGGAAGCAGAGCTTGTGACCCGTTACATGGACGTTTTCCAGTCCTTCGGCTACGAAATTTCCCCGTTCGGCGGAAAAGACTATGCGATCAACGCCGTGCCGCACAACCTGTACGGTATTGCGACGGAGGAGCTGTTTATCGAGATTCTCGACAATCTTGAGGAGGTCCGCGAAAAGCCGCTGGAGATTTTAAAAGACCGTCTGGCGACGATGTCGTGCAAGGCCGCCGTAAAGGGCAACAATCATCTTTCCTATGCAGAGGCGGAGCAGCTCATTGCCGAGCTTTTGACGCTCGAAGATCCGTATCACTGCCCGCACGGCCGGCCGACGATCATTTCCCTCTCGAAACGGGAACTGGAAAAGAAATTTAAGAGAATTGTGTAGGTGATTTTTTTGAAAAAACCTTTGATTATCCTGACCGGTCCGACCGCTGTCGGTAAGACGAAGCTGTCGATTTCGCTTGCCAAAGCGGTAAATGGGGCCATTATCTCCGCGGATTCCATGCAGGTCTACCGCCATATGGATATCGGATCTGCCAAAATCCGCCCGGAGGAGATGTGCGGCGTTCCGCATTATCTGATCGATGTGCTCGATCCTTCCGAAGAGTTTCACGTCGTGAAGTTTGTGGAACTGGCGCATGAAGCGATGGAAAAAATATACGCCGCCGGACAGATTCCGATCGTGACGGGCGGCACCGGCTTTTATATCCAGGCGCTTTTAAAAGAAGTTGATTTTACGGAATCGCACGGTGAACTGCCGATCCGGAAACAGCTGGAAGAAAAAGCAGCAACGGAGGAAGGCGCGGCAGAACTGTACCGGGAACTTTCCGAGGTTGATCCTGCTTCCGCGGAGACGATTCACCCGAATAATGTAAAACGTGTAATCCGGGCGCTGGAATATTATCACGAGACAGGACAGAAGATTTCGGAGCACAACGAGGAGCAGAAGCAGAAGGAATCTCCGTACTGTTCTGCTTATTTTGTGCTGAACGACGAACGTTCGATTCTGTATGACCGCATTGACAGGCGCGTCGATCAGATGATCTGCGACGGACTGGTTGATGAAGTTTTCCGTTTGAAAGAAATGGGATACACAAGAGATCTTGTCTCCATGCAGGGACTGGGCTACAAAGAACTGTTCCCGTATCTTGCGGGCGAATGCACGCTGGAGGAGGCCGTCTATATCATCAAGCGGGACACCCGTCATTTTGCCAAACGGCAGCTGACCTGGTTCCGACGGGAAAAGGATGTGATCTGGCTGAACAAGCCGGATTTTGACTACGACGAAGAAAAAATATTATCATATATGCTGGATCGCTGGAACGAAATCGTTTCGGCCGATGCAAAGGAAGAAGGAGAACAATCATGTTGACAGAAAAAGCTGCTATGTACAGCACACTTGGCATTTCCAAAGAGGTTTTCGCATTTGGAACGAAAATTGAGGAAGAATTAAAAGAGCGTTTTGCAAAAATTGATGAAATCGCAGAATACAACCAGTTAAAGGTCATCCACGCCATGCAGGCAAGCAAGGTCAGCGAGGCATGCTTATATGGAACCACAGGATACGGATACAATGACCTGGGACGTGATACGCTGGAGCAGGTCTATGCAACGTGCTTCGGCACTGAGGATGCACTGGTACGCCCGCAGATCGCCTGCGGAACCCATGCGCTTGCAACGGCGCTTTCCGGAAATCTCCGCCCGGGCGACGAACTGCTTTCTCCTGTTGGAAAACCGTACGACACCCTTGAGGAAGTGATCGGCATCCGCCCGTCCGTCGGATCTCTTGCGGAATATGGCGTAACTTACCGCCAGGTAGATTTAAAAGAGGACGGCTCTTTCGATTACGAAGGAATCAAAAATGCCATCAACAAAAAGACAAAGATGGTGACGATTCAGAGATCGAAAGGATATCAGACCAGATCGACGCTTTCTGTTACCCGCATCGGTGAACTGATTGCATTTATTAAAAATATCAAACCAGATGTCATCTGTATGGTCGATAACTGCTACGGCGAGTTCGTGGAGACGATTGAACCGACCAATGTCGGTGCAGATCTGATGGTCGGATCCCTGATCAAAAACCCGGGCGGCGGACTGGCTCCGGCCGGCGGTTACATTGTTGGAAAGAAAAAGTACGTGGAAAATGCAGCATACCGTCTGCTCTCCCCGGGACTTGGAAAAGAGGTTGGCGCAACACTCGGTGTGAACGGTTCCTTCTACCAGGGATTCTTCCTGGCACCGACCGTTACCGCAGCGGCATTAAAAGGTGCTGTCTTTGCTGCAAATGTTTATGAGAAACTGGGATTTGCCGTTGTTCCAAACGGAACCGAGAGCCGTCACGACATCATTCAGGCGGTAACCTTTGGAAAACCGGAAGGCGTCATCGCATTCTGCCAGGGTATCCAGGCAGCTGCCCCGGTCGACAGCTTCGTTTCCCCGGAACCTTGGGATATGCCAGGCTACGACAGCCCAGTTATCATGGCAGCTGGCGCTTTCGTGCAGGGCTCTTCCATTGAACTTTCTGCCGACGGCCCGATCAAACCGCCGTATGCTGTCTATTTCCAGGGTGGGCTTACGTGGCAGCACGCAAAATTCGGTATTCTGATGAGTCTTCAGAAACTCGCCGATGCCGGTATGGTGACATTATAATGGCAAAAAATGTGGTAATTATCGGCGGCGGCGCGAGCGGACTGATGGCGGCAATTTGGGCCTCACGTCTCGGTGCCGCGGTCACCGTTCTGGAAAAGAACGATAAACCGGGCAGAAAGCTTCTTGCGACCGGAAACGGACGGTGTAATTTTACCAATCGTTATCAGGATGCATCGTGCTACCGCACGGGAAATCAGGAGCGTGCATCACGGGTTCTCGAACAGTTTACCGAACAGGACACCGAACAGTTTTTTGAACAGCTCGGCATCCGCATCCGGAGCCGTGAAGGCTGGCTTTATCCGGCCAGCGAGCAGGCACAGTCCGTTCTTGATCTGCTGGTTTTGGAAGCCAGATTCCGAAAGGTAAAAATCAAGACACGGGAAACGGCTGTTGCAGTGGAAAAAGCCGAAAATGGTTATCTGGTGCGCACCGAAGGATGGCAGTACCCGGCTGACAGCGTCATCATCTGCTGCGGAAGCTGTGCTTCCCAGATCGCCGGTTCCGACGGAGATACACTTCGATTTGCCGATCAGCTTCAGCTCGCTTCGATTCCGTTTTCCCCGGCCCTCTGCCCGCTCCGCTGCAAAGGAAACCAGTTTTCCTCCTGGGCGGGTGTTCGGGTGCGCGCGAAGATTACGCTTCTGGTTGAAAATCAGGAGATTCTGACGGAACAGGGAGAACTGCAGCTTACCGACTACGGTGTCTCCGGCATCCCGGTATTCCAGATTTCCCGGTTCGCTGTGCGCGCCTGCATGCAGAAAAAACGCGCTGAACTTCTCGTAGACTTCTTTCCGGAACTGACGGAATCGGAGCTTACTGCAGAACTTGTCAGACGGCAGGAAATCTGCCCGTATAAAGCGCCAAAAGAGCTTCTGATCGGTTTTCTTCCGGAAAAACTCATCCCGGTTCTGATCGGAAAGAAAAAGACTCCGGAAGAAATGGCAGGCGCCATCAAATCATATCGTTTACAGATCACCGGCCAGACCGACTTTGGAAAAGCCCAGGTGTGTGCGGGCGGCATCACGCTCGACCAGCTTACGGATTCTCTGGAATCGTTACAGCACCCTGGTATTTTCTTTGCGGGAGAAGCCCTGGACGTCGACGGCGTCTGCGGCGGCTACAATCTCCAGTGGGCCTGGTCCAGCGGAAGTGCAGCCGGAAGAGCTGCAGCAGGAGAACATGCATGATTCGGATACAGCAATTAAAGCTTCCAGTCACCCACACACAGGAGGAACTGGAACAGAAAATAAGAAAAACACTGAAAATCGGAAAACACGATCTGCAGGAAATTGAGCTCTTACGCCGCTCAATTGATGCCAGAAAGAAATCCGAATTAAAATACGTTTATCAGCTTGATGTAAAAGTAAAAGATGAGAACGCCGTACTGCGGAAGGCGAAAAATAACCAGATCGTAAAAGCGGAGAAAAAGCCATATGTGTTCCCCAAATCCGGAGAACAGACTCTTGTTCACCGGCCGGTTATTATCGGAAGCGGTCCGGCAGGGCTTTTTTGTGCCTATGTTCTCGCAAAGCATGGCTACCGTCCGCTCGTTCTGGAGCGCGGCGAATCTGCAGAACAGAGAAAGAAAAGTGTCGATGCGTTCTGGAAAACCGGCGTTCTGAACCCGGAATCGAACGTACAGTTCGGAGAGGGCGGCGCCGGTACGTTTTCGGATGGAAAATTAAACACTTCGGTGAAGGATCCATCCGGCAGAAACCGTGAGGTACTCCGGATCTTCACGGAATGCGGGGCACCGGAAGAAATTCTGTACGATCAGAAACCGCACCTTGGCACCGATCAGCTCATCGGAATTGTGACAACGATGCGGAAAAAGATCGAGGCATGGGGCGGAGAAGTCCGTTTCGGAGCAAAAGTGACGGACTTTGGGATTGAAAACGGCAGACTCACTTCTGTAACCGTCAATGAAACCGAGAAGATTGCCGCGGAGACGGCAGTCCTTGCGATCGGCCACTCTGCACGCGATACCTTCTTTAAACTCTGCGAAAATAAGATCTCCATGGAAGCAAAATCCTTCGCTGTCGGCGTCCGCATTGAGCATCCGCAGAAGATGATCACGGAGGATCAGTACGGACCGGAGGCACCGGATTTTCTTGGGGCAGCACCGTATAAGCTCACCAATCAGTGTGAAAACGGAAGAGGTGTGTACTCATTCTGCATGTGTCCCGGCGGCTATGTTGTCAACGCATCCTCGGAAGCGGAACGCACCTGCGTCAACGGTATGAGTTATTCTGACCGGGAAGGTAAAAATGCGAACAGCGCTATGATTGTCACCGTAACACCGGAAGACTACCGCCCTTACCATGTAGAGGGAACGCCGGACGTACTCGATGGTGTGGCATTCCAGAGAGCGATTGAACACGCTGCGTGGGAAGCCGGAAAAGGCAAAGTTCCGGTGCAGCTTTTTGGTGATTTCTGTGAAAACAGAGTTTCTACAGCACTTGGAGAGGTAACCCCTTCCATCTGCGGAGAATGGACTTTCGCCAATCTGCGGGAAGTTCTTCCGACGTTTATCGGAGACTCCCTTGTGGAAGGCATTCGTGCATCTGAGCGGAAAATCCACGGCTTTTCCCGTCCGGACGCCGTTCTTTCCGGCGTGGAAGCGCGTACCTCGTCACCGGTCCGCATTGTAAGAAATGAAACGCTCGAAAGTTCGTCGCTTACCGGTCTTTACCCGTGCGGAGAGGGCGCAGGCTATGCGGGAGGCATCACTTCCGCAGCCATGGACGGATTAAAAACGGCAGAGGAAATTGCAAAAAAATATATGAATTTTTCATAATTCCTATACATCTGCGGAAAGTTGTGCTAGAATGATGGGTGATTCAAACCAATGTATTCCATGAAAATTCCCGGAAGAGTGGTGGGAGGAATACATGAGAAAAAATGGATTACGAAACCTGCCGACGATGGAACAGCCATATGAAAAATGCCTGGAAAACGGCCCGGAAAGCCTTTCCGACGCGGAGCTTCTGGCTGTCATTTTACGATGTGGGGCAAGGGGAAAAACATCCCTGGAGCTCGCAAGAGAAATTCTTTCCCTTCCCGGAAAAGAGGAGAGCCTGTTAGGACTCTATCACTGTACAAGACAGGAACTTCTGCAGATCCGCGGAGTCGGGGAAGTAAAAGCGATCCAGCTCCAGTGCATCGGTGAGCTTTCCAAACGAATGGCCGCGGCCGGAGCAAGAAAAGGTCTCTGCTTTCATGATCCGGCTTCCATTGCGGATTATTACATGGAACGTCTCCGCCACGAGGATCAGGAGGTTCTTCTCTGCATGATGCTGGACACAAAAAATCAGCTTCTCGGAGAAAAGGAAATCACAAGAGGAACCGTCAATGCGACGATGATTTCGCCGCGGGAGCTTTTTCTTGCGGCACTGCAGTTCCGTGCAGTACACATTCTGCTGGTTCACAACCACCCAAGCGGAATTCCGGAACCAAGCGGCGACGACATTACCGTGACACGGCAGATCCGGCGGGCAGGCGAAATGCTCGGTATTACCCTGCTGGATCACATTATTATCGGGGATCACTGCTATACCAGCATGCTGGAACAGGGAATCTGATCCCGGAAACTACAGGCAGGAATGCCGAAATGAAGGGAACAAGTTAAAGGAGCACGATGCAGATTCGAAATGTATACGGCATAGATCTTGGCACCAGTACCGTCAAGATTTATGACCTGAAGAAAGACACGATCACAAAAGAAAAAAACATGATTGCCATACGCAACCGCGAACAGGTGATTGCCGTTGGAAATTACGCATATGAAATGCACGAGAGAACGCCTTCCAATATCGAGGTAATTACCCCCATGAGCAACGGACGCATTGCGAATGTATTAATGGTAGAAGCAGTACTGCATACCCTTCTCCATCGCTGTACGCGCCACATGGGATACCGCCCGGAGCTGTATTTTTCAGTCCCATGCGATATGACAGAGATTGAACGGCGTTCTTATTATACCATTGCACATAAGGGAGCTTTGAAAAACTGCCGTATGTATCTTGTTGACAAACCGATTGCAGACGCGTTGGCGCTCGGCATTCCGATCAACCGGACCAAGGGATCCATGATTGTCAATATTGGCGCCCAGAGTACGGAGATTTCCGTTATTGCAAACGCAAGGGTTATTTTTTCCAGAATTATCCCAATGGGCGGAAAACAGTTCAACGAAGCAATCTGCAATCTGAACCGCCGCAAAAATAATTTCCAGATCGGTTCCAAAACGGCCAAGCGGGTTAAAATTGCGCTGGCAGACCTCGGGACCGATAAAAAAGAGGCACGAAAAGTGCGCGGCGTGGATGGTGCATCCGGTCTTCCGATGGAGGGGATCATTACTTCTTCCCTTGTAAATGAAGCACTGCTCACCGGCGTCAATGTCATCGGCGAGGAAATTAAGCACGCGCTGGAGCGTACGCCGCCGCAGATTCACGACCATATCCAGAAAGAGGGCATCTACATTACCGGCGGAAGCACAAGGATTCCGAATATTGACCGGTATCTTTCCCGGCAGCTCGGCTGTCCGGTGCAGCTTTCCCAGTATTATGACCTCTGTACCATCTGTGGGCTCAAAGAACTGATTACGCACGATGCACTGCATCGCTGGGCTTATACAGTAAATAAAAAGAAGTAAATCTATCAAAAAGGACCCGCTATGAATAAGAAGAAAAAATTTCAGCTAAAAAGCAAACATTTACTTTTCATCATGACGTTCCTGTGTCTCTCCGGCATTTTAGGCAGTGCAGCAGACAAGATGCCAGTCACGCCGATCCGGGAGGCTGCCGGATTTGTGATTATCCCGTTTCAGAATGGTATTAACCAGATCGGTGCGTATCTGACCGACTGCCTGACCGGTTTCCAGAACGTCAAAAAACTGTCCGCTGAGAAAGAGGAGCTTGAACAGAAGGTCACGGATCTGACCGAAGAAAACAATCAGCTCGTCCAGGATCAGCAGGAGCTGCAGCGCCTTCAGGACCTCTATCAGCTTGACCAGTCCTACTCGGAATATGAAAAAGTAGCAGCGCAGGTTATTTCAAAGGATCCTGGCAACTGGTATGATACTTTTGTTATCAACAAAGGATCGAATGACGGCATTCAGAAAGACATGAACGTTATCGCGGACGGCGGTCTTGTGGGACTCGTCGAAGAGGTAAGTTCCAATTCTGCCACGGTCCGTTCCATCATTGACGACTCCAGCTCTGTCAGCGCCATGACTGCATCTACCTCGGATACGTGTATTGTATCAGGCGATCTGCGCCTGATCAGTGACGGAAAGCTTGCTTTTTCCCAGCTTAATACGACCGACACGGTTGCTGAGGGCGAAAAGATTGTGACATCGAACATCAGCGACAAATACCTTCGCGGTATTCTGATCGGCTATGTCAGTGAAATTACCGAGGACTCCAACCACCTGACGAAAAAGGGATACATCATTCCTGTTGTAGATTTTCAACATATTCAGGAAGTTCTCGTAATCAAAGAATTAAAACAGCAGGGAGGAGAGTAAATGCGCAGAAAAATCACGCTTGCCTTTCTGATTCTGGCAGCTTTTCTGTTACAGACAACTGTATTTCAGTATTTTCAGATCGCGTCCGTAACGCCGAACCTTCTTCTGATTCTGACGTCTGCTTTCGGGCTGATGCGCGGAAAAAAAGAGGGACTGATGGTCGGATTTTTCAGCGGTCTGATGATTGACCTGTTCTATGGCAGTCTGTTTGGATTTTACGCACTGCTCTATATGTATATCGGTTATCTGAACGGCTTTTTCTGCAAAGTCTTCTATGATGATGATATTAAGGTACACATTGTGCTGGTCGCTGCCAGCGATCTGATCTACAGTCTGCTGATGTATGTGCTGCAGTTCCTGCTGCGCGTGCGCCTGCACTTTTTTGACTATCTGGTGCATATTATTCTGCCGGAGATGGTGTACACAGTCGTGATCTCCATTCTGCTTTACCGGCTTTTATTTATCCTGAACCGTAAACTGACCGAAAATGAAATGGAAGGACAACAGTCGCCATGGCTAAGAAGATAAGAAAATTTTTCCGCAGACTCGGTGAAAACCGCACCCTATTGCTTGGTGTGGTTTTCCTTGCTATGTTTGCCGTCCTGATCGGAAGACTTTTTATCCTGCAGGTGGTGCATGGAGAAGAGTATGCGGATAATTTTGAACTGCAAATCACAAAAACCAGAACCCTCGAGAGTACACGAGGAAACATTTATGACCGGAACGGAAAACTGATCGCCGGAAATAAAGTTTCCTACTCCGTAACCATCGAGGATAACGGAACATACAATACGACAAAAGAGCGTATTCTCTCTTTGAATGCCGAACTTTACCGCCTCTGTAAACTGATCCGCGCAAACGGGGACTCGATTGATACCAGCACTTTCCCGATTGAAGTGGATGAGACCGGTGCTTTTGTCTTCACAGGCGAGGAGGGCACAACCCGAGACCGTTTCCGTGCAGATATTTATGGGCAGAAAAAGATTGATGATATGACAGCAGAACAGAAGAGCTCCAGTGCCGAAACCCTGATGGCCTTTCTTGCCGGACCAGACGGCTTTGGTCTCGATGCCTATTCTGAGGATGAAAAAAATGCGTACTCTGCTGATGATTTCGAGCAGTACGGTCTTCCATATCAGACGGATGAGTCTGGAAAAGCTGTCCTTTCTCTTTCCAATCAGGAACGTCTGGAAATTCTGGTCGTCCGTTATAAGATGAAACAGACCAACTATCAGAAGTACGTCCGCGTAACGGTTGCCTCCGGGGTCAGCAGCAGTACAACTGCAGCGATTGCAGAAAACGAAGATGTTCTGCAGGGTGTCAGTATTTCGGAGGATTCCGAGCGTGTTTATTACGATGGAAAATATTTTTCTTCCCTGATCGGCTATACCGGACAGGCATCCTCGGACGAGCTGACAGAGCTGAACGAAGAACTGAAAAGCCAGGGAAAAGAAGAAACGTATTCCACGGAATCCATCGTCGGAAAATCCGGTCTGGAACAGTATCTGGAAACAACGCTTCAGGGAACTGACGGTTCAGAGGAACTCATCGTAAACAATGTCGGAAAAGAGCTGGAAACGGTAGAGGGTTCCCTGATTGAGCCAAAACAGGGAAACAATGTCTATCTTTCGATTGATTATGACCTGCAGATTGCAGTATATAAAATTCTGGAACAGAGAATTGCCGGAATTTTAAAGCAGTATCTGCGTGACAGCAAAACAGTAGATGCATCAGAGCTTACAAACACCAATGCGATTCCAATCCCGATTTATGATGTATATAATGCGCTGATTGAAAACAGTACGATTGATATTTCTCATTTTACTGCAGATGATGCGACAGATCATGAGCAGAGAGTGTACGCACTGTTCCAGCAGAAACTTCAGCAGGTACTTGCGGAGATTTCGCAGGAACTCGACAGTGACGATGCAGCTGTTTACAACGATTTAAGTGATGAGATGCAGGAGTACGAAACGTTTATCGTAGACAAGCTTCTCTCAAATTCGCTTGGTATTCTTTCCACGACGGCGATCAATGAGAAGGACGATACGTACCAGGCATGGAATGACGGCACGATATCACTCCGTTCTTATCTGATGTACGCAGCAAGCCAGAACTGGATTGATGTCTCTGCCCTGACCCAGGACGATGCCTACCTGGATTCACAGGAAGTCTACCAGAAACTGACCGAACTCATCCTGGACCGCCTTACAACCAATACAACCTTTGCCAAAAAGCTGTATCATTATATGCTGCTTCAGGATATGCTGGACGGCTATGATATCTGCAATCTGATGTACGATCAGAATCTGCTGACAAAAGAAGATGCGGATTATGCTGCATACGTTGCCGGGAATATGACACCGTTCCAGCTATTATCCGACAAGATTGACAAACTGGAAATCACACCGGCGCAGCTTGCACTCGACCCATGTTCCGGTTCCACTGTTATCACAGATCCGAATACCGGTGCAATTCTGGCCTGTGTTTCCTATCCGGGTTACGACAACAACCGTCTGGCAAACCAGATGGATACCGCATACTGGGCGAAACTGAATACAGATGAATCCAGCCCGCTCTATAACAAAGCAACACAGCAGAAGACGGCACCTGGTTCTACCTTCAAACCGCTGATGGCTGTTGCCGGACTGAGCGAAGGCGTTATCACACCGACCGAAACTATCAATTGTAACGGTCTGTTCGGCGAAGGGCTTGTCAATGAATCCGACTATGTCCACTGTAACCTTCTGACGGGCCACGGCGACCTGAACATTGTAGGCGCAATCCAGAACTCCTGTAACGTATTTTTCTGTACCATTGGCTACCGTCTGGGACTCGACGAAGAGGGAAACTTCACACAGAAGCGTTCGCTGGAAATGATCCAGAAATATGCTGACATGTTTAAACTGGATGAAAAGACCGGAATTGAAATTTCGGAGACCGATCCGAATGTAACCGATTCCCTTCCAATCCCTTCCTCTATCGGACAGGGTACCAACAACTATACTACGACACAGCTCGCACGCTATATGACGACGATTGCAAATTCCGGTACGGTTTATAATCTGTCTCTTCTGCAGAAAGCAACCGATTCCGACGGAAATGATATCGATATGGGTGAGGACTTCGGTCCGACGGTGAATTCCGAAATGGATGTCGATTCGAGCATCTGGGATCTTGTGCATGAGGGCATGCGGAGAGTAATCAGCATCTCCAACGCCGGAATTTTCCCGGAATCCTGGCCGGTAGAGCTTTCCGGAAAAACCGGTACCGCACAGGAGGACCGTACCCGTGCCGACCATGGACTGTTTAGTGGATTCTCCCATTATGAAAGCCGGGATGATATCGCACTTGCTGTCCGTATTCCATTTGGATATTCTTCTATGAACGCCGAGTTCGTAGCAAAGGATATATTAGACTATTACTATGGCCTCTCAGATGACGTTCTGTCCGGTCAGGCGAACTCCGACGGTGTTACAAGCCAGAGAGCAGACTAAGGAATTTCTCCGGTGATGCAATGCTGGGGAAAGAAAGCTGCAAAAGAGAAGGGATGCAAAGCCGGAACAGCGTTCCGCATGCATCCTGCGGCATGAAAATGCAGAACAGTTTTCAACAAGGAGGTTCCAGATGAGTGAAGTCATTGTAATTACATCAGGAAAAGGCGGCGTCGGAAAAACGACAACCGCAGCAAATATCGGAATCGGGCTGGCACAGCTCGGAAAAAAGGTCGTGATGGTAGATACCGATATCGGTCTTCGAAATCTGGATGTCGTGCTCGGCCTTGAAAACCGGATTGTTTACAATCTGGTGGATGTCGTGGAAGGCAACTGCCGCATGAAACAGGCACTGATCCGTGACAAGCGTTACGAACAGCTTTATCTTCTTCCGTCTGCACAGACGAGAGACAAGACAAGCGTAACGCCGGAACAAATGAAAAAGCTCTGTGAGGAATTAAAACAGAGCTTTGATTTCATTCTCCTTGACTGCCCGGCCGGCATTGAACAGGGCTTTGCAAACGCGGTTGCCGGTGCAAACAAGGCAATTGTTGTAACCACGCCGGAGGTCTCGGCGATCCGGGATGCGGACCGCATTATCGGCCTTCTGGAGGCACAGGATCTGCGGGATATCGCCCTTATCATCAACCGCATCCGGCCGGATATGGTAAAGCGCGGCGAAATGATGTCGGTGGACGATGTGCAGGAAATTCTTGCCGTTCCACTGCTTGGAATTCTGCCCGACGATGAGCAGGTAGTGATCGCCACCAACCAGGGCGAAGCAATCGCAGGAAGCGGTTCCAGGGCAGGAGAAGCCTTTACCAACATCAGTCACAGGATTCTCGGGGAGAGTGTTCCCTATCTGGATCTCGACAGTAAAAAAGGATTTTTCCGACGCGTATTTGGGCGATAGGAGGGAACTGGTATGGGTTTATTTTCAGGCAGAAAGCCGCACTCCGGCCTCGTTGCAAAAGAACGTCTGTCCAATCTTTTAATGGCAGAACGGCTGAACTGTTCTCCGGCATCGCTTCAGATGCTGAAAAATGATCTTTCTGCTGCTGCAGGAAAATACCTTACCATTGAGGCGGATGAGATTTCCGTCACCATTACACACACAACCCCTGTCATACTGACAGCGAGGATACCACTGAAAAGAAACGAGGAATATCATGTTAAAACGATATAAGCTGAAAAATTATAATTTCCGGCTGGTCATTCTTCTGATTGCCATCAGTATCATCGGCGTACTTCTGATTGGAAGTGCAGACAGCGCAGACCAGAAAAAGCAGGCTATCGGAGTCGTGATGGGCGTAGTCATCATGATTATCGTCTCTTTGCTTGACTACAGCTGGCTGTTAAATTTTTACTGGTTTCTTTATATTGGAAATCTGCTGATGCTTGGTGTTCTTTATCTTGGAGGCGACACGGCGAAAAATGCGTTTGGCGCCACCAGATGGATCCAGATCGGAAGTTTTCAGTTCCAGCCCACCGAGCTGTCAAAAATCTTTCTGATTATGTTCTTTGCCATGTTTCTGATGAAGCATGAGGAAGATCTGAATACAGCAAAGACTATTTTCAAGGCCATCGGCCTTCTGATTCCGCCGCTGGTGATGATTTACCGCCAGCCGGATCTGAAAAATACCATTACGGTTATGGTTCTGTTCTGCTTCATGATGTATGTGGCAGGCTTAAGCTATAAAGTGATCGCGGTTGTTCTTGCTTCCGGCACTGCGCTGGTGCTGGCTCTTCTGCTTGTCATTACGCAGGTAAACTTTCAGCTGCCGGAAGCCCTTGACCAGACGATCGGATACCAGTTTGGACGAATCCAGGACTGGTTAAATGATGACGCTGACAACGCGGATGGCCGTCTCCAGCAGGAGAATTCCATTACCGCGATCGGCTCCGGAAAGCTGACCGGAAAAGGACTGAACAACAATAAAGTTTCTTCCGCGAATAAGGGAAATTTTGTTTCTCAGAACCACAACGACTTTATTTTTGCAGTGGCAGGAGAGGAGCTTGGCTTTTTTGGCTGCTGTGGTATCATTCTGCTCCTGTTTCTGATTCTGGTTGAATGCATCCGGGTTTCCCGGAAAGCAAAAGACCTTTCGGGAACTCTGATCTGCTGCGGCATGGCAGGACTTGTTGCATTCCAGAGTTTTCTGAACATCAGTGTTGCAACTGGAATCCTGCCGAACACCGGTACACCGCTTCCGTTCGTCAGCTATGGACTGACCTCCCTTCTGACACTTTATATCGGAATGGGACTTGTCTTAAATGTCGGATTGCAGAACCGGGATTTTGTTACCAGAAACCATGAATTACTAAGGAGGAAAACCATTAATGAACATCGGATTGATCGCGCATGACGCAAAAAAAACGCTGCTTCAGAACCTGTGTATCGCCTACCGCGCTGTGCTCGCCAAGCACACTCTCTACGCAACCGGAACTTCCGGCCGTCTGATCGAGGAGGCAACTGGACTGAATGTCCGCAAATATCTGGCTGGACACGTTGGAGGTGTTCAGCAGATGGGTTCCCAGATTGAACAGAACGATCTGGATCTCGTGATTTTTCTGCGGGATCCGGAACAGCAGAAACAGCATGAGCCGGATGTCCACCGCATTATCCGTCTCTGCGACGTACACAGCATTCCGCTTGCAACCAATCTTGCAACGGCAGAAATGCTGATTAAATCATTAGACAGAGGAGAAATGGACTGGCGTGAAATCTACCGGAGAAACGACTAATACCACAGAAAAAGAGCAGGAAACGTCTGTGATTCGGAAAAGCGGGGCTGCTCCGGAAAAGACGGAGCATATTTTAAACCGTCTGCTCATTGGTACAGGTGTCTGCGTTGCCGTTATCGCAGTTCTGATCGGTATCAAGCTGTACCGGCAGGACCGCCAGATGGACATTACAGAGCCGTTTGCGCGCAGCATGGTGCTTGCATCTGATCCTCTTTCCGCAGAAAAACGGTTTCAGGCGGATCCTCTTTCTTCCGATCTTTGTGTCGGTGAGACAAGCGTACCACTGAATGATATCTCGTTTTCTTCCCAGGTGAAAGCAGGTCTGTTTGATCTGGATCACAAAAAGGTACTCTTTGCACAGAATATGTACGATCAGGTCTATCCTGCCAGCATCACAAAGATTATGACTGCACTGCTCGCCATGGAATATAACCAGCCGGATACGCAGGTAACGATTACCGAAGAAGATCTTTCTCTCGAGGAAGGCTCCCAGATGAGCGGTCTGCAGGTTGGCGATACGGTTACCATGGACCAGCTGTTCCATGCGCTGATGATCTATTCCGCCAATGACGCTGCAATGGCAATTGCCCGCCAGGTAGGCGGAAGCGTCGATCACTTCGTTCAGATGATGAATGAAAAAGCAGCTTCCCTTGCCATGACTGGCACACATTTTGCCAACCCGCACGGTCTTCATGACGAGAATCATTATACGACTGCGTATGACGTTTATCTGATGCTGCATGCAGCCTATCAGCACACAGAGTTTCAGAATACGATGTCGATGTCTTCCTACACGCTGAACATGACGCATGCGGACGGCACGACAGGCACTATTTACTTAAGCTCCACGGATAAATATCTGACCGGCGAGAAAAATGCACCGGAAAATGTGACCGTACTGGGCGGAAAAACCGGAACAACCGATGAGGCGGGTTCCTGTCTGGCACTGGTATCCCAGAATGCATACGGAGAGCCGTTTATCTCGGTTATTCTTCATGCATCAACAAAAGTGGAACTGTACGATGACATGAATACCCTTCTTTCCAATATCAACTCCTGATGTAATCTTTTTTGATCCCCCGGACGGCGATTTTTCTGCCCGTCCGGGGGATTGTTGCATCCGTTCAGAAAAACAGATATCCTTCCGCTGCGAATTATAAGATTTTTCAGAATTTTTTCATTTTACCATTGAAATCGTTAGTGAATTGTACTATAATCAAACCATGAACTTAAAAGTTTTTGGTGAAAATATCTTATTCTAATCTAAGGAGGAAACTGCTATGGTTCAATTAATTGTAGGCAAGAAGGGAAAAGGCAAAACAAAACAGCTGTTAGACAAAGTAAATGCAGAGGTAAAAACCGCAAACGGAAGTATCGTGTATATTGACAAGAGTACAAAGCACATGTTCGAATTGAATAATAAAGTACGTCTGATTTCCGCAACCGATTATCCTCTGAAAAACAGTGATGAATTTATCGGATTTATCTGCGGTATCGTTTCTCAGGACCACGATCTCGCAAGCGTTTATCTCGACAGCTTCCTGAAAGTAGCAAAACTGGAAGGCGAGGATATCACAGATTGTGTTGAACAGCTGGAAGGCATCGGCAAGCAGTATAACATTACCTTCGTATTAAGTGTCTCCATGGACAAAGAAGAGCTTCCGGAGGGCATGCAGGATAAGATTATCGTTGCGTTGTAACCGAAACTGTATTATAATAATTGCATAGCGGCAAGTCAAAACTGGTCTGCTGGATCCGTTTTGATATACTTGATAAAAAGGGCGGCGCTTAGGCACCGTCCTTTTAGCGCATGGAATAATTACGAAAAGGAGCATACATTTTGTCTAAGCAGAAAAAAAACAGCCGCCGGCATTCGAGAATCCGTTTTCCTTTTCCGGCATTGAATATCGGAAACATCATCTTCGGAGCCCTTTTTTTCTATATGGCAGTTTCACTTTTCTTATACCTGACCGCCGATCACATCAAATCTTTTCAGGTTGTGCAGGGAACCTTATCCCGGAATGATACCTATACCGCATTCGCCATGCGGACAGAGAGCGTACAGCTTTCCTCCGGCAGCGGATACGTTCAGTTCTATACCCCAAATGCATCCAAAATCAGCCGCGGAAGTGTTGTCTATGGAATTTCCGCATCAGAAAATACCGATACCTCCGGTATCTCGGCAGATGCGGCAACGAGAACGTCGCTTCGTTCCTCGCTCGCACGTTTTTCTTCTGATTATGATTCCAGTTCCTTTTCCGGCATTTATCAGCTGAAAACAGAACTTTCCGCAAAGCTGCTTGCCGCTGCCGCTGAAAACGGAGATTCCTCATCACAGACGATATTTTATGCAGATCAAGACGGTGTTGTCGTCTACGGCAGTGATGGATATGAAAGCTATACGGAGGACAGCCTTACGCCGGAGCTTTTCTCTACGAAAGCCTCTGTGGTTTCCTTTGATTCCGGCGCGCAGACGGAGCCTGGAAATGCAGTATACCGTCTGGTGACAGATGAGCAGTGGGAAATTGCCGTTCCGGTGACGAATAAGCAGGTCGTTACACTTTCCAATTTCAGTACGATAAAAGTTAAATTTCTGAAAGACGGAAAAACACAGACGGGAACACTGAATCTAAAGTCCATTAACGATCAGAACTATGCTGTCATTTCGTTTACAAGCGGGATGATCCGTTATGCGGAAGACCGTTTTCTTTCAGTAGAGCTGGTCACAAACACTGGAAGCGGACTGAAAATTCCAAATACTGCCATCACGGAAAAAGATTTCTATAAAATCCCGGCGCAGATGCTCGTACAGGGCGGGGACAGCAATTCTTCCGGTTTCCTGCGGGAAAAGACCGATAAAAAAGGAAATGTCATGCTGGATGATAACGGACAGCCGGTGACAGAATTTGTAAACGCCACGATCTATGAGCAGGTCAATGATGAAAATGATAATCCGGTCGAATATTACGTCGACATGGCCGCTTTTAATGATGGAGATATACTTCGTGCACAGGATTCCGCCACAACGTATCAGATTGGAGAAACGGTTCCGCTGCAGGGTGTTTACTGCATCAACAAAGGATATGCTGTATTCCGCAAAATTCAGATCATCGATCAGAATGCGGAGTATTCTATCATAAAAAAACAAACGCAATACGGCATTTCGCAGTATGATTATATTGTGGAAAATGCATCCACCGTCAGTGAAGAAGATATTGTGCATTAAATACTGGAGGTTAGAAAGATATGCTGAAAGAGAACTATGAAGAAGTCCAGAAGAAAATCACAGAAGCCTGCAAAAGAGCAGGACGGAACCGGGAAGAAGTTACCCTGATTGCGGTCAGCAAGACAAAACCGGTCGAAATGCTTTCCGAAATCTATGATCTTGGCGAACGCAATTTCGGTGAAAACAAAGTGCAGGAGCTGACAGAAAAAGAGGAAGTGCTGCCAAAGGATATCCACTGGCACATGATCGGTCATCTGCAGCGGAATAAAGTAAAATACATTGCAGGAAAAGTTGCCCTGATTCATTCTGTCGATTCTCTTCGTCTGGCAAAAACGATCAGTGAGGAAGCGGTAAAGCACAACTGCGAAATCCCGATCCTGATCGAGGTAAACGTTGCCGGCGAGGAAAGCAAGTTTGGTGTCTCCGTAGAAGAAACCCTTCCATTGATTGAAGAAATCGCAAAACTTCCGGCAATTCATGTGGAGGGACTTATGACCATTGCACCGTATGTGGAAGATCCAGAAGAAAATCGTCCGGTTTTTCGCAAATTAAAGGAATTAAGTGTTGACATTGCCGCCAAAAACATTAATAATGTACGTATGGCCATTTTGAGCATGGGCATGACCGGCGATTACGAAGTAGCAGTAGAAGAAGGCGCCACTTTAGTACGGGTTGGAACTGGAGTCTTTGGCGAACGGGATTACAGTAAAAGATAACAGGAAGCCTTTCAAAGAAGAGTGACCCCGCGCATTCTGCACGGCTGTCTGGCCAAATGCCACAGGACTAAAAATAGGAGAGTATAAGAATGAGTGTTTTAGACAAATTTCTGGATGCCATCCGGCTGAACGACGATTACGAGGAAGAGGATGCTGATTCGGATAGCTTCTTCGATGAAGAAGACGATGATATAGAAGAAAAACCAAAGAAACGTTTCTTCCGTAAACTGGAGAACGAGGATGAGGACGAAGAGGAAGAGCTGCAGGCGAAACCGGTTCACACTGCACCGCGTAAACAGCCGGCGCCAAAGACCACCGCTTCAAGCCAGGCTGCTGCTGCACGAGCTCCAAAGCCAGCTGCCCCGGTTTCCTCGAAAGTTACTCCAATGAGAAAGAAAGCAGGTGCATTAAATATGGAAGTATGCGTCATCAAACCGGCTTCCATGGAGGATACCCGTGAAATCGCGGATACGCTTCTGGCCGGATGTACCGTTGTCCTTAACTTAGAAGGCATTGATGTGGATATTGCCCAGAGAATCATTGATTTCTGCTGTGGTGCATGCTACTGCATGAGCGGAAGTCTGCAGAAAGTTTCCAGCTATATTTTCATCCTGACACCGTCCAGCGTAGAAATTTCCGGTGACATCCAGGATATCTTAAGCGGAGCTTTTGATCTTCCAAATATCCGTACCGATTATTAAAGAAAATTATCTTTGCAGTAAATTAAAATGGATCCACTGGATCAATTATTGATTTGCTTAGTAACAAAGGAAAAGCATCAGATGCAGGATTCTGATGCTTTTTTCATGAAAGAACATACAGGAGGCATAATTTATGAAAACACTTACCGTTAAAAGAGAAGGCACATCTACTGAATTTTCTTATGAAATTGTCTGGGACGGCAGCTACGAACGCCTCGCCGGCTGTGTGGAGAACTTAAAACTCCCTGCAAAAAAGGCCTGCATTGTCACAGACAGCACGGTTTCAGAACTGTATCTGGAAGAGGTAAAAAATGTACTGTCCCCGCTGTTTGAGACCGTAACCGCATTTGTTTTCCCGGCTGGTGAAGCAAGCAAAAATCTGGATACCGTCAAAGATCTGTACACGCATCTGATTGAAAACCACTTTGAGAGAAAAGACATTTTATTCGCACTCGGCGGCGGTGTCGTTGGGGATCTGACCGGCTATGCGGCGGCAACGTATCTGCGCGGCATTGATTTCATCCAGCTTCCGACGACACTGCTTGCACAGGTAGATTCCAGCGTTGGAGGAAAAACGGGCGTCGATTTCGACCAGTACAAAAATATGGTCGGTGCATTCCATCATCCACGTCTTGTCTATATGAATATGGCAACCTTAAAATCCCTGAACGGAGAACAGTTTGCCTGCGGTATGGGAGAAGTCCTGAAAACAGGTCTGATCCGCGATGAAAAATTCTACATCTGGACCATCAATCACATGTCTGAGATCGAAGAGCGGATTGAGCCGGTATTAACGAAAATGATCCAGAAATGCTGCGATATCAAACGCCAGGTTGTAGAAAATGACCCAACAGAACAGGGAGAGCGTGCCGTTTTAAATCTTGGCCATACGATCGGTCATGCCATTGAAAAGCTCAAAAACTTCGAACTGCTCCATGGCCAGTGCGTTGCACTTGGAACCGTTGCTGCTGCCTATATTTCCTACAAGAGAAGTTATCTCTCCGATGAAGAGTTTTACGAGATTCGTGATATGAACGTCGGTTTCTATCTGCCAATCACCGTGGACGGCCTGAAATCGGAAGATATTCTGGCTGCAACAAAATCGGACAAGAAAATGGAACAGGGTACGATCAAATTCATCCTTCTGGAGTCTGTCGGCCATGCTGTGGTGGACCGCACGGTTACAGATGAAGAAATGCTGGAAGCTATCAATTCTATTAATGGAGATCTGATCGATGAAGAGTAAAAAACTTTCTCCGCTGGCCGTTTATCTGGTTTGCGCGGCAGCGATTGTCCTTCTGCTTGCAGCAGATCAGTATACAAAATCACTGGCAGTGCAGTATCTGAAGGACCAGCCGTCGATCGAGCTCATTCCAGGGGTTTTGGAGCTGTTTTATCTGGAAAACCGCGGTATGGCATTCGGACTTCTGCAGGATCAGTACTGGCTGTTTGCTATGATGACGGTATTGTTTCTGATCGTCATGGTGATCGTCTTTTACAAGCTTCCAAAGACACGCCGCTTTTTACCGCTTTTTGCCGTGCTGACTGTTCTGACGGCTGGTGCGGTCGGAAATTTTTACGATCGTTTTCTGAATCACTATGTCGTTGATTTCATCTACGTTTCGCTGATCAACTTTCCGGTTTTTAACGTAGCTGATATTTATGTCACCGTATCGGTCGCTGTCTTTTTACTGCTGTATCTGTTGTACTACAAGGACGAAGACTTCGCATTTCTGCATAAAAACGCCAAAAAGGAGGAGTCCGATGGCTGAAGAAGAACGGATTTTGGAAGTTACACCGGATTTTGACGGAAAACGGATTGATCAGTGCCTGGCCGCATCTTTTTCGGACTGTTCCCGTTCTTTTCTGCAGAAGCTTTTAAAAGACGGAAAGGTTTCGATCAACGGAAAAACGCAGAAAGCAAGCAGTAAGGTTGCCGCCGGTGATGCCGTTCTGGTGCTTCTGCCGGAACCGGAAGAACTGAACGTGGAGCCAGAAAACATTCCGCTTGATATTCTGTACGAGGATGATGATCTTCTGGTCGTCAATAAGCCCAAGGGGATGGTCGTACATCCGGCGGCAGGCCACAGCAGCGGAACACTGGTCAATGCGGTTCTGTATCACTGCCGCGGAAATCTCTCCGGCATCAACGGCGTTCTGCGCCCCGGAATCGTCCACAGAATCGATATGGACACAACGGGTGCCCTGGTTATCTGTAAGAGCGATTTCGCCCACCAGAGCCTCGCAGAACAGCTCTCTGTACATTCCATTACCCGAAAGTACCGGGCAATTGTCCATGGGAATCTGAAAGAGGACGAGGGAACCGTGCGCGGTGCAATCGGCCGCCATCCGACAGACCGGAAAAAGATGGCGATTAATGAACGGAACGGAAAACCGGCGGTCACACATTACCGTGTGCTGGAACGCTTTGGAAATTATACGTATATTGAATGCCAGCTGGAAACCGGCCGGACGCATCAGATCCGTGTCCATATGGCAAGTATCGGGCATCCGCTGCTTGGCGATGCGGTTTATGGCCCGAAGAAATGCCCGGTGAAAAACCTGCAGGGACAGACGCTGCATGCGATGGTACTTGGATTTATCCATCCACGGACCGGTGCCTATATGGAGTTTGAGGCGCCGATTCCGGAATATTTTTCCAATCTGTTGCTGCAGTTTCGAAAAAATGTCTGAAACCGCTTAAAAAGAATGATATTTTAAAAAGTATATAGTTAATTTGTATAAGTTTTATCAAAATGTTCTGTACTTTCTGTGAATTCTGTAGTATACTGGATGTAACGAAAAAACGCGAGTTACTACATCTGTGAAAGCAGATTATTGTGACGGAATGGAAAGGAGCGGATTATATGAAAACTATCATAACGATTGGACGTCAGTACGGAAGCGCCGGACATTCCATTGGTAAGATTTTAGCGGATGACCTGGGAATTAAGTACTATGACAAAGAGCTGCTGGAGAGAGCAGCAAAGGACAGCGGATTATGCCAGGAATTGTTCGAAAACCACGATGAAAAACCAACCAACAGCTTTTTATACTCTCTGGTTATGGACAGTTACTCCTTCGGCTATGGATCTACCATGATGGATATGCCGCTGAACCAGAAGGTATTTCTGGCACAGTTTGATGCCATCAAGAAGATTTCGCAGGACGGTCCGTGTGTCATCGTAGGCCGCTGTGCAGATTATGCACTGGAGGAAAATCCGAACGTGCTGAGCATCTTTATTAAAGCAGATATGCAGGATCGCATCCGCCGTATCGCAAAGCTGTATGATCTTTCCGATGCAAAAGCAAAAGACAAGATCACAAAGATCGACAAACAGCGTGCAAGCTACTACAATTACTACACCAGCAAACGCTGGGGCGAGGTAGACAGCTACGACCTGTGCCTGAACAGCAGTGTATTCGGTATCGATGGAACCGTAGATATGATCAAACAGGCAATTGAAGTTAAAGAAGCGGGAATCCGCAAGATTTTCAGCACCTGATCAAAACAGAACATAGGAGAAACGACCCTCCTCTTAAAAATAAGAGGAGGGTCATTTTATGAAAGGATTTTAAAGATGAGAATTGTTATACAACGTGTAAAAAGAGCAAGTGTTTCGGTGGAAGCGAAGGTTGTTGGATCGATTCAGAAAGGTTTTCTGGTTCTGATCGGTGTCGGCCAGGGGGACGATGAAGCAACAGCAGACAAGTATATGAAAAAACTGCTGGGACTGCGTATTTTTGAAGATGAAAATGGAAAGACGAACAAGTCCCTGGCAGATGTGGATGGACAGCTTCTGATGGTTTCACAGTTTACCCTGTATGCCAACTGTAAAAAAGGAAACCGTCCAAGCTTCACGGAAGCAGGCGAGCCGCACAGAGCAGAAGAACTGTATGAATATATGGTCGCGAAAGCACGGGAACAGGTTCCTGTTGTCGAAACGGGAGTGTTCGGGGCTGAGATGGAAGTATCACTGGTGAATGATGGGCCGTTTACGGTGATCTTAGAGGATCTGTGAAACCTGTTTTTGTCTAGAGATAGTGTACCATCATCGGACTGAATTGTTTGTATTTATACAGTTTACATAAAATGATTATGTGAACTTGTGAAGAGGAGAAAATCTTTTATGCCGCAATTTGACTATCAGCAGCTGTGTCACTTTGTCCTTCCGGAACAGGGGGGACTGTCGGTGGAAACAATTCTAAAACGTTTTCTGCATCTGACACCACGTGAAATCCGCCATGCCAAATATATTTCGGATGGAATTCAGAAAAACGGTGTTTCCTGCCGCACAAATGCAGTCGTCCAGACTGGAGATACGATCACTTTTCGATATGAGCAGAAGTGTCCCCACCTTTCCGAAGATCAGGTTCTGCCGGTATCAGGTGATTCTGCCGGCGTACGGATTCTCTATGAGGACAGTGATCTCTGTGTCGCAGACAAGCCATCCGGTATGGTCTGCCACGCTTCCCACGGCCATTATTCCGATTCCCTGACACATGCTGCCGCATCCCTGTTAAAAATACCGACAGCGCCTTCTGAACTCCGCTGCATCGGCCGTCTTGACAAAGATACATCGGGTCTGGTACTATTTGCAAAGAATCAGCTGGCTGCTGCCAGACTGTCCCGGCAGCGGGAGAGCAGCGTGCTGAAAAAAGAATACCTGGCTCTGGTACACCATCCCTTTTCCGAAGAAACGCAAAAAGAAACCATTCGTCTTTCCATGGAGCAAATTCCAGGAGATGACCCTGATTCTTTCGATCCGTCTGGGAAACGTATCACTAAAATGCGTATCTGTAAAGAAGGGAACGGCCTGTGGGCTATTACACACTACGAGGCTGTCCTTCAGGATCCTTTCTGGGCCGTCGTGTGCTGCCGTCTGGAAACCGGCCGCACGCATCAGATCCGCCTTCACATGGCATCTATTGGACATCCACTTTTCGGAGATCCGCTCTACGGAGTCCGCGACGGCGGTACCCGTGCCGCGCTCCATGCCTGGAAACTGCACTTTCTGCAGCCGATGACAGGAGAACCAATTGATCTGGAAAATATTCGAACGCACATGTTCGATTAAATGTATTTGAAGTATAAGGAGAACATTTTATGGAAGAACAGAAAGAACACAAACGCCGCGTCCGCTACAAAGGCACACATCCGCGGAATTACAATGAGAAATACAAAGAACTGAATCCGGAGAAATATCAGGGGACCATTGAGCATGTGATCCAAAAGGGAAGCACACCGGCCGGCATGCATATCCCGATTCTCGTAGATGAAATCCTCGATTTTCTCAAGATCGAGCCGGGACAGAACGGACTTGATGCAACACTCGGATACGGCGGCCACAGCTCCCGTATGCTTGCATGCCTGCAGGGAAAAGGGCATCTCTGTGCGCTGGATGTCGATCCGATCGAGATGGCAAAAACAAAAGAACGACTGGCCGCGCAGGGGTACGGCCCTGAGATTTTAACGATTCTTCATCAGAATTTTGCCAATATTGATCAGGTTGCTGCCGAATACGGCCCCTTTGACTTCATTCTGGCGGATCTTGGTGTTTCCTCCATGCAGATTGATAATCCGGAGCGCGGCTTTTCCTACAAATATGATGGACCGCTGGATCTTCGCCTGAATCCGGAGGCAGGAATTTCCGCGGCCGAGCGTCTGCGCACGGTTGCACGCGATGAACTGGAAGGCATGCTCATTGAAAATGCCGATGAACCGTATGCAAAAGAAATTTCCCAGGCTGTTACGCGGGCACTTCGGAAAGGAAAGAAAATTGACACTACGTTTGCACTGCGTGATCTGATCGCTGAAGCACTGGATTTTCTTCCGAAAGACGAGAAAAAAGAAGCCATCAAAAAATCCTGCGCCCGCACCTTCCAGGCACTGCGGATCGATGTAAACAACGAATATGAGGTTCTGGAAGCATTCATGGAAAAACTTCCGGATGCTCTTGCTCCGGGCGGCAGAGCGGCAATTCTGACGTTCCATTCCGGCGAAGACCGGCTTGTGAAAAAGTCCATGAAGGGACTGGATCAGATCGGTATTTATTCCGAATATTCAAAAGAAGTCATTCGTCCTTCTAAAGAAGAATGCATCCGCAACAGCCGTGCAAGTTCAACGAAAATGCGCTGGGCAATTAAGGCGGAGTAACTTAAAAAAAAGCAGGAGAGAAGTCGTCTCCATAAAAAAGAGGAATCAACGAATGGGATATAATCCCTGTTGATTCCTCTTTTGGTTTCTGATATGTTTTTATTCCTCATGCTCCGGCATGGACTCCCGCAGCCGTACCGCTGTGGCAGCCTGACGGCGCCTTGCATCGTCCATGGCAGCATAATGTTTCTTCGTCGTATTGACATCCTTATGGCCGAGAACATCCGCAACAAGATAAATATCGCCTGTTTCCTGATACAGCGTCGTACCGTACGTACTACGCAGTTTATGCGGCGTAATTTTCTTCGTTGTCGTCACCTGGGACGCATATTTCTTCACCAGATTTTCCACCGTCTTGACGTTGATCCGTTTTCTCTGCGCCGAATAGAAGAGTGCGTGTTCGTGTCCTGCCACAGGCGTAATACCTGCGCGGACTTCGATATACTTTTTCAGTGCCTCGGCAACTTCATCTCCAAAGTAGACAAACATTTCATTTCCACCTTTTCGAAGCACTTTGATGCCATTGTTTTTAAAATCGACATCCTCAATATCTAACCCGACACATTCCGACACACGGATTCCCGTGCCAAGCAGAAGAGTAATGATTGCAAAATCACGTTCCTTTGTTTTTTCATAGTAGGCCCGCTGATGATTGCTCAGCCCGTCGCCGCAGGATTCAATAAAATCGAGAAGCTCCGCAACCTCATTTGGCTCCAGACGGATAATTTCTTTTTCATGGAGCTTCGGCATATCGATAAGCAGCGTAGGATTTGTCTCAATCAGTTCCTTTTTGAAATAATAGGAATAGAACGTCCGAAGTGCCGACAATTTTCGTTTCAGTCCTTTTTCCCCGTTGGTGGTATAAGATTCCTGGGAACCGATATAAGCCTTTAAATATTCTGTGTATTCCTCAAGATCAAGTGCAGTGACCTGGTCAAGCACATCAACGGACATCTGATCCATGGGAATTTTGGCAAGTTCCGGATTTTCTTTCTGCAGATACTGAAAAAAGATCCGAAGGTCATATGCATATTTGATTCGTGTGCTGGTCGATGTCGTTGTGCTGATGCCGCGGAAAAATTCGGAAGTAAAAGAGGGAAGCGTCTTCAGAACCTCGCGGAGCTTCAGTGTATTTTCCATATCGGTTTGTTCGTGATACGTAATTTTTGATTTCATAACTGCAAATGAGCCTTTCTAAACAGAAAAACCGGGAAAATGAAAGAAGTATTTCTTCTATATAACTATTCGGGAAACGCAGGTTTTTCGAATAGTTGAAGAGTTACTTTCAGAAATCACCGGTTTTTCCTCTGAAACCGCCGAATTTTACAGGCCGATTTCTTGTTCGTTTTTTCACAACATTTTTTATTTTCTTCTTTTATTTTTCAGGATAAAAATCTTAATACTCCGATTACCTTTCCTACGATCTGCAGATCATTCACAAGGATCGGATCCATCTCATCGTTTTCCGGCTGCAGGCGGAAATAACCGTCTTCCTTGTAGAATGTTTTTACTGTAGCGGAATCATTGACCAGAGCGACAATTTTTTCTCCATTTTCCGCAGTTGCCTGTTGCTCCACAAGAACAAGGTCACCGTCTAAAATACCTGCATTTACCATGCTTTCGCCCTGTACCTTTAAAAGGAACGTTTCTGCGTTTGGCAGACGGTCTACCGGCATCGGGAAATATCCTTCAATATTCTCTACCGCAAGAATCGGTTCTCCGGCAGCTACTTTGCCGATCAGCGGAATCTGTGCAACCTCACTCTGGGATGCGGTGTCTTCCGATGCAATTCCCTGGATTGCACCAAGGCGGCCGGTATGGAATCCTTCATCGCAGATTTCAATGGCTCTCGGTTTTGTTGCATCTCGTTTGATATAGCCTTTCCGCTCCAGTGTTTCCAGATGTGCATGTACCGAGGATGTAGAACGAAGGGAAACCGCTTCGCAGATCTCACGCACAGACGGCGGGAATCCTCTCTGCAAAATTTCCTGTTTTAAATATTCGAGAATCTGTCTCTGTTTCTCTGTCAGTTTATTTTTGTCTCCAGCCATCGTATGTTCCTCCTGTCGTTTCGTTTTTTATATGAATTAGGGTAGTCCCCTCTTTCTATACGATATTTGCTTAAAATATACCAAATAAATTTTACCATAAATCCCACCGGAACGCAAACAAAAGTTTCGAAAATTTGTTCGTATTTCGTATTGACAAACATACGTTCTTTTATTATAATGAACATATATTCGAAAGAACAAATGTTCACGTAGCGCAACTACTCTTCTATCACAAATCAAGGGGGAATTTTACATGAGTACCAATGCAAAGAAAAGAAAATCACTGAGAGAAAGACGAAAAATCCAGAGAAGAAAACTGCAGATCCGCGCCGCCGCCGCTCTCCTGTCTCTGACTGCCGTCACATTTCTTTTAATCTTCCACTTCACGCCGCAGAATACGCAGGCAGACAGTGAGCCGAAAGCTCCAACCTACAAATACTACACCAGTATCCGCGTTTCTTCCGGCGATACACTGTGGGACATCGCCAAAGAATACCGTACAGAAGAATACTCCGATATTTCCAGTTACATTGCCGAGGTCCGTGAGATCAATCACCTGAGTTCCAACCAGATCACGGACGGTATGTATCTCTGCATTCCGTATTACTCCGAGGAGTATAAATCATGAAATTCAAGAAATACTTTACATAATTCGGTTATGTAAACAAAGCAAAAAAAAAACAGCTTCCAAAATGCACGGAACCTTCTAAAACAGCATGTTCGGGAAGTATGGTTTACAAAATAAAGAATGAATGTGAAAAGCAGAAACGTCCCGCAAATGAAATTTCTCATCTGCGGGACGTTTCTGCTATCTTATGCTTTTTTTAATCCTCTTCAATATGCTCCTGTCCTTGTGCGATGATTGTCCGTACATGACCATCTGCAAGAGAGTAGAACACCGATTTTCCTTCTCGTCTGCTCTTTACCAGCTTATTCTGCTTCAGAATGCGAAGCTGGTGGGAAATTGCGGACTGTGTCATGTGCAGTGCTTCTGCCAGGTCGCAGACGCATACCTCTGCCTCAAACAGGACAAACAGGATCTGGATCCGCGTGGAATCACCAAATACCTTGAAAAGTTCTGCCAGATCGTAAAGCTCTGTTTCATCCGGCATGGTCTCATTGACAATCTTTACCAGATTTTCATGAACCTCACAGGAGTCACAGCACAGATCAGCTTCTTCCGGATTGATTTTTGCCATTTTGTGTCCTCGTCTTTCTATAGATTTTTCACAAACAGAGCACGAATTGCATTCAGAACCGCCAGAATCATAACTCCGACATCTGCGAAAATTGCCATCCACATGTTAGCGATACCGATGGCTCCCAGAAGCAGGAACAATACTTTGATACCAATTGCAAAATAAATATTCTCATAAACAATGTGAATACATTTTCTGGAAATGTGAATTGCTTTGGAAATCTTGAGCGGATCGTCGTCCATCAGAACGATATCAGCTGCTTCAATTGCTGCGTCGGAACCAAGTGCTCCCATCGCAATACCGATATCGGCACGGGACAGTACCGGTGCATCGTTGATGCCGTCACCTACGAAGGCAAGTTTTTCTTTTTCTGTCTTTGCGGCAAGCAGCTCTTCCACTTTACTTACTTTGTCACCAGGAAGCAGTTCGCTGTAAACTTCATCAATTCCAAGATCTGCAGCTACCTGATCGGCTATCCGCTTGGAGTCTCCGGTCAGCATAATCGTCTTTTTAATACCGGATTTCCGCAGCGCCTGAATCGCCTCTTTCGCATGCGGTTTGATCATATCACAGATCAAGATATGTCCGGCATACTTGCCGTCTACAGCAACATGGACGATGGTGCCGACGCTGTGGCAGTCGATATAATCAACGCCAAGGCGCTCCATCAGTTTTGCATTTCCGGCAGCGACATTTTTACCGTCTACCTTTGCTGTTACACCGTTTCCGCTGATCTCTTCGATGTCCGTGACACGGCTTCGGTCGATCAGTTTTCCATATGCTCTCTGCAGACTCTTGCTGATCGGATGGCTCGAAGCACACTCAGCAAGTGCTGCGTATTCCAGAACATCTTCCTGACTGATCGTATTGTGGTGAATACCGGCTACTTCAAAGACACCCTGTGTCATGGTACCGGTTTTATCGAATACAACGTATTTGGTCTGGGAAAGTGTTTCCAGATAGTTGGAACCTTTCACCAGGACACCTTCATGGCTTGCGCCGCCGATACCAGCGAAGAAGCTGAGCGGAATACTGATGACCAGTGCACAAGGGCAGCTGATAACCAGGAAGGTCAGCGCACGGTAAATCCATACGCTCCACTCAGGAGCGGCACTTAAAAACAGCATCCGTACCAGCGGCGGCAGGATTGCCAGCGCCAGCGCACCGTAGCAGACGGCCGGTGTATAGTATTTCGCAAATTTGGAAATAAAGTTCTCGGATCTTGATTTCTTGGAGCTGGAGTTTTCCACAAGGTCCAGAATTTTGGATACGGTGGACTCTCCAAACTCTTTCGTTGTTTTTACTTTAATCAGACCGGACATATTGATACATCCGCTGATGACTTCGTCTCCCTCCCGGGCGTCACGCGGAACACTCTCTCCGGTCAGGGCACTGGTATTCAGTGTGGTGTTTCCTTCTTCGATCACACCATCGATCGGAATCTTTTCACCAGGCTGTACAACGATGATTGTGCCAACCTCAACTTCATCCGGATCAACCTGCTCGAGTTTTCCGTCTACCTCGATATTTGCATAATCCGGGCGGATATCCATCAGTTCGCTGATGTTCCGGCGGCTCTTTCCGACAGCATAGCTCTGGAACAGTTCGCCGATCTGGTAAAACAGCATAACGGCTACGCCCTCCGGATACTCGCCAAGCAGAATGGCACCGACCGTTGCAACAGCCATCAGAAAGTTTTCATCAAATACCTGTTTGTTCAGGATTCCCTTCCAGGCCTTTTTCAGGATATCGTATCCGATGACCAGATAAGGAACCATAAAGGTTGCAAATCGCACATAGCCGGTTGTCGGCAGTACCGCGCAGAGAATCAGAAGAACCGATGCAACGATGACGCGGATGAGAACCTTTTTCTGTTTCTTATTCATACATATGCCTCCTTTGTTCTTAACGCCGGATGAAAAAATCCAGCATTTCATCCCAGAGATTTACAGATCCAAATCCGCTGCTCCAGAGAGAAAATACTGGATTTTTCTCGAGCTGAACCGCAGACAGGTTTTAGAATCTATTCTGCTCCAGCTTTTTCTTCCATCCGCCGATGAAAGTTTTTTATTTTAGAGGAAGATCTCGCAGTCATCCTCAACTTTTTTGCAGTTTTTCAGAACATCCTGCATAACGCTCTTTGGATCCTGTCCGTCTTCGAACTCAACGATCATTTTGAGCATCATAAAGTTTACGGTAGCATCCTTTACACCTGCTGTGTTTTTTGCAGCCTCTTCCATTTTGTTTGCACAGTTTGCGCAGTCAACATCGATCTTATACGTTTTCTTCATCGCTTTTGATCTCCTTTTTCATTTTCACTGTTCATATGAACATTTATTCATATGTTTGTTTTTATTATAGCACCAGTGATGCAATTGTCAATGGAAAACTGAAAAAAATCAAAAAATCTGCCCGTCGGATTTTTTTGATTCCTGCGGGCAGATAGATCTGTTATTTATTCCTCATAAAGAAACGTTATGTTCTGCTATTTTTCACTTTTCCGAATCACAATCTGTCCGAACCGTGCACATCCGTCCAGAACCTCTATTTTCAGAATGCCTTCTCCTGTAACGGTACCGAGTGTGAACCGTTCGAGTGTGTTCGATGCTGTTTCATATGCAAAATATGGATGAACATCCGAGGTTACTTTCTCACCGGCAGGAGGCATTACCCCTTCAAAAAGAGTCTCTCCCTGAATAGCTGCCTGTACCTTCACCTCTTTGTCTGCACAGTAAGTTACAGAAACGGTATAGGTTTCTTTTTCACGGATTGTATAGGAAGCATATTCTCCTGCTCCCAGCTGAAGCTGTACATGATCTCTCGGATGTTTGATCGGACCCGGTGCGGCAAACCCGGCCGGTTCAGGATGATATCCTTTTTCATAAACCAATTCAAACCGGTCATACAGACGATATCCTGCAGCATTCGGAAGATCACTAAGACCACGGTGTGAATCCATCGGCAGCGCGTTGTAGCCGATCGCCGGGATCTCAAAATTGCCCTCTCGAAGCAGATAAGGATGATACTGCGTATTTTCTTTGCATTTATCGACCGCCAGGCATTCCAGGTAGCTGTCCCAGATGGCCTGCGCATGCTCGTAGGACGGTTTTGCAGCTCCATTAATTGCATAATCGGTAATCAGATGCCATTCATCCGGAACATTAAAGTTCAGAATCGAAGCACATCCTGCTCCCTCTACTGTTTTCCAGCACCACAGATTATAACCGGCGTGGTACTCGGCAAGAATCTCATACATCGTTGTCTGCCATGCGTGCTCATTTCTTCCTCCTGTCTCGCCCATCCACAGGCAGATCTTCTGTTCCCGGCAGGTACGGAGAACGCTGGCAAGAGAAGCTACCTCCGGAACAACCATCTCATACGCATGAAGACTGATGCCCCAGTTGTGGTATTCCGGGTCAAACTCATGATCAAAGAAATATGTAAGAGAGGAAAACTGTGTACCATTCAGCAAAAATAAGTGTTTCTGGTCGATCTTTCTGCAGCGGCGGATCATTTCCTCGTAAAAATAGACCAGCTTCGGTGTCAGCTCCTCGCGGCGCGGCGTCATGGAGATCGGCTCGTTGATACAGTCATATGCGCCGATGATCCAGCGGTCTTTGTATCTTCTCATAAACTCTTCCATCAGAAGAAACATCCGCTCCATCGATTCTTCATCGTCATACAGATGCTGTCCATTGTCCACGCCGTCATCACACGGAATTCCGGACTGGCCTGCCGTTGCCGCATGGAAATCTACGACAGCATAAACCTGATACGTCTCACACCAGTCGAGAACATCATTCAGCATGGCAAAGGAATCTTCATTATACGTAATCCCCGGCTCCTCATACAGAAAGCTTCCTGCGCGGATCGGCAGACGCACGGAATTGTAACCGCGTCTGGAGAGAAGTGCAATATCCTCCTCCGTCAGATACAGCCGTCTCCAGCGTTTCCAGAACTCCTCCGCATATTTCGTTCCGCAGGTCTCCCGTAGAATCTGGTCCATACTTCTTCCACGGTCCATGCGTCCCATCGGCGCATATTTTCCAGGCTCGAACAGTCCAAAGCCGCTCTGGGTGCCGAGCATAAATCCTTCCGGATTATCCCAGTTTCCCATGCCCCAGCCGCGGAGAATCACCTCTTCTCCGAAATCATTCACAATAATACCGTCCTGATTGTGCAAAAATCCCCTTACACGTTCTTTGTCATAATACCCCATACAAAAATACCACCTTTCCGCAGAAGCCTTCTGGTTCTGCGCTTTTTCTTCTATTATAAAAATTCTGGTTTTCTGTGTCAAGAAATAGATTTTTACTATTTTCAGGGAAAAAACATAATATTTTTTAAAAAATTGCTTGACAAACCGAAAAATGAGACTATAATGCAAAGTGTTCAAAAGAAAAAAGGGATCAGAAAAAAGCAATGAGCAGGACAACATTTTTCGGGTGAACCTTTGCAGAGAACCATCGGCTGGTGCGAGATGGCAGGTATCCCAAAGAACAATCCCCTGTGAGCTGTACAGACGAAACCAGAAATGGAAAGTAGTCCGGACCGGCCTCTCACCGTTAGCAGAGAAGAGATTCACCGGAAAGTGTATCAAATGGTTTCGGGGATCTTGTCTGAGTGATCGACCAAAAGAAACAGCCGATAATTAGAAGTGGTAACGCGGAGCGTTTTTTGAAAGCTTCGTCTTCTTGCATAAGTCAGGGAGACGAAGCTTTTTTTGTTTCCAAGCATACCAACACAATTGCCTTTTCCCTTTTCTTTTTCCATTTGAAATCCATGTAAACTGGAAATATCATTTTTGAACGAGGAGGAATTTTATTATGAACACGTTGGTTATTGTACTGATCGCCGCCGTATGTCTGATAGCAGGTTATACCTTCTACGGAAGCTGGCTGGCAAAGAAATGGGGCATCGATCCCAAAGCAAAAACACCTGCCGTTGCAAAAAATGACGGTCAGGATTACGTCCCTACCGATGGATGGACCGTATTCGCCCATCAGTTTTCTTCAATCGCAGGTGCAGGCCCTGTCACCGGTGCCATTCAGGCCGCTGTCTTTGGATGGGTTCCCGTCCTTTTATGGATCCTGATCGGCGGTATCTTCTTTGGTGCTGTTACCGATTTCGGTGCGCTGTATGCGAGTGTCAAAAACGAAGGAAAATCCATGGGACTTCTCATTGAGAAATACATCGGCAAAACAGGAAAAAAACTGTTTCTTCTCTTCTGCTGGCTCTTTACACTGATCGTTATCGCCGCCTTTGCCGATATGGTTGCCGGAACATTTAATGCTTACGAAACGGTTGACGGCGTCACAAAGCTTTCTGCCCAGGCAACTGTAAACGGCGCTGCCGGAAGTATCTCCCTGCTGTTTATCGCTTTTGCTGTTGTCTTCGGACTGCTCCAGAAAAAACTGCAGTGGAAAGGCTGGAAAGAAATGGTACTCGGCCTTGCATGCACCGTTGCAGCTTTTGCAATCGGCATGAATGTACCGCTTGTAACAAGCAAAGCAACCTGGACTTATCTGGTATTTGCCTACATCTTTCTTGCCGCTGTCCTTCCAATGTGGCTTCTGATGCAGCCGCGTGACTTTATGACAACCTTTATGTTCGCCGGTATGATCCTCGGCGCTGTTGTCGGACTTGTTGTTGCGCACCCGAAGATGAACCTTCCAATGTATACCGGATTCCATAATGCGGCATCCGGAGATCTGTTCCCGATCCTGTTTGTCACCGTTGCCTGTGGTGCTGTTTCTGGATTCCACAGCCTGGTATCGTCTGGAACCTCTTCGAAAACCATTGCGAATGAAAAAGATATGCAGAAAGTCGGATACGGAGCTATGGTTCTGGAGAGCCTGCTTGCCGTCCTCGCCCTCTGCGTTGCCGGTGCTGCTGCTTCTGCAGACGGTACGGCTGCTGTCGGAACGCCATTTGCGATCTTTTCTTCCGGTGTTGCCGGATTTCTGGAAATGTTCGGCATCCCGGTATACGGAGCACAGTGCTTCATGACGATGTGTGTATCGGCGCTGGCACTTACCAGTCTTGACTCCGTTGCACGAATCGGCCGTATGTCCTTCCAGGAACTGTTCACTGTCGATGATATGGAACATGCTGCCGGATGGAGAAAGCTGCTCTGCAATAAATATTTCTCTACCATTGTTACTCTGCTCTGCGGCTACATCCTGACCCAGATCGGATATGCCAATATCTGGCCGCTGTTCGGAAGTGCAAACCAGATGCTGAGTGCACTCGTTCTGATCACGCTCTGTGTCTTCCTGAAAGTCACCGGCCGTGAAAACAGAACCCTGTTCCCGCCGCTTATCATCATGCTCTGCGTCACCTTTACCGCACTGGTAGAGCGTGTCATCGCACTTGTAAAAGCGTATGGAGCAGGAACCGCTGTCTTCCTCGTTGAGGGACTGCAGCTCATCATCGCCATTCTGCTGATGGCTCTTGGTGTCATCATTGTCATCAGCTGTGGAAAAGAACTGTTCCGGAAGAAAGCGGGACAGGAAACGAAATAATATAGATGTTTCTTCAAAGAGCTTCCTAACGCAAAACGCCGTCAGACTTGTTGTAGTCTGACGGCGTTTTACATGCCATAGTTTTTTACGAAACAATTATTTCTTTTCATCCAGCAGCATAACCCCATCTGCCAGATTGTGATCAACGGCATCAACGATTCGGTGCGGTATATACGGTTCTTCGAGATACGCGATGTCGTCATCGGTTAATGTTACAGCGAAGGCTTTTACCGCATCTTCCAGATACGCCGCTTTGGTCGCACCGATAATCGGGGAGCTGACTCCCTTCGCCCATTGCCATGCCAGTGCGGTCATACATTCAGGGCTTCCATTGTTTTCTCAATCGGAGTTTCGTAGTCAAAACGGTAAATGATATACAGATCCAGATAATCTGTTCCCAGCCGTTTCAGTGTACCGTCAATCTCTCTGTGAATGGCTTCTGCCGACAGATTGCCAAAATTTTACTCCGTATAATACTGTGCCTGCGCATTCCAAAGCTCATAGTATTTGCCGTTTGCATCCACAAATCCCCTGTTCCATAAGGTAGCATCCAGATACTTCGGGATCTCCCGGTTGACCGCCATAAAGGTTAAATGACCCCGGCTGTCCTGCTGTAAAAGTGACATCCTCCCCCACCTGTAGAGGTGGTGGAGGATGTCACACTTCATGACCTTATTCCTTCTCCAGAAACATACTCTTCAACAGATGCGTTCCCGCTTCCGTCCGAAATACTTTTCTGCAGAAATTTTCAATCGCCTGTTTTGAATATTCGCTCTCGCCGGCATTGACTAGAAAATCGGCTTCCAGCAGGATCTGGTAATCCATTCCCTCTACATTTGTATAGGTATGATGATGCGTAACCAGCCATGTGATGCGTTCGACATCCAGTTCTCCTGCAGGTACATCTTTGAAAAATTCTGCAACGAGCGGCGCACTTTCCTCTTCCTGATGCTTTCCGCTGGTATTTCCGTATTTTTCCCGACACAGCGGGCAGGCAATATCATGGACAACAGCTGCCATCTCCAGCGTTTCCTGTGTTTTTGGATCCAGTCCTTCCGCCTCGCCGATGTTCTTTGCAAAGGCCCATACCTTCAGAAAATGATAAATATCATGAATATTTCCCTTATAAAAATCTGTCATTTTTTCAATTGCAGCAGCAATTTTCATATCGTGTTTCCTCCTTCGCATCCTGTCGTTCTTCCCATTATATCACATGTTTCACACATTTGAGTATCAGATTATCATCTGATCTTATCACAAAATATGCAAAAACAGGAGGCAGAACCTGCCTCCTGTAGTTTTTTAACACTATGATGTTCTTTATGCCAGCGGTTTTCCTGTCAGCATCTCATATGCCTGAAGATATTTCTCGATCGTCTTGTCTACGATTTCCTGCGGCAGAGTCCAGTCGTGGTTTCCATCGTTGGCTTTGAGCCAGTCGCGCGCGAACTGTTTGTCAAAAGATGGCTGACCATGGCCTGGTTCATAACCATCTGCAGGCCAGAAGCGGGAACTGTCCGGAGTCAGCATCTCGTCGCCGATTACGATATTTCCGTTTTCATCGAGACCAAACTCAAATTTTGTGTCTGCAATGATAATGCCTTTGCTTAAAGCATAATCGGCACATTTTTTATACAGAGCGATGGTGTAGTCGCGAAGCTTCTCTGCATACTCGGCTCCTTTTCCCGGGAAGTATTTTTCCAGATGGGCAATGCTCTGCTCATAAGAGATATTTTCGTCATGATCTCCGATTTCAGCCTTTGTGGACGGAGTGTAGATTGGCTCAGGAAGCTTGTCAGATTCTTTTAATCCTTCCGGAAGCTCGATGCCACATACTTTTCCTGTTTTCTGATAGCTTGCCCAGCCGCTTCCGGTAATGTAGCCGCGGACAATGCACTCGATAGGAAGCATTTCCAGCTTACGGCACATCATGCTGTTTCCGTCAAATTTCTCCTGCTGGAAAAATTCCGGCATGTCTTTTACGTCTACAGAGATCATATGATTCGGAAGAATGTCTTCTGTCAGATCGAACCAGAATTTGGACATCTGGGTCAGAACGGTACCTTTTTTTGTTACCACATTGTTCAGAATGACATCAAAACAGCTAATACGGTCGGTTGCTACCATGATCAGGCTGTCGCCGTTATCATAAATCTCGCGTACCTTACCCTCTTTGATTGGCTTTAATTCTTTCATCATGAATACCTCTTCTTTTCGTATAGGATAGTGAACGGAATTACACCCGATCCGGTGAAATTCCTTTGACACCTTTACCCTACACCACTCCTTATAAATTGTCAAGTATTTATTATTAACGCTACTAAATAAACCCCAAAAGGGATCTTTTATTTCCATTTATAATTCTGCTCCGTTTGTTTCTATCACGTGTTTATACCAGAATGCGGAATCTTTCATAATTCTCTCCTGATTTCTGTAGTCCACATATACGAGTCCAAATCGATATGAGTAACCTTTGGCCCATTCAAAATTATCCATCAAAGACCACTGGAAATATCCTCTGATATCCGCTTCCTCTGCTGCTTTTCTCAGTTCTCGCAAATATCTTGCAAGAAAATCAATTCTGTTTGGATCATGCACTTTTCCATCTAATGAGATCACATCATGGCAGGATAATCCGTTCTCTGTGATGTAAATTGGCTTATGATATCTTTCATATAAAAACTTCGGCCCCCACTGCAGACATTCCGGTGTTACCGGCCATTGGATCGCAGTTTTAGGAAATCCTTCATATCGGCAAACCTCCTGTGGCTTTCCGTCTTCTCCCATACGGACGCATCTTCCATTATAAATATTCTGTCCATAGATATCGATCGGTTCTGAGATCAGACGCATATCTTCTTCTGTGATTTTCGGAAGATATTTTTCATAACGCACCAATCCCTCCTCCGGATAATGTCCTAATAAAACCGGATCAGACCACCAGGATATCTTCCTCTTATTACTCTACTATTCTAATTATTTCCATTCCTCGATTCCCAGATTCTCTATATAATCAGCAAGTTCTCTCGCCATCTCATAGGTTTCTGGAATTCTGAGATGTCCTGGAGTCGCTGCTCCGTTTCTTTTAAAGATACAATGGGAAATTTTACGGTCTCCCATAGAAACCACTACATCGTCAATTGCTTTGTCCCAAGAACTGTCATGCTCAAGCAATGTCGTACAGCAGATGACCGATGCCTTCGGATATACCTGACGCAGTTTTTTTAAAAATTCTGTATAGTGTTCTCTCCAAAGAATTGCTTTCTCACACATATAGTCTTCTGACATGTAATCAAACGGATGATTATCATTCTGGCCAATTGCCACGACAACAACCTGCGGTGTATACTGATTAAAATCCCATTCTGTCAGTTCACCAAATGTTTTATTAAAGCGAATTTTATTCCAGGCACTTTCCATTCCAATCTGCTCCGGCTCATGGAACCAGCCTTGTCCATCCATCAATGCAATTCCGCCCTGTGCGATATCATGAATCTGTGCATTCAGCATACGTGCTGTCATCCAGGCATAGGAATACCAGCTGTTAGAATAACCTCCCTGATGTTCAGGGTCCGTCTTTCCTGTATAATCCACTGCTTCTGTCACTTCTCCTGCTGATACAGAATCTCCGTAAACTTCAATTTTTTTTGTCGGTGCATCCGGAAGTTCCAATAATTTTGCTCCGTCTTCAATTTCAAATCCAAGGATGTGCATCTCATGGCAGGAATCCTGACGTTTAAAGAAAAGAACATGATGTTCTCCGTTTTCATTCTCAGGAACACGAATCTCTATTTCATTCTCTTTCTCGTTATCCAGATAATAACACGACTGCACTCCATCTAAAATACATCCAAGATAATTCTGCCAATATTCATTTTTGTTTTTTAAGAAAATTTTCAGGTATCTTCCTGTGAATTTAAACTCTGCTGATGTACATGGATAGACCCAAATCGGTTCTTTTGGATTTCTCCAGTCGATCCTTCCGCTATAACGTATTTTTTTATTATCAGGATTAATTCTCATCTTATCCCCTCCATATTTTACAGTAAACTTGCTGCACCGATCATTCCTGCTTCATTTCCAAGTGCTGCTGTCTCAATCTCCGGAAGCCTCTCCTTCAAAAATCTTATGCAATAATTAATGACATCAGATAAAATGGAGTTGTATCCGTTACCTCTTCCGGAAGAATTGTTATATCTACCGTATGAATTTTCTTTTCTCCACTGCACTGCAATGCAGGAAGCAGTCACCTCAAAATGAATAGAATCCCCGGCTTTTTTCCCGATCCATCCATTTTTAAAATGATCAAGATGTCCTGTTTTCTCTTCCATATCTGCATGAAATCCGCAAAGTTTTGGTGAAATTTCACGGATTGTCAGGCGTTTTGCATTCTCGTATGCATTCTCCGTCATTGCCTTCGGAAAAACAGGTTCTTTTTCCTCAACTTCTAATTCTGCTTTCACGCTTTCAAGGAATTTTTCAATTTCTTCTGCAACAAGTTTGTGTCCTTTATCATTTGGATGAAGTCCATCTGGTGTAAGTTCTTCCCTTATATATTCACCAGCCTTCATTCGCTGATAAATCGTATCTCTTGCTTCAACCTTTGCAGCATTCACGAGAAATCTGTAATTTGTTCCGTAAGAATCCAATAGGCAGTTGGCCGATTTTTTCTTTTATGCGAAATGGAAACGGAACGTATAGCTGTATCTTCCCTTGCATACACGATATTCCGGGTGAATATTTTTCGTCCAGCCGGTATCTCCGCCAAGGCCTGCGTGCGCTACATCCAGGATCAGCCAGGTTCCTGTTGTCTGCTCCGGAAGTTCTTCCTCATATGTGGCTTTTCGATATTCTGCTATAGAATAAGGAAGTGCACTGAAATGGAAATCATCACTGCCCACAATCTGAACGGTATGTGTTCCATCCGAAAGAACGGCAAATCGCGTATCCTCATGGCCACCGCATTCGCAAGGTACTACAAACGGAACGTGCTGTTCTGCTACAGAAGATGTGTAAAATCCGGTAAAAGCTGCGTCCTTTCGGTCTGCATACGTCTCCCAGGGACCTTTTCCATACCAGGTGAGCGTATCAAACGCTGCAGGGAAGCGGAACGACTGTCCGACTCTTGCGATGGTCTCAAGACCGCTGTTGTTTGTTACTTCGTTTTTCAGCTCCATTCCCTCACTGCCGATGCGATACAGAGTATGAGCGGTAAAGAGTACTGCGTTGTCCGGCTCCGCGGTATAGGAAGCCTGCACTTCAAGAAGCACCTGATTTCCGGCACTGACAGCCGATACTGACTGTACTTCCTTTTTCAGACGATCCAGACCTTCCGCGCGCCAGATATCATCGTAATCACTTTCATGGGTTCCCTCATCAATACCGGTTGGGGCACGATAAAATTCATCTTTTCCGCCGGTCATAAAAGAAACGCTCTTTGCCTGATATCTGGTAAATTCACCTGTCTTTTTATCAAAGATAATTTCGGTCTCTTCGCCGGTGATGCGAACATGATTTTCATCCTCCGATACGGTCAGTGGTTTCCCGACAATCGTTTTCTCGTCTGCCAGATAAACACCTGAAGTAACCGGAATCTGACGGCGGTATAGTTCTGTTCCCGCCGGTGCATAGAAGGTATCTTGGGCAAGCTCAACGTAATAATTTACATACGCCTCGCCATGCAGTTTCGCCGGAAGCTCCGGAAGCGTCTCTGTTGTTCCGGCTGCCGTGTAAAATGTCGGATAGCTGCCTTTGGCAAGCGTTTCGCCGTTCTGCACAATTTCATAACGCACCTGCAGATGAGAAAGATCGAGGGTATGGTAGCGGTTTGCCAGCACCCATATAGTTTCGCCGGTATATGGATTTTTCACCTGCTCAATCGTAACCGGGGACTGGCCGTTTCTCACCTCATAGGCGCCCGGTTTATAGGAAAGATCGGCAAAGACAACACCATTCAGACACATATCCGGAACCGGATCGGTCACATCCTCTCCGAACGCTCCGCCGTAGCCGTATTTGATATTTCCGTCCTCCTCGTGGATCGCAATCGCCTTGTCCGCGAAATCCCAGATAAAGCCGCCCTGGAAACGCGGGTATTTATTGACATAGTCCCAGAACTCCTTGAAGTTTCCGTTGCTGTTGCTCTTTGCATACGCATATTCGCACATGATGAACGGGCGGAGATCAGAATCGTCTGCCATCACATCCGTAAGCCAGCTCATCGTCGGATACATCGGGCAGATGACGTCGGAAATATTACTCTTTGGGTTGCCGGACTCATACTGAACGTATCTTGTCTTGTCGTATTCGCGGATCCAGCCGTGCATCGCAGCATGATTCGCCCCGGCACCGGATTCATTTCCAAGGGACCACAAGACGATGGAAGGATGGTTTTTATCACGCAGTACCATACGGGTTGCACGCTCCAGATAAGCGGCTGTCCACTCAGCGGATGCACTGAGCTGTCCGCCGTAACCGTGCGTCTCAAGATTTGTCTCATCGACAAGGTAAATGCCAAGCTCGTCACACAGATCATACCATTTCACGGAATTCGGATAATGGCTGGTACGAACAGCGTTGAAATTCAGGCGTTTCATCACAGCAATTTCTTTTCGCATCTGCTCCTCAGAAACGGTACGTCCCGTCTCGGCGCAAAAATCGTGGCGGTCAACACCTCGGATCACAAGGCGTTTGCCATTCAGGGTCAGAACACCGCGGCTGTTGATTTCCACCTGACGGAAGCCGACCTTGCAGCTCTCGATATCAACCGTCTCATTCTCTTTGTTCTGTAGCTCGACAACGAGGGTGTAAAGTGTCGGAGTCTCTGCAGTCCAGAGTGCCGGGTTCTCTACCGGAGCAGTAACGGTTGCGATGAATTTCGGCATCAGATAGAAGCCGCACTCAGCAAACGGTCTCGAATCCATCTCGGTTACTTTGTTCTGTTCTGCATCATACAGCGTCACTTTGGCATGATACTCGCCGTACAGCGGTTTGGAGTTGTCCGGCCAGATCGTGACAGAGAGGGTAGCTTTCGTGTAATCCGGGTGTGTGAACAGTGTCTCTGCCTTATAGTCCAGGATGTGCTGCACCGGTTTCGATACGAGGCGGACATCGCGGTAGATACCGGACAGATGCCAGTAATCCTGATCTTCCAGGTAAGTACCGTCACAGTAGCGCATTACCTGTACGGCGAGGGTGTTCGTTCCCTCCTGCACATATTCAGTGATGTCAAATTCCGCGTTCACTTTGCTGTCCTGGGAATACCCCACCTGTTTTCCGTTGACCCAGAGATAGAAGCAGGACTCCACACCGCCGAAATCGATGAGAAGCTGTCGGCCGATATAGTCTGTTGGAACCTCAAAGGTTCTGAAATAGCAGCCAGTCAGATTTTTCTCCGGTACGTACGGCGCATTCAGCTCGTAGGTGCCTTCGGTAATCTCGATCTCAAATGCTTCGCCGTTTGCCTCCCGTTTGAACGGATACAGCATATTGGTGTAAACCGGCTTTCCATATCCCTGCAGTTCCCAGTTGGACGGCACCGGAATCGCATCCCATGCTGCGTGATCGAAATTCTCTTCATAAAATGCTTCCACCGCTTCCGGTGACGGATACATTTTGAATTTCCAGTCTCCGTTCAGATCCATTACAAAGCGGGACGCGTTCCGATTTCCGGCGAGCGCCTGCTCTACCGTCTCATACGCACCGTATGGCGTATGCATCGGATAACGATTTTTCTGCGTTATATACTGATTTTCCCAGTCTCTTGTCTGTCTCATGTTCTTGAAACCCTCCTTGCCTTTGCTTTCGCATTTTCCGACTGTCTCTCTTCTTTTTATCCAGATTGGTGTTCCTTTTTTGCTTTCCTGTGATATAATACATCTGTGGATTTTCAGAAGATTCATGCAGTTATCTTATGATTCAGTATAAAACACTGCACGTGGATGAGAAATAGTTGATCTGGTGTTTCTTTTATCCAAAATGGGAAAGCAAAGGAGAAGTCGTATGATACCGGAATATCTGCTTGCAAAAATAGAAAAGAGCGATGTTATCTATCGCTGTATTGGAAATGAAATGAAGAACGGGATTCTGGCGTGCGGTTTTATGCGGAAAGAGACGGCGGACCGCTCGCAGTATCATTTTTCGAACGAGTATTACAGCTGTTTCGTGCTGCTGCGCGGGAGCGGGGAATATATTGCCGAGGACGGCACCTCCTATCCGCTGCAGGCGGGAAGCCTGGTCCAGCGTCTGCCGGGTGTGCCGCATTCCACACGCGTAGACCCCGATGGGAAATGGCTGGAATTTTTTATCTCGATTGGGAAACCGTTTTTTGATTCTTTCTGCTCGCTTTCGGTTCTGAACCGGGAGCCGGTGCTAAAGGCAGAGCTGCTTCCCGGCGATCTCGAGCGGTATCAGAAGCTTCTGCAGTCGTTAAAGGCCACACCGGACAGTCTGCTGCCTTTGCGGATTCCGGAGATGGAAAAAGAGATTCTGCGAATGTACGGCTACCATGCGCACCGGGTGAATCTGCAGCGGGATCCGATCGAGGCCGCCTGCGATATGCTCTCGCAGAATCTTGATGAAGAAATTTCTCTCGAAGAGCTTGCCCGGTCACTCCAGATCGGTTATGAGACGTTTCGAAAAGTATTTAAAAAACAGACCGGCGTCTCTCCTGCACGGTACCGCACTAGGAAGAAAATGGAGCAGGCCTGTATTCTTCTCGAGGGCGGCGTACCGATGAAGGAAATTGCCGGTCTTGTCGGATATGGCGATGTCTATGCGTTCAGCAAGCAGTTTTCCCGGTTCTTTGGATTCCCACCTGGAAAGTACCGCGCACGTCTTCACACGGATGCGCCGGATTTAGAACAGTTTTAAGATATCGTCCACGGTTTTACGTTTCGGCTTGTCCGGGTTGATGGCACGGTAGCCGACAGCAATGACAGCACCAAGGAGCTCATTCTCCGGAATGGAGAGGGCTTCACGGATAGCTTTCTCATCACGGATTCCCATAATCAGAGTATCAAGGCCGAGTTCTCTTGCGCGCAGGATCAGGTTTTCGTCATGCAGGCCAAGATCGTAATAGCCCCAGCCGTTTCCGACTTCATTGTCCGGTGTTCCGTCCTGCGTGAAGCCGGAGCGGTCTTTTACGAATGCTGTTACGACAAGTGCGGCTCCCTTTGAACTCTTCTGATTGAATTCTGGAAGGCATTTTGCGGAAAATTCTTCGACTTTCTCCGGTGTTACCAGGGCATAGTACCGTGTTGTCTGTGAGTTTTTCCAGGATGGTGCCTGAATCGCTGCCTGTACGATCTCCTGGATCTGCTCTGCGGTTACGTGTTTCTCCGGATCAAACGCGCGGATGCTTCTTCTTTCTTCCAGCAGTTTTGTAAATTCCATGGTGTATATCCTCCTTTTATTTATAAAGCCTCGTAATCTTCCCGTGAAAAACGGTGATACGTCAGGCCGAATTCATTTTCTTCGACACAGTAACAGTATTCATCTACAGACGGGTCTGAAAAAGAAAATACATGGCCCATCTCATGCTCCTCGGATGCGTTTTCTTCCACGGTAGTATGCATTTTCTCTGCATAGGAAGAAAAGCAGTTTCGAACCTGTTCCATTGTGTTTCCAGGCGTTGTGATCACCTGCAGAAGGTTCTGCAGGAGCTCCGGAACAGGGATTTCCCGCTCAATATAAGAGCATCCCTCCTCCGGGATTTCCACACAGTAGCGGTCTTTGACTGCCGAAATAGCGAGCATTCCAAGGCGCGGCTGTACGTTCTTACAGAACGCGGAAAGCGCTTTAGCCAGGTCTTCTGTTTCGTCTAAAGAGAGGGAACGGCGCAGGGACTCCGCCGGGTAGTAGAGCTTCATCGTACCGCCCTCATAGCCGATCTTCACCTGCCATTCCCGAATTGTATCGGTAATATGTTTTTCCAACAGTTTTGCTGTCATGTTTTCTAAGTCACCTCCATTGTGCTGCATGTGCAAAAAACACAGTATTATTATCGCACGAATTGGGCATTGTGTGAACACTTAATTTTTTGTTTTTTACAAAAAGAAAAGAATCACTTTTTTACTCCTCGAAACGGCAGAAACCTCCGCCAGAAAAGCTGGAACAGAGGTTTCTGTGATTTCTTATGTCAGAAGAATTTCTCAGTTATTTCGTTCTGAATTACTCTTCGTCTTCGTTTTTCTTTCTGCCGCGGAGTTTGAATCCAAGTCCGCCGGCACCAAGAGATGCAACTGCCATGCTTACCCATCCCCAGATGTTGGTAGCATCACCGGTCTTTGCATTATCGCTCTTCTTGGAAGTAGAAGTATTGGATACTTTATTACTTGCAAGCGGAGTAGATGTTGCTTTCGGGGTGCTTGTCGGGGTCTTCGTCGGCTGCGTCGTAGGTATTGTGGTAGGAGCAGTCGTCGGGGTTGTGGTTGGTGCTGTTGTAGGTGTAACCGTCGGAGTCTCAGTTGGGGTTACGGTCGGGGTTTCCGTCGGGGTAACCGTCGGAGTCTCGGTCGGGGTTACGGTTGGGGTCTCTGTAGGAGTAGGAGTCGGCTCTTCTGCTGATTTCTTCCAGGTGAAGCTAAGATCCTGATATCCCAGTGAAGAAACTGTAATTTCAAAGGAATCGCCCTCTGCGAACGGTGCTGCATCTGTCTTTAAGGAACCATCCTCATTGAACAGTACAACAGCTCCTCTTCCGCTTGCTGCATATGCTTTTCCATTTACAGTAACAGAGGTAATGTTCTTCAGATAATCTGCAAACTCTTCATCTGTTGCATCCCCTTTCTTAAGCAGACCCGGTGTTGTCGTATCTTCGTTAAATGCTGCCGGCATCTCTTCCGTGTAAAGGATAAAGTCTGCGGAAAGATCTGCATATTTACCATTCTTATCGCTGACAGTCAATGTATAAGAACCTTTCTCTGCATTCTTGAAGTACAGAGTATCACCGGACACGGTTCCCGTCAGACCTTCTACTGTATAGACAGCATCGTAATCATCCGGCAGGCCTTCCAGTTTAACAGAAGCATTTCCAGATGTGACAGACGCATTCTCTACAGAAAATTCATATGCAAACTTAACCGGTACATATACATCTGCGTCGACTTCGTAAATTCCCTTGCTGGTGTAATAGGTAATTTTGTTGATGGTCTGTCCCATCATGCTCTTGTAATGTTCCGAGGAGGTCGGGCAGTTATGAACGCTTGTCGTAAATCCAGTGCTCCATGCCAGCTCAGACACTCTCCAGATATTCTCCAGATGACGCATTCCGTAATCGTTGCCCTCTTTTGTGCTGACAACAACACCATATACGGTATCTTCGCCTGCTTTGATGGTATCAGTAAGACCATCCAGATCCAGCTGATAATCACCGTATTTGCTGTTAGTGGAGAGCTCTGCCGTTACATTTTCCAGCTTTGCTGCCTCGGTTCCCTGAACAGCACCAAAGGTTACATTGCCGTCTGCATCTACAGATGCTTCTTTGTAATAAGACGGAACCTCATGTAAAGTGTAATATGCATAGCTTGCATTCTCATACAGTGCATCTTTTCCGGTATACGTTGTGGTGGATGTTTGTCCACGGTTGGTAACGGTGATTTCTACAGAATCCTCATCTGTCACTTTCGTGTATTTGCTCAGATCCATATCCTCTGTTACTTTTACCGGGAAGGTGATACCTGTAATATCGCTTCCGTCTGCATTCACATGGTAAGATCCGCCGGAAAGTGAGGCTGTTCTTGTTTTGTTCTTGGTTGCGGAAGTAAACGCATCTACCGGAACATCATTATGAACCTCTGCCTGATAGAACGCTGCATACGGAATATTCATTAATACATACTGGGACTGCAGAGCTTCGATGGCTGCATTCAGATGCTCGGTTGCTTCATCTACGGTTCCCTGGCTCTGTTTTTTCTCCAATGCTTCTTTTGCTTCTGCCAGTTCTGTCTGCATATTATTCCAGGAAGTTTCCGTGTAAAGATCTTTATTCAGTGCATCTGCCTTTGCAATTGCCTCTTCCAGTGCTGCTGTGCTCTCTACCGGATCAGCTCCTACAATGTTCGCTTTGGTTGCTTCAAAAGTGTAGGAAGCATCTGCATAGCCAAGTGCATGAATCGTAATCTTCCAATAACCGGTTCCATCCGTTCCCTCCGGTAAAGTGCAGCGCAGGGAATCGGTAAGGCCAAGCTGGATTCCCATTACTTTATGCATCCAGTTATCTGCTGCGAATTTTGTTCCATACGTTGCTTTTGCATTCGTATAAGTGGAATCATCACCGTAATAAGTCCAGGTTACGGTCTGCAGATTAGCAGCCAGATCGCCGTAATCTCCCGTTAAATCTACGCGAAGGAATTCTCCATAAGAACCATTGGCTTCTTTCACGGTCAGTCCTACGGTCTCAGCATCCGGAGCTGTCTTCAGCGCCTGATCTTTGATTCCGGATTCACTTCCTGTTGTTCCTGCAGAGAAGGAGAAGCTTCCATCTGCATTTTTCACTGCTATCTTCAGACCGTTTGTGTTTTCTGTTACATCTGCAACCAGGCCTGTATAGCTCTGCAGTTTATTTTCAGAAAATCCACCGGAAAGTGTTCCGCCGTTTTCTACCACAACATACTTTTTGCAGAAATCTTCGTAATCATCTTCCGAAACTTTTACAGGCACATATTTCAGACCTTTTACTTCATAATGATCAATCTGGCTCTTATCGTAAGTTACGGTCTCGCCGTTGGTCAGAACTGCCGTGGTTGCTGCGGTATAATATGCCACATCATAGGTTGTGCCATCTTTCATGTAGATAGTCGCTGCGCACTGGAAGCTTCCTCTGTGCAGTCCATGGTTTGTGGTCGCACGGGTTACAACATCAAAAGCGCCCTTATCACTTTCTTCGCGACTGTCAGTTTCATCCGAACCAACGTCGCTTCCTGCCGCCTGAACTCCTTCTGCTGCCCAATACTCAGCCCAGGTAAGACCTGCATATACATATTTATATGTTGTTTCTTTCTTCTCATAAGTAAAGGAAAGCGTCTTGTAACCTGTTGCAGTTACTTCGATTTCAAATTTATTTCCTTCTGCAAAAGCGGCAGCTGTCAGATCAAGCGTACCGTCTTCTTTGATCAGAATTGTTTTCCGTTTTCCAGTTGCTGCATATTCTTTTCCATTTACTTTTACCGAAGTGATGTTCTTGATATAATCAGCAAAGTCATCTTCTGATGCATTCTCTGCTTTTACAAGCGCCGGAGCACTTCCTTTTTCGTTGTAAGCAGCCGGCATTGCATCTGTATACAGAGTAAAGCTCTGTGTCAGATCTGCATAAACACCTTTTTTATCATGAATCGTCAGAGTATACATTCCTTTTTTTGCATTTGCGGAATAAGAAATGGTATTTCCGTCTACTGCAAATCCATCCAGACCATCTACGGAATATTCTGCATCATAATCAGCCGGAAGTCCGGTTACGGTCATCGTTGTCTTTCCAGCGGAAAGAGAAGCGTCTTCTACGGATACACTTGCCTCAAATTTTGTCGGAACAAAAATATCATTCACTGGAATCGTGTAGATTCCTTTGCTGGTATAATAAGTAACCTTATTGATATGCTGTCCCATCATGCTCTTGTAATGTGCAGAAGAAGTCGGGCATCCATGTACCTGTGTTGTAAATCCAGTTGACCATGCCAGCTCTGTTCCGCGCCAGATATTTTCCACATGACGCATACCATAGTCATTGCCTTCTTTCGTGCTGACAATAACACCATAGATCTGATCGGTTCCAACATCAATCGTGTTCTCCAGTCCGTCGAGATCCAGCTGATAATCTCCATATTTTGATTCAGTCATAAATTCCGGAGATACATTGGTCAGTTCAATTGCAGTTCCAACTGTTTTTCCAAAAGAAAGAGAGCCATCTGCATTTACCGTTGCTTCTTTGTAGTAAGAAGGTGCTTCGCTTAATACATAATATGCATAGTCTGAGTTTTCAAATAAGGCGTCTTTTCCGGTGTATGTCTGTGTAGATGTCTGACCACGGTTTGTTACTGTAATACTTACAGAATCAGAATCTGTTACTTTCTTAAATTTGGAAAGATCCACTCCTGTTACTTTAACCGGGAAGGTAATTCCATTGATTGCACTTCCATCTGCATTGGTATGATAAGAACCACCGGCAAGAGTGGCTGTTCTTGTTTTGCTCTTCGTTGCGGAAGAAAATACATCCACTGGAACAGAGTTGTTTACATCTGCAGCATAAAATTCATCATACGGAATGTTCATCAGAACGTAAGCCACCTGCTCAGTTGGAGTCTCGGTCGGGGTCGCCGTTGGGGTTGCGGTTGGCGTTGTTGTCGGGGTCGCCGTCGGAGTCGGTGCTTTAACAAGGCCTTTTACTGCAGTATTCAGCGCATCTTTCGCGGTATCAACAGCGCTCTGGGATTCTTTTGCAGAAAGAGCAGATTTTGCTGCGGTAAGAGCAGTCTGGACAGCTTTCCAGGAGTCTGCGGTGTAGTCAGCTTCCTTTAATGCTTCGGCATCTGCGATTGCTTTTTCAAGTGCTGTGGTGTCTACTGCTTCTGGAGTCGGGGTTGCTTTTTGGGTTGCTGCAAGAGCTGCGGTTTTTACTGCATTCGAAGTTCTGGTTGCACCCGATACAATATCCCATCCTTCAATGTTTTCAATCGTTGCATCTTTTCCAAGAAGTTTCGTTTTGAATCCTTTGCTGTTTGTAGCTGCTTTTTTGAAATATGTGGCATTCTCTGTATTGTATCCAGAGCCAGGCGTTACTGCAATGTCAGAAAATTTGCCGTCTGCAACTGTGATTTTGACATTAACGTCATATTCATCCCATGCATTCTCATCCTCATCGTCTTCTGCTGTTCTGGTAACATGAGCGGTAGACTCATAAGTACCATCTGCCAGCACGCCGCTTGTGGAATCCGCCAGTACAGTTCCCGGGAGCAGGCTCATGGTCATGGAAGCTGCCATTACGGCTGCTAATGATTTTTTCTGAAGTTCTTTTCTTTTGATCATAACTTCCTCCTTTTTCCTTTTCCACAGTTTTGCAGGAAAAACAGGGGCAAAACTGTTATTTATTATTATATTAGCTTATACTAATTAATAATCGTTTTAACTAACTATAAAACATTTTACTAATTTTAGATCGTTTTGTCTAACTCTTAACTGAGTATTTTTTCTCAAAAGCGCACAGATACTGTTTATTGAGATTTTTTATTATTAATTTGTATGTTTCTTTGGAATTTGCGGAACGATTTTTGTCTCCGCACAGATAAATGGTACTAGATGTGCAGTACCTACCGAGAAGAACTCTTCCGTCCTTCGCGTTTTACTGCCGAAAGAATGCGGTCAGAAAGGATTCCGATCAGCATTCCGGTAATGACACCGGCTACGAGAAGTGCCGGTAAATAATAGAACAGTTTGCAGTTCTGTACAACGAGAGCCGCCACGCAGATCTGCGCGACATTGTGCGTCACGCCGCCTGCAATACTTACGCCGGTGATACTGAATCCTTTGATATGTTTCAGTAAGAACATCACAAGAAAACTCAGGAGTCCGCCGGCAAGACTGTAAAGAATGGACATTCCATTTCCGAACAGATAGCCCATCAGAAGAATGCGGGCAACGGAAATCATCAGGACTTCCCCTGCCGGAAGGAAAAAGAGACCGACAACAACAACCAGATTGGCGATGCCAAGCTTGATGCCGGGAACACCGAGGTTGATCGGGATCAGTACCTCCACGTAACTGAAAATCATGGCAAGTGCCATCAGCATGGCGCATAAGGCAATTTTTCTGCTTGCAGTGCGGCTGTCTCTCATAAATTCCAATTCCTTTCTTCTAAGCTGGTATTATTTTACAATCACATCCGGCGCATCGTCGGCGTCGTCCGTTGTGGATCCGTCACTTTCTACCTCCGCAACCAGCTTATGCGGCAGGCACACGATCGTCTCATTTACCCTGGAAATCGTACCCTGTCTTTTGCAGTAACCGTCCGGGCAGTCAGCTTCTTCCATATGGACACTTCCGTTTTCAATCACCAGGACATTCGTTCCGTGACCCGTCTGAATTTTCACGGTCTGATTTTCTGCGAGTGAATACGTTCCGTAGACCTCGCCGTCCACCGTGACTTTCATGGTATTTCCATTTTCCGTTTTCGGCAGCCGAAGCGCCAGGGCAAGGATTCCAGCCAGGAGCAGAACGGCGCCTGCCAGAATCAGATCTTTTTTCTTCATATAGTTTTCCTTATTCTGAATCAGATGCCAGCCCATAACAGCAGTGTCAGCAGGAATACAGCACGGAACAGCGTAAAGAGGATTTCATTTCCGTGAAGTTCCTTTACCCCGCAGCGGATATTGCCTTTCGGACACGTATCAATACATTTCTGACACTGGAAACAGTCGCCGGAGATTTCCACGGATCCATCGGATGGCAGTTCCACTGCCGACGGGCACTGTCTCGTGCAGGCGCTGCAGCCGCGGATGCAGTTTTCGCGTTTCCGATGCAGAGTAAAGAACGGCAGGATCGGAAGCAGAGAAAAGACAGCTCCCATTGGGCACAGGAAACGGCAGAAAAAGCGCTCCTCAAAGAACATGCCGACCAGGATCAGCACCAGGAGAACAACGCCTGGAATATAAGAGGAAAGTCGGAAATTTCCCGCATGCAGCATGGAAAAAACATCCCACGGGCTTGTTCCTCTTGCTTTCTGATAAACTCCTGCAAAGCAGCAAAGAGCAATCAGAAGCAGAATGCCGTATTTGATCAGTACCAGTTTTTTTGCCAGCTCCGGTTTGATGCATCTGGGCTTCTTTTTACGTTTCTTACAGATTATACCATAAATTGCGTGCATTGCATCCCCCAGACTTCCAAAAGCGCATGCAAAACCGCAGAAAAATCTGCCGAAAACAATCGTAAATGCACAGACAAGGAGCAGAGCCGACACAAACGCGGTCATCTCAATTTTTTCACCCTGTCCAAGCTGCGTAAAAATGTATTTTACTCCGTTAAATGCAGCGGTAAATACTGACGGAAGAAACAGGAAATATAAAAGCTGGATTCCGGCACGCAGGCAGGAAACGATCTGTTTTCTCTTCTTTGCCGGTAATGTGGATAGATCTAAATTTTTCATGTTATTTCTCCGCCTTTTCTATTGCTTCCTGCGCCGCATTTCTGATACCGGTGGAGCTGAATGTTGCTCCGCTGATCGTATCAACATCGGCGGACTGTGCCTCAATAATCTTTGGAATGATCGCCTCCGCGTTTGACAGATACGCACTGTCCTCGCCGTCGGCGGATGTGATGGCAAGATCGGTAATCTGGCCGCCCTCTACGGTTACTTCAACTGCAATGGTGCCGCCGAAGCCGTCAGCTTCACCGTCATACGTACCGTCCACGTACTGCCCTTCTGCTTCTGCTGCTTCACTTGCAGCCGTATCCGCCGTGTTGGATGCAGCTGCTGCGGCCTGCAGATTTTCCTTCTGAAGCTGGGTCGTCTCAAGCTCTGCCGAGAGCCGCGCAATCTGATCCTCTTTGTCTCTTTTATCGAGTACGGTATTGTAGCCGATCAGAACAGCAGCAATGACAGCGACATTCAAAAAACGAACAATCAATTGTCTCATCTGTTTTCCCCTTTATTGCGTTACTTTCGCAGCATCCAGCGCATTCCGGCATGCCTCAAGAATGGCTTTTGAGGAGCAGGTTGCACGGGAAACGGTGTCGATGTTCTCAAGCGTTCCGGTTTCCAGAATCTGAGCGGAAACGCCTTTGATTTTGGAGGTTCCTTCGGATGCGCGGCGGATGTAGGAGGCATTCTGACTGTCTCCGTCACCGGTGATGTTGCTTAACGCTACGATTTTATCGTTTTCAATTGTTACCGTCACGGAAAGCTGATAAGCGGTAAAATCTTCATCTTCATCCGGCTCGCAGACGGCAATCGCTGTGTATTCGCCGTCCTGATAGATCTTTTGTTCCGGAGTTTCCGTCGGTGTTGGTGTTGGCGTCTCAGTTGGCTCCGGGGTTTCGGTCGGGGTTGGTGTTTCCGTCGGTGTCGGAGTTACCGTTGGCGTCGGGGTTGGATTTTTCTTTTCCTCAGTTACGCGTTCTGCCTCTTTTAAAGCTTCCTTGATTGCCGCAAGAATTCCCCTGGAGCTGTAGGTTGCGCCGGAAACGGTGTCGACTTCCAGTGTCTGGTTTTTCACAACGTCCTTTGCTGTCTGTTTTGCGCGTTTTAAGAATGCTTCGTCATCTTCACTCTCGGTCACGAGAATTGCCTTGATCGTCTCATCCTGAATGACAACTGCAGTTGTAATGTCTCCCAGATAGCCCTCGCCGGTTCCGTAATAAATGCCTTCCTCGTATGGGAATTTTCCTTCCGGAATCGTTGTGGTTCCGCCGCTGCTCGTTCCGTTATCCGGAACGGTCTCGCCGTTTGTTGCTTTCTTAGCATTTTCCAGTGCCTGTTTTACTGCGTTCTGGATGCCGCGGGAGCTGTACGTTGCGCCGGATACGAGATCTACATCGGTTTTCTGTCCGTCTACGATTCGGTCCGCTACGACTTTGGCACGGTTGAAGAATGTCTCGTCATCTTCGTTTTCCAGAATCAGTACCGCTTTGATCGTCTGATCCTGCAGGGCTACCGCCACTTTGATGTCTCCCTGGAAACCGGCGGCCGTGCCGTAATAAATTCCGTCCTGATAAGGGAAACTTCCCTTGGATGCAGACGAATTGTTATTGTTCTGATTATTATTCTGACTGTTGTTTCCGTTGTTTGTATTGCTCTGGCTTCCTCCGTTTGTACTGGAAGACCCGTTCACTGCCGCCTGACTTAAGGCACTCCGCACAGCTTCAATAATACCGCGGGAGCTGTATGTCGCGCCGGAGACCGTATCCACATTCGTACTCTGTGTTGAGATAATCGTCGAAATCAGAGAGGAAGCACTGGAAAGGTAGCTTGGCGTATCGCTGTTTTCCACAATATCAATCGAAGCAATTTTTCCGCCGCTGACAACAACACAGACTTTCATTGTGCCGCCAAATCCCGTTCCGGTTCCGTAATACGTTCCATCCCGATAGGCAGCCGGTTCTTCGATTTTAGATACTGTAACGGTTCCGCCGGCAGAGGCTCCGCCGCCTGCCGCTCCTGATGCGGATGCCGGTTCTGAAGTGTCCTCCTGACCGGTGAGTGCATTTTTCACGGCTGCAAGGATACCTTTTGAACTGAAAGTTGCACCGGAAACCGTGTCCACATCCACACTCTGGGATGCGATGATACGGTCGATAACTCCCTTCGCACGGTTCAGGAAAGCTGCGTCCTCGCCGGGAGCGCTTACAATCGAGATCGACTGAATCGTTTTGTCTTTCAATACGACAGAGACTGTAATCGTACCGCCAAAACCTGTTCCGCTTCCTTTGTACGTTCCGTCCGCCAGCTCAAAGCTGCCGGAACCGACGGCTGCGACAAGTTCTGCTTCGGTATCGGTTGTCTTTTTGGTATCGTCCTTCTTTTTTGTATCATCTTTCTTTTCCGCTGCATCGGTATCCTGTTCCGGCTCCGGTGTCACCAGTGCCTCCGGCTGTTCTACGGCGTAAACCGGTGCAGTGTAGCCGTTCAGCGAAATACCGGCGCAGGCTGCTACGATAACTGCCGCTAGAGCCGGTGCAAATGCTGTCAGTTTTTTCCATTTTCCCATGGTTATGTATCACCGTCTTTCCTGATAATGTTTGTCTCGTGATCGGATGTGAAATCGTCAGCAATTCCTTCGGTTATATACAGAACGCCGTCCGCATCCTCCAGAATGGTGTCAAATTCATCGCTGTGTGCACGCCAGTATTCGGCCGCCTTGTCCTTCCCCATGATGAAAAGAGAAGTAGAAAGGCCATCCGCCAGTGTTCCGTCAGCACTTACGATCGTCACCGACACCAGACCGTTATTTGCCGGATGACCGGTCGATGGGTCGATGATGTGATGATATTTCATGCCGTCCTGTTCGAAATACCGCTCATAGCCGCCAGAAGTAATAACCGCCCGGTCGGCCGTCGAGAGAATGCCGAGATAATCATCCTCCGCTTCCGGACTCTGCACGGCAACACGCCATTTGCTGCCATCCGTTTTCGTGCCGACAACCTGAACGTTTCCACCGAGGTTGATGAGCCCGCTCGTCACACCGCATTCCCGGTAAATATCGGCGATTCTGCCGGAGGTATAGCCTTTTGCAATTCCGCCGAAGTCGATTTTCATGCCGTCCTTGGCAAAGCTGATCGATGCGCTGTCCTTGTCGTAAAGAATGTCATTGGCATCGGTCAGTGGAAGGAGACTTTCGATCGTCTCATCCGAAGGAACCGTATAATTTCCGGTTGTAAAACCCCAGGCGTCCATGATCGGATAAATTGCGATGTCGAAAACGCCGTTTGTGCTGTCATACAGATCCAGCGAGCGTTCCAGCAGATAGGTGGTATCCTCCGATAAGGTTCCGCCGCCGTTTGCATTGATCTGCGCTACTTCACTCGTCTCCTCTCCGGTCGACAGAAGTGCATCCAGCCGCTCAATCTCCTGCTGCGCCTGATCCACCGCCGTTTCTGCATTCGGACCATAGGCAGTGACCGTCATGTACGTATCCATCGCAAAAATATCTCGGCTGCTCGATGCATCTGCGGCATCGGAAGAAGCTGTGGATGATGCGGATTTCTGCGTGGAATTCTCTTCCGAAGCGTCAGAACTGCTCGAAGACTCCGAAACAGACGCCAGCTGTGTCTGACTTTCACTGCTCTCCGGCTGCGCTGCTGTCCCCGCACCGGAACATCCGCCGACCGTCATCACCATGGCAAGACAAAATGCTGCAACAATTTTCTTTTTCATAAATAAAACTCCATTTTTTCTTATGTTAGGAAATTCTAACTTTGGTATTATAACATTAACTCGTAACTTACGCTATGAATTACTTGATAAAAGTTTTTCAATTAGCGTTCTGCATCTGATAAATTTTCTCATTTTATGTACTCTAAATCAAGTGGATTTTACTGGAATTCAAGCACCGATATACAAAAAGCCCCCACAGCCGCATTGCTGCGGCCGCGGGGGCTTTTAGAAATAACATTTTCAGAAATTACATATGATCATGGCAGGTACGTGCAATTACGTCCATCTGCTGCTCTTTTGTCAGGTCGATGAATTTAACTGCATAGCCGGATACACGGATCGTGAAGTTTGCATACTCCGGTTTCTCCGGGTGCTCCATTGCGTCGATCAGTTTTTCGGTTCCGAATACGTTTACGTTCAGGTGATGTGCACCCTGCTCGAAGTATCCGTCCAGAACGTGTACCAGGTTCTCGGTACGCTCTTCGTCGTTATGGCCAAGTGCGCCCGGGTTGATGGTCTGGGTGTTGGAGATTCCGTCCAGAGCGTCCTCATACGGCAGTTTTGCTACAGAGTTCAGGGAAGCAAGAAGTCCGCTCTTCTCTGCGCCGTAAGACGGGTTAGCTCCTGGAGACAGAGGCTCACCGGCTTTTCTTCCGTCCGGCAGAGAACCAGTTGCTTTACCATATACAACGTTGGAAGTAATGGTAAGGATAGAGGTAGTCGGCTCAGAATCACGATAGGTATGGCAGTATTTCAGTTTGTCCATGAAGGTACGAAGCAGCCATACAGCGATCTCGTCTGCTCTGTCATCGTCGTTGCCGTATCTTGGGAAGTCGCCGGTTGTCTCGAAGTCAACAGCCATTCCTTCTTCGTCACGGATAACTTTAACTTTAGCGTATTTGATTGCGCTTAAGGAGTCTACTACGTGAGAGAATCCTGCGATACCGGTTGCGAAGGTACGTCTTACATCGGTGTCGATCAGAGCCATCTCTGCTGCCTCATAGTAGTATTTGTCATGCATGTAATGGATCATGTTCAGAGTTCCAACGTACAGATGAGCCAGCCAGTCCATCATAACGTCGTATTTCTTCATAACCTCATCATAGTCCAGATACTCGCTGGTGATCGGCTGATATTCCGGAGCAACCTGCTGTTTTGTCTTCTCGTCTTTACCGCCGTTGATAGCGTACAGAAGGCATTTTGCAAGGTTTGCACGAGCGCCGAAGAACTGGATCTCCTTACCGGTCTCGGTAGCAGATACACAGCAGCAGATGGAGTAATCATCGCCCCATACCGGACGCATTACATCATCGTTCTCATACTGGATAGAGCTTGTCTGTACAGAAATATGAGCTGCATATTTCTTGAAAGCTTCCGGAAGATTCTCAGAGTACAGAACAGTAAGGTTCGGCTCTGGGGACGGTCCCATGTTTTCCAGTGTATGCAGGAAACGGAAATCGTTCTTTGTAACGATAGAACGTCCGTCGATTCCCATACCGGCAACTTCCAGAGTAGCCCATACCGGGTCACCGGAGAACAGCTGATTGTAAGACGGAATTCTTGCGAATTTAACCATACGGAATTTCATTACCAGATGGTCGATCAGCTCCTGAGCTTCTTTCTCAGTCAGGATTCCTTTTTCAATATCTCTTTCGATGTAGATATCAAGGAAAGTAGATACACGGCCAACGCTCATTGCAGCACCGTTCTGAGTTTTGATAGCTGCAAGGTATCCGAAGTACAGCCACTGAACAGCTTCTCTTGCGTTCTTAGCCGGCTCGGAAATGTCATAGCCATAGGACTGTGCCATAACTTTCATATCCTGCAGTGCTCTGACCTGGTCAGCGATCTCTTCTCTTAACTGGAAGTCACCACGACGCATTCCCTGACGATTTGTTGCAGCGAAGTCTGCTTTTTTGCGCTCGATCAGGTAATCAATACCGTACAGAGCAACACGACGATAGTCGCCTACGATACGGCCACGGCCATAGGTATCCGGCAGACCGGTCAGGATTTTATTATGACGGGCTTTCAGCATCTCTGGTGTGTAGATGTCGAATACACCCTGGTTATGTGTTTTGTGATATTTAGTGAAAATTTCATGAAGCTTCTCGCTTGGTTTGTAGCCGTAAGTCTCGCAGGACTGCTCAGCCATTTTAATTCCACCATACGGCATAAATGCACGTTTCAGCGGTTTGTCTGTCTGAAGACCAACTACCTGCTCCAGATCTTTCATGCTGTCATCGATATATGCTGCGCCGTAAGCTGTGATTCCGCTTACAACGTCTGTCTCCATATCCAGAACGCCGCCTTTTGCACGCTCTTCTTTCTGGAGTTCCTGTAATTTGCCCCACAGACGGTCTGTAGCCTCTGTTGGTCCCTCCAGGAATTTCTCATCTCCGTCATATGGAGTATAGTTGTTCTGAATAAAGTCACGTACGTCGATGCCTTCTTTCCAGAGTCTTCCGGTAAAGCCATCCCACTGTTCAAATTCTCTCATTTGATTTGTTCCTTTCTGGTGTTATTTTGTTTCGTCACGCTCCGGCATCTTCTTTGCACCGGGCATGAACACCTCCGCATGCATAATATAACAAATCTCTGCTTTCCGCGCAAGATATGCACTTGAAAAAATACAAGGAAAACCACAAAATCTTGTATTTTTATAAGAACAAAATCTACATGTGGCGCTTTTCTTTTATTCCCCGTATCCGATTTCATATATCTGCTCTGCAAAGTCACAAATAACATATGTTCCATCGGAAAATTCACTCTTCTGTACGCTTCCGTCCGCCGTCATACACTCGTGACGTACCAGTTCCAGGAGTGCCGTTTTTTCATGCAGCTCCGTTACAACGCGGCATCTTTCTGTCATCTCTTCCAGACTGATTTTCTCCCCGTCAAATGCACCATCTGTATTCGGATATGCGCCGTCCCGTACAAGATACGGTGCACCGCCTGCAAGAAGCGCATACAGCATATAGTCCTCGTCTTTTGAAACACGGTCCATCATCCACGGCTCAATTACGCAGTCATGATACACAAGATTAAAGAGCGGCACCGGGATTCCTTTTTTCGGTGTCTCTGCCGGGCGCAGCATAAAGTCGTACGGCGCATAATGGCAGAATACCAGATACGGAACCGCCCAGTCGCTGACCTCCTCGGAACTTGAGAGAATCCCCTGTGAGAGCAGCCAGGCGAAGCAGTTTCCGCGGTACGTATAGCAGTCTCTTCTCGTCATCACATGCTCCGGATTTGCGCACTCGTCGCCCTCGTTGCACGTAAACACATCGAGGTATGCACCGTCAAGCCGGATTCCGTTTTTCTTCAGTTCGGCAAAATTCCGTTTCACATAGAACGGTGCCTGCGTTGCACAGAGATAGCTCTGCGGTCCGCCCGCCCAGTAACTGTGTCCCGGTATCGTTCCGTCCGGAAGGCGGCAGGCATAATTTTCATCGTAGCTCGGCGCTGCGTGGTAATAATCGCGGTACTGGTCGTGAATACCGAATTTGTAGCCGAAATCATGCATCGTATCGACAAGCGATTTCATGCCTTCCCATCCGCCGGCCGCTTGGCATGCCGGTGTGTAGTCCGGATGCTGGTTGTCATACCCCGGTTCTGCCCAGCCGTCCAGATGAAGATAGACTTTCTCTACGCCGAGATCATGAATTTCGCGGATCTGCTGCTCGCGCACGGAAAACGACACTACGCGGTTATTTTTCTCCGGATTCTGCGGATCGAAAAAGCCGGACTCCTGCTGCACAACCGTCTTGATTCCCGTATGAACAAAACACGTTCCCACAAGATCGTGAATGGACGGATTCTGTACTGCCTTTTCTTTCAAAGTGCGCAGATGACCCTGTTCCCGTACATACTGGCGGTACGTTTTGCAGAGGTCGTTATAATCGCAGTCATTTAAAAACGTATAACGGAATACGCGGCGGTAATTCATTGTTCCAAGGCTCGGCTCCAGCCATGCCCCCACGCTGGTATACGGGCCGCCTGCCGGGTGCTCTGCCTGATAACCGACGTTCCACGGTGTTGTACAGATCGCTGTATAGCCGCATCTTTCCTTCACCTGGCCGAACCACGGCATATAGCCGCCGGAGGTCTCAAATCTGCCGTCAAACGAAAGCTTTCCAAGTTCCGTCTTCCAGGTATTCGGAATCAGAAGTCCCTGTCCCTCGGTAAGGAGTGTATACCAGTCATCGCGCCCGTTTGCAAACTCCATTGCCGTCGGCCACAGCACCTTTACCGGATGCAGTCCCTCCTCGCAGAGCGGAATCCACTCCATCCAGAGTGTTTCATCCACAGCTTCGATCCAGATAATCGTCTCGAAGGCATACGGTGTTCCCGCAAATCCCGCATAACGGCTCCGGATGCCGCATCCGACGCCGAAGGAATAGACCTCATGGGAAATCTCCTCTGCATCCTGGAAACGGTATGTTCCCTCTGCAAAAATCAGTTCCGGTGTCTTTTTCGGATCCGTATTCCAGACAACGCCGTCTTTTTCGATCCTAAGTCCCAGCGTCTCTTCATCGAGCATCACAGCAAGCGATCCGCTTTCTATTTTTTTCATCGTGTGATATTCCCCTTTTTCTTTATCATATGCGTTCCAAACACCAGAAAGGCGCAGAGAACCCGTCCGCCTTTCTCTGCACGGTTCCGGATTTTCTGCGCCTTTTTCCACCTAACTTACATAATCTCTTCTTTTTCTACGACTTTACCGTCTCTCCAGATTCTCTCCAGATCGTAGAACAGGCGGTTCTCCTCATCAAAGATGTGGATGACAACATCGCCGTAGTCCATCAGAATCCAGTTTGCGGTCTGATAGCCTTCGATCTGTTTTGGATGTACGCCGGCTTTTCCGAGTACCTCCTCTACGTTGTCTGCCATCGCCTGTACCTGGTTGCGGTTGCTTCCGCTGGCGATCATGAAATAATCTGCCAGAGTCGAAACATGGGTAATGTCCAGAATGCGGACATCCATTGCTTTTTTATCTTCCAGTGCTTCCAGTGCAAGTTTTGCAGTCTGTTTTGCTTCGCTCATTTATGCTTCCTCCTTTGCCGTCCGTCCCCGGTGCAGTGCCTCATAGAACTGATATGCCTGCTCCGTCATCGGATCCATCGTCTTCGGGTTTTCCGACAGATACGCCATACTGTCTTTTAAAATTTCATACATGCATTCGTCGATATCGGTGAATGCCAGCTTCCGAAGGCGGGTAAGGTGCGGTGCCTTGTTTCGTGCCGGTTCGATATAATCTGCGATATAGATGATCTTCTCCAGCAATGTCATATCTTCTTTTCCTGTCGTATGCCAGGTGATGGCACTTAAGATCTCCGGATCTTCCACCTTATACTTGTCCTTCGCCAGAAATGCACCGAGCTTGGCATGGATCAAAAACGGATTGTTCCGCTCAAACTCAGTGATTTCAATCTTATTTTTCTCACACATGGTGATTTTTTTCTTATTCGGAATGCATTTTGCACAGTCGTGAAGCAGTCCCGCGACACGGGCTTTTTCGAGATCCTCGCCCCATACCATCGCCATGGATGCTGCGGTAAACATCACACCGAGCGTGTGATGATAGCGGTCTTCATCGACTTCCTTCTGGAGTTTTTTGTCCAGTTTCCATAAATCGTACTGTTCCATCCTGCTCTTCCTCTAATCCTGATAGATTTTCTGCTTCTGAATGTAGGAAATCACAGAATCCGGCAGATAGTATTTCACGGATTTTCCTTCCCGGATCCATTCCCGCAGTTCGTGGGAAGAAACATCCAGATTCGGTGTGTCGAGTTTCAGAAAGGTACCGTGAAGTTTTTTTGCATTTCGTTCCATACAGGCCAGAAGCTCTTTCTCTTTTGCCCGATCCCTGGTCGCCACAAGGATCTTTGCCGCGGCGCAGATCCGCTCTGGATTTTTCCACTCATCAAAATAGAACAGGGAATCCGCTCCAATGATAAAGTAAAACTCCGTGCCCGGATGTTCCTTCCGCATCGCCTCAAGCGTCCGATAACTGTAGGTATAGCCCTCATCTTCCATCTCTTTGGTGCAGAGCACAAAATGCGGATTGGATGCGATGGCACGGCGCACCATCTCGACACGCTGTGCATCCTTTGCCTGTCCCGCCCGGTTCCGCTTATGTGGCGGATTTCCGGCCGGAAGGAACCAGACTTCATCAAGCCCGAACTGCTCGTACGCCGCCTCGCCAAGGATCAGATGACCGATATGAATGGGATCGAAAGTGCCTCCCATAATGCCAATTTTTCTGTTTGTCTTTTCCATACGTTTTCCTCAAAAAGCGCCGGAACTGCAGCGGTATGCTCCGGTCCCGGCGGTTCTTTCCTGCGGATTATTTCGGAAGCTGAATTTTCTTTTTCTCTTTTTTGCCCTCTTTGTACAGCACGATCTTTTTGCCGATCACCTGTACGACCTGGGAATTGGTGCGTTCTGCCAGAACTTCTGCGATCTCTCTTGGATCATCGAGGCAGTTCTGCAGTACATTGATTTTAATCAGTTCTCTCGCCTCAAGTGCCTCTGCTACAGCAGCGGTATGCTCCGGCGTGATGCTGCTTTTTCCTACCTGCAGGATCGGTTCCATGGTCATGGCAAGGCCTTTCAGGTATGCTCTCTGCTTGCTGGTCATACGTCTCCTCCTTCGTTATTTATTCGTTCTATTTATAATAATCAAATTCAAATCCATACATCTTGACGGTATCGCCTTCCTGGATGCCGGCCTGCTCGAGTTCGTCTAAGATACCGGTATCTTTTAAGAACCGCTGGAAGAAAGCAAAACCTTTCTCGGAATCCAGATTGGTGTAGCCGAGCATTTTTTCGATCTTCGGTCCCTCGATGATAAAGCGGTGCTCGTCCTCCGGGTCCTGCTCGACGGTGTACGGCAGGTTCTCGGCAAGAAGCATATCCTCCGGGAAGAATTCCTGTTCGAAGACCATACGCTCTTTCGGAAGCTCATCGAGTTTTTTCTGTACGGCATATAAAAGCTCTTTTAAGCCTTTTCCGCTGACGGCAGAAATCGGATAAACCGGGATGCCTTTCGGCTCGAACTCTTTTTTCAGACGTTCCACCGGATCCTCTTCGCCCTCTTCTACATAGATCGCATCGGTCTTATTGGCCGCGATGATCTGCGGGCGTTTTGCGATCTCCGGGTTATAGGCTTCGAGCTCTTTGTTGATCTTGTTGATATCATCCACCGGATCTCTTCCCTCGGTCGATGCAACGTCTACTACATGGATCATCACGCGGGTTCTCTCGATGTGGCGCAGGAATTCATGGCCGAGGCCGACTCCTTCCGATGCACCCTCGATCAGCCCCGGGATATCTGCGATAACAAATCCGCTGCAGCCCTCAAGGTCTACGACACCGAGGTTCGGGGAAAGCGTGGTAAAGTGATAATTTGCAATTTTCGGTTCTGCATTTGTCACGCGGGAAAGCAGGGTCGATTTTCCAACGTTCGGGAAGCCGACGAGTCCGACGTCCGCGATGACTTTCAGTTCCATTCTTACTTCCAGCTCCTGTGCCGGCTGGCCTGGCTGGGCGTATTTCGGAACCTGCATGGTAGCGGTTGCGTAATGCATATTTCCGTTTCCGCCTTTTCCGCCTTTTAATACAACCTGACGGCGGTTTTCACCGGACATATCTGCGATGACTTTTCCGCTCGCAGCGTCCATAATGACGGTTCCTTCCGGTACTTTCAGGACAATATCTGCGCCGTTTCCGCCATGGCATCTGCGTTTTCCGCCCGGCTCGCCGTCGGTAGCAGAAAACTTTCTTCTGTGGCGGTAATCAACCAGTGTATTCAGTCCTTCGTCAACTTCAAAAATAACGTCTCCGCCTTTGCCGCCATCGCCGCCGTCCGGCCCGCCGTTCGGTACAAAAAGCTCTCTGCGGAAACTGACATGTCCGTCTCCGCCCTTACCGGAGCGGATCAGAATTTTTGCTCTGTCTGCAAACATGGTATTCTCCTGTCTTGTTTTATCTAAATCCAAATCGGTCTGTTGGACCTTTAATTATTATTAACAAAAACGGCTTCAAACCTCTTAAGATTTGAAGCCGCACCTTTGTCTTACTCTTCTGTTGCTACCGGATATACGGAAACCTGTTTTTTGTCACGTCCTTTTCTTTCGAAAGCTACGCGTCCGTCAACCATAGCGAATAAGGTATCGTCTTTTCCGATTCCTACGTTCACGCCTGGATGAATCTTGGTTCCACGCTGTCTGTAAAGAATGTTTCCAGCCTTTACAACCTGTCCGTCAGCTCTTTTTGCTCCTAATCTCTTGGACTCGGAATCTCTACCGTTCTTGGTAGAACCAACTCCTTTTTTATGAGCGAAAATCTGAAGGTTCATATTTAACATGGTATTACACCTCCTTGAATGCGATCTCTAAGTATTGTGCTCCATAATCGCGGCGGATACTTTCGAGGCCCAGCAAAAGTGATTTTACAAGAAGTGCGGTACTTTCAGAATACCCATTCGGGAATGAAAAATACACGTATCCATCTCCAGCCTCACTTATAATCAGATCCTCTGTCAATGTTTCCACGGAATTTACGGTGTTTACAATCAATGCGGAGACAGCGGCACAGATGATATCCTGCCCTTCCTCTGCATAGCCTGCATGACCGTTTGACTCCACGGAGATGTACTCGCCGTCAGACTCTGTTACGGTTATACAAATCATAAGACTTAAGCGTTGATTTTTTCAATCTTCACTTCAGTGTACTGCTGTCTGTGACCGTTTTTCTTATGATAACCAGTTTTTCTCTTATACTTGTAAACGATAACTTTTTTGCCTTTACCGTTTCCAACTACAGATGCGGTTACGGATGCATTTTTAACGTCCTCGCCAACTTTCAGTCCGTCATTGCTTACTGCAAGTACCTGATCAAAAGTTACGGTTTCTCCAGCTTCAACGCCAAGTTTCTCTACTCGGATAACATCGCCTTCAGCTACCTTGTACTGTTTACCACCTGTTGCAATAATTGCGTACATATGGCACCTCCCTATCAATTACTCGCCAGATTCGGTGGTCTTTCGACTCTTTTACCTCTCTGTGCGGCATACTTCTACAATATATCATCACGTCTGCTGTTTGTCAATAGTATTTTTCAGGAAATTGCAGATTTTTTTTCGCATGCAATTGCCAGTGCGCCAGGTCCGATGTGGCAGGCAACGCTTAAGGACAGTGGATGCGCATCGACTTCAAAATCCGGGAAGGCTTCTTTTACTTCGACAATCCATCCATCGATTACTTCTTTGTCGTTTGCGGTATAGGCAATGTGAAGTCCCATGATGCCGGCTGCACGCTCTTTTGCGAAGCGTTTGTCCATATCTTTTTTCATAGCCTTGATCATGGCTTTCTTTGCCTGTTTCACACCGCGCGCTTTTTCAAACGCGTCAAGCTTCTCTCCCTGGATCGTCAGCACCGGTTTGATATTTAAAACGGTTCCGATCATGGCTGCTGCCGGCGTAACGCGGCCGCCTTTTTTCAGGTATTTTAACGTATCTACCATAATATAAATACTTGCATCCAGCGCATCCTCTTCCAGAATTGCTTTGATGTCTTTTGCTGCCACGCCGCGGTTTGCCATTTTCTTTGCATCCAGAACGGACTGCTGCTGCGTAACGGAGATTCTCTGGTTGTTGACAACCTGCACTTTTCCTTCGTAGTCCTCGGACAGCACGGTCGCTGTATCACAGGAGGCGGAAAGGCCGCTTGACATCGGAATGTAAACAATGTCATCGTACTCTTCGAGAATTTTGTTCCAGAAATCCATCAGATCTCCCGGAGACGGCTGAGATGTGGAAACAGCCGCATCCTCTGCCAGAATCTCGTAAAACTGTTCCTGTGTCAGGTCGATATCCTCAAACTGGATTTTTCCGCGCATGAAGAAAGGCATCGGAAGGACAAAAACGCCCAGCTCTTTCGCCTGACTCTGTGTAATACCGCTGTTGCTGTCGGTAGCAATAGCTGTTCTTGCCATAGTTCTTATTCCTGCTGTCTCTTTTTTAGAGAAACAGCTTTTCCTTTCTGTAATATCGTGTAACGCCTGATTTGCTGTTATTCTATCATAAATCGTACCTGTTTTCTACCCGGCTTGGACATTTCTGCAAAATTGCCCAAACTGCTTTTGATTCTTTTTACATCATACCAATACCAAGGAAAAACAGTCCGCCAAGGATCAGCAGAATGGTCGGAATTACAATTTTTGCAATGGTCTTTTTTCTTCTCTCCTTCGGGAAAAATCCTTCGCTTTTTGTCTGCTGATACATCAGAAGACGGCTTCCCATATAAAGACCGATCGGCATCAGCGCCGCTTCGATCAGATACATGCCGATGTACGTTTCCGTTGCGTATCCGCTGCCTGCTGCTGCGTTCCCCTGCGAGAACATATAGAGGAAGCTTGCCGCAATGCTCGCCACAATCGTCGATGCGTTGTGGACGAAATGGAACAGCGAGCTGTAAAACATGTTGTCGGTCTTCATCCGCACATACGAGAGAACGATTCCCATCATCATCATCGGAAGAAAACGGACGATGCTCATGTGGAAAGCGCCAAAATAAACGCCCATCAGAAGCAGCATCACCCATTTCTTTTTGATTCCGCGCAGACTGTACTGCAGAAGACCGCGGTGCAGTGCTTCTTCACAGATGGCCGGTGTCAGCGCAACGACAAGCAGCTCGCCGAAATAGGAAAGGCCCGCCATACTGCTGTCCATGGATTCCGAGAGGCTTGCGTATTCCTGCGGGAAAATCCATTCCATCAGAAGGAAAAGGGCAAGCACACCGCGGTACGTCACATACCACATCAGAATGGTTCCGAGGATTCCGGCTCCATCCGGCTTTTTTAATGGGAACACTTCTTTTAACGGAATATGAAGTGCCCGTACGACGAGAATGGATCCGATCAGGAATACAATGATCTCGTCCAGCGCATTTCCATACATCCCACCTGCAAGAACCAGCGGGATTCCGGCGAGATTAAAAAGAACCATCAGAAAGGCAAACACCAGCAGGCCCTGCCATGGTTTCAGTATCTTTTCTTTTTCCGCCGGATGCGGCCGTTTTGCCGGCATCCGGTTTCGAAAGGGTTCGTAAAGATATGGGGTATCATTTTCATTGAGGTGAATCGGTTTCTTTTGTGGTTCCATATTCATTCCTCCTTTGTAAGGTTACCGTCATTTCATCTGTTCTGCCAGCGGCCGGCGGATTTTCTTTCTCGTCAGTTCCACGAGATGAAGCGCCGTCATATCCACAACTTTGGTCGGAACGGGATCTTCCCGCACAAGACCCTGCAGGAAGCCGAGAAGGCGCTCCTCCTGCTCTTTTTCCGGCATGTTGATAAAGTCAACCAGGATCAGACCGGAAATCCCGCGCAGGCGGATCTGGCGGGCGATTTCGCGGGCTGCCTCCTGGTTTACGCTGTACAGAAACGTATTTTTACGTCCTCCGAGCTGCTTTCCGCTGTTCACATCGATCGCGGTCAGCGCTTCGGTCGGTTCGATCACGAGGAATCCGCCGGAAGGCAGATCCACACGTTTGTCGAGTGCCTGTTTTACGTGATTTTCGAGATTTTCTTTCTTTGTCAGTGTAGTAAGCTGATCCTCATACCAGGTCAGGCGGCAGTCGTGAAAATCATGACGCTCCAGATATTCTCTGCAGATCTCATACGTTTCTCTGTCGTCTGTCACAAGTTCTGAAACCGACGGTGCATACCGTTTGACGAGCTCCGGCACGGCATCTGACGCCCGATACAGGCAGGAGTACAGGCTCCGCATCGTTCCATACTGGACAATCCGCGCGAGTTTTTCGGACAGCTCGAGATATTCCTGCCGGATCTCTTCTTCCGAAGCATCAGCGGATGCGGTGCGGAAGATCACGCCAAACGGAAGGCTTCCGCCGGAAAGCTCTGGAAAGATCCGGCTTCCCAGTTCTTTTAACCGTTTTTTCTGCTCCGGCAGAAGGCGTCCCGAGCATGAGATTTCCGGCTTTCCATAATAGAGCGCCAGGGCACTTCCCGAAAGAGAAAGTTCTGCTGTCGCCGACGGAAGCTTCGTTTTCTGCGCTTCCCGCTGGATCTGCACGACGATTTCATCCCCGACATACAGTTCCGTTCCCGGTGCTTTTTTCAGAAGATACCCTTCTTTTACACGGGACAGATCAAGAAAACAGCTCTGCTGCTCCGCAAACGAGACAAATGCCCCGCTGATCCCGGGCGCCAGTTTTTCCACCCGGCCGACATAGATATTGCCAAGCAGCGTTTCCTTCTCCCTGCAGAGGGCCGTCAGTTCGACCGGTCTTTCTCCTTCCGCCAGCGTGTGTACTAGGTAATCTTTTCCCTCCCACAGCAGATGGGCAATGACAATTCGTTTACTCAACTTCTTCTCCTAACGCTTCCAGCGGAACCAGCTTTCGCTCTTCTTCCGTTCCGATGTCTGCGTAAACTTCCTCGCGCAGAATCGTGCATGCAAACGGCGGAAGTTCAACCCCGCACCATTTGCAGAACGCTTCCATCACGAGCTCCGGTTTCAGGTTCGAAACACTTCCGGTGGAGAGCTGCATCCAGACACCGCTTTTCTTTGCTTTCATATCGTAAATCCATGGGCGGATATCGGTCAGCTTTTCGCTTCGTTTTGTCTTTCGCATGATCTCAATCTGCGGAAGTGCGAAAAACTCCGGCACTTTCGTTTCCAGATCGATCTCCGGCATTTTTCCCTCACGGAACTGCACGAGATAATCGGCTCCTGCCACGAGAGACATTGCCTTGCTTGCTTTTCCATCCGGCACATGGCGGGCGGAAAGCACTTCCATTCCCTCAACCATCGTCGCATTCAGACGTTTTACAATCTCGTCGGTTTTCATATCTTCCGCGAGCACCATATCGAAATATTCACCGGTGCTGCTGATGCCGACACCGAGCGGAGAAGCAAACGACAGCAGCATGTGCGGGCTGAAGCCCTCGGAATAAGCGATCGGAAGTTCTGCACGGCGGATTGCTTTCTGGAAGTAACGCATCACATCCAGATGACCCACAAATTTCATCACACCTGTTTTGGCAAACTTAATTCTGATTTTCATAGCAGACACCTCCTCCGAATGATTTTGCTCCGCAGCCGGAACACTGCATCTTACAGTTCGGGGTAACGGTTTCTTTCTGTGCCCGCTCCCATTCGCGGATCAGGAATTTTTTCGTCACACCGATATCAAGGAAATCCCACGGAAGGATCTCATCGGTGCTGCGCTCACGGCAGGCATAGAACATAATGTCAATGCCGGTCTCTGCAAACGCTTCTTCCCAGGCATCTTTCCGGAAATACTCGGACCAGGCATCGAAAATAGCACCTTTTCGGTACGCTTTTTCGATAACTTCGGCACATTTCCGATCGCCGCGTGCAAGGAATCCCTCCAGAAGGGAAATATCTGCCTCATGATAAATGTAACGGATGCTCTTCTGATTCAGCTGTGCACGGACTTCCGCCTTTACAATGGATGCTTTTTTCAGGAAATCCTCTTCCGTGTTCATCGGTGCCCACTGGAACGGGGTGAACGGCTTTGGAATAAAGAACGAGGAGCTTGCCGTAATCTGGCATTTTCCGTTTCTCTGATCTTTCGGAATCTCATAGTAACGCTCTGCGATCTTTTCCGCCAGATGCGCAATTCCTTTGATATCATCCTCGGTCTCGGTCGGAAGGCCCAGCATGAAGTACAGTTTTACTTTATTCCAGCCGCCCTCAAACGCTTTTCCGGCTCCGTCAAGAATGACTTCCTCGGTCAGACCTTTATTAATAACATTCCGCATCCGCTGGCTTCCCGCCTCCGGTGCGAAGGTCAGGCTGCTCTTTTTGATATCCTGTACCTTGCTCATAACATCGAGGGAAAATGCGTCGATTCGAAGAGACGGAAGGGAAATATTGACACCTTTTTCCGGGCAGCTGTCGATCAGATAGTTGACAAGCTCCGGAAGATGGCTGTAATCACTCGAGCTCAAAGAACTCAACGAAATCTCATCGTGGCCGGTATTGCGCAGCATATGGGTCGCAAGTTCTTTTAACTTCTCCACATCGCGCTCTCTTGTCGGACGGTACACCATACCCGCCTGGCAGAAACGGCAGCCGCGGATACAGCCGCGCTGGATCTCCAGAACGACACGGTCCTGTGTTGCCTTGATAAACGGCACGACCGGTTTCTCCGGATACGTTGCCTCGGTCATATCCATGACAAGCTGTTTTTTGATCTTTTCCGGCGCTTCCGGGATGGACGGCGTAAAGGCTGCAACGGTTCCGTCCTCGTGGTACGTTACTTCATAGAACTGCGGTACGTAAATGCCCGGGATCTGGCATGCCTTTTTCAGAAAATCCAGACGGGTTCCGCCGTTCTTTTTATTTTCCAGATACGTGTCGAAAAGCTGGTCGTACACAACCTCACCCTCTCCGATGTAAAACAGATCGAAGAACGGAGCGATCGGCTCCGGGTTGTACGTACACGGGCCGCCGCCGATGACGATCGGGTCCTCGTCGGTACGCTCCACCGCATGCAGCGGGATTCCGGCAAGGTCGAGCGCCTGCAGAACGTTTGTATAACACATCTCATACTGCAGGGTGATGAACAGGAAATCCTCGTTTTTCACCGGCTCCTGGGATTCCAGACCGAACAGCGGAATGTTCTGTTCACGCATCACGTGGTCCAGATCCGGCCATGGGGAATAAACTCGCTCGCACCACATGTCCTCGCGTTTGTTGAACATATCGTACAGGATCTGGATGCCAAGGTAGGACATACCGATCTCATACACATCCGGGAACAGGAATGCGCCGCGCAGGGCTACTTTCTCTTTGTCTTTTACGACACTGTTGAATTCATTTCCAATGTATCGCGCAGGCTGCTCAATCTGGAGCAGCACTTCTTCTGGCAATGCTAATTTTCTCATGCAATTCTCTCACTTGTTCTTATTTTTATTTGTCCAGATACGCCGCAAGCAGTTCCAGCGTATTCTTCACGCCGTCCACATGGCTTCTCTCATATCCATGGGATGCGTACACACCGGCGCCGATCAGGGCATGGCGTGCGTCTGCGCCGCCGCGGAGCGTTGCCTCCACGTCAGAGCCGTAGTGCGGGTAAACATCCGCCGCATAGTCGATTCCGTTTGCTTTTGCTGCCGCAATCAGCTCGCCGGTAAAATCGTAGCTGTAAGGGCCGCCGCTGTCTTTGACGCAGATGGATACCTGATGCTCTTTACACTCCAGTCCGTCGCCGACACAGCCCATATCAACAGAAAGAATATCTGTCACGCCCTCCGGAACGGAAGCAGATCCGCCGTGGCCGACCTCTTCGTATACGGTAATGTGCTGGTAAACCGGGCGGGACGGTGTGACATTTTCTTCTTTTAAATACTTCGCATAGCCGAGCAGGATTGCAACGCTCAGTTTATCATCGAGGAAACGGCTCTTGATGTAGCCCTTCTCCGTGATGCGGGTTCTCGTCTCAAAGCAGACGATATCACCGGTCTCGATGCCGAGCGCTTTTGTCTCCTCTTTGGAGAAGACCATCTCATCCAGAACGACCTCCATATTGTCGTAGGTGCGGTCCTGCTGGTCGTAGGAACCGTTGACATGGATCGACGGGTTGTTCATCTGGAAGCAGCCCTCGTACCGTTTTCCGTCTCTTGTGATGACAACGCAGTTTTCCGTCTCCGCATTGTTCGGATTCATACCGCCGAGCGCGGTGAGACGAAGACGGCCGTTTCCTTTCACTTCCGCTACCATGCCGCCGAGCGTATCGGTATGTGTCTCCACAAGGACACCGCCGTTTCCTTCACAGCCTTTGGCAAGCTGCACCAGAAGGCCGCCCTTTGTGGTGATCACCGGCGCATAGCCCATCGCTTCGTACTCTGCTTTCAGCCATGCAATGGCATCTTTCGTGTAGCCGGTCGGGCTGTCGATGGAGAGCAGTTTTTTCAGTTTCTCTGTTATAAAATCAACATAAACCTTTGTATTTTTCATGTTTCTTCCTCCATTTTTGTTTCTGTTTTTTCTTCTTTTTTCGAAACATTTTGAAACAGAAACTGCAGATTTTTTCTTTCCGAAAAAAGATCCTGCCCTTCATCATACCACAGAAATAAATTGGATACAACCATCGGAAAACGGAAAAATGGAAATAAGGAAAATGTAACTGGACAAACTACCCTATGCCATGCTATGTTTGAAGAGGGGGATACATTATTAGCTGTTATTCAAAAAAGTTTCTTCTATAATAAAATAAAGGTCTCCTCAAATTCAAATAAAGGAGCAAAAAAATGGACAAAAAAGAACAGGCATCGCAGCCTGCATTACAAACGTTAAAAGAATATGCTGTCATTACCGCAGCTGTTCTGATCATGGACATTGGAATTTATGTTTTTAAATTCCCCAATAATTTTTCTTTCGGCGGTGTATCCGGTATGGCCGTTGTCATCTGCCGGTTTCTTCCGTTCACTGCCTCACAGATCAACCTTTTTATCAACCTGCTGCTTCTGCTGGTTGGTTTTGCTGTGCTGGGGCGGAACTTCGGCGTCAAGACAGCCTACGTGACCGTGCTTTCCTCGGTTCTTCTGAACATTTTTGAAAAGCTGTTTCCGATGGCACATCCGCTTACCAATGAGATCATGCTGGAGCTCTGCTTTGCCATTATTCTTCCGGCACTGGCGGCAGCACTGCTGTTTTTTGAGAATGCCTCCGGCGGCGGCACAGACATCATCGCCATGATTATTAAAAAATATTCTACAATGAATATTTCCACTGCCCTGCTGGTGACCGACCTCATCGTTGTCATCCTTGCTTTCCTGATTTTCGATACCTTAACCGGACTTTGTTCGGTTCTCGGTCTGATGGCGAAAACACTGCTGATTGACAAAACGATTGAGCGGATGAAGCTGAATAAATTTTTTACGATTATCTCCAACAATCCGCAGCCGATCTGCGATTTCATCACAAAGGATCTCAATCACAGCGCAACCCTTTACGACGCCGTCGGCGCTTACTCCGACCAGCAGCGGACAGTCATTCTCACGGTTGTGGATGTCAAGCAGGCCGTCTATCTTCAGCGGTTTATTCATGATACCGAGCCGACCGCGTTTATTGCGATCACAAAGAGCAGCGAAATTATCGGAAAAGGCTTCATGAGTTATATCTGATCGATTCAAACCATATTTTTCACGCAAAAAATCCGAAGGTTTTTGACGCCTTCGGATTTCTTTGTATGTGCTTATTCTGTTTATTTCTCTTCTGCTTCTTCGGTATCTTCTGCCAGTGCTTCTACGTTGTGGGAAGCCATCAGACTTACGACAATGGATTCCGGATTGGTCTTTATGGTGATATCCGGGTCAGCGGCCAGGGACAGATCTTTGACGCGGATGACATCACCGATCTTCATCTCTCCGACATCGACCATTACCTGATCGACCAGGGATGCCGGGTATGCCATGTAGGCAACCTCGTTCAGATCCTCCTGCAGAACGCCTTCTGCGATCTTTTCATGGTTTACAAGGACAATCTCTGCAACGGAATGAACTTTCTCGTTGCTGACCAGTGCCTGGAACTCGATCGAATCGATCTGTCCGGCTACCGGGTTATAATCAACATTTTTGATCAGGACATCGTATGCGGCTCCGTCAACATCCAGCATAATCTGGCTGCCTTTGTGGTCTGTCTTCAGCAGTTTCTCGACATCTCTTTTTACCATCTTAACTGGAATGGATTCTTTCATCTCTCTGCCGAATACATTGCCAACAACGTATCCTTCTCTTCTGAGTCTTTTTGCTTTTACATCCAAACTTCTCTTTTCAGCTTTTAAAGTATTCATTTACCTTTTCCTCCAAAAATCTGATTCTTAGCAGGCTTCTTATCTTGTGAAGGGTGTTAAGTTTGCTTTGCCTTGTGGCTATGAATAAGTTTCTTGGAACAGGATGTTTGGGAACATGCAAGGAAGAATTGGTTTCTTGTTGATTCCTTTTCTTTGTTCTAGGTGTAATATAATACCACAAACACGATTTGTCAACCCGGATTTTCCGATTTCACAGTTTCTTCACATTTTCAGCACGCTTCCTTATATTCCATCAGTTTCTGGCGTGCTGTGCGGTTCAGACTGCGCGGTACAGCAATCTCAATCGTCGCATAATGATCACCGTGCACGTTCGCATCTTTCATCGATACCATGCCCTTGCCGCGCAGACGGAGCTTACTGCCGGACTGTGTTCCTTCCTTGATTTTGCAGACCACATCTCCGTACAGTGTCGAGACACGCGCTTCACCGCCAAAGACTGCCGTTGTGTATGGAATCTGAATCGTCGTGTAGATGTCCATTCCGCGCCGTTCAAAGCCTTTCTTTTCTTCTACATTGACCTTCAAAAGCAGATCGCCGCGGCGGCCGTTTGATCCTGTATGGCCTTTGCCGCGCAGACGGATGCTCTTTCCGCTCTCGATACCGGCCGGGATTTTAACTAGCAGCGTATTGGTCGTTCCATCCGGGTTCCGCAGGGTAATCTGTTTTTCACAGCCCGATGCCGCTTCCTCCAGGCGGATCGAAACCTCAGCGTGCAGATCGAGATCCTCTGCCATACCGCGGCCGGAAAATGCATCCTCAAACGGATGTCTGCTGCTTCCCGAACGCGTATACCGCTCGCTTCCGAATCCACGGCTTTTGCCATGAAACATCTGATCAAAGAAATCGCCGAACATATCGTCCGCGTTTCCTTCAAAGTGAAATTCGTGATAGCCGCCGTTGTTTCCGCTTCCGCCGAACGGGTTTCCATACGCACTGCCGTACGGATTTCCACCGCCCTGCTGGCTGTACGCGCCGGCTCCCTGGTCGAACGCCGCGAATCCGAACTGATCGTACATTTTCTTCTTTTCCGGATCGCTTAAGACAGAATACGCTTCTGTCACTTCCTTAAATTTCTTTTCCGCATCCGGGTTTCCCGCATTCGTATCGGGATGATATTTTTTCGCCAGTTTCCGGTATGCACGCTTGATTTCTTTCTCGTCTGCATTCCGGCTGACGCCTAATACTTCATAATAATCTCTCTTTGTTTCCATCATCAGGCACCTCCAGTCAAGCCTTTTCCTGATTTCCCAGGTGAACAATTCCTGGCTCTTTTTATCTGTTCTATACGTACTATAACACGCATTTTTCACACTGTCAATTCTTTTCACGGAAGATTCAAAATTCCTATACGAATTGAAAAACCTGCCGTGCACTGTTACAATAAGAGATATACGATTCTCACGATTTTTTATGGAGGTACTTGATTGATGCATTCCATTTTCTGGTTCCGCACCCGGCAGTGGGTGTTGAGCCGCGTTCTTCATCTGACAGAGCATAAGAAACAGACACTCCTTGCAGCACCGGATGCCGTTCTGCTGCTCCCCGCGTTATTCCGGAAACGCCGGATCTCCCGGATTCTCCTGGTGACTACCCCCGGCTTTGTCCGCCGCGGAACACTGACGTCTCTGCTGGATGGCTGTAAAAAAGAAAACATTTCCGTCACCATTTTCTCCGAAATCGCCCCGGATCCGCAGATTGAGAGCGTGGAACAGGGTTTCCGTCTTTATCAGCAGATTCAGGCGCAGGCTATCCTCGCCATCGGCGGCGGATCCGTTCTCGATGCAGCAAAGCTGATCGGTGCCCGCGTCTGCTGTCCGAAAAAGACGGTTCCTGCGATGCGGGGCCTCCTGAAAGTCCGTCGGAAACTTCCGCCGCTGTTTGCCGTGCCGACGACAGCCGGAACCGGTTCGGAGGCAACGGCGGCAGCTGTCATCACAGACTGTATCGACGGGAAACCATACAAATACGCCGTCAATGACCTCTGTCTGATCCCGGATACGGCAGTTCTCGATCCGCGTCTTACGATCAGCCTCCCGTCCTCTATGACCGCAGATACCGGTATGGATGCCCTGACCCATGCCATGGAAGCTTTTCTGAACCTCTTCGCCTCCCGCAGCGTGCAGAATGCATCCATCGAGGCAGTCTGCGAAAATTTCCATGCCCTGCCCGAAGTCTGGCGAGACGGCACCCATCTTGCTGCACGGCAGGAAATGCTTCATGCATCGTACCTGGCCGGTTTCGCTTTTACCAACAACTTTGTCGGCTACGTCCATGCCATTGCCCACGCCGTCGGCGCACTGTACCACATTCCGCATGGAAGAGCCAACGCGGTTCTGCTGCCTGCTGTTCTGCGCGAATACGGTTCCTGCATTGCGCCTAAACTTGCCGTTCTCGCCGATGCGCTTTCTCTCGGCGGAGATACCGTTTCTGAAAAGGCTGAGCGGATGATTGCAGCTATCGAGGCTATGCGCGATTCGTTTGACATTCCATCCACTCTGCCACACCTTTCGCCGAATGATTACACAGAAATAGCACGCCGTGCTTTAAAAGAAGCAAATCCCACCTACCCTGTTCCGCAGATCTGGGATTCTGAAAAAATCTTTTCTGTGCTCCGCCGTGTACAATCCTAAAGCCGCTGTTTTCTCGAATTTAAATTTGACAGAAGGCAAAAAACATGGTAATTTATTAGAGATATCGCATAGAGGAGTGAATAAAATGAATAAAAGAACCATGAAAAAAATGGCCAAAGCGAAACAGCAGGCTGCAGAAGCTGCAAAAACAGCGGAAACCGTTGTAAAGACAGCGGCACCGGCAAAAGAAGTAAAACCAACGACTGAAAAAACCTTACATACAGAAGCAGCCGAAGGAAAAGCAGAAGCTGCAAAAGAGCCGAAAAAAGCAACCAAAAAAGAAACCGTTAAAAAAACAATAAAAAAGGAGACCACGGAAACCATGGCAGAAGCAACCAAAACCCCACGTAAAATGACAAAAGTATCTGATACCGTTCTTGAGATCTTCGAGACAAAAGTATCTATGAAAGACCTCGAAGCAGTCATCAAAAAAGAAGTAAAAGCAAACGGATTAAAAGGCGAGATCAAAATCTACCTGAACGCAGAGCAGCGAGCCGCTTACTACACCGTAGACGGACAGGGATCTGACGATTTCAAAGTAGATCTGACCACTCTTGCTGAATAATTTTTCTGTCAGCTGATCTATTAGAACAGACCAAAAGCGGCATGTCCGAAACAAAGTCTTCCGGATTTTGTTTCGGGCATGTTTTTTGCTGTCTGTTCCCAAACCTAAAAAACGACAAGGTATTTTTCTATGAAAACTGTAAACCATCTCGGAACCGACCCGATCGGAAAGCTGGTTCCCCGTATTGCTTTTCCGAGCATGCTGGCACAGTTCGTGAGTGTTCTGTACAGCATTGTAGACCGTATGTACATCGGCCACATTGCCTCTGTCGGTGATCTGGCGCTCGCTGGTGTCGGCGTCTGCGGTCCCATTCTCACCATGATCGGCGCGTTCTCCTCTCTCATCGGGGTCGGCGGCGCACCGCTGCTCGGCATCCGGCTCGGAGAGAAAAATGAAAAAGAGGCATCCCGCATCCTGGCTAATGCGTTTCTGATGCTTGTTTCCCTGTCCCTCGTTCTGACAGCCGCGGCGCTTTTTTTAACCCGCCCGATGCTGATGGCATTCGGAGCCAGCACCGTTACGTATCCTTACGCCAGAGCCTATTTTATGATCTACGTTTCCGGCTCTGTGTTTGCGCTTTTATCGACCGGCCTGAACCAGTTTGTGATCTGCCAGGGCTTTGCCAGTGAGGGAATGAAATCTGTTCTGCTAGGCGCCGTCCTGAATCTGCTGCTGGACCCTGTGTTTATCTTCGTTCTGCATCTCGGCGTGCGCGGCGCGGCAATTGCAACCGTGCTCTCCCAGATCGCAAGCTGTCTGTATGTGCTGCATATTCTGTTCGGAAAGACGATTCCGATCCGCATCACCTTCGGCGGGTATTCATTTGCGATCATGAAACGCATTCTGACAGTCGGTTTTACTCCGTTTCTAATCATTGCCATCGACAATGTGATGATCATTGCGATGAACGCCGTCCTGCAGCGGTATGCACCCGCCGGACAGGGAGACAGCTTCATCACCTGTGCAACGATCGTTCAGAGCTTTATGCTGATTATTACGATGCCGCTCGGCGGAATCAGCGGCGGAACGCAGTCAATCCTCGCATACAATTATGGAGCTGGAAATTCCAGGCGTATTCTTGAGGCACAGAAAACCATCATCGCACTCTGCGTCGGATTTACGACCTTGATGTTCCTCGTCTCCAATGCCGCCGGAACGCTGTTTGCGCAGCTTTTTACTTCCGATCCGCAGATCGTCTCGATGGTGGTCCGCGCGATCCGTATTTCGACACTCTCAGTCATTCCGCTCGGCATTCAGTACGAGATTGTAGACGGCTTTACTGCAATGGGCCGCGTGCGCTATTCGTTTGCACTCTCCTTCTTCCGGAAATTCGTCTACTTTACCGCTCTGTTTCTTCTGCCGCGGTTCTTTGCACTGGAAAGCATCTTCTACGTGGAACCTATTTCCGACCTGATCGGGCCGGTTGTCTCAATGATCGTTTACTGGACTTCGATTCAGAAGATTCTGAAACAGCGGGAAGAGGCGGTACGGCTGATGCACACAAAAAAAGCATAAAAAATCTCATATCAAAAAAGCTGTTCTTTTCCGCGGAGTTTTCAAAACTCTCACCAGAAAAGAACAGCTTTTTCTGCTTCTGTTAAAATGTCTTCGGCATCGGAACGGTTTCCTGTACTTTCAGACCGTATTTTGCTGCCAGCTGCAGTGCCTTCTGTTCCGTCTCCGGATTCCAGACGGCTTTCGGCGTATGGGCATCACAGCCGAAAACGGCGGTGTTTCCTTCTTCGCCGGCGATCTTCCAGAACTTCTCGTTCGGATACCATCTTTCTTCCATCAGACCAAGGAAATTGATCTCCAGCGGAATGTTTCTCTTTTTCACCTCACGGCAGAGTCTCCGGTATTCCCGGTCGAACACTGCTTCGTCGCCGTTGAATAAAAAGAGATCCGGGTGTGCCAGATACAGGTATTTTCCGGTATCAATGCCTGCCAGGCACTGGTCCACATACTGTTTCAGGTAGCTTCCGTCTGTTGTTCCATGGCCGCTGTAGAGAATCTTTTCGATCTCATTTCCCAGGCTGTGCTGGCCAAGCACAAAGTACTCAAACGGATAGTCCGACAAAAAATCAATCAGCTGATCCCAGAATCTCGGGAAATACTCTGTTTCGAGTCCGAGATGGATTTCAATATCCTTGTCATACTCTTTTTTCAATGCCAGCACGGTGTCTACATAGCCTTCCACCTGATCGAGCCGCATCCGCATGCCGGAATCGTAGCCGTCCGGGAACGGATAAGGCGAATGGTCGGAAAAACCGAGAATTTTAAGGCCGCCCTCAATCGCGCACTCCACATACTCCCGCTCCGTTCCGTCCGCATGGCGGCACCGCCATGTATGGGTATGGTAATTTGCAATCATGATCTGTAACCTTCTTTATTTTGTATCTTATTCTGCTGCTTCTTTGGAGATATCCGTTCCAAAATATTTTTCCGAAAGCTCTGTCAGTGTTCCGTCTTCTGCGAGCTCGCCAAGTGCTTTGTTGACTGCCTCAAGCAGCGTCTTGGTCTCATCGCCTTTTTTCATCGGAATACCGACTTTTGTGGATTCCGGATCGAGACATGCAATTTTGATCTCTGCATCCGGGTGTGCTTTCATATAATCGTAATACGTTACCTCTGCGTTCAGAGTTGCATCGATACGGCCGCTTAAGAGAAGCTCGAAAGTCTGCTCCAGATCGTCAACACCGGTAACGGTTGCGCCATATTTCTCGGCAACTTCTGCATACGTACTGGAAATGGTGTTCGCGGTGCTCTTTCCGTCGAGATCCTCCATGGACTGGATTTCATCGTTAGCAGAGTTTACGATAACAGCGGTGCGGTTGTATGCGTATGGATCGGAAAAGCTGTATTTCTCAGCGCGCTCCTCTGTGATATCTACGCCGTTTACCATGATATCGTACCGGCCGGAATCGATTCCTGCAAGAAGGCCGTCCCACTCACCCTCTACAAAGGTTGCTTTCACGCCGAGTTTCTCTGCGATCTGCTGTGCCACTTCTACGTCATAGCCGACCAGGTTGTCGTCCTCATCGTGATACGTCCACGGTGCCCAGGTTCCTTCCATTGCCACAACGATCTCACCCTTGCTCTGGATCTGCTCTAAAAGATCCCCAGACGCACTTGCGGAAGATGCTGATGAAGAGGAAGAAGCACTGCTGTTATCTGCCGTGCTGTTTCCGCATCCGGTCAGTAAAAAGGATGATGCCAGGATACCTGCCAGAAATACTGCTGCCATTTTCTTTTTCATAATATTCGCCACTCCTTTTTTGTTTTGTTCTGGAAGAAGCTGCCTTTGCTTCTTCTGTTTTCTTTATTGCAAACTGTCCGGATTCCGTGCTCCGGACAGGATTTGCCGCTTTGCTGGATATCTTACTCGTAATGCTGTTCAATATTCTGCAAAAATGTTCTCGTCCGCTCTTCCCGCGGATTTGCGAAAAATTCCTTCGACGGACCTTCCTCAACGACAACGCCGTTTTCCATAAAGACAACTTTGTTCGAAACGTTTCTTGCAAAGCCCATCTCATGCGTGACAACGAGCATCGTCATTCCCTCTTTGGCAAGCTGGCGCATAACACCAAGCACCTCACCGGTCAGCTCCGGGTCGAGTGCTGAGGTCGGCTCATCAAAATAGATAATTTCCGGATCGGTTGCCAGTGCACGGGCGATTGCCACCCTCTGCTGCTGTCCGCCGGAAAGCTGATGCGGATAGTAGTCCGCACGGTCCAGCATGCCTACTTTTTCAAGCGCCGCACGCGCTTTTTCCTCCGCCCTGGTTTTTGGCATTTTTCTGCCGATGATCAGACCCTCGGTTACGTTATGAAGGGCTGTTTTGTTCAGGAACAGGTTATAGTTCTGAAATACAAATGCGGTTTTCTGACGGATCGCCGCGATATCTTTTTTGCTGATGTTGTGGAACGGATATTCTTTCCCGTCAAAAATCAGGCTGCCGCCGTCCGCATGCTCCAGAAAGTTGACACAGCGCAGCATAGTTGTTTTTCCCGAACCGCTCGGGCCGAGGATTGCGACAACATCGCCCTGGTTTACTTTTAAATCTACACCTTTTAACACTTCCAGGCTGCCGAACGCTTTCTTTAATCCTTTGATTTCCAGCATGGCTTATTCCCCTTTTTTCTGATATGTACTCAGTTTCTTCTCTCCGATTCCCTGCAGCTTCGTGAGCACGGTGGAGAACAGCAGGTAGATCAGTCCTACTTCAATATACAGTGCCAGCGGCTCATGGGTGCGCGCTACAATCCGCTGCGTTACCATAAACATCTCCGTTACGGTGATATTTGCGGCAAGGGAAGTATCCTTTACCATGGCGATCAGAGAGTTGGAAAGCGGCGGGAACGCGGTGCGCATCGCCTGCGGAAGGATAATTCTCCGCATGATCTGCAGATACGACATGCCGACACAGTAGCCGGCTTCGAGCTGGCCTGCCGGAACGGCTTCCAGGGCCGCACGCATCGTCTCGGCACTGTAGGCGCCCTCATTCAGGGAAAAGACGAGAACTGCCGCCGGAAACGGATCGATCAGAATACCGGCGCGCGGAAGTCCGTAAAACACAACGAAAAGCTGGACCAGAAGCGGGGTTCCGCGGAAAATCCAGATATAGAAACGTGCAATCTGACGAAGGCCTTTGATGTTTGCAAACTGTACCATAGCCATTGCCGTCGCAATTACAAGTGCAATGGAAAACGAGATTACAGTAAGCGGAATCGTCACCTTAAGGCCCGGCAGAAAGATTTTCCAGAAAGAATCCAGAAGAATATTCCATAATCTTTCGCTCATTTCGATATATCCCCCTTATTTTACATTTTCCTAGATAGGATAACACTTCAAGTCCGCTTCAAGTCAAGTGTTTTTTCATATACCCCTCCCCCGCATGCAAGAATCCCCGGGAAACACGTTTTTCAACGGCCCCGGGGACTCTTATTTATGGTTGGTTTTAAGAGGAAGGATCTTGTCTTTTTTTATGGTATTATGTTATTTACTGCTTAGTCCTGTGTCACATTAAATGCTCTTGCACCAGGGTATACAGCGGCCGTTCCAAGTTCTTCTTCGATTCGGAGAAGCTGGTTGTATTTTGCAACACGCTCGGTACGGCTCGGTGCACCGGTCTTGATCTGGCAGGTGTTCAGGGCAACAGCCAGGTCTGCGATGGTGGTATCCTCAGTCTCACCGGAACGGTGGGAGGAAATTGCGGTGTAGCCTGCTTTGTGAGCCATCTTGATTGCCTCAAGGGTCTCAGATACAGAACCGATCTGGTTCAGTTTGATCAGGATGGAATTTCCGCAGCCAAGGGAGATACCTTTTGCCAGACGCTCAGTATTGGTTACAAACAGGTCGTCACCGACAAGCTGTACTTTTCCGCCAAGCTCTGCGGTCAGCTCTTTCCAGCCTTCCCAGTCTTCTTCATCCAGAGCATCCTCGATGGAGATGATCGGGTATTTCTTTACCAGTGCTTTCCAGTGAGCGATCAGCTCTTTGGAAGTAAATACAGTGCCGGCTTTCGGCAGTTTGTATTCACCCTTGGTACCTGTCTTCCACTCGGAGGAAGCAGCATCCATCGCGATCTTGAAGTCTCTGCCTGGCTCATAGCCTGCTTTTTTCACTGCCTCAAGAATGGTCTCGATGGCTTCTTCATCGGATTTCAGAGCCGGTGCAAAACCGCCTTCATCTCCAACCGATGTTGCCAGTCCGCGCTCTTTTAAGATGGCAGCCAGTGCATGGAAGACCTCAGCGCACCATCTTAAGCACTCTTTGAAAGAAGATGCTCCAACCGGCATGATCATGAACTCCTGTACATCCAAGCCGGAAGAAAGTGCGTGGCATCCGCCGTTGATGATGTTCATCATCGGAACCGGCAGACGATTTCCGGAAACGCCGCCGAAGAAACGGTACAGCGGAATCTCAAGTGCGTTTGCAGCTGCTCTTGCGCAGGCAATGGATACAGCCAGAATGGCATTTGCACCCAGGCGGGATTTATCTTTTGTTCCGTCTGCATCGATCATGGCTTTGTCTACAGCGTAGGTATCGGATGCATCCATACCTTTTAAGGTATCGTTGATGACGGTGTTGATGTTTTCTACTGCTTTCTGCACACCTTTTCCAAGGTATCTTGCTTTATCTCCATCTCGTAATTCCAGTGCCTCAAACTCACCGGTAGATGCGCCGCTTGGTGCCATGCCGCGTCCTACAACGCTTCCTGCAAGAACAACCTCAGCTTCTACGGTTGGATTTCCTCTGGAATCCAGAATTTCTCTTCCTTTTACTTCCTCAATTTTCAGGCTCTTCACTTTTCGTGTGCTCCTTTCTCGTTTGTTTCTGGAGTTTCCCGCCTGCGAAGTGTCCATGATCCGCAGACGGGAGATAACAATGATTGATTCGCTTTTATTAGTCTTTACTAACTATAATTCATTATAACTAATTTTTTGAAAATTGCAAGTGGGTAAAGTGATACTTTTTCTCAGAAATGCAAAAAGTTTTTCTGTTCTTATTTTTCCTGTTTAAATGCCTCTTCCAGCGTATGCCATCCAAGCACTGCACATTTCACTCTTGCCGGCATGTGGGAGATATCTTTCAGTGCACCAGCCTCCTCGAGTTCGTCAATCTCCTCGTCGGATGCTTCTCCTTTGATCATGCGCAGAAACAGATTTCCCAGGCGCAGTGCCTCGTCCTTCGTCTTTCCGATGATCATGCCGAGCATAATGTCCGCCGATGCCTGCGAAATCGCACAGCCGTCGCCCACGAACGCACCGTCCGTGATCACATCGCCGTCGACTTTTAATTTCAGCCAGATATCATCGCCGCAGCTTGGGTTGACGCCCTCGAGTACGATGTCCGCATCCGGCAGATCATGCTTGAATTCCGGACGCAGATTGTGCTCCGTCAAAATTTCGTTATAAAATCCTCTACTCTCCATAGCCCATTCTCCTTCTGATTGTGGATACACTTTCGATCAGTGCATCAATCTCTTCCGGTGTATTATAAAACATCATGCTGGCTCTTGTCGAACTTCGGACGCCAAGATATTCCAGAAGCGGCTGTGCACAGTGGTGGCCTGCCCGCACATCGATGCCGTCAGAAGAAAGAATTTCGCTCACATCGTGCGGATGCACGCCGTCAATCGTAAACGAAACGATGCCCGTGTGGTTGGCCGGATCTTTGGAACCGAGGATATGAACGTACGGCAGCGCGCCGAGTCCTTCCATAGCACGTTGCGTCAGTTCCAGCTCTTTTTTCTGGATATAATCAAATCCTTTTTCCTGCAGATACCGGATCGCTGCGGCCAGCCCCACCGCACCGGCTGCATTTACCGTTCCCGCCTCAAATTTCTGCGGAACCGGTGCAAAAACGGCTCCGTCGCGGTAAACGGAATCGATCATCTCGCCTCCGGTTAAAAACGGCGGCATTTTTTCCAGCAGTTCCCGTTTTCCATACAGACAGCCGATTCCCATCGGGCCCATCAGCTTATGGCCGGAAAAGGCGAGAAAATCTGCATCCAGCGCCTGTACGTCGACCGGCATATGCGGAACGCTCTGGGCGCCGTCCACAACGACAACGGCTCCCACGCGGTGCGCCATCTCCGTGATTTTCTGGATCGGATTCACGCAGCCGAGCACATTCGATACCTGCGCAACAGCCACAAGACGTGTTCTCTCATTAATGCCCTTTTGGAGCTCCTCATCGGTCAGCTCGCCCTCACTGGTACATTCCAGATAATGGAGCTTTGCCCCAGTCATACGCGACACCATCTGCCACGGAAGCAGATTGCTGTGATGCTCCATGATTGTTACAGCGATCTCGTCGCCTTCCTTTAAAAAGTTCAGGCCATAGCTGTATGCCACAAGGTTCAGGCTTTCCGTTGTATTCCGGGTAAAAATAATCTCCTCCGGCTCTTCTGCATGAATAAACTCCTGTACGGTCTTTCTTGCCTCCTGATAGCTCTCCGTCGCCTCCAGGCTTAAAGGATAGAATCCTCGCAGAGGATTTGCATTTTTCTGTTCGTAAAATTCCTGTACTGCAACAAGAACGCATGACGGGCGCTGTGCCGTCGCCGCGTTGTCCAGATAGATCGTGTCCATTTGCTGCAGAAGCGGGAAATTTTTTCTGATGTTATCTGTTGTCACGGTCAAGCACCTCCGCAAGCTGTGTTTTTACTTTCTGTTCGATGTCCGCATCGCCGATCTTCTGGATTTTTGCTTCCAGTTTCGCCCGCGCCATCGTATTTTCTGCCTGTGTACGGTCCATGCCGCGCGCACCGAAGTAAAACAGTGTCTCTTCATCGAGTTCTCCGATTGCCGCGCCGTGGCTTCCCTGTACGTTTTCCTCTGCACAGAGGATCACAGGAATCGTCTTGTTGACTACATCATCGCCGAGCAGCAATACCTGTTCTGTCTCTGCTCCGACGGAATCTGCCGAACCGCGCACAAAGTCGATTGTGCCGCGGAAGATCTTTTCCGCCGCATCCATCAGCGTTCCGTCTGCCTGGATCGTGCTCTCGGTTACTTTTCCGAAGTGGCGCACATTCAGATTGACATCAAATTTCTGCTGATTCTGCAGAAGATAGCCGATTTCTGCCTGCAGTGATGCGTGATCCTTCTGCAGTTCGGTCCAGATACCGTCATAGACATCGCCTTTTCCGACAACGACCTGTAAAAGATCCAGTGCACCATTTTCCTCGCAGATGCATCCGACATCATTTAAAAGCTCCTGTCCCTCACCGCGCATCATCACCTGCACGAGCCGGATGCGGCTGTCTTTTTTCGCGTAAAGTTCTGTCCGCACCGCGAGCTGTCCCGCTGCCTGTGCCGGTTCAAATACCTCGAAAACGGTAAGGGAAGCTCCCTCTTCTGCCACCGCGCGGATCTTTCCGGATGAAACCGTCTCTTTTCCCTGTCCGATGGAAAGCGTGACCTGTTTCGTCTGCCCCTCCTTTGCAGAGACATTCCAGTTTTTCGTCTGCTCCGGTGCAAAAAGGACATCCGTCTCTTTTCCTGCCCCGGTATTCATAGCTTCCGGAAAACCCGTTATCTCATCATCCGCAGACGGCTCTTCCGCGCAGATTTCACACGGCGCACCCGCCGCCCATTTTACTTTTGTATCATTTAATCCCAGCCAGTACCATGTTTTCGATGGAAGCTGGTTGATTTTCATGCTGTTCTGTTCTTCCATGTGTCTGGCCTCCTTATCCAATGCTGCCCTTCATCTCGAGGCGGATCAGATTGTTCATCTCCACCGCGTACTCCAGCGGCAGTTCTTTTGAAACATCATCCGCGAATCCGCTGACGATGCACGCTCTCGCATCCTCTTCCGTCATGCCGCGCGACATCAGATAAAAGACGGCTTCATCGCTGATGCTTCCGATCTGTGCTTCATGGCCGATGTTCGCATCTTTTGTACGGATATCCATCGCCGGAATCGTGTCCGACCGGGAGATATCATCGAGCATCAGAGACTGGCAGGAAACGGCTGATTTCGTGTTCTTTGCCGCTTTTGTTACAGAGACTGACGAACGGAAGGTGCTGATGCCGCCGTCCTTCGAGATCGATTTCGTGTTAATATAGGAACTCGTATCCGGCGCGCTGTGGACAACCTTCGCTCCGGTATCGAGATTCTGGCCCTTACCGGCAAACGTGATGCCGGTAAATTCCATCTTTGCGCCTCTTCCTTTCAGCACGCTCATCGGGTACAGGTAGGAAACGTGGGAGCCGAATGAACCGGAAACCCACTCGATTTTTCCGCCCTCCTCGACCTGCGCGCGCTTCGTGTTCAGGTTGTACATATTCTTCGACCAGTTTTCAATCGTAGAATAACGGAGTCTTGCATTCTTTCCGACAAACAGCTCCACACATCCGGCATGGAGGTTGGCCACATTGTATTTCGGTGCGGAACAGCCCTCGATAAAGTGAAGGTCCGCGTCCTCATCGACAATAATCAGCGTATGCTCGAACTGGCCTGCGCCCGGCGCATTCAGGCGGAAATACGACTGCAGCGGGATTTCCACGGAAACCCCCTTCGGCACATAGACAAACGAACCGCCGGACCAGACGGCTCCGTGCAGTGCGGCAAATTTGTGGTCGGTCGGTTTCACCAGTTTCATAAAGTGTTTCCGCACCATATCCGCGTACTCACCATGCAGCGCACTCTCCATATCGGTATAGACAACACCCTGCGCCGCAACTTCCGCGCGGACGTTGTGATAGACCAGCTCCGAATCATACTGTGCGCCCACGCCGGCGAGTGATTTCCGCTCTGCCTGCGGGATGCCAAGACGCTCAAACGTATTTTTGATGTCATCCGGCACATCGGACCACTTTGCTTTCATTTTCGTATTCGGGCGGACATACGTTACGATGTCATCCATGTTCAGACCCTCAATCGACGGACCCCAATCCGGAATCGGCATCTGGTTGTAGATCTGTAAAGAACGCAGACGGAACAGCTGCATCCAGGCAGGGTCTTTCTTCTCATCCGAAATTTTCTGTACAATTTCCGGCGTCAGGCCGGCTTTTACTTTATAGGCATCCTTTTCATCGTCTTTGAAATCATAGATGCTTCGGTCAATATCCTCTACATAACTTTTTTCTCTCACAGCGTTTTCATCCTTTCTGTACCTTCGGTTTTACGCCAGTGACTTTTCGTATTTTCCAAATCCGTCCCGGTTGATCTCCTCTACAAGAGATGCATCGCCGGTTTTGACGATTTCACCTTCCACCATGATGTGGGTCTGATCCACCATCAGTGATTCCAGAATCTTCGTGCTGTGCGTGATGATCAGAAGACTTCCTCCGCATTTTCTGCGGTATGCCTCAATTCCGGCAGAAACGGTGCGGACCGCATCGACATCCAGGCCGGAGTCGGTCTCATCGAGAATGGTAAGGGACGGCTCGAGCATCAGAAGCTGCAAGATCTCGGCTTTCTTTTTCTCACCGCCGGAAAATCCGACATTCAGATCACGGTCTGCATACGACGGATCCATCTGCAGAACTTCCATTGCTTTTTCCAGTTCTTTCCGGAACTCAAACAGACGCATCCGTTTGCCGGTTTTTAACTCGACGGCGCTGCGGATAAAAGAGCTTAAGGTTACGCCAGGCACCTCAAGCGGATTCTGAAACGAGAGAAACAGTCCCATTTTGGCGCGTTCATTGACCGGCTCTTCTGTGATGTTCTTTCCCTGGAACCAGATTTCGCCGCGTGTCACGTTATATTTCGGATTGCCGAGCAGCGTATTGCCAAGCGTCGACTTTCCGGTACCATTCGGTCCAAGCAGCACATGCGTCTCCCCTTTTCCAATCGTAAGATTTACGCCGTGCAGGATCTCTTTTTCTTCTACATTTACCGTTAAATCTTTCACTGTTAAAAGATTTTTTCCCATATTGATATCCTCCTTATTTTGCTTCGAGGTTAAAATCTCTGTTTTCGCCTCCGATTGTAGACCTTTTTTCCGAGTATTTCAATCGGATTTATATATTTGAAAAATTTTATCAAAAAACGCACCTGCCGCCGGATTTTTTTTCCGCACGACAGGCGCGTTTTCTATCAACATCGTTTCAGCCGATTCCACCCAGCACGATTCCGAGAATCAGAACCAGCACACAGATCGGCACGTAGATATATTTGCAGATCGGATAATACAGATCCGTGAATTTGCTGCTTCTTCCCTTGTCTACCTGGGACTGCACATACTTCTTTCCGCAGATCCAGAAGAACATGACTCCGGCAAGGCCGGCGCCGAGCGGGCAGATGTAGATCGACAGAACATCCATCCACTGGGATACAATGCCCTGGATCAGAAGAGATACGACCACACCGATAACCCCGATCACACCGCAGGCTGCTACTCTTCCGAGATGAAATTTTTCCTGTACCGTTGCAATCGGTGCTTCGTACAGGTTAATCAGAGAGGTAAGGCCGGCAAAAAAGACAGCGACAAAGAAAACGATTGCGATCAGCGCGCCACCCGGCATAGACTTTATCAAATTCGGAAGGAAAATGAACAGAAGTCCAGGTCCTCCTGTATTTAACTGTGCTCCCGTAGTTGCCATCGCCGGGATAATAACCAGCGCAGCAAGCATAGCAGCGAGCGTATCAAAAAATGCTACTCTTCCGGCGGCGGCCGGAATATTTTCTCCATCTGACAAATAGGAACCATAGATCAGTGTTCCGTTTCCGGCTACAGACAGGGAAAAGAATGCCTGACCAAGTGCAAAAATCCAGGTCTTCGGATCTGCAAGTGCTTTTGGTTCCACACGGAAAATATAACGGTATCCATCCGCTGCACCGGGCTGAAAGGCAACATAGATACCAAGTGCAACAAACAGGAGAAAGAAAACAGGCATCAGCACCTTATTGACCTTCTCAATTCCCTTACCAACACCAAATGCCAGAATGACCATCGCAACCACAAGAGCTACGATCTGCCAGAAATTGTTTCCAAACGCAGATGCCATGGATTCAAACGCTCCGGCAAAATCCTCTACGCTCACAGCTGACAGTGTCTTTCCGGTAAAGGTTCCGATCATATACCTGAAAATCCACCCCATGACAACCGTATAACCGATCGCCATTGCCAGGGAACCCAGCACCGGAATCAGACCAAGCGCCTCTCCGGCTTTTCGTTTTCCTTTCGTTTCACATGCAAAACCGAACGCATCAACCGGACCGGATCTTGTGGCACGGCCAAAACTCATCTCCCCGCTCACACCGGTAAAGCCGATCAGTGCAACGAACAGGAAATACGGAATCAGAAAGGAACCTCCTCCGTACAAGGAAACCCGGGTAGGGAACATCCAGATGTTGCCCATTCCAACTGCAGAACCGATGCAGGCCAGGATAAATCCCCACCGACTGTTAAATGACTCTCTCTTTTTCATACTGCTCTCCCTTTTTCTTACTTTTTCTGAAGATATCATGGCCAAAGTACCTTTTGACTCCAACATCTTCTGAATATTTTAGCATAAGCTATTGGGAAAAGCTATAGCATTTCTCATCTTCCTGCAACTTCACTTTATATTTTATGCTTTTTCCGCCTTGCTGCTGCCATTCCCGCGGAGAACATCCGCAGTGGCGTTTGAAATAGCGGCTGAAATGAGACAGATTGGAAAAACCGCAGATTTCCGCGGTCTGTCCGATGGAAAGTGCCTGATTTGTCAAAAGATTTTTCGCCTTGTCGAGCCGTACTTCAATCAGATCGCTGTGCGGGGTGCTGCTGAAAAACTGTTTATAATAAGAATAAAACTGGCTTTTTTCCATATTGGCCATCTGGCAAAGCTTTTCTGTCGTCCAGTCTTTCTCATAATGGCTCAACATCTTAAGGCGCAGCTCCTGGAATTCCTGATACAGTCCGGCCGGCTCCTCTGCCGCTTTCTTGTACAGCCGCATACCACGCGATGCCGTAATCATCATCTGACGAACCAGTGCTTCCTCATATTCCACTGCGTATGGATCTTTCACAATGTATTCCCTCTGCAAAAGGCGAATCAGCTCATCAATTGCTTCCGTGTTCTGCGGATAAAAAACAGTATTCTGCGGAATTCCATACGTTTCACCCAGATTCTCACCGCACCAGAAATGGACATAGCTGTTGCGAAACTTCTGAACAGCCTGATAATGCTGCTCGTGATCCGGCGTGTAAAAAAGGCAGGCATTTTCCTGTGCAATGAAAAACGCAGTTCTGTCATACACCTTCATCGGCGTTTTAAACAACAGAAACAGATAGTCCCCGCTGCCCTCCGGCCGATATATCGTCTCATAATCGGCGTTGGATCTATTATATTCACAAATATGAACTGAAAATTCCATTCTTCTCGTTTCCCCTTTTCTTTTCTTCTCCCTATTTTACCGCAAAACCGGAAAAAAAGTCAAATTTGCCGGACAAAAATCTCTGGTTTTTTTCTATCTTCCTGCTAAAATTGAAACTATCCAAAGCGAAAGCGAAACGGTGGAATAAAATCATAGACACGCCGGTGATCCTTTGTTTTTCTGGATCGTGTCTGAAAACGAACATTTCTTTTAACAGGAGGATTTTTAAGTATGAAAAAAGCAGAGATTATCATTGACAAATATTTTCTTACCGGAAAAGTTGACAAACGAATCTTCGGTTCCTTTATCGAGCACCTGGGACGCGCCGTTTACGAAGGCATCTATCAGGAAGGAAGTGCTCTCTCCGACGAGCAGGGCTTCCGAAAAGATACCCTGGATCTTGTCAAAGAGCTTCAGGTACCGATCGTCCGTTACCCGGGCGGAAACTTTGTCTCGGGCTATCACTGGGAAGACAGCGTAGGTCCGAAAGACAAACGGCCTGCAAAACCGGATCTTGCCTGGGGCGTGATTGAGACAAACGAATTCGGTCTGAATGAGTTTGCGGACTGGTCGAAAAAAGCCGGCAGTGACATCATGATGGCCGTCAATCTCGGAACCCGCGGACCGGAAGATGCAAAAAATGTGCTGGAGTACTGCAACTTCAAGGGCGGCACCTACTACAGTGATCTGAGAAAATCCCACGGTTACAAAGATCCACACAACATCAAACTCTGGTGCCTCGGCAACGAGATGGACGGACCGTGGCAGATGGGACATAAGACCGCTTCTGAGTACGGACGTATTGCAGCAGAGACTTCCCGTCTAATGAAATTCATGGATCCGACGATCGAAACTGTTGCCTGCGGAAGCTCCAATCTTACGATGCCAACCTTCGGTTCCTGGGAATATACGGTTCTGGACGAATGCTATGATGAGGTGGATTACCTTTCTTTACACCAGTACTACGGAAATTATGCAAATGATACTGTCGATTTCCTGGCAAGCTCCAAGGGCATGGATGATTTCATCTCCGGTGTAGTTGCGATCTGTGATGCAGTCAAAGCGAAAAAACACGGCAAAAAGCAGATTAACCTTTCCTTCGATGAGTGGAACGTATGGTATCACAGCAATGAGCAGGATCAGAAGCTGGAGAAATGGGTACGCGCACCGCATCAGCTTGAGGATGTTTACAACTTTGAGGATGCACTTCTCGTCGGAAGCATGCTGATCACACTCCTGCGCCACGCAGACCGTGTCAAGATTGCCTGCCTCGCACAGCTTGTCAACGTTATCGCTCCGATCATGACATCCGATACCGGTGCATGGCGTCAGACGATCTTCTATCCATACATGCATGCAAGCGTATACGGCCGCGGAACCGTCTTAAATACACAGGTTCTGACACCGGTTTACGAGAGCAAAACGTACGGCGAAGCTCCGTATCTCGATTCTGTCTGCATCTGGGATGAGGAAAACGATGCACTGACCATTTTTGCAGTCAATAAGAGCCTGGATGAGGATATGGAGGTTTCCTGCGATCTGCGTCAGTTCGAAGGATGCCGTCTGGCTGAGCACATCGTGCTGACAAACGACGATATGAAAGCGGTCAACACCGAAGCAGATCCGAACCACGTTACTCCGACCCATTCCGATGCCACCAAACTGGAGAATGGAAAAATGCACACCGTTCTTGGAAAACACAGCTGGAATGTGATCCGTCTTACAAAATAATGGAACCGTATAAGGTATGGCCTGAAAAACAGAACATCTGAATTTTTCATCCAAACATATGCATAAAGGAGTTTTATTTTATGGCACAGGCATATTTATTTGTTCATTTTCGGGAAAAAACAACACCGGACGGCGAACAGGTTTATTTCGGCATCAGCCGCGATGGTTTCCACTGGGAAGCTGTCAACGAAGGCGCTCCTGTTCTCTGGGCGTATTATGGAGATAAGGGTGTACGCGACTTTACTATCACTCACAGCATAGAAACCGGGAAATATTATATTTTCGCCACTGACCTGAGTCTTTCTTACGGTATGCGGAATCAGTATCACAATTCCTGGGATGAGATCGGCAGAAACGGCAGCAAGTATTTCTCCGTCTGGGAATCAGAGGATCTCGTAAACTGGAGCGACCAGCGTCTTGTAAAAATCGGTGATGATGACTTCGGCTGCCTCTGGGCACCGGATCTGATTTACGATAAAGAAAACGGTGAGTACGTTCTGCACTGGTCTTCTTCCCCTGCAGCAAACGATTACGGTCCCAAAAAAATCTATTACAGCACAACGAAGGATTTTGTTCATTTTTCAGCTCCGCAGGTTCTGTACGAAAAAGAGGACAGCGGCGTGATTGATTCGGCGATCTATGAAGAGAATGGGGTTTATTATCTTTTCGTAAAGAGTGAAAGCAATCCGGCGAAAATTATTCTGCTCCGCTCCGACCATGCGGCCGGCCCGTATGTGCGGATGGAAAGCTTCGATGAGAGCATGAAAGATGTAGAGAGCGGTCTCTATGAGGCTCCGACCGCAGTACAGCTTGATGACAGCAGATGGTGTCTGTTCCTTGACTACTACGGCGTTCCGGGTGCCGGCCAGGGATATGTGCCGTTTGTTGCAGACAGCCTTGCTTCCGGAAAATTTGTTCGTTCTGATGCTTCCTTCTCGTTCCCATACGGCTACAAGCATGGAACGATTCTTCCGATTACAGAGGAGGATTACGAGCGGATCAAAAACCATGACTGGTCAGATCACGGATATCAGTAAAATCGCTGTCCGCCTGATGGGATTTTCATACAAAAAGAACTGCGGCAGGCTTCCTTTTGGGGAAGTTCCTGCCGCAGTTCTTTTTCGCTTTTCTTTTCCGACAAAACCCATCCGCTTCCTTTTTGTTCTGGCGGACAGTACCTTTTCTGCAGATTGGTAAATGTATCGTTTTGATGGTGTCTGAATTTTTCTTTATCTCTGTGCCTGTGCAGCGGTTCTTGCATGGAACATGCGGAAGACGCCGGTCTGCTCGATCAACTTCGTCAGGCTATAGAAAATGATGGAATCGATCGGCCACATAATCAGGTTCTTTAAGGCACGTGCCGGAAGAAGCACCATGATTCCTTTTCCATACAGCATGCTGATCCACAGGGTGTTCAGCAGTACGTTGACAGTCAGCATAACGATGAACTTGGCTGCAAGCACACGTTTGATGGTCAGTTTTTTGCGATAGTAGAAGCATCCATACATAAAAGATGCCAGCATCGCATTAAAGGTGAATCCGAAGAAGAACGGGCCGCTCGGTTTCAGGAAATATTTTACGACATCAAGAATGCCGGAGAAAAGACATCCTGTCACTGGTCCGAACAGGTAATCGACAAGGCGGTTCGGGATTCCGGAAAATCCAATGCGGACATAAGGTCCGATATCAATCGATGCTACCTGGTTCAGAATCATCGCCAGCGCTGCGAACATGGCACAGGCTGCGAGGGTTGTGACTGCTTTCAGCTCTTTTGCTGACTGCAGAAACATGTTTTTTGTTTCTTTTGCTGTTTCATTTGCATTTTTCTGCATAAAAAATTACCTCCTTTACAGATATCTGACTACAATAGGAGATAATCTCTTGTCTCTATCTTCTGTTGCAGCGAGATGCAATTCATATACCGCAAGATTTTCTCTTTTCGTCTCCCTGGCTACTCTCTATCCCGGGAGCACTTTACGCATATGAACTTACTCTGCAGTTGTTTTTGTCCTGCTCATTATATAGTAAAATCCCCTTGATTTCAAGAGGATTTTACATTTTTTTCTAATTTTTTACGATCAAATATCAGCCCTGCATTTTACGGTCTTTCCGGTGATAAAACGGAGACAAACGCAAACTTTTTATCCAGCAGTTTTCCCATCAGCACAATACCTTTTCCCATCGTAAAAGCAGCTGCTACCGTTCCGATTCCAAGACCTTCGATTCTTCCAAGTCCGAAGAAGGTGAGCAATGCGGTTACCATAAGGCAGGTCACATCGAAGTCGATTTTAATTCTGGAATACGGCACTTTCGTGCAGACTTTTTCGACTTAAAGATTGACTCTATATTTGAAGAGGGCGAATGAAAATGATTAGGAACAAACGAAAGCAGATGAAACTCGAATTTTATCGGAAAATCTCAAAATTGCACATCCCAAAAACCCAGTATTTAAGCCTTTTTATCTATGTATAATTTGATATTAACGTAAAAAAAGACCTCATAACCACATTTTTATGATTACAAGGTCTTCATTTTGTGTTTTATGAATGATTCGGCTTGTGTCTGGGCTGTTGATCCGGAAAAGGGACAGTTGGGAGTTGGTCAGTGATCGGGTGATGGGTGATTAGCACTCGGTCACTGGATCAACTGTTTTGCCCTTTTGAGGATCAATTGGGTTGCCCTTTGACACAAGATCTTTCTTCTTTTATTTTCGGATCTGTCCCGTTCCGTATACGATATTTTTAATCGACGTCAGCGCCAGCAGTCCCATTGGGCCTCTGGCGTGAAGTTTTTGGGTGCTGATTCCGATTTCGGCGCCGTAGCCGAATTCGAAGCCGTCGGTGAAGCGGGTGGAGGCGTTGACGTAGACTACAGCTGCATCGATTTCGTCCAGGAATTTCTGGGCGTGGGTGTAGTTGTTGGTGATGATTGCTTCGGAGTGTTTTGTGTTGTAGCGGTTGATGTGCGCGATCGCTTCGTCGATAGAGGAAACCGTTTTAATGGATACGATATAGTCGAGATACTCTTTTCCCCAGTCCTCTTCTGTCGCTTCTTCTGCTTCCGGCATGTATTCTCTTGCCTTTTCGTCTGCGCGCATTTCCACATGTTTTTCTTTTAATCGTTCCTCCAGAACCGGGAGCAGTTTTTCACGTACATTTTCGTGTACCACAATCGATTCACACGCATTACATACGCCGACGCGCTGTGTTTTTGCGTTCAGAATAATATCCACTGCCATGGAAAGATCGGCTGTCTCATCCACGTAGATATGACAGTTTCCGGTTCCTGTCTCAATGACAGGAATCGTGCTGTTTTCCACGACAGCGCGGATCAGTCCGGCACCGCCGCGCGGAATCAGAACATCGACATAGCGGTTCATCTTCATAAACTGCGCCGTCGTCTCGCGGGAGGTATCTTCGATCAGAAGCAGGGCGTCTTCCGGCACCTGCTCCTCTTTCAGTGTTTTCCGAAGAGAGGCAACAATCGCCGTATTCGAGTGGATTGCATCGCTTCCGCCTTTTAAAATCACGACATTTCCCGTTTTGAAGCAGAGTGCAAATGCATCCGCCGTCACATTTGGGCGTGCCTCGTAGATGATGCCGACAACACCGAGCGGAACACGTTTCTGTCCGATCAGAAGACCGTTCGGGCGTTTTTTCATTCCCAGCACTTCCCCGATTGGGTCGTCCAGTTCGGATACCTGACACATGCCTTCTGCCATTGCTTCAATCCGGCTTTTGTCCAGAAAGAGCCGGTCCAGAAGTCCCTGAGACATGCCTTTTTCTTTTCCATGCTCCATATCCAGCGCATTGGCCGCGATAATCGTTTCGGCGTCTGCCACAAGGTTTTCCGCTGCTTTTTTCAGCACACGGTTTTTCTTCTCCGTCTCCATGATTCGAAGCACAGGCTCCGCCTGGCGGGCTCTCGTTCCGATTTCTTCCAGCTTCATCATACTCGTCTCCTCCTCGTGTTGTCTTATCGTAATTGGCTTAACGGTAAATCTTCTGATCTGTCACCAGCATCTGCGGCAGAACATCCGTCTCTTCAAACGGCACCGCATCAAACAGCTGAAACTCAAACGCCGCTGCAACCGTTGTAAACCCTGGATGTGCGGCAAGAAAGCGGTCATAAAATCCTTTTCCATATCCTACTCTGTGGCGCGCCGGATCAAAGGCCACACCGGGTACCAGCAGAAAGCCCTCTTCCCGCGTGCAGACCTTTCCGCCGTCCGGCTCCATAATGCCAAAATAGCCGGATTTCAGCGTGGAGAAATCTTTGATCTCATAATAAACCATATCATCGCCTTCCACGCGCGGCACAGCGACCGTCTTTCCCATTTGCAGGGCCTTCTCGATCAGATCCCGTGTCATGACTTCTTTTTTGAAGTCCATATACGCAAAAAAGCAGTCCGCATCCAGAAACTCCGGCAGAGCCGTGATTTTTTCATAAATCATACGGCTCTTTTCCTGAATTTCTTCCTGTGTGGCTGCTCTTCTTCGGGCAAAAACTTCTTTTCTAATGTTTCCTTTTGCTTCCATAGCGCTCCCCCAGATTTACGATTGTTCCGTCTTTCTCCTGCACATCAATATTGTCGAGCTGGGTACGGAGGTTCATTTTCACGGCTGCAATATATTCTCTCCGCAGCTTCTGCTGCTCTTCTTTCTCCGCCGGTGTCAGCCCCTCTGCTTTCGCCTTGCGGGCAAGTTCGTTGATTCTCTGTATATTAATTTCCATTTTCTGTATTTTTCTCCTTTGTTTCAACTCACAGTCGGTATTTTCACAGAGTCTGACATGTCGAAAATAGTTCGACTGTGACTCGCCTCATGTCAGTGGAGGATACCGATTTCTCTCCGCCTGCCACTACCGTTATGTTTCTTTTAACAATTCATCCCACCGCTTTAGAAGCGAGGGACTTGCTTGATTCGGTTAAATGACCGGATTTTCTTTTTATCTTACCGCAAAACACAGGATCTGTCCAGCCGATCTGAGAAAAATCCTGAAATCCAGCTTTATCACCGGATTTCAGTCTCATCTGCATAATTATCTAAAACAATCAGAACCCATGTTTTTCCAAGATTCAGTTTAATCTCCTCTCCATTGCTGTCCCGGTACTTTGTGACACCCCACGGATCATCCTTGCTCCATGTCACGTCGATGGCCTTTCCGCTTGTGATATACGTTCCCATTCCGCCGTTTACCACATCAATATCGAGATATTCCGCATTGTCATCATACTTTTTCCAGGAACAGTACTGCACGATAATGTTCTTCACCGCAAGCTGTTCCTGTGTCATCTCATCGATCTGCGGTTCCCCGAACTGATAACGCAAATACGTGCCGCTCGCCTCATCGTACGAAAACCATGGATTATTGTGGAAATATCCGCCCGGTGCCACATAGGCGGCATTTCGTCCCTGTTCCAGCGTTTCCGGTTCTGTCTCGGATGCAAACTGGAAAAATCCGTCATAACCGTCTTTGTAAGATGTCCGGTAGCCGCAGAGATCGATTCCCGCTGCAATCCCGGCCGCGTCCAAATACGCATTGTGCGGCGACGGACGATCCGACGTCCGGTAATACACCTGTTCCGAATACTCCATGCCATTCACATTGTCTATGTGATCCGATTCGAGCAGCGGAATCGCATACGCCGCCTGTCCATAGTGGTAATACAGAGCGTCAAATCCCGCTGCCAGATACACATAATATTCGCGGCAACTCCGCACCGATCCGATCTTTTCGAGATCATCATAGTTTTCAAACAGCCCCATCAGGCGCGTAATGCCGCCTTCGACCGGCGCTTCATAGATCACTCCCGCACGGCTGATACCGCTCTGCGGGCAGGCGCTGATGATATTGCTCAGCATAACCGCCACCGGGCGCCTTCTTCCCTGTACTTCGGCGACAGGTTCTCCTGTCAGATAACTTTTCACCATACCTTCCGGCAGCGCATCCTCCGCGGGTGTCGGCTCAATCGCTTCCGGAACCAGCGGTTCCGGTGCCGGATCTTCGGTCGGGGCCGGTGGTTCCGTAGCTTTCGTTTCTGTCTTGCTTTCCCCTGCTGTCTCTTCTGAGACATAAGAAGTTCCTGCCGATGCAGTTTCCGGTGCCGTTTCCCCAATTTTCCGGCATCCGAACAGCATCATGCTTCCCAGCAGAGCAATCCCCAATGTGTAAAACCCTCTCTTTTTGATAAAGACCCCTCCTTTTCTTCTTTCAATCAGTCTCTTGTGATACCGAGACGCTGCAGCACCTCTTCCTGCTTTGCCTCCATCACGGCTGCTTCCTCCGGTGTCATATGATCATAACCCAGAAGATGCAGCATACTGTGTGCAACAAGAAAAGCAAATTCGCGTCTTAAAGAATGACCGTATTCCTCCGCCTGCGCTCTTGCGCGCGCAACAGAAATCACAATATCACCCAGCATCAGCTCACCGCTGTCCGGGTTAAAACAGTCATCTCCCTCTTCCGTCTCCAGAAAATCGAACGAAGCCGGAGAAGGATAATCTACCATCGGGAAAGAAAGCACGTCTGTCTCCCGGTCAATGTTTCTGTGTTCCCGGTTCATGGTGCGGATATTTTCCGGATCAGTCAGAATCAGTTCTACTTCTGCCTCATACGGGCACGCTTCCTGATCCAGCACACCATTGATTACCGCTGCTGCAACCTCTTCCGGATCAAATCCAAGGTCAAAATCCTGTTCATTTTCAAACGTCAGTGTCATTTATTTTCCCTCCGTTTTCTCGTCGTACTTTTTGCTCTGCCGCTGTGATTTTCCGGCTTTGCTTTCTTTTCATATTCATCGTAAGCCTGTACAATCTTCTGCACCAGCGGATGACGGACAACGTCCTTGCTTGTCAGCTCGCAGAAGGAAATTCCGTCTACTTTTTTCAGTACCTGCATTGCCACATCAAGGCCGGAGCGTGTACCGGAAGGAAGGTCCTTCTGAGAGGCATCTCCGGTTACAATGACTTTGGAACCGAAACCGATACGGGTCAGGAACATCTTCATCTGCGCCGGTGTCGTATTCTGTGCCTCATCAAGGATAATAAACGCATTGTCGAGCGTACGGCCTCGCATGTACGCGAGCGGCGCAACCTCAATCAGGCCTTTTTCCATGTTTTTCTGGAAGCTCTCTGCTCCCATGATCTGATACAGCGCGTCGTAGAGCGGCCGCAGATACGGGTCAATTTTACTCTGCAGGTCGCCAGGCAGGAAACCGAGTTTTTCACCCGCCTCAATCGCCGGACGCGTCAGGATAATACGGCCTACCTCATCGTTTCGGAATGCCGTGATCGCCATCGCCATCGCAAGGTACGTTTTTCCGGTTCCGGCAGGGCCGACGCCGAAGACGATCATCTTTTCCCGGATCGCATCCACGTACGCTTTCTGACCGAGTGTTTTCGGTTTGACCGGACGGCCTGCGACCGTGTGGCAGATGCAGTCACTGTCGATTTCAGCAAGGCTGCTTCCGCTGTCCTCCATAACAAGTGAGATTGCATAATTGACGTTCTGTGTGTTGATATCATTTCCGCGGCGTGAGAGCTCCAGAAGCTGTGTCAGACATTCCTTTGCGCGCGCTGCATTCGATGCCGGGCCCACAATTTTTAAAACGCCGTCCCGGGAGATCAGCGTAACCGCCAGGGATCTCTCCAGGATTTTGATGTGTTCATCAAACTGGCCGAATACTTTCTTTTCATGTTCGATGGGCAGTTCCATCTGCAGTTCTATCATGTTGTTATTGCTGTTCATCTACCATTGTTTCCTTTCCATCCGACATCTTCTGCATTTCGCAGGGCTGTGCTTCTACGGCCCGTTCTATCACGCGAAGTGTCCCTTTTGTGATACATGACGTATCGTTAAGTTCTATTGTAACATGATTCTCCGATATTTGAAGTCCTTTTTCTGATAAATTTCTGTGGAATTTCTGATAATTCTGCGAGGCTTTTTCTTTTGCCTCGTGTTCTGAGTAGGTTTCTTTCTGAACTTCAAAAGGAAATTTCTGACGGTAGCCGAAATAAAACGGAAGGGCAAAGTTTTCTGTCAGATAAAGCTGCTGAAGGGACACTTCCTCGTCTGCTCCATTTTCCCTTTTCTCTGTTTTCTGATCCGCCGTTCCGGTCATGCTCCGCAAACTCTCCACAAAATTCTCCGGCAGCAGATTTCCAAGGAAAAATCGGTAAGCAGAAATCTGGAATACCGGCGTTTTTTTCTCTGCTTTCTGATATGTCCGTACCGTATGGGAAAGCGGAAAGGTATCATAATAGTACCACGTCGTCTCAAGGTCAATATCCGCGTCTGCGTGAACATAAGAATAATCATACGTTTCCCCACTGTCATTCACAAGCGGAATCTCGCCCTTTACAAGAATGTCTCCCGCTTGACATGTATCACCGGGGAGCACCTGCGGAATGCCGTTCCGTGTGATAATACGCACGACCGTCCCTTCTTTTTTCGCCACAAGATTCTGCGGATCATCTGCTTTTTCTTCGATCACATAGCCGTCTACGTTTTCTTTTACCGCAAGGACAAGCTGCGTCCCTTCTATTTTTGCGGACACCCAGGTCAGATTCGGAAACTGCTCCCGCAAATACGATGCGGTCTGGCTGCAGTCCACACGTTTTTTCCAGCTTCCATGATGAATCCCGGCCGCGTCAAGGCTGTTTAAGATCGTCTGCGTACTGTTCGCGTAATTTCCTTCCACATGAATATTCCAGATGAACTGCGACAGCGTGTAAAGTCCCGCCAGGCAGAGAAAAATACCAATAAAAAATGCCTTTCTTTTTAAACTTCGCCGGTAAAAGAAAGGCAGTCCCTGTTTTTTCTGTATTCGGATGCGCACACCGCTCTTGCGGCGGATCGGCAGGAGGCGGAAAAAATCTTCCGGCAGAAGGCTCATCTCAAAGCAGCCCTGATGTTCTGTCACGTCCCACAGTGTGATGTTATGGTGCCCGCACAGATTGAAAAAACGCTCCGGTTCACGGCCCGTCACACGAATCCGCACACTGCCTTTCCAGAAAACCTTTCCCCTCTGCAAACGCACACCCCCTTTTCAGCATTGGAATGATTGGAATCATTACACTTATTGAAACGTCGCCTGATCGATTCTCCCTTCCACCCGCATCTCCTCCCCGGAATACGAAACAATCCGGATTCCCTCTCCCACAAGGAGCAGCCTGCCATATTGTGTAAGCACACAGAGGCGGCACGCATTATATTCCAGAATCCTGCGGAAATTTTCAATCTGCACTTCTCTCCCGCCGTAAAACGTCACAACCGGCTCGCCAAAAGCAAGATCTGACGGAACCTGCATCGCCGAAAGCAGCTCCCCGCCCGGCGGATGGAGTGATTTTTTCTGCTTTTTCTTTTTTCGCATCCAAAACCTCCTCCGCTTTGCGGGTCTGCTTTTTGTTCTATCGCTATTTTATGCAGAAAAAAGCACAAAAATACCCCACAGCCGCTGGGGTTTCCTGCCCGATCAGGCTGCGGGGTTTCATTTCTCTTTTTTAAAAACATTTTTTGCAGGGTTCATACCCCTGGGCTTCTGCATTTTCTCTCGTCATCTGATATGCCCGATCCGGATTCATTCTGCCGCAGTTATTTTTGTTATGGTACTTCGATCCGGTCTCTGAAATCCACACGAGCTGTCCTCCATACGGATCCGATTCCTGCGGTGCTTCCGTTACCTGCGGTTCTTCGGCAGTCACTGCCGGCTGTGATTCTTCCGCTGCCTGCGTTTCGACGGTTTCTTCCGCCGCAGCTTCTATGGTTGGCTCAGGTGTCGGCGTCTCGGTCGGGTCAGCCGTTGGAGTTGGGGTAGCAGTCGGAGTCGGGGTAGCGGTCAGCGTTGGTGTTTCGGTCGGTGTTGCTGTCGGCGTTGGTGTTGATGTTTCAGTCGGGGTCGGCGTCGCTTTTTTCGTCGGCGCTGCCGTAACGCTGACGGAAACAGACTCTGCAGATGCCTTCTGTGTTTCCTTACTGCTGTACGTCACAGGTGTCAGCGCACAGGCGGAAACCAGCAGCAGCACAGGAAGCAGCACAGGAAGTGCTTTCGCCACATGAAACCGTTTCTTTATCGTATTCCAGGTAACCGGAAGCAAAAAGATTCCAAGCAGCAGCAGTGACAATGCATATGCCTTCTCCTCTTTCCAGTAACCGGCTCCCGCCAGCATCATCAGAATACCGAACAGATACCTGAGAAAATTTCCTGCCTTTCTCAGCATATTTCATTCCCCCTCTTGTGTATTTTCTGAATTTCTTACAGCGAAATCCTCTACTGTAAATACGTTTGAAAGAATGGAAAATTACATCACAGATTACGATTCTTTATAGAAAATCATGCTGAACCATATGACCATATGCTCGCCGAGGTAATAATCCATCATGTTTTTTTCAATCAGGTTTGCAACAACGATGCCGTGGCTCTCGATGCATGGATGCATCAGTTCAAGATGGCGGCAGCCGCCTCTCGGGTAGGTACATTTATCGCAGAGCTGGCAGGAATCGGAGGAAAGGGCGAAGGTGAGCAGGGTTTTGTCTTTTAAATGCTGCTCGATTTCGCGTGTGATTTTTTCGTGCTCCGATTTTGTTTTTAATGTCTCATCCATATCCATGATGTTGTCCACTTCTGCGATGCTGGAGAAGAACAGAACGTGATCGTAGTTCATGCAACGCTCCTTACAGACTTCAACAGTGCCGACCGCCGGCGGGCAGGACCAGGAGGCTCCGTAGCGGGAGCACTCCTTTTTGCAGATCTGGCGGACCCGGTCATTGAATTCGATGTCCTCCGGTTTTACAAATGCATACTGATAGATAGGAAACTGGGTAATATATTCTTCGATTTCTGTCTGTGTCATTTTGTCATCCCTTCTCTTTTGTTACAGATCTTTTTCCAAAAAAGCAAATACCATATTCCAGTACGTCTGGAGCATGCGCCCTCTGGTTCCAAACAATTCATGCTTTGCGCCCGGTACTTTTACCATTTTTGCCATGCCGGGACGGCGTTCTGCCATTTTCCGGATCATCCGCTCCTGGGCACGGTTGGACACAAGATGATCGTTCTCCGCCTGAAATAAAAGGACAGGAGCCTCGATCCGTTTCCATCCGCTCCGCATCAGATCGCGGTACAGATGTGCGGCGGCATGGAGCCATCCGTAAGAAGCGGCATTTAGGTGATACAGCGGCTCTTTTTCCCGCTTCTGCTGGTAATAGAGAAAGCGCGGACGGGAGAGGGACGAACTTTGTTTAAAGCTTTCGATTCCCTGGTATGGTTTCTGTCCTACCACATACTGTGTGCCTCGTTCTGTGGCACAGGCAAAAGCTGCGATCCGTTTTGCATCGGCGAACGGCACTTTTCCGGTCAGCGGACGGATCATAGGCGAACTCAAGACCACTTTCCGGAACAGATGCGGCGCTTTGGCGGCCGCTGCTGCTGCGATTCCGCCGCCCATCGAGTGAGAATAGAGAACGAGCGGAAGACCGCATGCCTCTGCTTTTGCTTTTCGTGCAACAAAGAGCAGATCTTCTACATAACGATGGTAGGAATCGACATAAACAAGCGACGGATCCTCCACCAGACGGTAGCTCTTTCCGTGGCCGCAGTGTTCCGGCAGATAAACATGAAAATGCTCTTTGATAAAATAATACACGATCTCTTTATATTTCTCTGCATTTTCCGTAAAACCGTGTGAGATTACAACAACACCTCTCGGGCGGAATGCGCGGTAACGAAGAACATGAATCGGATGACCGCTCTCCCTTTCCCAGTAAAATTCTTCTGCATGAGCGGCGAGGTACGGCTCCACACCATTCTGCATCCGCTCCGCATAATTTTTTTCCTGTAATACGCGTGTTCTCATTAGCAAATCACCTGCTTTCATCCAGATACGAAAGGATATCCTGAAGATTGTCGATGGTACAGTCCGGTGTAACTTCAATTTTGTTCGGAAGATGATCCGGGTTGTACCAGCAGGTCAGGATTCCTGCATTTTTTCCGCCGCGGATATCACTTGTGAGGGAGTCGCCGACGATCACAACCTCATCCGGTGCATAACTTCCGATTTCGTTCCATACCGCATCAAAAAAAGCCTTCTGCGGCTTGTCCACACCGACCTGTTCCGAGATAAAAACGCCGTCCAGAAGCTGATCAAGCCCGGAAAAGCGGAGTTTACGCTCCTGTGCAACAGTGGTTCCATTTGTTACTGCATACTGTTTTACGGTAGCTTTCAGCTGTTTTACCAGTTCATCTCCGTGATCGCAGAAAAAAGCCTTATCGCCGAGGCGGATCTGATATTCATCATTGAATACCTTTACCTGATCCGTCGGCAGTCCTTCCGATTCAAAAAATTCATGGAACCGTCCAAGCATCACCTGTTCTCTCGTAAGCTCTCCCGTCTCCAGCCGCTCCCAGTAACCGCGGTTGATCACGCTGTAGCGCTGCAGCATTTCGTCCGTGCAGGTTCCCATATGAAACTTGTTGAAACAGTAATCAATTGCATATCGTTCCGACATCTTAAAATTCAGAAGTGTTCCGTCGATGTCCCACAAAATTACTTTTATCAAAGAGAAATCCTCCCTTGGTTTCATTTGTATTTTCCAATTATCTGTTTTTCATTCTAGCATAGATTACAAATACGATCAATTGTATTTTAGGCATTGTATCTTTTGAGAAAAAGTGCTACGATAAAAAAGAATTTCCGTGAAAAAGAAAAGGAAGAAGGAAGAAACACTATGAAATTTACTTATCCAGCCGTTTTTCATAAAACCGAACAGGGAACCTACGAAGGTTATTTTCCAGATCTCGCCTGCTGCTATGCAAAAGGGGATACCCTCGACGAGGCGCTGGAAGATGCCATTCACTCCGCCTATGACTGGATCTCTCTGGAACTGACGGAAGAAGAACCTGATTTTCCGCCGGTATCGGATGTGGCAGATCTCGGGAAAAGCGAAGGTGAAATTGCAAGAAATATTGCCGTCAACATCCGGCTTTTTGAGGGATGGGACGAATAAGTTCAAAAAAGAGAAAGAAAACCGTATTGCTGCGATATTCGAAACGCGGCGATACGGTTTTCTTTTTATCTCTTCCAGGTTTTCAGCATCTCTTTTTCTTCTTTGCTGATCCGCAGCGACTCTCTGATTTTCTGAATTGTTTTGTTATGTGTCCAGTCATCGAGACTGTTTTCTTTCAGCAGTTTCTGTGTCTTTTCCGGAAAATGAATATAACAGATCGATACTGCCCAGGCGACGGCCATTTTTACGTAATAGCCATCGTGATGAATCTTTTTCATCTCCTCCAGCACAGCATCGATATACGCTTCGTTGATAAAAAAGTCCAGCAGACACACAACACCAAACCGGATTTCATATTCCCGGCTGCTTTTCAGCCATTTCTGCAGATATCCATACCAATACTCCTGGTCTTTCTTCATAAAATGGCACGTTGCACAGGAGCTGTCACAGATTCCCCAACTGTTGATCATCGGCACGAAGCGGTCCAGTTCTGCCGTCTGTTCTTCACGGGTCAGCTTTCCGTAGCCGATCATCATTCCGCGGATCAGAAGCTCCTCGTAGACTTCCGGATTAAACTGTTCGGTATAAACTTCATAGTGGTCTCTTGCTGTCGCTTTTGCAATCCGTCGCGAAACCGGAATGCGGACACCAAGAATCCGACAGTTCTGTCCCGGAACAAGAGAGCTGTGAAATTCCCGGTATTTTGCATCTATATTGCTTTCCAGTTCTGTCCGAATGGCCTGCATTACTTCCTGTTCCATATGATTCCCCCTCTCTTTTCTTTCTCTTTAAGATGTTTTACACGCTTTTTACAAATGTTTAACCCTGTTATTTCTGCACTTCTGATAAGATAAAATTAAAGTAAACGATAACATCCCCCCTGTCAAATGCCAGATCTTTTCCGGCTGAAAGGTGAGTCTTATGAGAAAGAAATATACATTTTTTCAAAATATACCATTCCTGTGCAAATTTCAGAAGCAGCCAGCCCTTGCAGAAGAAGCGCCAGCTGTTTCCACAACGCTGTCTATTCCGTTTTCCGGACCTGCAGAAAGATCCTTATATTTTACCGAAAACCCGGATTTTACCGCTCCCTCTGCCGGTATCCATTCCCGTCGTTTTCCGGGAAGCCGGATCTTTCTATATTCCAGCGATCCCGAGCACGATCTTGCGGCAGTTCCATCCTCTCTTTTCAATGTGCTGCACCGCTATTTTGCCGTCCATTCACCGGATGATATCGTTTTATGGAAAGATGGCATTCTCTCCTTCCAGACCATGGAAAATCAGCCGCAGCCGTTGACTGCTCTTTGTACACCGGATGATGCACGGGATTCCAAAATCATTCCGTTCCCCACACTGTCAGAACGGCAGCGCATTTCACAGTAACTGCTATTTAGCCCAACCAGCAGGAGCATGATGGAAAATACCCCTTTCCGTCATGCTCCATTTTTTACTCAATTCCGAGAATTCCACTAATCCGCTCTTTCGAAAGCCCCGCGCCGATTACAATCAGCACTTCCTGTCTCTCCGGCACTGCCTGGAATGTCATCTGTTCCCGCGTCGCATTGATTTCGCTCCACTCAGTTTCGCCCGTCTTTACAATTCCTTTGATCCGGAATACATTGCCGCATGATGGATCCGCAAAGATTGCTTCTGCTGCCTTTTTCAGCGCTTCTTCCGTAATCTTCGGCTCCAGAAAGCAGAGCGAATCAAATGTCTGCTGCTCGCCGAAATCCAGCTTCCGGTAATCCTCCGAACGGTAACTGCATTCGGAGAGCATTTTGAAATCATCCTCTGTCAGATCATCCCAGTTTTTCTGTAAAATTTCTGCATCAGAAAACTGTCTTCTGCAGCCTGCCTGCTCGAGCGTGCGGTTCAGATGGGCAATCGTTTCTTCTTTCTTTTCCTCCGAAACATTCTGTACTTTGCTCAGCACGATTTTACCAGCGTTCGCCGCCTCGGAAGCCAGCAGATACTCTTCTTCCTCCGACAGCTTCTCATCGAGCCCGGCATCCAGAATCGTGATGACGCTTCCCGCCTCATACCAGCGGTTCAGCGGCTCGTCGTACAGCGTGTCAAAGAACTCATCCACATCGTAAATCCCCGACGGTTCCACGAGAATGCGGTCGTAGCCGCTCATGCCCATCGAGATCAGTTTCGTGCGGAACCGCCTGCGGTGTGTCTCTTTGTCGCATCCGCCGGAAATCATCTCCAGCTCGCACTGATCGCCGCGCAGTTCCTGCAGAAGCAGCATATCCACATTGACTGCCCCAAAATCATTCTCCAGGATGCCGATGTTCTTTCCCTGCGCCATCAGATACTTTGCGTACTGTTTCAAAAAAGTCGTCTTCCCTGAGCCAAGGAAGCCTGTAATCAGATCAATTTTAATCATTTCTGCTGTCCTTTCTGCTGTCTTTTTCCGTCTGGAGCCTGCGGAGCTTCGAACACTCTATTTTCGTCTGCGCTCTTTGCCGGTAAATGTATCGATGTCTATGCGCCATACGGCAACGCGCTCCACCATCTCCGGCAGAAAAGCGATCTTCGCCTCCGGTGCGATATGCGCCATGATTTTTCCCAGGCCTTTCTTCTTTGCCTCCGGATCTGTCACCTCCGTGATGGTTCCGTTTCCCATGATACTGCGGTACGCATAGGAATACGCACACGTATAGTCACCTGTAATCACTTCATGGTTGTAATCCATCTCCACCGCCACGCGCGGATCCGCTGCAAATGCAGCCGCCTTCCGCCCTTCTTTTGCCCCATGCAGGTACAGACAGACGTGAAGAGTTCCATCTTCTTCCCGGACATCATATCCATAATTCATCGGCACGATAAACATGCCTTCCTCATCCATCGCCCCGATCCGCACAACCTCGCAGCTTTCCAGAATTTCTCTTAAAATTTCAGGATCTGTAATCTCCCGCTTTTTTAAACGCATTTCACGCATCGCAATCACACCTCTCTTATTCGCAGCTATTTATGATATGGCTCCCCGCAGTTAATGCGGTAGCTCCGGTAAATCTGTTCCAGCAGAATAACCCGCATCAACTGATGCGGAAATGTCATTTTCGAAAAACTGAGCGCATAGTTCGAACGCTTCAGAACTTCCTCGCCAAGCCCTAAGGAACCGCCGATCACAAAAATAATATGGCTCGTTCCCTGCACGCCGAGCGTATCTATTTTCTGGGCCAGCTCCTCGGATGTGAGCTGTTTTCCCTTAATTTCCAATGTAATCAGATAAGCGTCATCCCGGATATATTTGAGAAGGCGCTCTGCTTCTTTATTTTTGATATTCGTCTCTACGGTTTCACTCGCGTTGTCCGGCGTTTTTTCATCCGCCACCTCGATAATTTCCAGCTTTGCATAGCGGCTGAGGCGCTTCGAATACTCGGCGATCGCATCCCGCAGATATTTCTCTTTGATTTTTCCTACTGTTAATATCGTAATTTTCATTCTGTAATCTTAAAACCCTTTCGGATATCTGTCAAAAACACCAAAAGCCATATAGATCACTTTTTGTCCGCGTCTATATGGCTTTTAGTTTAGAAAAGCAATGCCTTATGCATTTTTGCTTTTGATATACTCATCAATTCCTTTAGCTCCGGCTTTTCCGGCACCCATAGCAAGGATAACGGTTGCTGCACCTGTTACAGCGTCACCGCCGGCGTAAACGCCCTCTTTGCTGGTCTTTCCGGTTTCTTCCTCAGCTACGATACATTTTCTTCTGTTGACATCCAGACCGTAGGTGGTGGAAGAAATCAGCGGGTTCGGGGAAGTACCAAGAGACATGATAACTTCGTCTACTTCAATTTCGAACTCAGATCCTGGAATCTCAACCGGTCTTCTTCTTCCGGAAGCGTCCGGCTCGCCAAGTTCCATACGGATGCAGCGGATACCGGTTACCCAGTCTTTGTCGTCGGTCAGAATTTCTACCGGGTTGGTCAGAAGGTCGAAGATGATACCTTCCTCTTTTGCATGATGAACTTCCTCTGCACGGGCCGGAAGCTCTGCCTCAGAACGACGGTAAATAACGTGTACCTCTGCGCCGAGACGAAGTGCGGTTCTTGCAGCGTCCATAGCTACGTTGCCGCCGCCGACTACAGCAACTTTCTTGCCGTGTGCGATCGGGGTATCGTAATCATCGCGGAATGCTTTCATCAGGTTGTTTCTGGTCAGGAACTCGTTTGCGGAGAATACGCCGTTTGCGTTCTCACCCGGGATTCCCATGAACATCGGAAGGCCTGCACCGGAACCGATGAAGACTGCTTCAAATCCTTCGTCTTTTAACAGCTCGTCGATGGTAACGGATTTTCCGATGATAACGTTGGTCTCAATTTTAACACCGAGAGATTTTACGTTCTCGATTTCAGCGGCAACTACTTTGTCTTTCGGAAGACGGAACTCCGGAATACCGTAGCTTAATACACCGCCGGCTTTGTGAAGTGCCTCGAAGATGGTTACATCGTAGCCAAGTTTTGCAAGGTCTCCTGCGCAGGTAAGACCTGCAGGGCCGGAACCGATAACCGCGATCTTGTGGCCGTTTTTCTCTGCTGCCGGAACCGGTTTGATACCGTTTTCTTTTGCCCAGTCAGCAACGAAACGCTCCAGTTTACCGATGGAAACAGCGTCGCCTTTGATTCCGCGGACACATTTGCCCTCGCACTGGCTCTCCTGCGGACATACACGGCCGCAGACTGCCGGGAGTGCACTGGACTCACCGATAATTTTGTATGCTTCCTCGAAGTTTCCTTCTTTTACCTGTGCAATGAATGCCGGAATGTTGATATTAACCGGGCATCCTGTGATACATTTTGCATTTTTACAGCCCAGGCAGCGCTGTGCTTCTTCTACTGCTTCGTCTTTGTTGTATCCAAGACATACCTCGTCAAAATTTGTGGCACGTACCTTCGGCTCCTGCTCACGTACCGGTACTCTGTTTAATCCCTTTGCCATTATTTGTCACCTCCGCACTGGCCGCATCCACCGTGATGGGTTGCGCCTTCCTGGTATCTTAAGAGAGCTCTTCCCTCTTCTGTCTTATACATCTGCTGACGTTTCATAGCCAGGTCGAAGTCTACCAGATGACCGTCAAACTCCGGTCCGTCTACGCAGGCAAATTTTACTTCATTGCCTACCATTAGACGACAGGCACCGCACATACCGGTTCCGTCTACCATGATCGGGTTCATGCTGACAACGGTCGGGATGTTCAGTTCTTTTGTCAGAAGACATACGAATTTCATCATGATCATCGGTCCGATGGCAACACAGACATCATACTGTTTGCCCTGGTTCTGTACAAGGTCGCGGAGTACATCGGTACCCATACCTTTTCTTACGTAAGAACCATCGTCTGTGGTTATGTACAGATTGCTGACAGCAGACATTTCTTTCTCGAGAATAACGAGATCTTTTGTCTTTGCTCCGACAATGGCGTCAGCAGTGATTCCATGCTCATGCAGCCATTTTAACTGCGGGTAAACCGGTGCAGTTCCAACACCGCCGGCTACGAATACGATCCGTTTTTTCTTCAGTTCTTCGATATCTTCACTGCAGAACTCGGACGGCTGTCCCAGAGGTCCTACGAAATCCATGAAAGCATCTCCCGCTTTGAGATCTTTCATTTTTTTGGTAGATTCTCCGATCGGCATGAATACGATGGTGATAGTTCCTGCTTCTCTGTCGTAATCACAAATGGTCAGAGGAATTCTTTCTCCTTCTTCATCTGCCTTGACAATAACAAACTGTCCAGGGAGGCAGTGCTGTGCTACTCGCGGTGCTTCTACTACCATACGGTAGATGTTATTCGCGAGCATTTCCGCTTCTTGAATCTTGTACATAATATCCTCCTAATCTTGTTAGAAATATTTTAACAAAAGCACGACTTGGATTTTCGCGCATTTTATGTTAATACTTTATCACGTTTCCGGTTATTTGTAAACAACGGACAACGTCTTTTCCCATCATCCGTGTTCCTCCAGATAATTTTCGAACTGTTCCATGGACATCAGAACTTTTCTCGGCTTGGTTCCTTCCTCCGGTCCTACGACACCGGCATCCGCGAGCTGGTCCATGATTCTGGCCGCGCGGTTGAAACCGATTTTCAGCACTCTCTGGAGCATGCCGATCGATGCCTTATCTTTTTCGATGATAAATTTTCCGGCTTCCACGAAGTAATTATCGCGGTTATCTCCGCCGCCTGCGGCAGAACCGCCATCCAGGCTTACGGTGTGAATCCGTTTTTCGATATCCGGATCATAAGCGTTCTCGCCGTAGTGATCTTTTAAGTAGGCAACGACATCGCTGACCTCTTTATCCGAAACAAAGGATCCCTGCAGACGGGCCGGTTTCTGGTAATCCTGCGGCTTGTAGAGCATATCGCCTTTTCCAAGCAGTTTTTCCGCACCTCCCATGTCGAGGATCGTACGGGAATCTACGCTGGAAGAAACCGAGAATGCAATACGGGACGGCATATTTGCCTTGATAAGACCAGTGATGACATTGACGGAAGGTCTCTGTGTTGCAATAATCAGATGGATGCCGGCCGCACGGGCAAGCTGTGCCAGACGGCAGATCGCATCCTCCACTTCTCCCGGCGCAACCATCATCAGGTCGGCAAGCTCGTCCACGATAATGACGATCTGCGGCAGTTTTTCCGGTTTTTTGCCGTTTTCATCCGGCGGCAGCTCGGCAACTTTCGCATTGTAGCCTTTCATATCGCGCACGTTGAATTCCGCAAATTTGTTATAACGGTCTGTCATCTCCGCAACCGCCCAGTTCAGAGCTCCGGAAGCCTTTTTCGGGTCTGTGACAACAGGGATAAAAAGGTGCGGAATGCCGTTATAAACAGAAAGCTCAACGACCTTCGGGTCAATCATGATCAGTTTGACGTCTTCCGGTTTTGCCTTATAAATAATACTCATAATCAGCGTGTTGATGCAGACCGATTTACCGGAACCGGTCGCACCGGCGATCAGAAGATGAGGCATTTTCGCGATATCCGCGATGACCGGCTGACCGGCGATGTCTTTTCCGACAGCAAAGGCCAGATTCGAAGAAAAGTTCTTAAACTCCGGTGTTTCAAGAAGATCACGCAGCATCACGGCCGTGTTCGTCTTATTTGGAACCTCGATTCCGACTGCGGATTTTCCCGGGATCGGTGCCTCAATGCGGACATCTGCTGCTGCAAGACTCAGCTTGATGTCGTCGGTCAATCCGACAATCCGGCTTACTTTCACGCCCTGTTCCGGCATCAGCTCATACCGTGTGACGGTCGGTCCGCAGCTTACGTTATTGACTGTAACTTTGACACCGAAGCTGTCCAGCGTCTCCTCCAGTTTCCGCGCTACTTCCCGCAGATGCGCATCGGAATCGCCCATGGCACCGCGCGTCCCTTTTTTCAGAAGATTCATCGGCGGTGTTTTGTACTCCGGCCGCTTTTCCTCTGCTTTTTTCCCGATTTCCTGACGAATGCCGTCTACATCCGCCTCGATCTCTTCACGGGAAGACCGCGGAATTCTCGTATGATCCGCAGACGTTTTCTCTTTTTTCGCCTCTTCTGCAGCTTGCCGTGTCATCTCCGGTTCTGTCTTTTCCGGCTCTTCAGCCGGCACAGAACCACGGTGAATCGAAAGCTCCGGCATCTCCATCTGATGGGTATCATCGTTTTCGTTTAAATCGGCCTTCGATTCCACATGAGAAAGAAGGCGGGATTTCTTTTTCTTCCCGGCTTTTTTCGGTTCCTCCACTGGCTCAAGAATCAGCTCTTTTCCTTCCTCTTCCTCCATCGCAGCTTGGCGCGCCAGACGCTCCTGGCGGCGCTCCTCCGCCATCCGGCGGTGGTCATTCGTCTTTTCATGGATCGGCGCGAGAATCGGCTTCTGCGTCATCACGATCACGGAAATCACGATGGCGATCACAATAATCACCCACGCGCCGATCTGGCCGAATCCCATGCCGAGAATTTTCACGACAGACCCTCCTAAGATTCCTCCGCCGAGATGATCGTAGGCGCTGTCAAAATAGTAATCCAGAAATGTCGTATCTCTCGTATAGCCGGACGCCAGAAGCTGCATAAAAGCGCAGAAAAAGACGAAGCAGCTGATCGCTCCCCCGGTTTTCCGCACAATTAAAAAGTTCTGTCTGTTTGCTATGTAAAATGCTGTTCCAAAGAAGATCAGAACCGGTGCTGCCCACTCTGTCACGCCGAAAAGGCCGAAAAAGAAGTCGCAGACAGCCTGTCCGATCACGCCGCCCATACCGAAATTACTGAGCATCAGCAGAATCGAAACAGCAAGCACGGAAAGCAGAATAATTTCTGCGCGCACTCCCTCGTCCATCGGCTCACGGACTGTGTTTTTCCTTGTGCCGGAGGTACGTTTTGCGGTACTGCTCTTTTTCGCCGTTGTTTTTCTGGCCGTTGTTTGGGTCTGTTTCTTTTTTGCTGTTCCGGAAGCAGAAGTTTTTTTCTTTGTCTTCCCGCTTCCCTTTGTTGTATTTGCCATGCAGAACTTCTCCCCTTTCTCGTATTACAGCAGAAAATATCCTGCAATGGAGAATGTCCCGACAAGAAGACAGTACAAAGCAAAATATTTCAGTTTCCGTTTTTTCACCACACGCATCAGAATACGGATCGTAAAGTAACCGGCAAGTGCCGCCATGAAAACGCCGACCAGATATACCGGATGAAAAACAATTTTATTTTTTCCCATGGTCGCAATTTCAACGATTGTTGCCCCGATAATCGCCGGAACACTCACAATCAGAGAGTATTTCACAGCGTACGAACGGGTCATGCCGCCGATCACACACGCAGAAATAGTCGAACCAAGACGGGAAAGCCCCGGAATCGTGGAAAAGCCTTGGAAGAATCCGGCAATCAGTGCATCTTTCGGCTTCAAATTTTTCTGCGTTTTTTCTCCCTCCGGAAGCATATCTGCCACCACAAGCAGAATCGCCGTCAGATACAGACCAACGCCAGGTGCCAGCAGATTCGAGGAGGTCAGTGTGACAAGGCTCTGAATCATGCCGCCGATTACAGCAGTCGGGATGGTGGTCAGAATCAGCAGGAAAGCAAGCATACGGTAGTTGCTGCCGAGTACCTTCCGGTACTGCTTTCTCTCCTGATGCTGACTGGAAAAGTGTTCCTTTAAATTATGAAACAGATCGATTATGATTCCGCACAGCGCGAGGAAGAGACGTTTCCATTCCTTCGAAAATGTGAGCAGAATTGCAATCATGGAGCCAAAGTGCAAAAGCACATTGAAAAACACCGTCTGCGTATCTTCGATCTTCATAAAGTGACGGAAGATAATCAGATGTGCGGAGCTACTGATCGGCAGGAATTCCGTGACTCCCTGGATCAGGCCCAGAAATAAAGCTTCTATTACTGTCATTTTTTTATCCTGTTCCCTTATTTTTCTCTTTTGTGAAAGTCCGGACAAAACTTCCGTTCGAATTTTCACAGCGAACTCATTCTAACACAAAATCCCCTGAAACACAAGCCGCGCCGTGAAGTCAATTTTCTGTCCCTGCTGCCTTTTTCATCAGCTCATTCAGCTTTTCGAGCGCGCGGGCAATGCCGCCGACCTCGTCGATCAGGCCTTCTTCCACTGCCTGCGGGCCGTCCAGCATTGTTCCGACATCCTTGACCAGCATTTTCGTATCGAGCATCAGCTCCTCGAGCCGTTCCTTGGTGATTTTAGAATGGGCCGATACAAAACCTGTGATCCGATCCTGCGTCTTTTCCATATTACGGTACGTCTGTGCAACACCGATGAACATGCCGTTTGTACGCACCGGGTGAATGACCATGGTGGCACTCGGCACGATCAGCGAATAGTCTGCTGCAACGGCGAGCGGGACACCGATCGAATGACCGCCCCCTAAAACGAGCGATACCGCAGGCTTTCGCATGGACGCAATCATCTCTGCAATTGCAAGACCGGCCTCCACATCTCCGCCTACGGTATTCAGGAGAATCAGAAGACCATCAATACTTTTGTCCTCCTCGGCACGGGCAAGAGCAGGGAGAATGTGCTCATAGCGCGTCGCTTTCGTGCGCTCGCCGAGTGATTCATGCCCCTCCACCTCGCCGATGATGGACAGCAGATAAATGTTGGTCTTCAGTTCTACAATATTTTCTTTTTCTGTCTGGTTTTTCTGTGATTCTGCCATACGGATTTCCTCTTTTCTGCTATTTCAAAATAGCTTCATCAGTATGCGCAGATTCTTATGATTCTATGTAATTTCCAGTGAAATTACTCGTCCAGGTTAGTGTATACGTACTGTACGTCGTCGTCGTCATCCAGCAGATCCAGGGTACGGTTCAGGTCTTTTAATGCCTGCGGATCGGTCAGTTCTACGTAGGTCTGTGGGATCATGGTAACGTCTGCCTCTGCCATGGCGATACCGTCTTTCTCCAGAGCCTCACGTACTGCGGAGAAGTCATCCGGATCGGTGATGATTTCGTAGCTGTCCTCTTCGTCTGCGAAGTCTTCTGCGCCTGCATCCAGAGCAAGCATCATCAGATCGTCAGCATCCATTTCGCACTCTTCTTTGTCGATGATGATCTGGCCTTTTTTGTCGAACATGTAGGATACGCATCCCGGTGTTCCAACGCTTCCGTTTCCTTTGGTGAAAGCGCTTCTTACGTTTGCTGCGGTACGGTTCTTGTTGTCGGTCAGAGTCTCTACGATGATCGCGATACCATTCGGGCCATAACCTTCGTAGGTGATACGCTCGTAGTTGTCTGCGTTTGCATCTCCGGCAGCTTTTTTAATACCGCGGTCGATGGTATCGTTCGGCATGTTGTTTGCTTTTGCTTTTGCGATAACGTCACGCAGCTTGCTGTTGTTTGCCGGATCCGGTCCGCCCTCTTTGACAGCGATTACGATCTCACGGCCGATGATGGTAAAGATTTTACCTTTTTTTGCGTCGTTTTTTTCTTTCTTATGCTTAATATTGGCAAATTTTGAATGTCCTGACATACCTCTTTTGTCTCCTTTATTTAAAGTATTGCTTTTCTGTAAAAAGGTTTCTCCGAAAAACGGCAGAAGCCCATATAATATAGAATATAGCACGATCTTTCTCATTCGTCAACCGTGAACCGCGCCAAAAATACCCCTTATGTAGGCAGATCCAGGCTGATTTTCAGTGCTTCGTTCACAAGAGCCAGCTGTTCCGGCGTCAGATGACAGATTTTATCTTTCAGCCTTCTCTTATCGATCGTCCGAAGCTGTTCCAGTAAAATAACAGAATCCCGTACAATCCCATAGGCGGACGCTTCGATCTCAATGTGTGTCGGCAGCTTCGCCTTATTCATCCTCGATGTAATCGCCGCACAGATCACCGTCGGACTGTGCCGGTTGCCGATGTCATTCTGAATGATCAGCACCGGACGGACACCGCCCTGCTCACTTCCCACAACGGGCCGCAGGTCGGCATAATATACATCGCCACGCTTGATTACCACTTGTGCTCACTCTCCGATTCTTTCCGTTTTGCTTTCCCATACGATAACGATCCGGCGTTTTACGCCTTTTAAAATCGTTTCCATGTATTTAATATTGCCTGTTTTTCCGGAGGTATTCACAAATTTCATCCGGCACTTCAAAAAAGTCCGCCCGGAGTCCTTTTGGGAACCCGTGATTCTGATCTGCTTTGCTCAGATTGACTGCAATCCTCTGATAATCTCGGATGCTGTTACATAGGAAGCACTGCTTTTTTCTTCCGCAGCCTCTCCCGCCTTTCCATGCGCATATGCCGCCAGTGCCGCTGTTTTGGCAAGGCTGATTTTTTTCTCATTTTTTTCACACTGACGTTTTGCTGCAAAGGCGCCTGTGATTCCCGCGAGCACATCGCCGCTTCCCGCCGTCGCAAGCGCACTGCTTCCGCTTGTGTTTATGTAATACTGCTCACGCCCTTCCTCTGCTGTCACGGTTACGGAATCCTTTCGTACACAGCAGGCCTGGTATTTTTCGGCTGCCCTTCCGGCGCTTCCTGCCGGCTCACGCTGGCATTCTGCAATGGTCGTGTGCAGCAGCCGTGCAAGCTCTCCTACATGAGGCGTTAAAATTTTTTCTGCCCGGCAGCCCGAAAGAATCTCTGCATCTTCTGCAATCAGGTTCAGCGCATCTGCATCCAGAACAAGAGGAACTTCTGTGTGCTGCACCGTAAAAACGAGCAGTTCTTTTGCCGTCCGGCTTTTGGAAAGCCCCGGTCCCGCAACAACAGCGTCCGCCCATGCGAGATCCTGCAGCAGGGCTTCTTCCGGAAGCGGCTCATCCTCCTTCCAGAAATCCGCCATTGCTTCCGGCAGGGCACAGAAAAGCGGCGTACGGTTTCTTTCCTCTGTCACAACCTTTACCATGCCGGCACCGGATGCAAGGACTGCCCTGGCACACAAAACAGCGGCTCCGCACATGGCACCGGAACCGGCAAGTACCAGCACCTTTCCGAAGGTTCCCTTATTTCCCATCGGCGTGCGGGTAAGAAACCGGTCCAGATCTTCTTTTTCCACTGAACCGTACCAGGGCGTCTCCTCTTCTCCTGCATCAAAGCCGATTCCGATATCACGGACCAGGACCTCTCCGGCATATCGTTTTCCGGGATCAAAAAGAAGCCCTGGCTTTGCACAGGCAAATGTCACCGTGGCTCTGGCTTTCACCGCCGCATCAAGGACCTCTCCGGTATCCGTGTGGATCCCCGAAGGGATGTCCACGGCAAGAACAGGAACACCGCTTGCGCAGATTGCTTCCACTGCCCTCCGGTACTCCCCTGCCAGCGGACGGGATACGCCAATTCCAAAGATGGCATCTATGATAACAGTATATTCCCGGAAATCCGGATTCTTAACCTCACGGACCCCATAATTTTCCGCAATTTTCTTCTGTACTCTCATGCCTTCACTGTATTTTTCCGGATTTCCAAGACAGAACAGTTCCGCATCCACCCCTTTCGTCTTTAAAATCCGTGCAATTGCCGCACCGTCCCCGCCATTATTTCCGGGACCGCACACAGCAAGGACTTTTCCTGTATTCCATGTTCCACTTTGAAGCTCCTCCACGCAGGACAGCGCCGCGCGCTCCATCAGTACCAGGGACGGTACCCCCATGGTTTCGATCGTATTGCGGTCTGCCTGCTTCATCTGTGCTGCTGTAAGAATCCGTTTCATCGCTTTTCCTCCTTTTCCTGCCTTATCCGGAAAGTGAACAGAAAAAGTCTCCGGTTTCCCGAAGACTCTCCTGCTTTTGTTTTGGTTTCTTAATTGTTCTTTGGATGCTCCGCCTCATATCTGGTCAGATTGTAGGAGAGACGCATCAGACTTTCGGAAAGATGGACGTTCTCGACGATCACATCTTTCGGAAGTTTTAAGTTTAGATCGGTATGTGCAAAATTCCAGATTGCTTTTACACCGTTGTCCACGAGAATCTCTGCCATCTCTACCGCTTTTGCTTTTGGCAGTGTCAAAGCCGCAATCTCTACATGGTGTTCCTTGATAAATTCCGGAAGCTCGTCCGCCATGCGGATTTCAATTCCGCGCACGGAGATTCCTTTTAATACCGGGTTGACGTCAAAAATACCGACCGTTTTGAATCCGCTTCTTTCAAAGGCCGCATAATTGGCAAGCGCCTGTCCCAGATTTCCGGCTCCGACAAAAATCATATTGTGGACTCTGTCCAGACCTAAGATTTTTCCAATTTCGCTGTACAGATACCGCACGTTATAACCATACCCCTGCTGGCCGAAGCCGCCGAAATTATTTAAGTCCTGGCGAATCTGGGAAGCTGTCACTTTCATCCGCTCGCTCAGCTCACCGGAAGAGATCCGTTCTACTCCGTCCTCCAGCAATTCGCCCAGGTAACGATAATATCTAGGAAGTCTTTTGATAACTGCCCGCGAAATTCCTTTTTCTTCCAAGATAAATTCCTCCTTATTTACACCTGCATATATTCATATTATATATGGTTGATAGAAAATTGTCAAAGATTTCTTGAAATTTTGTGTATTACTCTCTATAATAAGGATGGTGTATTATGTCAAAATACAGAAATATGTTATCTGGAGGAACCACATGATTCTTGCATGTCAGAATATCTCGAAAGCATTCGGGACAACGGAAATTATCAAAAATGCATCTTTTCATATAGAAGAACGCGAAAAAGCCGCACTGGTCGGCATCAACGGTGCCGGAAAATCGACGCTGTTAAAAATCATTATCGGCGAAATGAGGGCCGATGAGGGAGAGGTCATCCTCTCCAAAGGAAAAACGATGGGCTATCTCGCCCAGCATCAGGATCTGACCGGACACCTTTCCATTTACCAGGAAGTGCTGACCGCGAAACAGAATCTGATCGATATGGAGGAACGCCTCCGTCAGATGGAAAGTGATATGAAGACAAAATCCGGTGCAGAGCTGGATGAACTTCTTTCCACCTACACCCGCCTCTCCCATACCTTTGAACTGGAAAACGGATACGCGTACCGCAGTGAAGTCGTCGGTGTTTTAAAAGGTCTTGGCTTTTCCGAGGGCGATTTTGAAAAACAGGTGGACTCCCTCTCCGGCGGTCAGAAGACCCGCGTGGCACTTGGTAAACTGCTGCTCACCAAACCGGACATCATTCTGCTCGACGAGCCGACCAACCACCTCGATATGGACTCGATCTCCTGGCTCGAAACGTATCTTTTAAATTACAGCGGAGCCGTCCTGATCGTCTCCCATGACCGTTACTTTCTCGACCGCGTTGTCACAAAAGTCGTTGAAGTGGACAATAAAAAAGTAACAACTTTTGAGGGAAACTATACCGCCTACAGTCAGAAAAAAGCAATGCTCCGCGAGGCCGCTTACCACGCCTGGGTCAACCAGCAGCAGGAAATCCACCATCAGGAGGAAGTCATCGCAAAGCTGAAATCCTTCAACCGGGAAAAATCCATCAAGCGCGCCGAGAGCCGTGAAAAGATGCTGGACAAAATGGATGTTCTCGAAAAACCGACGGAAGTACGCTCCGATATGCGGATCCGTCTGGAGCCGCGCATCACCAGCGGAAACGATGTGCTGACCGTCGAGCATCTCTCCAAAGCCTTCCCGGGACAGACGCTTTTCCAGGATCTGAATTTCGAAATCAAGCGCGGGGAGCGCGTCGCAATCATCGGAAACAACGGAACGGGAAAAACGACGATCTTAAAGATCTTAAACGAAGTCATCCGACCGGATGCCGGCTCTTTTACACTTGGAAGCCGTGTACAGATCGGTTACTACGATCAGGAGCATCAGGTGCTCCACATGGAAAAGACCATTTTCCAGGAGATTTCCGACGCGTATCCGTATCTGACAAACACCGAAATCCGAAATGTGCTGGCCGCCTTCCTGTTTACAAACGACGATGTTTTCCAGCCGATCCACACGCTGAGCGGCGGTGAGCGCGGACGAATTTCCCTTGCCAAGCTGATGCTCTCCAATGCCAACTTCCTGATCCTCGACGAGCCGACCAACCACCTCGATATCGTCTCTAAAGAGATTCTGGAAAATGCATTGAAGGACTACACCGGAACGGTGCTGTATGTCTCCCACGATCGTTATTTTATTAACCAGACCGCAACCCGGATTCTGGAGCTGACGGGACAGACACTCGTCAACTATATCGGAAATTACGATTACTATCTGGAGAAAAAAGAAGAGCTGACCCGCATCTATGCTCCTGCTGCCGATGCCGCCGCTCCGGAAGAAACAGCGGCTCCTTCCGAAGCCTCCTCCACAAAGCTGGACTGGAAAGCGCAGAAAGAAGAACAGGCACGTCTCCGCAAGAAAGAGAACGAGCTGAAAAAGACGGAGAAACGAATTGAAGAGCTTGAGACACGCGATTCGGAAATTGATGAGGAAATGTCGAAACCGGAAGTCGCAACGAATGTGGCAGAGTGTGTGAAATTAAGCAAAGAGAAAGCAGAGATTGCCGCGGAACTCGAAGAGCTGTATGAAAAATGGGAAGAGCTTGCCGAGTAGGCCTGGTTTTCCCCGGAAAAATTCAAAACAGAAAAAGCCGGTCCGGCGCATCCCTTTTTGCGGGAATGCCGGATCGGCTTTCTTTTTTGCTTCGTTTAATTATTTCTCCAGCTCCTCGCGGATGGCCAGGATGAAATCACGGCTGTTTAATACGGTCGGATTTTCCATGGTGGTGATCAGCGCAAGGTCTTTTGTCATTTTTCCGCTCTCGATCGTTGCGATCGTTGCTTTTTCCAGACGGTCTGCAAATGCGGAAAGTTCTGCGTTTCCATCCATTTCCCCGCGTTTTCTGAGTGCGCCGGTCCATGCAAAAATGGTGGCCACGGAGTTGGTGGATGTCTCCTCACCTTTTAAGTGACGGTAATAGTGGCGCTGTACGGTTCCGTGCGCAGCCTCGTACTCGTAATATCCGTGCGGGGATACGAGAACAGAAGTCATCATCGCAAGGGAACCGAAGGCGGAGGATACCATGTCGCTCATGACATCGCCGTCGTAGTTCTTGCAGGCCCAGATAAATCCGCCCTCTGCTTTCATGATACGGGCAACTGCATCGTCGATCAGAGTATAGAAGTAGGTAATGCCTGCTTCTGCAAATTTCTCTTTATACTCTGCATCGAAGATCTCCTGGAAGATATCCTTGAAGCGGTGGTCATACTTCTTGGAAATCGTATCCTTGCTCGCAAACCAGAGATCCTGTTTTGTGGACAGTGCATACTCAAAACAGCTTTTCGCAAAGCTTTCTATGGAGTTATCCAGATTGTGCATGCCCTGAATGACACCGGCGCCGGTGAAGTTGTGGATCAGCTCTCTTGTCTCGGTGCCGTCCTCAGCCGTATAAACCAGCTCTGCTTTTCCCGGTCCCGGAATGCGCATTTCTGCATTTTTATAGACATCTCCGTATGCATGACGGGCAATCGTGATCGGTTTTTTCCAGTTGCGCACGCACGGCTCGATGCCTTTTACGACAATCGGGGTACGGAAAACGGTTCCGTCGAGCATGGCACGGATCGTTCCGTTCGGGCTCTTCCACATTTCTTTCAGATTGTACTCGGTCATACGCGCTGCATTCGGCGTAATGGTGGCACATTTGACTGCTACACCGTATTTCTTGGTAGCGTTTGCGGAATCTACGGTTACCTGATCGTTCGTCTCGTTTCTGTGTTCCAGTCCCAGATCGTAATATTCCGTTTTCAGGTCAATAAACGGGAGAAGCAGCTCATCTTTGATCATTTTCCAGAGAATTCTGGTCATCTCATCTCCATCCATCTCTACCAGAGGAGTGGTCATCTGAATTTTTTCCATAGTAGGCCTCCTTTTTCTATTCCCGTTTATTGTATAAAGTATCCTATAGCTTGTCAAGTCAAAATTCGCCTGATTTTTTGGCATTTTCCCATAAATTCACACAATTTTTGCAGGATGAGAGGTGTTTTCCTTCATTTTTCTTTTTTTATGCTGCCGCACAGTGTCTCACAGAAGAGACAGAAAACGGTCTGTTTGAAGCATCCCATGCCCCTGACGGTTGCGCGGAAGGCCAAGGTCTCTCGCCGATTCGCAAAGCAGCATTTTCGCCTGGACATTTGTAAGATCCGGAACCCGTTCAAGTGCCAAAGCCACGGCTCCGGACACCCGCGGTGCCGCCATCGAGGTGCCGCTCTTCACCACATATTCCTTCCTGCTTCTTCCAGGCGCGCAGGAAATGAGACGTTTTCCAGGCGCGACAAGATCCGGTTTGCAGACGCAGTCCCGTGTCGGGCCGCATCCGGAGATTCCTCTTCTTGGCTCCAGCAGATCGCCCGCTCCCACGGTGATCACTTTTCTGCTGCTCCCCGGCGCCGTAATACTGCCCGGAGCGGGCCCCAGATTTCCGGCCGCTGTCACAACAGTGATCCCGTCATCCCAGGCGCGCTCCACCGCCTGTACTAGCAGATCATCCACCGTTTTTTCCTGCTCTGTTGTTCCCACTGAAATATTTAAAATGCGGATATTAAGTCTTATTCGCTCTTTGCACACCCAGTCAATCGCCGCAAGGATATCCTGCTTTCTGCCGTTTCCCCTGCGGTCGAGAATTTTTGCTACCAAAAATCTGCATTCCGGTGCCGTACCCCGGTACTTCCCGCCGGATGCTCTCCCGCTTCCGCCGAGGATTCCGCAGACATGCGTCCCATGCCCATTATCATCGTAAGGCGTCTCCCGCCCGTACACCAGATCCCGGAACGCCACAATCCGGTTATCAAAATCAATATGCGGAAAAATCCCTGTATCCAGCACCGCCACGGTAATTCCTTTCCCTGTCAGAATTTTCTGCTCGTTCATCGCAAAGCTCCGGCGTATTCTTATTTTATGGTATGCAAAAAGGCTGCCCTTTGCAAGAAACAGCCTTTTTCTTATCAACTCTTTTAAAATTGTATCTGTTTTTCCCCTTTCCGCTTCCAGAGCATCATCGCAAGCGGGATGCCGCAGAGCTCGGCCAGAACGAAAGATACCCAGATCAGATTCAGATTTCCAAACCATTTCAGAATAAAAGCGAACACCAGCGGCAGGATAGCCTGGCGGGTCATGGATATGTACATGCTTTCTTTTCCGAGGGAAAGTCCCTGCAGCGATGCCTGATAGATCAGCCCCGGGATGGAGAGCAGATAGGCGACGGCGAGAATGCGGAGCGCCGGAACTCCGATGTTCATCAGGTTGTCGGAGGCATCAAAAAGTTTCAGTACAAATCCCGGGCAGGATTCCAGCACAGCGAAAAAGATCAGGAACAGTCCGCCGCCGTAGAGAATGCCGTAACGGATCGACTGGCGGATTCGTTCTTTCTGTTTTGCACCGTAATTGTACGCCACAATCGGAATCAGACCATTTGTGATACCGTGGACGCCGACCGTTGTGATGTTCTGAATTTTCGTGCAGATACCAAAAGCCGCAACAGCTGTAGACGAGAACGTAATGACAATCGCATTCATCGCCATGTTGACAACGGAGGTAAAAATCTGCACCAGCGTGGATGGAAAGCCGACTTTAATAATCTCTCTCACGCTCTCCCAATCCGGCTTCAAGGTAAAGGCAAACGGAATCTCCGGATTCCATTTTTTATTGATCAGCATTCCGGCAAGACAGCCCATGAACTGACCGATGACGGTTGCAAGCGCAGCTCCGGCCGTCTCCATGCGCGGAAGGCCGAACCAGCCGAAAATGAAAATCGGATCGAGAATCAGATTGGTCAGTGATGCGGCGGACAGCGTGAAGATAAAGAGGTGCGATTTTCCACTTGCCATGACAAACCGGTCAAAGACCCACTGTCCCATCTGGCCAAGGGATGCCATCATACAGATGCTTAAATACTGCATGCCGTATGATGCGATCGCTTCATTTCCGCCGGACTGGCTTTCAAAATAAATGCGGGCGAAGGCAAGACATAGAATACAGTTTAAGATCCACGAACAGAATGCGATAAAAATTGCCGCGCTCGCCGCATCTTTTACCTTTTTCGGATTCTTTTCTCCGAGTGCCCGCGAAATCACGGCGTTCAGGCCGACGGCATTTCCAAGACCGAGCGATGACACGATCAACTGCATCGGAGCTGCCAGCGAGATCGCTGTCAGGGCATCCTCGGAGACCCGTGCGACGAACACAGAATCCACAAAGTTGTAAAGTGAACTGATCAGCAGCGACAGCATCAGCGGCAGCCCCATAGAAATCACCAGGCGGCTGACCGGGACTGTTCCCATTTTGTTTTCTTCCATAAAAAACCCTCTTCTCTTTTTTCAATATCGTTAATTTCAGTTTACACGCCAACAGGAAAAAGATCAAATACCTATCGCTTATACTGCCGCATAGTTTTCAGCTATGGATTATTTCATCAAAAAGAAACCCCGCGGAGTTTTTGTCTCCACACGGCCGGCAGATTTTATTTCATTTTATTTTGCCATATTCTGTTTTTCCATCCGCTTCATTTCCGGCAGTATCAGAGCCAGCATGGTGATAAAGCAGAGGCTTCCGCCGATTACGTTCGATACCGGCTCGGCGAGGAAGACACCGTCGGTTCCCATGTGGAGCGCATACGGCATCAGATAGGTGAGCGGCACAACAATAAATACTTTGCGGAGCAGGGAGAAAAAGATCGCCTGCTTCTTTTTATTCAGTGATTTGAATACGGTCTGGCCGATGTACTGCAGATCCATGAAAATAAATGCTGCAAAATACTGTTTCAGCGCCGGCACCGCATCCTGAATCAGTACAGCGTCTGAACTAAAAATACCGATCAGTACATGCGGAATCAGAATAATAACGCTCCACATCACTGCGGTATAGCCAAGGATCATCGCACTCATCACGCACATGGCTTTGCGTACGCGGGCCGGACGGCGGGCACCGTAGTTGTAGCTTAAGATCGGAGAGGTTCCCTCATTCATCGCATAGATTGGGGTCTCTACGAGCTGACGGACACTTGATACAATTGTCATAACAGATATGTAAATATCGCCGCCGGTCACGGAAAGCACGTTGTTGCAGCAGATGGTAACAAGGCTGTTGGTGAGCTGCATGATAAAACCGGCCGTGCCGAGGCTGACGATATTTTTTGCATAGCCCGCACACTCGGAGATTTCATTTTTCCGTATAAACCGTACTTTCAGTTCCGCTTTCCGGGTCAGGAAATACAGAACGAACACAGCTGAGAGCGTCTGGGAAATGACGGTGGCAATCGCGGCACCCTGCACGCCGAAGCCAAGCACAAAGATAAACAGCGGATCAAGCAGCAGGTTTGCGACGGCTCCGATCGTAACGGAGAGCATGCCGACCGTTGAATAGCCCTGCGCATTGATGAACGGGTTCATGCCGGTCGCAATCATGGACGGCAGCGTTCCGATCAGATAAAGCATCATATAAGGATAGGCGTAAACCATCGCATCTGCCGATGCGCCGAACAGCGTCAGCAGCGGACGGGCAAACAGAAAGCCGATGACCATGAGGACAACGGCACAGGCGCAGACCATTGAGTAGGATGTATTCATGATCGTTTCCGCCTTCTGCGGATTGTTTTTTCCGCGCTCGATCGAAAACAGCGGAGCGCCGCCGCTTCCAAACAAGTTGCTGAATGCCGTGATGATGACGATCAGCGGAAAGCACAGGCCGACTGCGCCGAGTGCCGCCGTTCCCACATTGGGGATCCGCGCGATGTAGACGCGGTCTACGATGTTGTACAAAAGACTCAAAATCTGGGCAACCAGCATCGGGAGCGCTGCCCCTAAAATGTTTCCGGTTACGGTTCCATACTCGAAATCAATTCGTTTCATTGTTCTATCATTCCTTTTCTTTTCACTTGCTTTTCAGTATATCATGTCATATACTATATGTAAATTATTGTTTTTATATTGGATCTAAACAATTTTTATATGTTTTATCTTACAAAGGAGGATTCCCATGGAACTTCGACAGCTCGAATACTTCCGCGCCATCGTGGACGCCGGAACCATCAGCGGGGCGGCACGCATGCTGCATATGACACAGCCGCCGTTAAGCTATCAGCTTAAAATGCTCGAGGAAGAGCTTCAGGTGCCGCTTCTCGTGCGCGGTACAAAGAAAATCACACTGACTGAGGCAGGAAAAACACTGTACGAGCAGGCGGGTACACTTCTGATGCTCGCGGATCTTACGAAACGCGAAGTCGTAAAATCCAGCCAGGCGGCAACTCTGCACATCGGAATGACGCCTTCCACCGTGTCCCTTCTTTCCGACTACCTGCTCCGGTTTTCAAAACAGCATCCGCAGGTCCACTTCGATGTACACGAGGGTTCCACCTTTGCCCTCAAGGATCAGCTGGAAAATCATGTGATCGATCTTACTACGCTGCGCACACCGATCGTTTTAAACGGCTGTGAAACAAAAACACTCCTAAAAGAAAGCATCACCGCCATGGCACTCCCGGACCACCCGCTTTTTGCGGAGCGCGACACGCTTTCTCTTACCGAACTTGCCGAACAGCCGCTGATTCTTTCCAACCGCTACCGAAAATATATGCTCTCCGCTTTCGAACAGGCCGGTCTGTTCTGCGACATCTATCTGACCTGCGAGGATGCCCGCACGGCAATGACGATGGCGGAAAAAGGGCTTGGCATTGCTCTTCTGCCCGCCTCCATGCTGCCGCTTTCTCATCAATTAAAGGCCTGCGCCATCACGGACGCAGACCTTACAACGGAAATCCTGCTCGCCTGGCGCAAAGGGCGCCTTCCATCCGAGCTTCGGGATTTTTTAAAAATGTGGAATGAAACCTGACACATTAAAACAACTTATCTTTTTGCCGTACTCTGTTTTCAGCGTATGCAGCAGCTCCTTCTCATGCTGCGCATCCAGTGTACTGGACGGCTCATCCATCAGGCAGAGATCGGGATCGCGCAGGAAAATCCGTGCGATGCCGATTCTCTGGCGCTCTCCGCCGGAAAGGCGTGCACTCATCTGACCCATATCGGTCTGATAGCCCTCCGGCAGTGTCTCGATAAACTCCGCGATACCGGCGCGCTCTGCCGCTGTTCGGATTTCTTCAATGGAAGCATCCGGTTTTGCAATGGCAATATTCTCGGCAATCGTTGCATCAAACAGATAGGTGTCCTGCTCCAGAAACGCAATCCTCTGATGCAGTTCCGCAAAGCTGATCTGTTCCAGCGGAATGCCGTTGATCCGGATTTCACCTTCCTCCGGCGCATAAAACCGCAGCAGCAGACGCAGAATCGTCGATTTTCCGGCCCCCGATGCTCCGGCAATGCCGATCTTCTCTCCCTTCCGAATCTTAAAATTAAAGTGATCGAGCACTTTTTTCTCCGTTCCCGGATAGGAAAAGGTCACATCCGAAAACTCGATCGTCTGAATCTCCCCGCAGGAAACTGGATTTGCCGGTTCTTCTGTCTCCGACATCGTATCCTCGATTTTAAAGATCCGTTCCGCCGCTCCATACGTTTCCAGAAGACTCGTCACAACAAAGGTCAGATTGAACGTCGATGAAAGGGATGCCGTCGCTGCAAACGAGATCGCAATCGTTCCGACCGGATGATTGATCCCGCGGGAGGCAAGCACGCCCGCGCAGACGAGAATCAGGATTCTGGCGAGATATACAAAGAAGTTCGGGAATGAGGCAATCGTCTGGCGGTGTACGGTCAGCCAGAAGGATGCATGATTCACGTTCCGGTTTGCCTCGTCAACCTCCTTCATCCGCCGGGAACCCGCACCGAAAATCTGAATATCACGGATACTGTAAACACTCTCCAGAATTTTCGGATTCTTCGCCATTTTTGATTCCTCCTTATCAAATGATTTCTTTTGTTGACTTTATGATAGTCAATTTTTCTATTGAAATCAAAACTTTTTTCTTATCGTATTGATTAGTATTGCTAATCGTTCTTTTTTTCTATAAAGCATTGGAAAAGGCCCTGCATCAAGCAGAGTCTCTCACTATTTTTATCCTGGTATTATTTGACAACACAGAAATTCTCATCGATCCATTTCCGAACATCGTCTTCACTCACCTTAATCAGGCGGGCAATTCTTTCAACATCCATGCCGTCTTCTGCCATGGAAAGAGCAGTTTCCTTTGCCTTTTTCCATTCACCTTTTTTCCTATTATGGAATGCAAAAAGCCCCTGACGCTGCAAACAATTCCTTTGCAGGTCAGGGACTCCTCTCTATTTATGTGTGTGTGTAAGATATTGGCCTTTTATTTCTGTTCTTCGTCGCACGCGATGATATGTTTGCTCTTCTCATATCCGATCACTTTCCGGTCGGTGATGAAGATTGGTTTTTCGAAGTCTGCGAAGGTGACGGAGCTGATGCTGTTAAATTTGCTTGCGTCGCAGAGGACGTAGCACTGGCGGCACTGTTCCATGGCGGTCTTTTTGGTGACGGCCTCGTTGACGTCCGGGGTTGTGCAGCCGCTTCTTCGGGTTACGCCATTTGTTCCAAAAAAGCCTTTGGTGAAATGATACTCCTGGATCGTGCGGATTGCCTGGTTTCCGACGACAGCTTCTGTGGAGCTTTTGAGCTCGCCGCCTACCAGAATGACCTTAAACCCGCGTGATGCCAGCCGCTGTGCGTGGGCAACAGCGTTTGTCACGAAAACGGCGGAGGTTGCCCGGATGAAATCGATCATATGCGCCGTTGTCGTTCCCGCGTCGAGAAAGACGAAATCGTCCGGCTCGATGAGGGATGCCGCATATTCTGCGATTTTCCGTTTGGCATCGCAGTTCAGCTCATTTTTCTGCGCAACGGTGTACTCGTGTGCCGTCACCTTCTGGCCGGCTTCCACGGCGCCGCCGAATACCTTTTCCAGCTTGCCCTCCTTGTCGAGCGCTGTGATATCGCGGCGTACCGTGGACTCCGATGTATCGAGAAGATCCCGGACTTCCGTCACGGTGATGCTTCCCTTTTCTTTTAACAGTTTCAAAATTATCTCATGTCTCTGCTGTGTTAACATTTCTTTCCTGCCTTATATTCTGCCACATTTGTTTCCAGAATGATCTTGCGGAGCGGAAGGATGCTTCCCGGAGAAACGGAAAGTTCATCTACGCCCATCGCAAGGAACTCTTTTGTCAGCTCCTGGTCAGCGCCGAGCTCGCCGCAGATACCGGCCCAGATGCCGGCTTTGTGTGCATTCTCCACAACCATCTGAATCATGCGCAGGATCGCCGGGTGATGCGGATCAAAGAACGGATCCAGCTTTGTGTTCTGGCGGTCGATCGCGAGGGTGTACTGACTGAGGTCGTTCGTTCCGATACTGAAGAAATCAACCTCTTTTGCCAGCTCATCGCTGATGATGGCAGCCGCCGGGGTCTCGATCATGATACCCTGCTCTGGATTTCCGTACTCAATGCCCTGCTCAGCGAGAGAAGCTTTTACTTCCTCCACAATCGCTTTGATCTGGCGAACCTCGCCGACACTTGTGATCATTGGATACATAATGGCAATTTTTCCATATGCGCTTGCGCGGAACAGCGCGCGAAGCTGTGTCTTAAAGATCTCCGGCCGCGTCAGGCAGATGCGGATCGCACGGCAGCCAAGTGCCGGATTCTCCTCTTTTTCCATCTCGAAATAATCGCACTGTTTATCGGCACCGATATCGAGGGTACGGATGATGACGCGTTTTCCCGCCATCGTCTCTGCTGCCTGTTTGTAGATGCGGAACTGCTCTTCCTCTGTTGGATAGTGATCCTGCTCCAGATAGATAAACTCACTTCGGAACAGGCCGATGCCGCCCGCGTCGTTCTGCATGACGGCCGCAAGGTCTTTGATGTTTCCGATATTAGCATACAGCAGAATTTTCTGTCCGTCCAGTGTAATATTCTCTTTTCCCTTTAAGGTGAGAAGCAGTTTTTTCTTTTCCTCATCCTCGGTGCGGCGCTTCTGCATGGCAGCAAGAGTCTCCTCGTCCGGATCCACATAGATGGTTCCGTCGGATCCGTCTACGATGCCGATCTTTCCGTCTACGCTCTCATCCAGCGGAAGCGGTGTTCCGACCAGTGCCGGAATTGCCATGGTTCTCGCAAGGATGGCAGTGTGGGAATTTAAAGAACCGTGTACGGTAACAAAAGAAAGAACTTTATCTTTATCCATCTGTACCGTCTCAGACGGCGCAAGGTCATCTGCCACGATGATTGCCGGTTCGTCGTTTAAGGATGCGTCAGTGTTGTCTCCGTTTAAGATGGAGATCAGACGCTCGGAAATATCCTTTACGTCTGCCGCGCGCTCTCTCATGTAATCATCGTCCATGGCAGAAAACATCTGCGCAAAGTTGTCGCCTGTCGTTGCAACGGCATACTCAGCGTTGACGCCCTGGCTCTTGATGATGTTCTCGACGGACTCATTGTAGCCGTCATCCTCCATCATCATCTGATGCACTTCGAAGATCGCTGCATTTGCTTCGCCGACCTCTTTGCATGCTTTTTCATACAGAACGCCAAGCTGTGCGATTCCTTTTGACTTTGCTTCCTCAAACCGTGCCATCTCCGCATCCGGATTTTCCACTTTCACACGTTTTACCTGACGCTCATTCTTTTTGTATACGCGGATCTTTCCGATCGCAATGCCGGAAAATACGCTTTTTCCCTGATAAATCTGCATAAGTTTTCTCCACCTTTGTTCTCGATATCCGAATTTTCTGTCCAGACAGCCGGAGCGTGTTCAAAAAGGATTTCTTAGTTTCAGAAAGTTTTTCAAACACGCTCCTGCCGATTACTATATTGTAATTCTCCAGAGCCCCATCTCAATTCCGCTTACGCTCCATTTCGATGTGGCTTCTCGCCATATGGAATTTCAGAAAAAAGCACTCATTCATGCAAGCATGATTCGCACTTTTTTCTTCCATTCCGCATGGCTCTGTAGAATTACAAGTTCTCTTTCATGAAATTGCTGATTGCTTCGTATGCAGCATCTTCATCTGCTCCATCGAAGGTCAGGGTAACTTCTTCGCCCTGTTTTACAGCCAGTCCCATGATGCCGAAGATGGCTTTGCAGTTCATGGCTTTTCCGTCTTTTGCGATCTTGATATCACAGGAAAATTCTTTGACTGCTTTTACCAGCATTCCTGCCGGACGAGCGTGGATTCCTTCTGGATCTGTTACAACATACTTAAATTCTTTCATGATTTTTTCCTCCCATAGGATCTTTGATATTTTTATTTTACTATGTTTTCTGTCTTTTTTCTATTCTTTTATGCAGCTTTTTTCTTTAAAACTCCAAGCAGAACTGCGGATACCACTGTTCCGATGACAAGTGCCACCAGATAAAGCAGCGCATTTCCCATAACCGGTACAACGAAGATGCCGCCGTGCGGTGCCATTAAGGTACAGCCAAATGCCATGGAGAGCGCACCTGCGAGGCCGGAGCCGATGATGCAGGCCGGAAGAACGTGGATCGGGTCTGCTGCTGCGAATGGAATCGCACCCTCGGTGATGAAGGCGAGTCCCATGATGAAGTTGGTCGGACCGGATTCTCTTTCTTCTTTTGTAAATTTATCTTTGAACAGCAGGGTTGCAAGTGCAATCGCACACGGAGGAACCATACCGCCGATCATAACGGATGCCATAATGTCGTAGTTTCCTGCTGCGATGGCTGCTGTTCCGAATACGTAAGCTGCTTTGTTGAACGGGCCGCCCATGTCGATGGCCATCATGCCGCCGAGGATCATGCCAAGGATCAGCTTGCTGGATCCGCCCATGGAAGCAAGACCATTGTTCAGTGCTATGTTGACGGTTCCCATGATCGGCTCTACAATGAAGAGCATCAGAAGTCCCATCGCAAGGATGCCGACTACCGGGTAAATCAGAACCGGCGCAATCTTTTCGAGTGCTTCCGGAAGTTTCTCACATGCTTTGCGGAGGCCAAGGATAATGTAGCCTGCTGCAAAACCGGCAACGAGTGCTCCAAGGAAACCGGAGGTTCCGCTCGATGCCATCATACCGCCGACAAAACCAAGGGCAAGTGCCGGCCGGTCGCCGATTGCCATGGCGATGTAGCCTGCAAGAACCGGGAGCATGAAGCCGAATGCCACGCCGCCGATCTGTTTGAACATCGCTGCAGCCGGGGTAATCGTACCGAAGTTTGATCTGGCTGCGGCATCAAGGGAGTTCATATCAACAAGAAGTCCGTCGATCAGGAATGCGATTGCGATCAGAATACCGCCGCCGACAACGAACGGAAGCATATGGGAAACACCATTCATCAGCTGGGTGTACAGCTGGTGGCCGATACCGCCGCTGTTCTTCTTCGTGCTTGCTGCGGCTGTCTGCGTATTGCCGCTCTTGTAAACCGGTGCGTTTCCGGACATTGCAAGCTCGATCAGCTCATCTGCTTTGCTGATACCGTCGGATACCTGGCGCTGGATGACTTTCTTTCCGTCGAAACGATCCATCGGAACCTGTGCGTCGGCTGCAACGATGATGCAGTCCGCATCGGCGATTTCCTGTGCAGTCAGCACGTTTTTCGCTCCGCCGGAGCCTCGTGTCTCGATTTTTACGAAGCATCCTTTTGCTTTCGCTGCTTTCTCGATTCCCTCGGCTGCCATGTAAGTGTGGGCAATACCGGTCGGACAGGAAGTAACGGCGAGAATCTTCACCTGATTTTCTTTTGCTTCCACCGGCTCTGCAAGACGCTCATCTACGCTCTTTTTCTCTTCATCGGCGCGGTCGATAATGGCAAGGAACTCTTCCGGTGTCCTTGCGTTTCGAAGGCTCTTGGTGAACTCTTCATCCATCAGCATCATGGAAAGTTTACTTAAGACATCGAGATGAACGTTGTCTTTCGTGTTCGGCGCTGCGATGAGGAACAGCAGGGTGACCGGCTCTCCATCGAGAGAATCAAAATCAACGCCGTTCGGGATAACCATGGCTGCAAGGCCCGGTTTGTTTACTGCATCACATTTTCCGTGCGGAATCGCAATTCCCTCTCCGATTCCTGTGGTGCTCTCTTCTTCTCTTGCGTAAACCTGTGCGCGGTACGCATCTTCGTCTGTGATCTTTCCGCTTTTGACCATCAGCGCTACGGCTGCGTCAAGCGTTTCCTGTTTGCTTTTCGGTGCGGCATCCAGTGCAATACTGCGGATGTCCAGCAAATCTGTGATTCTCATGAGACGTCCTCCCTTTTATTTTGTAATCTGTTCGTAGACAGATGCAATTTCCTCCCGGGTTGCAAGGTTTTCAGAAAAAGCACTTGCACTTCCCGCTGCGATTCCCATATGGAACGCATGGAGGTAATCTTCTTTTTCCATGTAGCCTGCCATGAATCCGGCTACCATCGAATCGCCTGCGCCGACGCCGTTGATGAGCTTTCCTTTCGGGGCCGGAGCTTCAAAGACCTCACCGGATGCGGCAACGAGAACGGCTCCTTCGCCTGCCATGGAAATCAGAACGTTCTGTGCGCCCTTTTCCTGCAGCTGTTTTGCATACGGAACAACCGACTCTCTTGTCTTTAATTCCACACCGAAAATCTCACCGAGCTCGTGATTGTTCGGTTTGATGAGGAACGGGTGGTACGGCAGAACCTTCATCAGCAGATCACGGGTCGCGTCTACGACGATGCGGACGCCCTTGCCGTCGAGCATTTCCATAATTTTCTGATAGGCATCATCTGCCATGGATGACGGGATGCTGCCTGCGAGGAAGAGAACGTCGCCCTCGCCGAGTGCGGAAAGCTGTTTCATCAGCTCTTCCACTTTTTTCTCCGGGATTTCGGGTCCCTGTCCGTTGATCTCAGTTCCGTCAATGCTCTTTAATTTGACGTTGATGCGGGAATATCCTTCTTCCAGCCAGATGCAGCCGTTTTTAATTCCCATCTGGTCGAGCCGTCCGGCGATTTCTTTTCCGGTAAAGCCTGCCAGAAATCCGAGCGCTGTGCTCTCAATTCCAAGGTTTCCAAGTACGGTCGATACGTTGATTCCTTTTCCGCCCGGAAGCATCAGCTCGGAGCTTGTGCGGTTGGTAAGGCCGAGCTTGAAGTCTTCCACCGATACAATGTAGTCCAGAGACGGATTGAATGTCACTGTGTAAATCATATTTCCCTCCTGCTTTATTTTGATCGTATTTGCTTTGATGAGCTTATTATATCGTCATATTCATTCAAAATCAATCATTAATATTTCATGAATTTTACCTTCTCTTTTTGTCGTATTTGCATAAGTTTAGAGTTTTATGACGGATTTCCCCGTTTTATCGCCCTGTTTTGACCGAGTTTGACTGATCATCATCTTTTCTTCCTTGTCACGCATCGATCACTTTATTCTCTCCATTTCGGTCATTTTTTATCAGACACTTTCTTTCTGTTCTCATTTTTGTACTTTACTTTTTCCGGATTTGGTACTAAAGTGAAGAGAAACCAAAAAAAGAATTTCCAGAAGAGGTGATTTTATTTGAAACGATACTATATTCTTCACTATTTTGATCCCGCCAATGTGGGCAGTTTTCTGCTTGTCTCACTGCTCGGCCTGATTCTGGTGCTTGCCCTTGTGCTTCTGATTGCAAAATTGCAGATTCAGCGGCAGCTAAAAGAGGAGACAGAGGAAAAAGCGAAAAAAATACGCCGGAAGAAACACCAGCGCAGGCAGTATCAGGTTGTGGAAAGCTTTTATGAGCTGGTTTTCTCCGGCACTTCGATTCTTCTCTTCCTCTCCCTCTACTACATTATCGATGAGCGTCTGCCGCAGATTTCGATGTACTGGGAGAAATATCAGGATGTGGTGCTTCTTGTCTTTATCGTGCTCTCCGTCTTTCTGACGAGCTGGCTCGATGTGGTTCTGGTAAAGCTCACGCACCTTGACCCGGAGCAGAAGGCGTCGGTGCGGCTGATTTCGGTCTTCTATATTGTACTGATTCTTCTGTACATCCGCTTTATCTACGAGGACACGAATTACGACGGCCTGATTCTCTATTTCCTGACACTGACGGTCGGCCGTTTCCTGTATTTCGACTTTACGGTCAAGAGTTTTCTTGAAACGATGCGGGGCGTGTTGGAAAATCTACCGCTTCTTGTCATCATGAGCGCCTACTCCGGTTTCGTGTGCTGGTATGGGTTCCATGTCGGCTTTCTGCTGAAATCAAATGGTGTCATTTTGAGCACCTTTCTTGCCCATCTGTTTATGGACTGCTCGATCTTTCTGCTCCACAAGACAGGAATTTTAAAGCATGTGATACGAAAAATTTAAAACCGGCATTTTTTTACCAGCCATATATTAAAAGCTCTGCAGATCAGAATTTTGCATTTTCTGTTCTGCAGAGCTTTTCTTATTTAACGTTCTTTTTTACATGCCAAACAGCAGTGCAAAGCCATGTACGACAAAAGCTGCCAGCCAGGCGATCACACACTGTGAAACGACAACACCGGCTGCCCATCTGCCGCCAAGCTCCCGCTTGATGGAAGCGACTGCCGCCACACACGGCGTATAGAGGAGGCAGAAAACCAGAAGGCTTAATGCGGAAACCGGTGTCAGGATTTCGGTCAGCTGCGCGGTCGTGCCGAACAGTACGGAAAGTGTGGAGACGACACTCTCCTTTGCCATAAATCCGGTTAGAAGGGCGGTCGATACTCTCCAGTCTCCAAATCCAAGCGGCCGAAAAACCGGGGCGAGACGGCCGGAGACAACGGCGAGAATGCTGTCCTTGGAGTCCTCCACGACATTGAGATGCGTTCCAAAGGTCTGTAAAAACCAGATCACAATCGTGGCAACAAAAATGACGGTGAATGCCCGCTGCAGGAAGTCTTTTGCCTTATCCCACAAAAGCTGTCCGACATTTTTTGCCCCCGGCATGCGGTAGTTTGGAAGCTCCATGACAAACGGAACGGCTTCTCCCTGGAATAAAGTTCCCTGCATCAGCATCGCCATCAGGACAGCCATGAAGATACCACCGAAATACAGAAGAACCATCACAAGGGCACTGTATTTCGGGAAGAATGCGGCGGTAAAGAACGCGTAAATCGGAAGTTTTGCCGAACAGCTCATAAACGGAGTTAATAGGATCGTCATTTTCCGGTCACGCTCGGAAGGCAGGGTGCGGCTCGCCATGACGCCCGGCACGGTACAGCCAAAACCGACCAGCATCGGCACGATACTGCGGCCGGAGAGGCCGATTTTCCGGAGCAGCTTATCCATCACAAATGCCACGCGCGCCATATAGCCGCTGTCTTCCAGAATGGACAGGAAGAAAAACAGGGTGACGATGATCGGAAGGAAGCTTAAGACACTTCCGACGCCGTTAAAAATACCGTCAATCACAAGGGAATGAAGCACCGGATTGACGCCCCATGCTTTCATGGCGCTGTCCACGAGCTCGGTCAGTTTTCCGATCAGAACCTCCAGCACACTCTGCAGCGATGCTCCGATCACATGGAAGGTCAGGAAAAAGACAGCCGCCATAATCCCGGCAAAACATGGCAGAGCCGTATATTTTCCGGTCAGCACACGGTCAATTTCTGTGCTCCGCACATGCTCGCGGCTCTCTTTTGGTTTTACCACGGTCTCACGGCAGACTTTTTCAATAAAATTAAAACGCATATCCGCAATCGCCGCCGCGCGGTCCAGGCCGCGCTCCGTCTCCATCTGACAGACGATATGCTCGAGCATCTCTTTCTCGTTTTCATCGAGGGCCAGCTGCTCCAGGATCAGCGCATCGCCCTCTGCCAGCTTGCTCGCCGCAAACCGCACCGGAATATCCGCCCTTGCGGCGTGATCCTCGATCAGATGCATGATCGCATGCAACGCACGGTGGACGGCACCGCCGTGGTCATTCGCCTCACAGAAGTCCTTTCTGCCCGGTTTTTCCTGGTATTTGGCCACATGGACAGCATGGGCAACCAGTTCCTCGATTCCCTCGTTTTTTGCAGCGGAAATCGGGATAACCGGGATGCCAAGTCTCTCTTCCATCTGGTTCACGAGCACAGAACCGCCGTTTTCGCGTACCTCATCCATCATGTTGAGGGCCAGTACCATCGGAACGTCGAGTTCCATCAGCTGCATCGTCAGATACAGGTTTCGTTCGATATTTGTCGCATCTACAATATTGATGATGCCGCGCGGATGCTCGTTCAGAACGAAATTCCGGGTGACGATCTCTTCGCTTGAATACGGCGACATCGAATAAATGCCGGGAAGATCGGTGACCAGCGTGTTTTTCTGGCCGCGGATTTCACCGTCCTTCCGGTCTACGGTCACGCCGGGGAAGTTTCCGACGTGCTGGTTGGATCCCGTTAATTGGTTGAACAGGGTGGTCTTACCGCAGTTCTGGTTTCCGGCCAGCGCAAAGGACAACAGCTCTCCTTCCGGCAGCGGATGCTCCTCTGCCTTATTGTGGTACTTTCCGCCCTCTCCAAAGCCGGGATGCGGAATTGCTTTCGCATCCGGCTGCTCTTTTTCTTTTACAGCGTCCCGCATCTCATCAATGGCAATCCGTCCGGCATCGGCGAGGCGGAGTGTCAGTTCATAGCTGTGAATCCGCACTTCCACGGGGTCTCCCATCGGTGCATACTTTACCATCGTCACTTCCGCCCCCGGAATGATTCCCATATCGAGGAAGTGCTGCCGCAGCGCGCCCTCTCCTCCTACCGTGCGGACGGTCGCTGTTTTGCCGATCGGCAGTTCTTTCAGTGTCATATATTTCACTCCTTATTGATTCTCATTATCAATAGTAAGTATATGACACGATTCGACTGCGGTCAAGCAATTGTCATTATTTCTCTTTTTGTTTTTCTTCGAGCTTCTTCTGTACACTCGGAAACAACTCCAGATCCGTGTGTGGGATTGCCTGGGCCGCTTTCATCATAGAGATGAAAGCGGCGACCTGGCCGAACTGGATGTAGACCATCTCGTCCAGAATGCGGTCAATATCGTCGATGCAGGTCCGATCCAGCAGGATTTTTTCTGCTCCCGCAAGCGACGTATTTCCGGCGCAGATCAGGCGGCTGCGGTCCATATCCGGGTACATGCCGATCGTGATGGCAGATTCCTTTGAAACGTGCTTTCCAAATGCACCAGCCGCGTAAAACCGGTCAATTTCTTCCATGGAAATGCCGGATTCACGCATCATGTACTCAACCATCGTGTAGGCCGCTGACTTTGTACGAAGGAATTCGGCGATATCACTCTGATAGAAGCACAGCCCTTCACTATATTCAACGCACCACTCTCCCGTCTCCGGGTCTTCCTTGATCTTTTCAGACCGCTCCGGCTGCAGGGTGCCGAACAGGTTGATCCATCCATTTAGGAATAATTCCGCGAGCAGATCGATAATGCCGGAACCGCAGATGCCCTTTGGCTTACCCTCTCCGATTACATGGCACTGGATTTTCCCGTCTTCTATTTTTACCGTATCAACAGCGCCTTCTGCCGCTCGCATGCCGGTTTTGACCACGCCGCCCTCGAGCGCCGGACCGGCAGCGCCTGCGCCGCAGAGCAGAAATTCCCGGTTTCCGACGACAAGCTCGCCGTTCGTTCCGATATCAAAAAAGACGCTGATCGTTTCTTTTTTATAGAGTTCCGTTGCGATCATGCCGCTTAATATATCACCGCCCAGGTAATTGGATTTTCCCGGCACGCAGTAGACACATCCCTTCATGGGAAATCCCATCTCTTTCGCCGGAAGGAATCCGACGCGGTCCGCGCGCACGGCATACGGGGATGAAAAGACGCAGAACGGATCCAGTCCCAGCAGGAAATGGATCATCGTTGTGTTGCCGGATACGACCATTGAGAGAACATCCGATGGCGCAATTCCTGTCTTTTGGCGAAGTTTTTCAAAGAGCAGTGTAAATGTCTCCATCGTACACGCACGGATGTCCTGCAGTACCTCCGGTTTATCCTTACAGGCAAAGATTCTCGTCAGAATATCGGTTCCATAGGCAGTCTGGCGGTTGTATTCGCTCTCCTCGGCAAGCACGGTACCGTCGCTGCAGTTTACCAGGCGCACAACGACGGTCGTACTTCCAAGATCAGCGGCATAGCCGTAATGCTCTGCTGCTGTATCGCCCGCTTCCAGATCAACCGCCTGCCAGATGCTTCCATTCCATGCGAGGGAAACCGTTATGTTATAGTCTGCCTCATCGCAGATGGGATACAGTTTCTGCAGCGCTGGAAGGGTAAATGATGCGGTGATTCCTTTCTCTTTTAATGCATCCAGTATCCGCATCTGGCTGGAGCGGGCGTCCTCCTCCGTCGGCGGGACCAACTCCAGATACTGTTTCTGTGTTATTCCTCTATTCATTATTACTTCCTCATTTCCTGATCATTTTTCTGTTTCTTATTGTAGCACTTTTCTCTTTTCCAGAGAACTTATTTTTTTCACATTTTTACTACATTTCCATCACAGATTCCCATTATACTGCAAAGCATAGAAACAAAAAAAGGAAGCAAACAAAACCGGAAGCCGGTTCCGGAACACAGTTTAAAATACAGATACCAGAAAGGAAGTATTTATTATGATGGACTACAGAAACAACTACAATAACGAAAACGAAACCAATAATGAGAACATGATGGCAGCAGAGCAGAACAGCTTCAACGGAAAGAAACCTTCTTCCAAAAATAAAAAAGCTGCTAAGCTTGCAAAGAAAATCGGAGCCATCGCCTTAAGCGCAGTTCTGTTCGGCGGTGTTGCCGGCGGTACCTTCCAGGCAGTCAACCACTTTGCCGGAAGCACGACAGCCACTGCAGCAACAACCACTGCACAGCAGACGACTTCCAACAGCAGCCTCTTAAAAGCCGCTGCCACATCCTCAAGCTCCACTTCCACCGGAACGATGGATGTTTCCACGATTGCGAAAAACGCAATGCCGTCGATCGTCTCCATCACAAACCAGTCCGTACAGGAAGTACAGAACTACTTCAGCATGTTCGGTTACGGTGCCCAGACTCCGCAGACCGAGGAGACCACAAGCTGCGGTTCCGGTATCATCATCGGAAAGAATGACACCGAGCTTCTGATCGTCACCAATAACCATGTAGTAGAAGATGCCGATACTCTTTCTGTCAGTTTTGTAAACAATCAGGTCTGCAAGGCAAATATCAAAGGTACCGATGCCGATAACGATCTTGCCGTCATCGCCGTTCCGCTCTCCGAGATCCCGGATGACACGATGAGCAGCATCGCTGTTGCCACGATGGGCGATTCTGATTCCGTTGAGGTCGGCGAGCAGGTCGTTGCGATCGGCAACGCACTCGGCTACGGCCAGTCCGTTACGACCGGTATCATCAGTGCTGCAAACCGTGTGATCGACAGCGATTCCTCTTCTGACGGAAGCTCCGATGGAACAACGGCAGATACTTCTTCCACCGATACAACCGGAAAGACCTACTTACAGACCGATGCAGCCATCAACCCTGGCAACAGCGGCGGCGCTCTTCTGAACATGAACGGAGAGGTCATCGGTATCAACTCCGCAAAACTTGCTTCTACAGAGGTAGAGGGCATGGGCTATGCAATCCCGATCTCCCGTGTTTCCGATATTATTGAAAATCTGATGAATGAGCAGACCAGAACAAAGGTTGCCGCAGAAGATCAGGGAACGATCGGCATCAAATGCCTCGATGTCAGCAGCCAGATCCAGCAGGCATACAATATGCCGGCCGGCATCTATATCTCCGAAGTAACCTCCGGCGGTGCCGCTGAAAATGCAGGTCTGAAATCCGGATACGTTCTGACCAGCTTTGACGGACATTCCATCACCTCTACCAGCGAGCTGAAATCCCTGCTGCAGTATTACTCTGCCGGCGAAACCGTCGAGGTGGAAGTACAGGTTCCAGAAAACGGATCCTATGAGACAAAGACCTTCTCCCTGACCCTCGGAACGAGCACCAGCTCTTCAGATGATCAGCAGAGCGATTCCCAGCAGAATGCGGGTTCATCCCGCTCTGCAGAGGGAGGAAATACCCTGACCTCCGCTACTCCTTCGATCTGACTGCCCGCTCTCCCGTGAAAGAAATCCATAAATAAAAAACATCATAAGCATGAAAGAAAGGCCTCGAAACATAACTCCAATGTTTCGGGGCCTTTCTCCTATTCTCTTAATCCATTTCTTATTTTTCTGCTCCTGCAACTGCCTCGCGGGCTGCTTTCTCTTCCGGATCTTCATCCAGAATGGAGAATGCAATATTGGTTGCATGGTCCGCGACACGCTCGAGTCCGGATACAAGATCGGAGAAGATCATGCCGGCTTCCGGCGTACATTCGTTGCGGGTCAGACGCTCTACATGCTTCTGCTGCAGATCCCGCTCCTCCTGATCAATGGAATTTTCAATATCAATGATCTCCTGCAGGTGCTGCAGATCATTCTTTGCAAACATTTCGATCGACTCATCGAGAATTTTTAATACCATATCCAGCATCTCGGAAAGATCCAGTTCGCCCTGTTTGCTGAAGGTCACATTGTCATTCGTCATCTGCACAGCAGAATCTGCGACATTCTCGGCATGATCACCAATCCGCTCGATATCATTGACCACATGGAACAGCGCACCGATGCGCATAACGTCTGATGTCGGCAGCGATGCCTGATTTAAGTGAACCAGATAGTTCGTAATCTCTTTGTTCAGGAAATTAATATTTTCCTCGACACGGTAGACCTCGTCGATTTCTTTCTGATCGCGGGTCACCAGCGTATTCATCGCGCGAATCAGGTTGGTCTCTGCCATCTGTGCCATACGCTCCATCTCACGGACAACCTGCAGAACTGCAGTCGTCGGGGACATCGCATGTTTCGAGCTGATGTAGGCAAGCTCGAACTTTTTGTCTTCCTCGTCATTTCCGCGGATGATAAAGTACGTTGCCTTCACCAGAAGCGGGGTAAACGGCAGCATCAGGAGTACCTGGCATACTTTGATGATCGAGTTTGCATTTGCGATCATACGGCCTGCTTCGTTTCCGGAAATACCCATAAAGAAGTCAACTACCTGATTTCCAAACAGCAGGAAAATAATGGAGCAGACAATCGTTCCGGAGATGTTGAACAACAGGTGGACACATGCCGCACGTTTTGCATCTTTTTTGCAGCCGAAGCTGGCAAGAATAGCGGACATCGTACATCCGATGTTGCATCCAAGCATCATAAACAGACAGATCGGAAGTCCCATCAAGCCCTCTCTTGCAAGAAGCATGATGATTCCGACCGTTGCAGAGTTACTCTGCAGAATCGCGGTAGCCACCCAGCCGACTAAGAACGCAAGAAACGGATTCGTCAGGGATCCGAGGGCGTTGACGACTGCCGGGATCTCTTTTGCTTCGTTCAGGGCTCCTGAGATACCGGAGATACCCATAAACAGAATACCAAATCCCAAGATAACCTCGCCGAGACGGCTGATCGTCAGATTGTTCTTTACGAACATAACCATCAGAACACCGATGATGACAAACAGTGGCGCGATATCCGCAAGGTCAAACGCAATCAGCTGTCCGGTAACTGTCGTACCGATGTTTGCTCCGAGGATAATTCCAGGAGCCTGTGCCAGTTTCATCAGACCGGAGTTTACGAAGCTGACCACCATAACGGTTGTAGCGTTGGAGGACTGAATCAGCGCGGTAAAGAAAATACCGACCAGAAGACCGATCACACGGTTCTTCGTAAATACCTCCAGAATGCTTCTCATCTTGGATCCGGCAACCTTCTGCAGTCCTTCGCTCATCAGCTTCATTCCATATAAGAAGAAGCCCAGACCGCCCATCAAAGACACTATTACACTCATATTCTTTTTTCTTCCTTGTCTTTTTCTGATGTCTTTTCAAAATCCCTGTCAAAGTATTTTCGTGTTTTGGTCTCAATATTTTACATTTACTTAACGCAGATTTTACAAGACACCTTTTTTATCATAAAAGAAATCATGACATTTGTCTATAGAAAAATTAAAAATTTCGACAAGAAATTTTCAGATTCTTTTCGTTTCTTTCTTGCATTCTACTTGATAATATTGTAACATTTAGGATGTTTCCATATTATGAGGCGACATTTCCGCCTACAAAATTCAAAAGGAGAGAAAATTATGGAAAAGTTTAGCAAGCTGATGGAAAACACATTCAAGCTGCGGGAAAATGGAACAACGGTCAAAACCGAGATCATCGCCGGTGTCACCACGTTCATGACGATGGCATACATTCTTGCCGTCAACCCGAACATCCTTTCCTCCACCGGCATGGACCACGGCGCTGTCTTTACCGCAACGGCTCTGGCAGCCTTCCTTGGCACCCTGCTCATGGCACTTTTCGCCAATTATCCATTCGCTCTGGCACCAGGAATGGGCCTCAACGCCTATTTCGCCTACACCGTTGTTCTCGGCTACGGATATAGCTGGCAGGCAGCCCTGACCGCCGTTTTTGCAGAAGGTATCATCTTTATTGTACTTTCTCTGACCAACGTCCGTGAGGCGATCTTCAACTCCATTCCGGCCAGCCTGAAATCTGCAGTCAGCGTCGGCATCGGTCTGTTCATCGCATTCATCGGACTTCAGAATGCAAAAATTGTACTGCCGAACTCTTCAACCGTGGCAGGCCTCTATTCCCTGTCTTCCTACAATGCCAACCTGCAGTCTGCAGCCACATTAAACGGAACCGAGTATGTGGCAGGAACGTTTAACGATGTCGGAATCACCGTTCTGCTCGCAGTCATCGGTGTTATCCTCACTGCCGTTCTTGTCGTACGCAATGTAAAAGGAAACATCCTCTGGGGAATTCTTGCAACCTGGATCCTCGGCATGATCTGCCAGGCATGCGGTCTCTACGTTCCGAACCCGGCAAACGGCTTCTACAGCCTGTTCCCGGATTTTTCCAGCGGACTTTCCATTCCAAGCCTTGCCCCGATTTTCGGAAAACTGGATTTCTCCATTCTGAAAACAGGCGAGTTCTTCGTGATCATGTTTGCATTCCTGTTTGTCGATATGTTTGATACCATCGGAACTCTGATCGGTGTATCTTCCAAGGCAAACATGCTCGACAAAAACGGAAAACTTCCGCGCATCAAGGGCGCGCTGATGGCAGATGCTGTTGCTACCTGCGCAGGTGCTGTTCTTGGTACTTCTACCACAACGACTTTCGTTGAGAGTGCTTCCGGCGTTTCCGAAGGCGGCCGTACCGGTCTTACCGCTGTTACCACTGCAATCCTCTTCGGCCTCGCTCTGTTCCTCTCCCCGATCTTCCTTGCCATCCCGTCCTTTGCAACGGCTCCGGCACTGATCGTGGTAGGCTTCTACATGCTGACCAACGTAGTCAACATTGATTTCAGCGATCTTTCCGAGGCGATTCCGTGCTACATCTGCATCGGAGCTATGCCGTTCTTCTACAGCATTTCCGAAGGTATTGCCATGGGAGTTATCTCCTACGTTGCAATCCAGATCCTGAGCGGAAAAGCAAAAGAAAAAAAGATCAGCGTGATCATGTACATCCTGGCTGTTCTGTTTATCTTAAAATACCTTCTTCTGTAATGGCTTTTTAACGATACAGAACCGCATAAAAAGGCTCCTGTCCCACAGATTTTATTCTGTGAAACAGGAGCTCTTTTTATGCTCTGAATCAAAAATTTTTATTCTGCCAGGGTCCGGTAAAAGCAGGTGCGGTTTCCGGTGTGGCACGCTGCGCCGACCTGTTCTACTTTGGCAAGGATTGTATCGTTGTCGCAGTCGATCAGAAGCTGTTTTACATACTGCACATGGCCGGAGCTCAGTCCCTTCGTCCAGAGCTCATTGCGGCTTCTGCTCCAGTACGTCATTTTTCCAAGGCGCAGTGTCGTCTCAAACGCTTCTTCATTCATGTAGGCGAGCATCAGCACTTCGTCATTTTCCGCATCCTGTACAACAACCGGAACCATGCCGTCGCTGTTTGTCTTAAAATCCGCCCAGGTAAAATCACATTTTAATGCTTGTTTCATCTCTTGTTCTCCTCTTTTTCTGCTCTTACAGGCTGCCCTTGGTCGAGAGCACGCCGGCAATTCTCGGATCGAATGAAGTTGCCTCATCGAGTGCCTTCGCAAATGCTTTGAACATCGCCTCGATGATGTGGTGGTTATTTCCGCCGTCAAGCACTTTGATATGCAGATTCATCTGCGCCGCATAGGAAACGGCGTAGAAGAATTCTTTTACCATCTCGGTCTCCATCTCTCCTACTTTCTCCCGCGTAAATTCTGCCTGGAAAGAGAGATACGGTCTGCCGCAGAGGTCAACGGCCGAGAGCACCAGTGTCTCGTCCATCGGAAGGATTCTGTCGCCGTAGCGGCGGATGCCCTGTTTGTCGCCGACTGCCTCGCGGATTGCAGTTCCGAGCACGATACCGGTGTCCTCGATCGTGTGGTGGCCGTCTACATCAAGATCTCCGTCTACAGAAACGGAAAGGTCGAAAAGACCGTGGCGGGCAAAGCCGTCGAGCATATGGTCAAAAAAGCCGATGCCAGTGTGGATGTCGCTCTTTCCCGTTCCATCCAGATTTAATGTCATGCGGATCTTTGTTTCTTTTGTCACGCGTTCTACGCTGGCTGTTCTGTTCTCCACTTACTCTTCCCCCTCAAAACGGACGGCAATCGAATTGGCGTGTGCCGTCAAGCTCTCTGATTTTGCAAAGCTCTCGATATCCTCGTGGATCTCGGAAAGGGCTTCTCTGGAATAATAGATGATGCTGGATTTCTTCACGAAATCGTCTACGGACAGCGGGGAGAAGAATTTTGCGGTTCCGTTCGTCGGCAGGATATGGTTCGGGCCGGCAAAATAGTCACCGAGAGGCTCGCTGGAGTTCTCGCCGAGGAAAATAGCACCGGCGTTATGTACCTTCATCATATCCTCAAACGGGTTCTTCGTCACGATCTCGAGGTGCTCCGGTGCGATGGCATCTACGGTGTCGATCGCTTCCTGATGCGAATCGGTGACAAGGATGTAGCCGAAGTTGTCCAGTGATTTGGAGATGATGTCGCTTCTGGAGAGGACTTTTAAGAAACCGTCTACCTCTTCACTTACCTTCTCTGCCAGTTCCTGGGAGGTGGTAATGAGGATCGCACTTGCAAGCTCATCATGCTCAGCCTGGCTTAAGAGATCGGCTGCCACGAACCGCGGATTTGCAGTCTCATCAGCAAGGACAAGAATCTCACTTGGGCCTGCGATGGAGTCGATGCTGACATTTCCGTATACGGCTTTCTTTGCAAGGGCAACGTAGATGTTTCCAGGTCCTACGATTTTATCGACTTTCGGAATGCTCTCGGTTCCGTAAGCAAAGGCTGCAATTGCCTGTGCACCGCCGATTTTAAAGACGCGGTCCGCACCGGCTTCTTTTGCTGCCGCAAGGACAACCGGGTTGACTTTTCCGTCTCTGCCGCACGGCGTTGTCATGCAGATTTCTTTGACCCCTGCCACTTTTGCCGGAAGAATGTTCATCAGAACGGAGGACGGATACGCTGCCTTTCCTCCCGGAACGTATACACCGACACGGTTCAGGGCGGTCAGCTTCTGGCCAAGCATCGTTCCGTTCTCGGTGGAGGTGAACCAGCTGTTCTGTTTCTGTTTTTCGTGGAACTCACGGATATTTTTCATGGATCTGCGGATGACACCGATCAGCTCTGGATCTACGATGTTGTACGCTTCATCAATCTCTTCCTGTGTTACTTCTACGGTAGAAGCATCGAGTACCGCGTGGTCGAATTTCTCGGTATATTCGAAAACAGCTGCGTCTTTTCTTGTTTTTACATTCTCAATGATCTCCTGCACGGAAGCCTCGTACGTTCCGTACTGTGTCGGGCTTCGTTTCAGCATATTCTCCAGAATATTTTCTGTGGTCTCTTTTGTCAGTTTTACGATTCTCATACCAGTGCTCCTTTCAGATCCTGAATTAATTTGGTAATTCTCTCATTTTCCATCCGCATGCTCACCTGGTTGACAACCATACGCGCAGACAGCGGGCAGACCTCCTCGAGAACGGTCAGGCCGTTTTCCCGTAAAGTGCTTCCTGTCTCTACAATATCCACAATCACTTCGGAAAGTCCGACAATCGGTGCCAGCTCGATCGAGCCGTTCAGCTTGATCATCTCAACGGTCTGGTGCTTGCGGTTGTAGAAGTAATCCTTGGCAATGTTTGGGTACTTCGTTGCCACACGGATCTGCTGGTTGTGCTGCAGCAGCTCACGCGCGGATTCCGGTCCGCAGACACACATGCGGCACTTGCCGTAGCCAAGGTCCAATACCTCGTAGAGGCGTCTTCCTTCCTCCAGAATCGTGTCCTTTCCGACGATTCCGATATCCGCTGCGCCGTACTCCACATAGGTCGGCACATCCGGACCTTTGGCGAGGAAGAAACGGAGCTTATGCTCTTCGTCCGTGAAAATCAGCTTTCTCGTATCTTTATTTTTCATTTCATCGCAGGTGATGCCGACTTTTTCCAGCAGCTCCAGCGTCTGGTACGCCAGGCGTCCTTTTGTCAGTGCAATGGTCAAATATCTCATCTTTTTCGTACCCTTCCTCTCCTACAGCTCCACCGGCTGTACTTCTCCTGTCGACAAATTGATGGCAAGCACCGAATCGCTCTTCTGAATATAGACAATGCCGCCGAACTGGTTCTTTCTGCCGTATTCTTCATAATCTGCAAGAACCTTGTCCCTTGCAAAGCAGACCAGCGCGACATCCATGCCTTTGCTTCTGTGCTCGTTGGCAAGTTTTACGGCCAGCGGCTGAAGGAAATCCGGGTAGAGCAGCATCGTTTTCGTATTGACAATCGGAAGAGAAATTTTCTGGCGCTCCAGTGCATTCATCAGAGATTCCATGACAGTACAGAATCCGATCGCCGGCGCCTTCTTTCCGAAGTGCTGCAGCAGTGCATCGTAGCGGCCGCCTTTTACGATCGGCTCGCCGGTGCCGTAGGTGTAGGCCTGGAAAATAATACCGGTGTAGTAATGGAATTTGCTTAAAAGACCGAGATCGAAGAAGACGTATTTTTCATAGCCGTAATCTTTAACGATCTCATAGATCGTAGCCAGACGATCGAGTGCCTCTCTTGCCGCCGGATTTCTTGTAAGGCCTTTTGCCTTTTCGAGAATCTCTGCATTTCCGAACAGCTGCGGAACATCACGGAGTGCTTCAAACAGATCACTTCGAAGGTTCTGTTTTGCCAGCAGCTCCTCGGCGCCAAAATGATTTTTAATGGAAATCAGTTCTTTTAATTCGTTCAGAACATCCTCGGAGAGAGCAGCTTCCTCGGAGAGCGCCTGGAAGAAACCTACGTGGCCGATGCTGATCTGGAAATCGGTAAGACCGGCATCCAGCATAACTTTTACGGTCATCGCAATGATCTCTGCGTCTGCCATTGCGGAATCATCGTTTAAGAGCTCGACGCCCATCTGGGTGGACTCTTTTAAGCGGCCCTGATAGCTGCTGCTGTTGACGAAGCTGCTTCCTCTGTAGCAAAGGCGGATCGGCATCGTCTCTTCCATGAAATACATGGAGGCTGCACGTGCAATCGACGGGGTAAAGTCCGGACGGAGCACAAGGGTGTTGCCGTCGCGGTCAAAGAATTTGTAGAGCTCGCGGGACGGTGTTGTTCCCACTTCTCTTCCGAATACATCAAAAAACTCGAACGTCGGTGTTTCAATATCCTGATATCCAAACGCATGAAATACCTGCTCAATCTGATTCTCCAGGTATAATTTTTTCGTACATTCCTGATTGTAGACATCCCGGACGCCTTCCGGTGTATGAATTAATCGATCCATGTTTTGTTGTCCTCACTTTTTCACTTTAGTTCGCTACCATATTACCATATTAAATTTAAAACTATGGTTAGTATATCGGAAAACATTTTCCCTGTCAACCCAAAATTTTAATCCGCTTTCGAATCCCGTATCTCCAGATCCTTCTGGATTCCGTTCAGGTACGGGACGAGAACGCTGCTTCCCGTTCTGGGAAGGAAGAATGACGTTTCAAGCTCGGTGTAGGAAAAATGCTTCTTTCCGCCGTTCTGTCCGCGGTCCCAGAAGGTTTTCATCGTCTCATACCGCAGGTAATAATATTCGTCCCGCGCCGTAAAATACAGCAGCAGGAAGGAAATCCCCCCCTGCTGCTCGAAATCTTTCATAAACGTGACCTGGTGCTCGTGGATGTTTGCGAGCGGAAAGGAATCCGTTTTGCACTCTTTGGCATCGAAGCAGACGGGAATGCCCTGTACAGCGCCGATGTAATCAACGGTACTCTTCTTTTCAAAATAAGCCAGCGTGATGTGTCTGCTCTCCTTATCTATTTTGATCGGGGTGATCGGCGTCGGCACCTTCTGGATCAGTGCCAGATGCTTGTCACGGTACTGCTCGTTTGTGCGGTTGATCATTTCCTCCAGCGTTGATCCGCGGAGTCCCCTCGATGTCCATGCCATAATTCCTGTCCTCGTCTTCGTTCTGTTCTTATTCAATCAGAGAAATTTTGTTCAGCGGCCAGTAGCGCAGAAAGGCCTTGCCGATGATCTTGTCTTTCTCTACGTACGGATTCAGCCAGTAGCGGGAATCCTTTGATACGTTCCGGTTGTCGCCGAGCATAAAGTAGCAGCCCTCCGGCACCTCATACGGTCCGAAATCACCGACCGGTGTTTCCGGGCAGAAATCATCGCGCAGCGGCTCGGTGGAATCGTTGATATACACCTTTCCGTCGCGGATCGTAACCGTCTCTCCCGGCAGTCCGATGACGCGCTTGATAAACTTCTGCTTCTCGTCGTCCGGATAATAGAAAATAACGATGTCATACCGCTGCGGATCGCTCTTTACATAAGCAAGGCGGTTACCGAAGATCTGGTCTCCGGTCATAATCGTGTTTTCCATGGAAGGAGACGGGATTCTTGCGTTGATGACAATGACCTGCTCCACAAAAACAACGACTGCCACGACAATGGCGATCATTTTTACATATTCCCAGATTTCCCGTCCGATGCTCGTCTCCTCCGTTTTTCTTGGTTTTGTTTCTTTCTTTTCGTTGTCTTTTCGGCTCATAATCCTTCTCCCGTCAAATGTTCTCCCTGTAAAATCCGGCGCACGGATGATGGCAGGGGCGCTGTAAAGGTTTTTCCGGACAGATCCGATAAGGTGCCCGTAAGCTCTGGAAATACCGCCTTCCACGAATGGAGAAGTTGGTATTTCAGTCCGTATTTTTCCCGGAAGCGGCGGTTAAACTCCGCATCCCCGTATTTCGTATCTCCCGCAAGCGGATGACCGATGCTCGCGAGATGGCTGCGGATCTGATGGCTCTTTCCGGTCACCAGCTCAACCTCCAGCAGCGTACAGCCTCTTCCGGCACAGAGCGGCCGGTATGCAGTTTCTATGTAAACAGCATCTCCCTGCTGCTCTCTCTGAATCGAAACACGGTTTGTCCTCTCATTTTTTGTGAGGTATCCGCGGATCCGCTCTGTCTCTGTCACGGTTCCTTTTACAACCGTCAGATAGTATTTTCCAACAGCCCGCTCTGCGATCAGTTCTGAAAGCTGCTGCGTCGCCGCAACGGTTTTTCCGGCAAGAATCAGACCGCTGGTGTTCCGGTCCAGACGATTGCAGAGTCCGGCGCGGAACATGGTCTCCTCCCCGGCATTTTTTTCCGAAAGATAGGCGCCGAGCGCTTCGGTAAGGCTCACATCCGTCTCTTTCGCCTTCTGTGAGAGGACACCTGCCGGCTTGTTCAGGAAAATTACTTTTTCGTCTTCATAGACGATATCCAGCTTCGGATACTTTACCTGTTTTCCAGCCGCCGGTTTTTCCGGTGTTTTCCGAAATTTTTCGATGGTCTCTTCCGCCAGATACAGCCGGATCGTATCGCCTGTTTTCAGCTTTTCACTGCCGTCCGCCTTTTTCTGGTTCAGCACAATGTTTTTCTTTCGCAGCATTTTATAGAAGAAGCTCTTTGGCGCCTCCTCCATATATTTGGACAGATATTTGATGAGCTGCTGCGCGCAGTCTTTTTCTGTCACGGTCAGTTCTCTCATAGCAGTGGTCTCCTACAGTGCCAGCGCCAGCATCGTGTGTTTCACCAGTTCCGTGCGGGACAGATCCGGGTACCGCTCATCCGGTTTGAAGTTTTCACTGGCGCTCTTTTCCAGCTCATCGTAGTTGCGGTTCAGGGAATCGAGGCGCTCCAGAAACGCTTTTTCCCGATCAAAAATCTTCACATGGCATTTGTAGCCGTTGGCACGGATGATCTTGTTCAGATACGTAGTGCAGTCCTCGATCTGTTTCTGGTCTTTGGCGCGCGTGGTGTAGCAGGCGATCTCCTCACCGCAGAACGCCGCTGCTTCGATCATCAGACTCGATTTTTCCTGTGTGATATACATTTCATATCCCATCAGCAGTTTTCCTTTTTTTGCCTCAATGGCATCGTACACTGCTTTGTCCACTGGCTTTTGCATAACCATCATGATAAAACCGACGGCGGCGCGGCAGCCCGGCAGACAGCCTACTACGGCGACAACCGTAAAAATATTGCTCTTGTTTCCGTCTGCAAGCACAAGTCCGACAATAAAAACGATGGCCGGAAGGACAAACAGTCCCAGTGTCACAAGCAGTCTTTTTTTCTTTTCCCGGCGGATATAGCCGTAATCCCCTTTTCTGATCTTCATTCTTCTGTCATTTCCCTTCTTCGATAAGATCCCCGCTCATCTTCTGCGTGTTTATTTCTTTTTGTGCACGTTGCGGAGCGTCTTTTTCGGCCGTCCGCCTGTTTTGGTTTTTCCCTGTCCGGAACGGTCATTCGCCGTCTTCTGGCCAAAGCCTTTTCCGTTTGCACCTTTTCCTCTTGACGGTTTTCCTGCCTCCCCGGCCATCTTTCTCGGCCGTACGAGACATTTCGGTCCGAATCCAATCAGATCCTCCCGGTGTGTCCGGCGCAGTGCCTCGCAGACGAGCTCATAGTTCTCCGGATTCCGGTACTGAATCAGCGCACGCTGCATCGCCTTCTCATGCGGCGATTTCGGCACGTAAACCGGATCCATCGTCCGCGGGTCAAGACCGGTATAGTACATACAGGTGGAAAGTGTGGAAGGCGTCGGATAGAAGTCCTGTGCCTGCTCCGGGATAAATCCCATATCGCGGATGTACTCGGCAAGCTCCACCGCATCCTCCAAGTCACACCCCGGATGGGACGACATAAAATACGGAAGTGCGTACTGCTGCTTCCCCGTCTTTTTGTTGCACGCATCGAAGCGGCGGATAAATTCCTGATATACTTCGTGGCGCGGTTTTCCCATATAGGAAAGCACACGGTTCGAAACGTGCTCCGGCGCAACGCGGAGCTGACCGCTGACGTGATCCTTTACCAGCTCGGAAAGGAACGTCTGGTCTTTATCGGCCAGGACATAGTCAAAACGGATGCCGGAGCGGATAAAGACTTTCTTCACGCCCGGAATGTCTTTTAATTCCCGCAGCAGCTTCACATAATCTCTGTGATCTGCCACCATATTTTTACACGGCTCCGGGAAGAGACAGTTCCGGTTCGGGCAGGCGCCTTTGGTGAGCTGCTTTTTGCATGCCGGACCGCGGAAATCCGCCGTCGGGCCGCCGACATCGTGAATATAGCCTTTAAATTCTTTTTCCTGAACCATCTGCCGCGCTTCCGCCAGAATGGATTCGTGGCTTCTTGTCTGCACAACGCGTCCCTCGTGGAACGTCAGCGCGCAGAAACTGCAGGATCCAAAGCAGCCGCGGTTGCTCGTCAGACTGTATTTGATTTCCCCAAGCGCCGGCACACCGCCGTCTTTTTCATAGCTTGGGTGATAGGCGCGCATGTATGGAAGCGCATAGACATCATCCATCTCCTGCTCTGTCAAAGGACGGGAAGGCGGATTCTGTACAATGTAGCCCTGGCCCTCATACGGCTCTGCCATCGGCTTCGCATTGATGGCATCGGTATTTTTATACTGAATCGCAAAGCTCTCCGCATACGTCCGCTTGCTCTCCCGCACCTCCTCGAATGACGGCAGCACCACCGGGTCAATCAGGTGATCCAGCGTTTTGCTCCGATAAACGGTTCCCGGAATAAAGGTGACATCATGAACGTCAATGCCAGCCGCAAGTGCATCTGCAATCGCTACGATCGAAAGTTCTCCCATTCCGTACGAAATCAGATCCGCACCGGAATCGAGAAGGACGGAGCGGCGCACCTGGTCAGACCAGTAATCGTAATGCGAAAGGCGCCGGAGCGATGCCTCGATGCCGCCGAGGATCATCGGTGTATGTTTATACGTTCTCCGGATCAGATTGCCGTACACGGTAACCGCGCGGTCCGGCCGTTTTCCCATGACACCGCCCGGCGTAAAGGCATCTGTTTTTCGGTGCTTTTTCGCCACGGTATAATGGTTGACCATGGAATCCATATTTCCGGAAGAGACAAGAAAGCCAAGACGCGGTTCACCGAAAATCGAAATGCTGTTCTCGTCCTTCCAGTCCGGCTGTGAGATGATGCCGACGGAATAGCCGTTCGCCTCGAGCACACGGCTGATGATTGCCGGGCCAAACGAGGAATGGTCCACGTAGGCATCTCCGATGACATAGACAAAGTCAAACTGTTCGATTCCCCGTTCCTTCATCTCTTCTCTTGTAATTGGTAAAAAAGGCATGCTTTACTTTCCTTTCTGTGTTTCGGCGTCCGCTATGCCAAGCGCCGCTTTTTCTTCCTGCGTCAGGAGACGGGCACTGCCCTTTGGCAGCGCCGGATCAAGTTCCAGGCTCCCCATCGACAGCCGTTTCAAATAGACGACCGTTTTTCCGACCTTCTCAAACATGCGCTTGATCTGGTGGAAGCGGCCCTCACAGATGGTAATGCGGATCCGGCTTTCAAAAATGCCAGGCTCTTTTTCTGTCGTTTCCAGAATGGTAAGCTCGGCCGGAAGTGTCGGTTTGTCGTCCCCAATGTCGAGCCCTTCGGCAAATGCCTGCCGATCTTCTTCTGTCACTTTTCCGTCAATCACGGCCTCATACACTTTCGAGACATGCGATTTCGGAGAGAGCAGCCGGTGGGAAAGGGCTCCGTCGTTCGTAATCAGCAGCAGCCCTTCGGTGTCCTTGTCGAGCCGTCCGACCGGAAAGAGGTCTTTTCTTGCCGCATCACTTAAAAGATCGAGTACGGTACGGTCACGGCGGTCCTCCGTCGCAGAGACGACACCCGCCGGTTTGTGGAGCATCCAGTATTCCATTTTCACATAGGAAATGCTGTTTCCGTCCACAGTCACCTGCGCTTCATCCGGGTCGACTTTCAGTTCCGGGGCTTTTGCCGTAATTCCGTCTACGGCCACCCGTCCCTTCCGGATCAGGGCCTTTACTTCCTGGCGTGTTCCCACACCCATGTCCGCCAGATATTTATCGAGTCGTAATTTACTCATACCATCCGCCATCCTGCATAATATTTATTTTTTAACGTTCCGTTGTTTATTTTTCCCCAGCCAAGTGGGAAATCATCCAGGCACACAAGCACCCAGCCCTTTTTCCCCTGACACTCTTCCTCGGAAAACGAGAGTGTCTCACCCTTTAAGTAGCGCATGACACGGTCATCTCCCTTGGGAATGGTCAAACACGAAACGTATTCTTCTTTTTTCAGATACGCCGCCAGCGCCTGGGACGGCTCGAAGCGGTTTTTCTTTACGGTGCCAAGCGAAAGTCCGGTCCGCAGATAGCGCAGACCCTTTGCCGCACAGACACCTTCCGGCAGAAAATAGAGCTGGTCTTTCACAAGGGCAAACGACCCATTCTTCCAGTCCATGCGCACGCCAGCAAGAAACTCTTCCGCCTCTTTCGGCAGCTTCTTTGTCGTTTCCAAAAGTCGGGACGGCTGCCGTTTCCGGCTCTCTCCCTGCTTTTTCAGGAGCGCCACGAAATGGCCTTCTCCCTCCATCCGCTGCGGGAAAATATGAACACACCGGGAAAGATCGCGGCCATTCACGGATACTCCCGGCGCAAACCCTTCGTAACCCGGGGTAATTTCCTGCACTTCCATATCCGGATGCGCATCCAGCAGCCCTGCGATGACCTCTTCGTTCTCCTTTACAGAAAACGTACAGGTAGAGTACAGCAACTCTCCGCCCTCTGCAAGCATCTGATACGCCTGCTCGATCAGTTTTTTCTGGATCGGCACATAATGCTCCGGCCCATTTTCACTGTAATAGCGCAGCATTGAGCTCTCTTTTCGGAACATGCCCTCCCCAGAGCACGGCGCGTCAAGAAGGATCTTGTCAAAAAAGGCCGGATACAAGGTTACTAATTTTTCCGGATCCTCGCTCGTCACGAGAAGACGTCCCACTCCCTGGATTTCCAGGTTGCGCAGCAGCGCCTTCGCCCGCGAATTGCTGATATCGTTTGCCAGCAGCATGCCGCCCTCACCGATCCGGCTTCCCAGCTCCGTTGCCTTTCCGCCCGGTGCCGCACAGAGATCGAGCACACGGTCATCCGGCTCAATTGGAAGGCGGGATGCCGGTGTCATCGCACTCGGCTCCTGCAGATAATACAGGCCCGCATAGTAATCGGCATCCTTTGCCGGATTGCAGCTCTCTTCATCGTAATAAAATCCATTGGGGATCCACGGAACCTTCTTAAGCGGAATATCGGTCCGCCTAAGAAACTCTTCTGTCGAAATTTTTCCGTTGTTTACCCGCAGTCCTCTATGTACCGCCTCGTCAAATGTCTTGCGGTATGCCTCATATTCTTCCTCACCGAGCAGCTGTTTCATCTCCTGCTCAAAGGCTTCCGGCAGTGTGATCATATCCGTTTATCCCCTTTTATTCTAAAGTTCGTCTGTAATTGCCTGTGCGCGGTATCCCTCTGCAATCAGATCCAGTTCTTTGTGGAACCGTTTTAACTCCTGCAGATCGTTCTGCGCATAGATGTGATAAAACTCATCCTGAATTTTTTCTACTTCGCGTTTGTTCGTCACCTTGTAAAGATTCTCGATATTATTCAGAATATCCGTGATCAGATTCCGCTGCATCTGGGAGGAATTCTGTGCATCCATAATCTCACTCCGCACAGAGGACATCTCATTATCCAGCACAATGATCGCCTTTGCAGCTGCGCTTAAGCGCTCCCGGATGTGATCCGGAATATTTGCCTTATATTTGTACTGCAGCGAGTGCTCAATCGTCGCCCAGAAATCCATCGCCATCGTGCGGATCTGGATTTCCACCTGGATGCGCTTCGGGCCGTTCATCGTCTCCACGGTATAGTAAACAATGAGGTGATAGCTCCGGTAACCGCTGTCCTTCATGTGGCGGATGTAGTCTTTCTCGCTCTTAATCTCAATATCCGACCGCTTCTGGATCAGGTCGGCAACCTTTTCGATATCTTCAACGAACTGGCAGATGATGCGGATGCCCGCGATATCCTCCACCTGCTCCTCCATCTCTTCGGGCACAATGCCCTTTCTCTGCATTTTTTCCAGAATACTGGAAACACTCTTCACACGGCCGCTCACGCTCTCGATCGGTGAGTACAGCCCTTTTCCGTGGTGCTCCTTGATCAGATGCCGGAATTTCACCTGTAATTCCTTGACAGCCAGCTCGTATGGTTCCAGAATCTCATGCCATAACAGTATATCCATGTCCCCTAATCTCCTTTTTTGCTCCTGCTTTCAGCCATTTTTCTTATCGGATGGTAAACGCTTTGGAAATTCAATCCCCACCCTGTTACTTTATGCCTGTCTTTTCTGTTTTATGACTGTTTTTCAGAAACTTTTTTGAAATAGACACGGGCAGTTTTTTATGCCTGCCGTTTCGAAAGCTGCTCCAGAACGCGGCACAGGTACTGATACGTTCTCTCCACGGAGGAAATTGAAAGCCGCTCCTCGGTCGTGTGGATCGCTTTCATATTCGGACCGAAGGATACACAGTCAAGACCGGAAAGCTTTTCATAGAACAGACCGCATTCCAGTCCGGCATGAATCGCTTCCACTGCCGGTTTCTGTCCATACATGGCTTCATATTCCGCCACCATCAGATCGCGGAGGGCAGAATCCTCTTTATACTCCCATGCCGGGTACGCGCCCTCTACGTGGAACTCACCGCCCAGGAAACCGATCAGATACTCCAGCTTGTCGGAAAGGGCTTCTTTTGCACTTCCCACGGAGCTCCGCACACTCGCACACGCATGCAGGTGATCCGGCTCTAATTTCAGAATGCCGAGGTTCAGGGATGTTTCCACCAGTCCCGGGATCTGGCCGCTCATCTTCTGTACCCCGTTCGGAAGATTCATCAGGAAAAAGACGGTTTTCTGCAGGCTGACCGGATGAAGCGCCGGTGCAGCGCCCTCGCCTGTTTTCTCTACCGTAACGGTAATACCGTCATCTGTTCCGTTGTACTCTCTGCGAAGATTTTCGGTGAAGCGTGATGCTTCCTCTTTTAAGATCTCTTTCTCTCCGCCGTCGATGGCAAGAAGCATGCGGGTTGTCCGCGGAATGGCGTTGTCTTTTAAGCCGCCCTCCAGCTCGATCAGGGCATAATCCATCTTTCCTGCCAGTTCGTACAGGAAACGGCCCGCCAGAATGTTGGAGTTGGCACGGTTTTTGTGGATTTCCGTACCGGAATGGCCACCGGCGAGACCGGAAATCGTCACTTCCATCTGCTCACCCATCACTTCGCTTCTGCGCACCGGCAGATCCATCATGGCTGTCATACCGCCTGCGCACGATACGGTGAGAATGCCTTCCTCTTCAGAATCCATATTTAACAGTGTTCTTCCCTTTAATTCATTCCCGTTTAATGCTGCTGCGCCGAGCAGTCCGATCTCTTCATCCGTCGTAATCAGTGCCTCGATGGCCGGAAGCTGCAGATCATCCGATTCCAGCACAGCCAGCATATAGGCAACGGCAATTCCGTCGTCTCCGCCAAGCGTCGTGTCCCTGGCATAAATCTCATCGCCGTCGATGTGAAGCTCAAGTCCGTCCTTCGTAAAATCGTGGCTGCTGCCCGGCTTCTTCTCGCAGACCATATCGCAGTGGCCCTGCAGAATCACGGTCGGAGCCAATTCACATCCCTTCGATGCCGGGCGGCGGATGATCACGTTGTTGGACGCATCCTGATACCAGGATAATTCATGGTCCCTTGCAAACTGAACCAGATAGTCGCTCACTTCTTTTGTGTTTCCGGAGCCGTGCGGAATGCGGCAGAGCTCTTCAAAATAATAAAATACCCGTTCCGGTTTTAATCCTGCTAATACGCTCATTTTTTCTTCTCCCATCTTCTTTTTTTCAAAGCTTCGTCATACTCTATTTTAGAAAGCGGGAGGAGGTTCGAACGTCATGAAAAAATCACTTTTATTTCTCTCTTCCCTGCTTCTTTTTTTCTGTCTTCTTATCTTTCCCGCGCGGACTTTTTTCTATGCCTGCGAGGGTGTCAATCTCTGGTTTCATACCATTCTTCCGTCACTTCTGCCGTTTCTGATTCTGACATCTCTTCTTCTGGAAACAGGAGCCGCGCGGCGGATCTCTGCCCGTGCAGAAGTTTTTTTTCAAACGGTTTTCGGTCTTTCCCCGGCTGGGTTTTATGCACTTTTTCTCGGTCTTTTCTGCGGTTTTCCCATGGGAGCGCGCATCACTGCCCAGCTCTATGAGGCAGAAGAAATTGACCGGAACGAAGCGTGCTATCTTTTAACCTTCTGCAGCAGTCCGAGTCCTGCTTTTCTGTCTTCCTATGTTATCTTAACTGCGTTTTCCGGGCAGATCCATCCCGGGTTCGTCTTCGGCGTGCTCTACGGTTCCAATTTTCTAACTGGTTTTCTGTTCCGGCTTGTTTTCCGCCGCTTCCGCCTGCACCGGCACACCGCCCATCGGACACATTCCGTGGAAAAAAAAGAGATGTCAAAACAGACTTCCAAAGGAAACCTGCTGGACACCTCTATCATGAACGGATTTGAAATCATTACACAGCTTGGCGGATACATCATCCTGTTTTCCATTCTGTCCGGACTTCTGATGGATCTGCATCCGTTTGGTTCCGCCTCGCCCCTGCTCTGCGGCGTGCTGGAAATCACGACGGGAATCGCACAGCTTGCCGCGTCCTCTCTTCCTTACGCCGGAAAAGTCTCTGCTGTCCTTACCTGCGCCGCCTTCGGCGGTCTCTCTGTCGCTGCCCAGACAAACTGTATGATCCATAACAGCGGTCTGCCCCTCTGGCCTTATCTTGCCGGGAAGCTCTGCTGTGCTGCTTTCGCAGGAACGCTTGGTTTATTCCTCTTCGCTTTCCTCTTCTGATGCCGGATCATATTCCGGTACGACAACTTCTTCCTCTGGCTGCTCTTCTTCCGGAGCACCCTGCGGGGAGAGCTCACTTCTGTTCTGAACAACGGTATTGTAGCAGCTTGTCAGGGATTCTACAAAGCTGTTGTATTTCTCTCCTGCATCGTTTAATGCAGTCGTCATAATATTACTTAAGTTGGCAAGCATATCATCGGTATATCCGATGGCACCGAGACGGATGCTGTTGGCATCGTTGGTTGCAGCATCCAGGATTTCCTGTGCCTGCTGGTTTGCATTGTTGACGGTCTCATTTGCCTGTGCGTATGCTGACTGCATCACTTCACTCTGCTCTACCATCTCTCTTGCCTTTGCCTGTGCCTCTGCAATGATGGCATCTGCCTTGTTCTGTGCATCTGCCAGAATCGCATCTTTGTTGCTGATGATCTTCTGGTACCGTTTGATCTCGTCCGGTGTTTTCAGACGGAGCTCACGGAGAAGCTCTTCTAATTCTTCTTTATTTACAACGATTTTGGTGGTAGACAGCGGCTGATATTTACAGCTCTCTACATACTCCTCAATTTCTTCGATGATCTGTTCAATTCTGCTGCTCATTTTAATTCTCCTTATCTTTTATCCTGCGGCATTCCTTCTGAATTTCGGGCGGCATACTTTGCGCGGATTTCTTTTTCCACAAAATCCGGAACAAATTTGTGAATGTCGCCGCCAAAAGCAGCTACTTCTTTTACTACCGTGGAGCTGAGGTACGCATACTCCAGCGAGGTAATCAGAAACGTGGTATCTACTTCCGGTTCCAGAACGCGGTTCGTCTGTGCCATCTGCAGTTCATATTCAAAGTCTGTGATCGCGCGGAGTCCGCGGACGATCGTATGCGCCTGGCATTCCTTCGCAAAATCAACAGCGAGCCCGCTGAAAGAACGGACTTCGACATTTGGAATGTCCTGGGTCGCTTTCTTTAGTATATTAACACGTTCTTCCACAGAAAACAACGGAGATTTTGAGGAATTATGTAAAACTCCCACGATTACGCGGTCAAAAAGCTTGGATGCACGCAGAATGACATCCAGATGACCATACGTTACAGGGTCAAAAGTTCCCGGGTATACGGCTGTCTTCATGATTCTTTTACTCCTTCGTGTTTGCTTTTCGGGGTAAGGAATACATGGACATTTGTCTTATAGATTTTTTTCTTCAGAATTTCGTATCCGGCATCCTCCGCCCAGTCGAAATCAGTATTCAGCGATGCTTCTACAATAATTAAGGTATCCTCACCGATAAAAGAGGCGTCGCGGAACGCATACAGCACGTCCTTTTCCAGTCCCTTATCGTATGGCGGGTCCATAAAAATGCAGTCAAAAGGCTCCTGTCCCTGAAGCGACTGCAGAGCTGCATGCGCTTCCATAGGCAGGAGCACTGCCTGCTGTTCCAGCTTCGTAAATTTTAAATTCTGCCGGATACAGTCTGCTGCAGCTTTGTTCTGCTCTACGAACCACGCGCGCTCGGCGCCGCGGCTCAACGCCTCGATTCCGATCGCCCCGCTTCCGGCGAACAGATCGAGAAAACGCGCATCCGGCAGATACGGCTGAAGCATATTAAATAAGGTTTCTTTGATCCGGTCCGTCGTCGGCCGGGTCTGTCTGCCGGGAACCGTCTTTAATGGAAGACTCCGGCATTTTCCTGCTATTACTCTCATGTTGGTCTTATTTTCGTCCTTACTGTTTTTGTTTGATGGATCAGTCGGCTTTCAACTGCTCTCTCCAGTCCAGATCTCCTCTTGCAAGTCCCAAAATCAGAGACTCCGCAGTTCCAATATTTGTTGCAATCGGGATATTGTACTGGTCGCAGGTACGGATAATTTTGTAGACATCCGGCTCTTTCGGATTGATCATCGTCGGATTGTAAAAGAAAATTACCATATCCATATCGCCGCGTTCAATCATCTCGGTAAACTGTTTGTCTCCGCCTACGCTTCCAGGCAGAAACTTGTGTACATGAAGGTTCGTCACCTCTTCAATCCGCCGTCCGGTGGTTCCGGTGGCGTACACCTCATGTTTCATGAGGATTCCCTTGTATGCAATACAGAAATCCTCGATCAGACTCTTCTTGCTGTTGTGTGCTATGATTCCAATATTCATTACTGCAAACCGCCCCTTCTCCTGTTTTTACTACCATGTACAGCAATTATAACAAATTTATTTTCAATACGCAATTCTTTTTGTGAATTTTTTACACAGTTTTTATATTTTTTCTGCCGTTCCATTTTTCCTTCTTCTTTTACTTTCTCCGATTTTCCGGAAAAAATACAGAATCTGGAAGTTTATTTTTGTTTTCTTTCCACATACTATGACCGTAGCAGAACAGATGAAAAACACATCCGGATCTGCTTCACAGCAGCTTTTAACAAGCACAAAGATAAAGGAGGGAATGAACATGGCGAATCGTTCATCGAATACCGCAGCAGTACCAGAAGCAAAAGGCGCTCTGGACAAATTCAAATTTGAGGTGGCAAGCGAACTCGGCGTGCCGCTCAGTGATGGCTACAACGGTAACCTGACTTCCAAACAGAATGGTTCTGTCGGAGGTTATATGGTCAAAAAGATGATTGAGCAGCAGGAACGCCAGATGTCCGGCGGTTCTTCTGGCCAGTACTAATCATCCCGGTATAACATCCTGATGCCGGAACAGGCATCAAAAAGCGTGAGCTCTTTTCTTTTCGGAAAAGCTCACGCTTTTTTCTTGCTCCTGCAGAGCTGGTACATAATACTTACAGATCAATGCTTCCGGTTACATCATCATTGATTACGTAGTAAGCAGTAAATTCCTCCGGTTTTACATAAACCTTCAGGCTCTTTAATTCCTCTGCTTTCTTGCCATATCCTTTGATCCAGATCTGCTGGATTCTCTCGTACAGATCTTTCTCCTTGATTTCTCTTCCGCCGAACTGCAGAATCATCTCCTGCTCCGCTTCTTTCTTTGCTGCTTTTGCAGGTGCTTTTTTCTCTGCCGGCTTTTTCGCTGCTGCTGGTTTTTTCGGTGCAGCCGCTTTCTTTGTCGTTGTTTTCTTTGCTGTTGTGCGGGTTGTTTTTGCAGCTTTTGCTGCCGGTTTTTCTTCTGCTTTTGCAGGTGCTTCCTCTGCTGCTGCAGTTTCCTTTACAACTTCTTTTGCAACTTCTTTTACAGCTTCTTTCTCTGCTGCGGTTGTTTTTTCTGCTGCTTTGGTCTCTACTTTTACTGTCTCGTTCTCTGCTGTCTTAGCCTGGGCAGCTGGTTTTTTCTTTACCATATCTGTTTCCTCCCATTTAGACCGGCCCTGTATATTTTGGAAGAGCCGTCCTGCGAACTATCATTCAGGCGAACGCTTGACACTCACGGTCCGCACATTTTTTGATTCCTTGTTTATGATACATGAATTTTTTTGTCATTTCAAGTAATATCTGATTTCGCACGAATTTTCCACGAAATTGTACAGTCATTTTCCATACTATCCAATCAGGCTGTTATTTTTATCCGATTTTGCATTTTAAAGCCGGATTTTTTTGTAATTTTTCACAATCCAATGTCGTGGTTTTCCAGATCAAGATACGATTTCATTACCTTTTTCAGCAGTTCATGCTCCGGTTTTTCAAAATAAGGATCGTCGGCAAGCAGTTCTGAAGCCGCCTCACTCGCTTTCTGCAGGATATCGGCATCCCGGAAAATATCTGCCATCTGGAATTCCATATCCCCGCTCTGGCGCGTTCCCAGCAGATCGCCGCTGCCGCGCAGTTTCAAATCTTCCGAGGCAATATAAAACCCGTCGTTCGAATGGTTCAGGATTTCCAGACGTTTGGCGGTCTCCTGATCTTTGTTTCCGCGGATGAAAATACAGTAGGACTGATGCTCTCCTCTTCCGACACGTCCGCGGAGCTGATGGAGCTGTGCAAGGCCGAACCGTTCGGCATTTTCCACCATCATCACCGTTGCATTCGGCACGTTGACACCGACCTCCACGACTGTCGTCGAGACGAGTACCTGGATTTCTCCGCTGGCGAACCGCTCCATGATCTCGTTTTTCTGCGCCGCCCTCATCTGTCCGTGCAGCATCTCTACTGTGATGCCCGGCAGCTCTTTTTTCAGGAGCTGTGTATAGTCGGTGACGTTTTCCGCTTCCAGACCCTCGCTCTCCTCCACCATCGGGCAGATCACATACGCCTGACGGCCCAGTTCGACCTGACGCGTGATAAAGCGGTAAGCTTTTGGACGGTAAGACGTATCCACCACACAGTTTTTGATCGGCAGACGCTTCGCCGGAAGTTCATCAATCACAGAAATCGAAAGATCTCCGTACAGAATGATAGCCAGGGTTCTTGGAATCGGCGTTGCACTCATAACGAGAACATTCGGCGGTTCCCCTTTTTCAGCAAGTGCCGTTCTCTGCCGGACACCGAAGCGGTGCTGTTCGTCTGTGATGACAAGCGCCAGATTTTTGTACTGTACCTTTTCCTGAATCAGTGCATGTGTGCCGATCACCATTTTGCAGCTTCCGTCTTCCAGACTGGCATAGATTTCCCGGCGTTCTTTTGCTTTCGTGGATCCAGTCAGAAGGCGGGGATTGTATTCCGTCAGATTGTTTTCTTTCAACAGAGTGCAGAGCGATTCATAATGCTGCCGCGCCAGGACCTCCGTCGGAACCATCAGCGCCGACTGGTAGCCGTTCTCAGCTGTCATAATCATTGCAAGGAACGCCAGAATTGTCTTTCCGCTTCCGACATCTCCCTGTACCAGCCGCGCCATGCGGGTATGGCCTTTTAAGTCCCGCTCCAGTTCGCCCCACACGCGCATCTGTGCATTCGTGAGACGGTACGGCATATTTTCGATGACTTCCTCCGTTTTCCAGACGGCGCGGATCGGGAACACATTGGTAATTCCCTCCGTCTGCTCTTTTAACTGCCGCAGGGACAGGATGAAGAGAAAAAACTCTTCGAACACAATTCTGCGCCGCGCCGTTGCCAGATGCTCCTGGTCTTTTGGAAAATGAACCTCATGGAGGGCATAATTGATTTCACAGAGTTCATACCGGGCACGGATTTTCTCCGGCAGATAGTCCTGCGCAGGTGCGCATCGTTCCAGCACCTGTGCGACGGCCTTGCTCACCATCTTGTTCGTGAGACCGGCTGTCAGCCCATAAACCGGCTGAAGACTTGCCAGAAGCTCATGGTATGCGGCAGGAGTGAAGATTTCCGGCTGCTCCATCACGAGACGGCCTGATTTTTCCTGTATCTTTCCGCGGAAGATAAAAACACTGCCTTTCTTCAGCGTGCTCCGCAGAAACGGCATATTAAACCAGGTAAGCTGCAGCCGCACCGGCTCCTCGTAGAGTTCCAGGACAACGACGCTCTTTCTCTGGTTTCCTTTTACCGACGGACTGTGGACAATTCTTCCGTATACCGCATTCTTTTCCTCTTGTCTGCATTCGCGAAGGGGAACCGGCTCTGCATAGCAGTCATAATCTCTTGGATAATAATGCAGAAGCTGCTGCAAATTGTAGATTCCTACTTTTGCAAACAGCTTCTCCGTTTTTTCACCGATCCCCTTCAGTGTTGTCAGGGGTTCCGTATTCATATTTTTCTTTCCTTACTCTTATTCAACCGAAACGACACAGTAGTAAATCGGCTGTCCGCCATAGTTTACTTCCACATCGCAGTCCGGATATGCCTGCTCGATTTTTTCGCCAAGGCTTTCGGCATCTTCCTCACTCATATCTTCACCGTAGTAGATGCTGATCAGCTCGCTGTCCTCATCGACCATGGCGCGGATGGTTTCTTCTGCAACGGTAAGAATATCCTGTCCGACAGCGAGAAGTCCGTGATCGCCAAGTCCCATGATGTCGCCCTGATGGATCTCTTTCTCATCGATGTGGGTATCACGTACCGCGTACGTTACCTGACCGGTTTTCACCATCTGGATGCCCTCTGTCATGGCCTCCTCGTTCTCTTCTGCAGATTTCTCCGGCACATAGCTGATCATGGCTGTGATGCCCTGCGGAACGGTTTTGGTCGGAACAACGATGATATTTTTGTCCTCAGTCATGGCTTTTGCCTGATTTGCTGCGAGGATGATATTTTTGTTGTTCGGCAGAATAAAGATATTCTTTGCATTGACCTTCTCAATTGCAGTCAGCATATCCTCGGTGCTCGGGTTCATGGTCTGACCGCCCTCGATCAGGTAATCAACACCGAGTCCCTGGAAGATCTCTTTGATTCCCTCTCCGATGGACACGGCGATGAATCCGTTCTCCTTCGGCGGCTGTTTTGCTGCTTCTTTTCTCTTCTTATCTTCCTCTGCCTGCTGTGCTGCGATCTTTTCTGCATTCTTGATCAGGCGCTCCTGATGCTCCTCACGCATGTTGTCGATCTTCATTCTGGTCAGCTGTCCGTACGTCAGCGCCTTGGAAATTGCTTTTCCAGGATCGTTGGTATGTACGTGTACCTTAACCAGCTCGTCGTCTGCAACGAGAACGATCGAATCTCCGATCCCGTTCAGGAAATCTTTGAATGCATAAACCTCTTCATCCGGAAGCGGGTTTTCCAGCATAATGATAAACTCGGTGCAGTAGCCGAATTTGATTTCTTTTTCTGTCTCTTTGGACGGTCTGACAAATTCTGTCTTTGCTTCCGGCATCTCGAAATTCAGATCAATCTCTTTCCCGAGGAACGCGTCATATGCGCCCTGCAGTACGGTTAAGAGACCCTGTCCGCCGGAATCCACAACGCCTGCCTCTTTTAATACCGGCAGCATCTCTGGTGTCTGGGAGAGCACGTACTCTGCATGCGCGAGAACGTCCTCGATGAATGCGTTCAGATCTTCGCTTTCCGGCGCAAGCTCTGCTGCTTTCTCTGCTGCTCCCTTTGCCACGGTCAGGATGGTACCTTCTTTTGGCTTCATAACGGCTTTGTATGCAGTCTCGACTGCTTTTTCCATTGCCTCTGCAAGAATCTCTGCATTCAGCTCTTGATAGTCGCGGATCTTCTTGGTAAAGCCACGAAGGAGCTGGGAAAGAATAACGCCGGAGTTACCTCTGGCACCGCGCAGAGAACCGGAAGAGATTGCCTTGGAAAGGTTGTACATGTTCACTTCTGTGAGCGAGTTTACTTCCTTGACTGCGGACATGATCGTCAGCGTCATGTTGGTACCTGTGTCGCCGTCCGGTACCGGGAACACGTTCAGCTCATTGATCCACTCTTTCTTTACTTCCAGATTTTTTGCACCAGCCAGAAACATTTTTGCCAGTAAGCCGGCATCAATTGTATTTGTAGCCACTTTCTTCATTTCCTCCTATTACCATCAGTCGATGACGCGAACGCCTTCAACCAGGATGTTGATTTTTTCAATTTCCATTCCGGTGAACTCTTCCACCTTGTATTTCACATTATTGATCAGGTTATCTGTTACGGCAGAAATACTGACTCCGTAAGAAACAATCACGTGGAAATCCAGGGAAATTTTATTTTCCGAAATCGATACATTAATTCCGTGTGTCAGACTCTCTTTTTTCAGAAGTTTGACCAGTCCATCTTTCATGTTTACCGCTGCCATTCCGACAATGCCGAAGCACTCCACAGCAACGCTGCCCGCATACAGGGCGATTACATCCGGATTGATTACGATTTCTCCCAAGCCTGTATTCATACGACCTTTCATGCCTTGTATCCTCCAATTCCATCATACTATTCAAAACACATGGAGACAGGAATAACTGACTCCACTCTACAATACATTATAACCGCTTTTCCGCAAAAAAGAAAGTTTAAAATGAAAAACCTTCAAAATTCATATAATTTTTTCATTTTTTACTTGCAAAACCGGTATAGATCTGTTAGAATGACTTATGTTGTGAGTCTAAAATGCGTTTTGACTCAAGTACGTATGTCAAGGAGGTGCAATCATGGCAAAGTGTGCAATTTGTGAGAAGGGTGCTCATTTCGGAAACAACGTAAGTCATTCACATAGAAGAAGCAATAAAATGTGGAAATCTAACGTAAAATCTGTCAAAGTTAAAGTTGACGGTGTACCGCAGAAAATGTACGTATGTACTTCCTGCTTAAGATCCGGAAAAGTAGAGCGTGCATAAGTTGAATGGTTAAAAGGCCTTTCCAGTCCGGGAAGGCTTTTTTGCTGTTCAAAAATAGAATTAAGATTTTAAAAAAAGTTCTGGGAAGAGCAAACAGGACATAAGTTTTCGCTTATGCCCTGTTGTGCTCTATTTTTTATATTTTAAAAGGGAGAAAAAAATAGCGTGGTCTCTTAAGCTGAACCTGCCAACGATCCATATGCTTAGCAAAAGAAAAAGAGCATCCTACCGAAACTTTCGTTCTGGTAAGACGCCCTCGTCTTGATCTATGATATTAGTATAGTTGGCTGATTCATTTAAGATGGACTTATTATAGCGCAGCTTTCTTCATTTTGCAAGTATTTCTCTGTACAAATCAGCCAGTTCATTTCCGATCTTTTTGTGCATCTTTCACTATTCCCCTGTATTGCAGAACAGATGATATCCCACGCACAGCAGCAGAGCGGCCGCAAGAACCGTAAGAAATGAGCTGCGGATCATCAGGCTGATGAGAAGCCCGACCCCCATCCAGAACAGCAGAAAACCTAAAATTCTGCACAAACGAGCTTACTCCTTATCCGCCTCTTGGTTTATTATATGCTCTACTTTCTCTGCGGTATACCCGTCCTCTTCCTTTTTGCCGGTAAAGCGGCTGATCAGATCCGGAGCCATGTCAATGATTTTGGTGACAGCATCCTGGTTTTTGATGTTGACCAGACGCGTTCCGTTTTTGCTGATGACAAGAACGGCGCTCGGAGAAATTTTTCCGCCCATACCGCCTCCTGCATTGTTCTTTGCATTTTCTGCGAATGCACCCGCTCCCACGCCGAAGGAAACGTCTACCAGCGGCAGAAGAATCGTATCATCAATGTGGATCGCCTCACCTACGACCGTCTTTGTTGTGATAAAGCTGTCCATTCCGCGGAACAGTGCTTCTACAGTATTCTGAAATGTGTTGTCCTTTTCTGCCATCTTTTAGGCCTCCTTGTGTTTGAAATGTCGTATGGTTTTCCGAAGATTCTGATCCCGGAATAATCGAAGTGCAATGCCGGCTGCTGTCACAGCCTGAAAACTTCCTTTCATCCGGACATCGCCCCAGAGAATTTCCTGTTCGAAATCCGGCTGGACGGAAAGGTCTTTCGGCAGTTTTCCATAAATCATACCCAGAATGCCGAGTGTCTCTCCGGTCAGTGCCGGATCGTCAAATCCGAACCGGACTGTGCCGGTTACTTTTTTCGGTGCTGCTTTCTTCAGGAAATAAAGCACTTCTTTCTTTGCATGGAGCAGTGCCTCACGGAACATCTTCGAACGGAAGAATTTTTTCACACTCTCCCACTTTCTTTTTAACCGTCTGCCTGCCTGGATTTTCTGCTCCAGTTTTTCAAGCAGACGGAACGGAAGTTCCAACAGCCGGAAAGCTGTCTGCAGCAGACGGCTGACAAGATTCAGCAGTTTTTCCGGAAGATATTCGATCCTTCCGAAAAACCGTTCCAGAATGCTTTTTTTCGGCGCATCCGGTTCCTGCTCTTGCTCTGGCTGCTCCTTCTGTGCTGTCACCTTCTGCTGTTTTTCTGTCTGGTCCGGTGCTTTCTGTGTCTTTTCTGCGTCTCTTTGCGGCATTTGTTTTTCTACAGTATCTGTTTTTTGTTCTGCCGGTTGTTCCGCCGATGTCTGCTCTTTTTTCGCTTCCGCTTTCTGCTCTGCTGTTTTTTCTGCTTCCGGCGCATTTTCTGTCTCATTTTCCTCCGTCCGGGACACGGACGCTTCTCCCCGGCGGATCTTTTTCAGCCGCCGTTTCCATGTTTCCAGTGATGCCCCGAAAAGCAGAATCTGCGCCTCCGGCTTCTGTTCCTCATACGAGGCCGTCAGCGCGACAGCTCCGAAAAGCCACGATACTCTTCCGCTCGCTTTTACGCAGGCAAATCCCTCTTCTTCTTTCAGAACCTGCGCCCGGTAGCAAAAAGGAAGAAACAGGACGGTGCAGACGATAAGAAGCACGAGAAACAGTAAAACAAGGAGTAAAATCCCCAGTGCCTTCAAAATCATGAATAGTATATGTATCATTCACATCCCTCAATCCGGTTCAGCAGCCATTCCCGGATTTTTACTTCTCCGGTTTCCCGATAAGTTTCCAATGCGATCGCCTCCACAAGCTCAAAAGCTTCCTCGCGCGACACGGCAAGTCCGACAATCATCGGACAGTTTCTCCGCACGGCCGGCTGCAAAAGCAGATCCGCCGGAATTACATCCAGATTGTTCTGCTGATTGGAAGGCAGTGTGAGGAGCCAGACTCCCGGAACTGCTTTTTTGTTCTCAATCCGGCGCATCCATTTTTTCTGTTTCTTTTTTGCAGTATCCCCGACGTACAGATTTTTATACCAGTTTACCATATTTTCCCTGAGCCTGTGGCTGAACCTTCCATAAATTTGCTCTCTTCAGTTCCAGATACTCCTGATAGGCCTTTTCCAGAATCTGCCGTTCATTGGAAAACTTCAGCAGATGATATGCTTCGTGATACTTGTAATAGCCCGAATCCACAAAGTATTCTTCTCTCTGTGGACGGCTGTAGTAGCCGGATGAGGCCATCAGATACCAGTGCACCTCTTTTTCCACGGTGTCCTCCGGAATGCTGAAACTGTACTGGCTTTTTCCCACGTACTTGATGATGGTTCCGTGCACGCCGGATTCCTCATACACCTCGCGGACAGCAGTCTGTTCATGGGTTTCTCCCGGCTCAACGGTTCCTTTCGGCAGAACCCAGCCTTCATATTTGTTGCGGTAGCTTTTGTAAAGCGTCAATATTTTTCCACGGTAGATTACGATACCTCCGCAGCTAACTGCTTCGATCATACGTTTTAAGCTCCTTCTGGCTTTTTTCCATTCTCTGACAGCTCTTTTCTTCCCGCTTGCCGCCAGATCTTCTGTTAAAAAGTATACCTCTTTTCCCGCCCCCGCGCAACCTTAAAACCGCATCCTTTTTCTAACATTTTTCTAAAAATTCAGAAAACGCGCCCGAACCCATCCTTTCCGGTTCGAACGCGTTTTTCATCGTTTACTGCTGTGCATAATATGCTTCAATTACCTGTCTTGCAATCGGTACAGCGACTTCACTCGAATATCCGCCGTTTTCTGCCACAACAGCAATGACAATATCAGGATCATCCGCATTGGAGAATCCGACAAACCAGGAATGCGGTGTCTCTCCGTCGCTTCCGTGTTCTGCGGTTCCTGTTTTACCGGCGATATTGTACGGCAGATCCGAAAGTGAAACTGCAGTTCCGCTCTGGACAACGCCTTTCATCAGCTCCGTCAGCGTATTGGCTTCGCTCTCGGACATTACCGTGCCAAGAGACTCTTTGGAAAAGGTTTTGACTGCCTGTCCGTCCGCAGACACAATGTTGTCCACATAACGCGGTTTGATCATTTCTCCGTCATTTGCAACCGCGGAGGCGATCAGCGCCATCTCCATCGGTGTTACCAGCGTATCGCCCTGGCCAATGGAAGTCTGCATCACAAGAGCATCCGCCGTTGTCGAATCAAGGTCGAAAGAACTTTTGCTGGTCGGAAGCTCCAGATCCAGACGGCTGTTCAGATACAGGGAATCCGCCAGCGAGCGGAAGGCATCTTTATCCAGCCCAAGGCCAATCTGTGCAAAGGCAGAGTTGCACGAATGTGCAAACGCACCTGCAAAATCTTCCGGTCCATGCACTTCACCGCCGGAGCAGTGAATCGTATAGTTTCCTGCTGTCAGCTCACCGTCACAGTCGAACGAAAAACCGTCCAGTGTGCCGTTCTGACGGAGATACGCAAGCGAAGTAACAATCTTGAACGTAGATCCCGGCGGATATCTTCCCTGCAGACCGCGGTTCAGAAACACGCCGCTCTCATCGTCTGCGTTCAGTGCCTCCCAGTCCTCATCAATCGTATTGGGATTAAAAACTGGATTGCTCACATTGGCAAGTACACGGCCCGTTTTTGCCTCCAGCACGACAACTGCACCGCGGTACCCGTCCAGTGCATCGGCCGCGGCCTGCTGGAGTGTTGTATTCAGCGTTGTATAGAGACTGTCTCCCGGGTTCTTCGCATCGCTGAATTCATTCTTTACCTGCTTTAACTTACTTGTATGGGACTCCATCAGCATATAGTTGTAGGAAGATTCGAGGCCGCTGTTTCCTTTTCCCGTGTAGCCAACCACCTGCGCAAACAGGCTGCCGAACGGATACGTTCTTACCTCATCCCCGTTTTCATCTGTCGTCGTCTTTGCCAGTTCCTGGCCGTCCGCAGAATAGATTGTTCCGCGGATCACGCGCTCTGCATAGTTATTCTGTCTCGTATTGTAAGAACTATTCAGAAATTCTTCTTTCCGCACGACATTAAAGTAAACGAGATACGCGATCAGCCCAAGAAACATGGCCACGAACAGGAACGAAACGATCAGATACGGCCCTGCGCCGTTGTTTGCCGCCTTACCAGTGGAGGCTGTTCTCGGTCTGCTCTTCGATCCGCCGTTCGAATTCATCCGGCTGCTCGCGGTACTTCTGGCGGGTTCCCTGTCCGTCGTTCCGGCTGCCGCTCTTCTTTCGTCTTTCGGTCTCTTCGTCCGGGCGTCGTTTTTTCTTGGCGCCTGGGTCGTTTTTCTGCTGGTTTCGTTTCTTCTTGTTTCGTCTTTTCTCAAGCTCCTCACCTTCGTCTTCCCTTAAGATGTACAATCCCTGAATGATCGACAGCATCAGCACCGTGGAGAACATGGAGCTTCCTCCATAGCTGACCAGCGGCAGCGTGATACCTGTCATAGGAATAAATTTAATGGTTCCTCCGATGGTGAGGAACACCTGTGTCGCATATTCCGTTCCAAGACCCATGGCAATCAGTTTGTAGAACCGTTTGCTCATCTTCATGGAAATATTGATAATCAGAAGGAATGTGGACATGCACAGCAGAATCAGGCAGATTCCGAAGATAATGCCCATCTCCTCGCAGATCGCACAGAAAATAAAGTCTTTCGTTGCAACCGGGATAATGTCAGGCCGTCCCTCGAAAAGGCCGGTTCCGAACCATCCGCCGGAGCACATGCCGAAGAGGCCCTGTGCTAACTGGCTGCTGATATCCCAGTTTCCGATCGGATCCTGCCAGAGTGCCACACGGTTCCGTACATGGGAAAACAGGAAATACGCCACAACGCAGGCGGCACTCATTCCCGCAAGTCCCAAAAGCGGATATCTGGCTTTTCTCGTTGCCACATAGATTACAACCACGTACGCCATAAAGAAGACGAACGCAGTTCCAAGGTCGGTGGATGCAACAAGGATCAGCACATGAACTGCCGCAATGACCGTTGCTTTTACAACGTTTCCAAAGGAATTATCCTCGCGCAGCATGCCTGCCATAAAGAACACGAGTGTGATCTTGGCAATTTCGGAGAGCTGGAACGTAATGCCGTGGATTTCGATCGACAGCTTCGCACCGCCGGAAGTAAAGCCAAGCACCATAACGACGGAAAGCATGGCAATTCCGAGCACAGCGTAAATCCAGGTCAGATTTTTCAAGAACTTGCCCTTTCGGACAATGACCGGAATGATGAAGCAGAGCAGTGTGGATGCCGCCAGAATTTTGTACTGGGACATCGCCTTTGACACGCTCAGTCTCGTCAGAATAATCATGCTGATCGAGAGCAGCATACACATGTTGTTTACCAGGATCATCGATGCCTTCCGGTAAATCAGGCGGTACAGGATCTGTACGCCCAGGATATACGCCATCGTGAGCAGAAACATCTGAATCGTTGATACTTCGCCCTCCTGCAGGAACATCACGAAGAAACAGATGAAATTCATCAGAATGATCATGATGATCTGCCGCATCAGAATGTAATGGCGCTCATCCTCATCCCGCTCTTTGAGTGCAGCAAACGACTGCACGGTAAAACAGATCATGAGGAAGGTAATCACATATTTTGATAACTGAACAATGGTATTTTCCATAAATTCCCCTTATTTTTTCTCACCGTTTACTCTACTTTCCGGCGGAAATGGCCTTTGGTATATTCCTGTTCGGCCGGAACTGCGATTCCTTTACAGTACGTTCCAGCAAACGCAACGGCGATTTCTTTTGTCTCCTCCAGTGTCTCGATGGTAAAATTCAGCCGCACCGCAGCCGGATGCATGGACCGGATCTCATCGGCTTCTTTTACCAGGCCGAGCGGAAGGCTGTTGTAGATCACACTGTAGCACGAGGTGCAGTAACTCTTCACTGGGAAGTATTTTCCCATCCGGTCTTTTAAGCGTACCAGAGAATAACTGTGATTGCAGCCGTTCAGGTTCTTCTGGACACACTGGGCGGAAACCATCATCGGAAGGTAGCCGTAGACCACCATTTCGCTGTTCGTATTGTCACGTTTTCCGATTTCCCGCTCGTTCAGCTCATACGGAACGGTATCACGCTGCACGCCCTGCTCCTGCCAGAATGCCTGCGCACGGCTGTTGTACGTGTAAACGCTGTAATCGAGCCGGATATCCTTTTCCATTCCCATCTCTTTCAAAAACGAAAAGCTTTCGAGATTGCGGATCAGGAAACCGCCAAGACCGATCTCCTTCAGACAGCGGAACGTGTCGCGGTATTCCTTCAGATCGCCTTCACGCACAACGTGCGGCAGCATCAGATAAACCTGTTTTCCCAGTTCTTTCGCCTGCAGGATGCCTTTTTCCGCCTGCTCTTCGAAGATTTCCCGTTTGAAGCATCCCATGCCGGCGTAGATCGTCGTGATCTCCGGAATCTCGAGCAGCGCATTCCACTGGGCTCTCGTCTCGGCAGATGCGGTCAGCTCCATTTTCTTTTCTGCCCTGCTCTCCTGGTCTGGTTTTCCAGATGCTTTTGCTTCCTGTTCCGGCTTTTCCGCTGCTTTTCTGCGGTATGGCTCTGTCATCTCCTTCACCAGCTGGTCCGAAACGCCTCTCCGCAACTCGTTTAACGTCTGCATCGGCACGAAACAGTTGTCATCCATACAGACATCGAGTTCTTTGAAATAGAATGGTGTCTCGCCTGTCTTTTCCAGCTGTGCTTTTGCGCGTTCCTCGGTCAGCGGCTGCTTCTTTGCCGGTTCTACCATGCCCGCCTCTGCTGTTACGCTGTATTTTCCGCTTTCTGCACTTAAGAACGCCGGCTGGCCCGGATACAGGGTCAGAAAGCCGGAAATCGGCTCTTTTGCCTCAGTCTCGATATAATCTCTCTGGATCTCATAAAAGAGCTGCTCATTTCTGCGCTGTTTCTTTTTATTTTCCTGCTCTTTTTCGTTCTTCAGCGCCATCATATCGCGTCCGTTTCTTACGGTATAATAGCTTTTGTTGAAACCGTCACGGTTATACAGCTCATACAGCTTTTTCATGTCCTCCGGCAGAACGTGGAAACGGGACGGCTTTTTCTCGTACAGATCGAGGTATTTGCGGTAAATGCTGACAACGCCCGCTGTATACTCCGGCTTTTTCATTCTGCCTTCGATTTTGAGGGACATAATCCCGGATTTTACAATCTCCGGCAGCAGTTCTACCGTACACATATCCTTCGGGCTTAACGGATAGCGGTCGCCCGGCTCCCCCATGCGATGATTGTCTTTATCGTACGCTTCGTACGGCAGACGGCACGGCTGCGCGCATCTTCCGCGGTTTCCGCTTCTTCCGCCGATCAGGCTGGAAAAAAGGCACTGTCCCGAATAGCAGTAGCAGAGCGCCCCGTGGACGAAGCATTCAATTTCAAGGTTGGTCGTCCGGTGGATTTTCTGGATCTCCGCAAACGAAAGCTCACGGGCCGGTACCACACGCGTTGCGCCAAGGCTCTCCAGGAAACGCGCTCCCGCAGATCCTGTCACTGTCATCTGTGTGCTCGCATGAATGTCGAGATCCGGGAACCAGGAGCGGACCGCCTTTAAAACGCCCATATCCTGGACAATCACGGCATCCAGTCCCTGCTCATAGTACGGACGCAGATACGGATACAGTTTCTCTTCCAGTTCCTCCTCTTTTAAGAGGGTGTTGACCGTCAGATACAGTTTCCGGTTCCGCAGATGGACGTAATCGATGGCTGAGAGAATCTCCTGCTCATCCAGATTTTTTGCATACGCTCTTGCGCCGAATGCGGCTCCGCCGAGATAGACGGCATCCGCACCGGCGGAAACCGCTGCTTTTAACGCTTCCATCGAACCGGCTGGTGCTAATAATTCTGTCTTCATCTTTATCTCCTAAAAACGGGCGATTACCTGTTCCGCAATCCCCCGTTTTTCCTTCTTTTACGCTTTTAATAAATCTTCCAGATCCTTATTTGCCTTATCAAGCTGCCGCTGCAGTTCTTCCCTCTCGCCGCGCACATGTTCCAGCTCGATTCGTTTCTCTTCCAGCTCTTTTTTCAAATCGCCGGCCTGGATTTCCGCTGCGATCAGATCGTGCTTCATATCGTAGGTTTCCCGGTCTTTGGCTTCCATATCCTCTTCGAGGGTATCTACCTGGCTTTTTGCTTTGAAATAATCGTCTGCAATGTTCAGTGCAAGCAGTGTGTGCTTCGTATCCACCGACAGGCGGTTGTATCCGGCTGACTGGGAAAGTTCGCTGATCTTCTGATTCAGATAAGCAGCTACTTTCTGCAGATATTCCGGGCTCTCATAGCCTCCCAGTGTGATAATTTTTCCATCTATTAAAACCTGTGTTGTATTTTTTACAGCCATTCTTTTGCTTTTCCTCCACTGAATTTAACCGGACCAAACTCCCGGCTAATATAACCTATCATATACCGAAAATGGAAGAAAAACAACCTTTTTCTGCAAAAAGCGACAGAAAATGAAAGATTCAGGGCTTTTACTCTTCGATCTTACGCGGTGCCTCCAGCCCCAGGTGGTGCCAGGCAAATTCCGTTGCCACTCTTCCGCGCGGAGTGCGGTTGATAAATCCGGATTTGATCAGGAACGGCTCGTAGACATCCTCGATGGTGCCGGCATCTTCTCCAATCGATGCAGCCAGGGTATCGAGTCCCACCGGACCGCCCTGGAACTTTTCCATAATGGTGGTAAGAAGCAGCCGGTCAGTCTGATCCAGTCCGTAACGGTCTACTTCCAGCAGATCGAGAGCAAATGATGCGACCTCTTTTGTGATTCTTCCATCGTATTTCACCTGGGCAAAGTCGCGGACACGCTTTAAAATCCGGTTTGCCAGACGCGGTGTTCCCCTGGAACGGCGCGCCATCTCAAGCGCTCCCTGCGGGTCCACCTCCACATTCAGTACTTTTGAGGAGTGCAGAATAATGTTGGCCAATTCTTCCTCCGTGTAAAATTCCAGATGGTGGATGACACCGAACCGGTCGCGGAGCGGGGCAGTCAAAAGACCTGCACGCGTTGTTGCGCCGACCAGCGTAAACTTCGGCAGATCCAGGCGGATCGAGCGCGCCGAAGAGCCTTTTCCGATCATGATATCAATCGCAAAATCCTCCATCGCTGGGTAAAGAACCTCCTCGACCTGGCGGTTCAGGCGGTGGATCTCATCAACAAACAGGACGTCGCCCTCCTGCAGATTGTTGAGGATCGCTGCCATCTCACCCGGTTTTTCGATCGCCGGGCCGCTCGTTACCTTCATATGGGTTCCCATCTCATTTGCAATGATGCCCGCCAGCGTTGTTTTTCCAAGTCCCGGAGGGCCGTAAAACAGCACATGATCGAGAACATCACTTCGCTGTTTTGCTGCTTCAATATATACTTTCAGGTTCTTTTTCGTCTTTTCCTGTCCGATGTAGTCGTCCAGGCGCTGGGGACGGAGCGAACCTTCGATTTTCACGTCCTCCTCGAGAACGTCAGTTGTGATAATTCTTCTTTCCATCGTTATAAGGTTTCCTTCTTCCACAATTTAGGACCATCTGCTAAAACATATGCTTCAATGCCGCTTTCAGCACAGCCTCGCTGTCCATGCCTTCGGTGATTTCGACTTTCTTTACTGCCTGCAGTGCTTCCGTTCCGGAGTAGCCAAGCGCAGTCAGCGCCTGTACCGCATCCTGGAAGGCATCCGGTTCGCCTGCCTGCCGTACCGCCGCAGCCGCCTGATTTCCTGCCAGCTTCTGCTCGAACGCTTCCTGCAGGTCGAATTTGTCTTTTAATTCCAGAATCAGCTTCTGCGCGGTCTTCTTTCCGATGCCCGGTGTTTTGGCAATCGCCTGGACATCTTCCGAGAGGACGGCAAAGCGCAGATTGTCTGCAGTAAGCGTGGACAGCACCGCAAGCGCCGCTTTTGGTCCGATGCCGCTTACGCCGATCAGCATACGGTATATTTCAAGATCTTCGCGGGACAGAAAGCCGAATAGGGAAATTCCGTCTTCCCGCACACTCATATGGGTATATATCTTTAACTCTTCTCCCTCCCGGACGCCTGCGTCGAACATACTCGCTGGAATATTCAGCTCATAGCCGATTCCATGGCTTTCGAGAATCATTTTTCCTTCAGAAAGAGAATCTACAGTTCCTTTGATAAATGCAATCATGTTTTTCCTCCAAAGCGCCGTTTTCTTTTTTTGAAAGCGAACGCATATTCTATTATAGCAGAACTTTTCTCATCACGCAACGATTAGTCGCTGTCTTTCTTGCATGTCAGATTTTTTCGTCTTATAATATCTTTAGATTCAAAAAAGTTTTTCAAAGGAGACAAAAAACCTTATGCAGATCATAGATTCTACCCCCGCTGCTCTCTCTGCCGATCTTCAGATGTATCTGAGAAACGGCGATGTCTTTTTCGATATTGAGACGACCGGCCTTTCCTGGCGTACCTCGCATCTCTATCTGATTGGTGCGCTGTTCTTTGACCCGGCCGCGGATACTTTCACACTGCGCCAGTGGTTTCTTGATCGACCGACCGAAGAAAAAGAGATGCTTGTCTCTTTTTTCACGTTTCTTTCCGACGTGAAGCGGCTGGTGCATTTTAATGGAACGACATTTGATCTTCCTTACCTCACACACAAAGCACTGTTTTATCAGATGGAAGATCCGCTTTCGTCAATCGCATCCCTGGATCTTTATCAGGCACTCCGCCCGTTTCAGTCAATCCTGGGACTTTCTTCAATGAAACAGAAAAATGTGGAACAGTATCTCTCATTCCCACGGAAGGATCAGCTTAACGGAAAACAGTTGATTTTGGTTTACCACGACTATCTTCAGACACTGGATGAAAAGAAACTGGAACTGCTTTTCCTTCACAATTATGAGGATGTCCTCGGCATGGGTTCTGTTCTGGAACTGCTCGCGCTTCCTGCCCTGTTTCACGGCGATTTTTCTGTCCAGTCGTGTCGTTTTACCGGACAGGCACTGGAAGTTTCACTACAGCCCGAGCGGGAAGTTCCGGTTTTCCTCTCCCGTGTCTGCGCGGATGGTTCTCTTACAGCCTTTGGTTCACGGGTTTCTCTCTCCCTGCAGACGCATACGGCGGAGCTGAAATATTTCTTCCCGGACTATAAGAATTACTATTATCTTCCGCTGGAGGATCAGGCTGTTCACAAGAGCGTTGGCGCGTTTGTCGATCCGGAGCACCGTCAGAAAGCAAAGGCTGCCAACTGCTATCAGCGGCGGACCGGTACATTTCTTCCGCAGCAGAAAGCGTTTTTCACCCCGGCCTTCCGCGAGGATTTCAAAAGCCGCCCTTACTATTTTGAGTGGTCCGACGCCTTTCTTTCGCAGGAAGATCTCCTGAAAGAGTATCTCTGCTCCGAGCTTCAGCTCTTTTTCAAAGACGATAGCAAAACCAGAAAAATCGAGTAGGAGAAAATTCCTCTTGATGAGGAATTTTCGACCTCTCACACCACCGTGCGTACCGTTCGGTACACGGCGGTTCAATCAACTTAACATGTAACACACCTTTCAGTGTAATAATCTAAC